>Ga0183095_10326_pt1 | contig 192446 bp, 171 predicted proteins | sample BioMet4_FD_130346 | JGI IMG/M metagenome (GOLD analysis project Ga0183095, IMG submission 130346) | Microbial communities from bioreactor (seeded with sewage sludge) at LBNL, California, USA - Biofuel metagenome 4 (v2) (version 3) | ecosystem: Engineered > Bioreactor > Anaerobic > Unclassified ...
TTCTGCTATAATATATTCCATGAGAAGACCTTCGGTTGTGATATATTTTGCTGGCTAGGCAATATATCTATTATCTAGGTCTTTTCTTTTTTTTGCAATATCTTACCGAGAACTATTTTACACTAAGCTATCATATTTTCATAACGATAGAAGGAGAATATGAATGAAAAATTTATATACCGTCTGTTTTTGTTCTACTGTACTATTTCTATTGACTTTTTGACTTTTTGTTGTATGATAGATATGTGAGATTAGCACTCGGACAAATGGAGTGCTAAATATAATATAAAGGAGTAGATTTACATGGCGAAAGAAACGTTCGAATTTCAAGCAGAAACACAGCAATTATTGGATCTTATGGTCCATTCTATTTATACGAACCACGAAATATTCCTTCGTGAACTTATTTCTAATGCGTCCGATGCTATTGATAAACTGCATTTTGAGTCTTTGACAAACAATGAATTATTAGAAGGGGATGCAAATTTTGAAATTCATTTAGTGCCGGATGAACAAAATCATACCTTAACTATTTCTGATAATGGGATTGGAATGAATCGCAAGGAAGTTATTGAGGATATTGGAACTATTGCGAAATCCGGGACAAAAGCTTTTTTGGCTAAGTTGAAGGAAGCTCGTGAATCGAATACGGAAATTACAGATAAAGAAATGATCGGTCAATTTGGCGTTGGATTTTATTCTGCTTTTATGGTAGCAGATAACGTAACCATCGTTACTCGGAAAGCAGGAGAAACAGAAGCTGTGCGCTGGGAATCGACAGGTGATGGAAAATACAGTATTGAAGCGTGTGAAAAAGAAAAACATGGAACGACGATTATACTGACGTTGTCGCAGGGTTTTTATGGTGAAAAATCGGAAGAAAATTATACGGATCGGTATAAACTGCAGGAACTTGTAAAAAAGTATTCTGACTATATCCGGTATCCTGTAAAAATGAATTTTGTTATTGAAGAAACGCCCAAAGATGCAGATGGCAAACCTATCGAAGGGGCCGAAAAAACCAAGCGTAATGAAGAACGGACGTTGAATTCCATGCAGCCTTTGTGGACTCGCAACAAATCTGATATCAAGAAAGAAGAGTATACGGATTTCTTCAAACATCAATTCTTTGAATGGGAAGATCCTATGGAAATTTTCCACACAAAGGTTGAAGGTACCGTAGAATATACGGCATTGCTGTATATTCCGGCGCATGCACCGTTCAATCTTTATTATAGTGATTATGAACCGGGAATCCAGCTTTATTCACGGCACGTATTTATTATGGATAAATGCAAGGACCTCCTGCCGGATTATCTGCGTTTTGTCAAAGGGCTTGTTGATTCTCCGGATTTGTCTTTGAATATTTCGCGTGAATTGCTGCAGCAAAGCCGGGAATTGAAACTTATCGGCAGAAATTTGGAAAAAAATATTCTTAAGACATTGGAACGGACATTGCAGAAAGATCGTGAAAAATACGAAAAATTCTGGGCTGAGTATGGAAAGTCTTTGAAAATTGGCATTTATAACAGCCTTGTTTCCGGAGAAAATAAAGTAGATCAATTGAAGAATTTGCTTTTGTTCACTTCGTCTAAAGATGGAAAACTTTGTACGATCAAAGAATATTGTGATCGTATGCCTGAAAACCAGAAAAAAATATATTATGCTTCGGGTAAGGACAAGGAAACAATTGACCAGATGCCGCAGATGGAATTGCTCCGGGATAAAGGTATTGAAGTATTGTACATGCTCGATCCGGTGGATGAATTTGCTCTGGAAGGCATCCGTGAGTATGATGGAAAACAATTCCACTCGATCAGCCGCGGCGATCTTGATTTGGATGATGTAGAATCGCAGGAAGCAAAGAAAGAAACGGAAACATTGTCTAAAACCAATGAAGATCTTATTAAAGATATAAAGGAAGCGCTGGGAAATAGAGTTTCTGATGTCAAACTTACGAATCGTCTGAAATCCGGGGCGGTCTGCCTTGTTGCTGATGAAGCGGGTCCCAGCATTGCGATGGAACAGGCTTTTGCCGGTGCCAATAATCCACTTCTCAAGGCAAAACGCATTTTGGAAATTAATCCGCATCATGATTTGTTTGCCCGCCTGCAGAATTTACATACGGACGGCAAGGATTCGGCAGATTTCAAAGATTATTGTACGATGCTCTATGATCAGGCTTTGCTTATCGAAGGCATTTTGCCGGATGATCCCATTGCTTTTGCCAATAAAGTAGCACAATTAATGGCTAAATAGATCGAAAAAAATTAAGGTAGCAACGAAAACGCGATATGTAAAAAAAAGGACGCATTTCTTTTATATAAGAAGGAGCCTCTCTGTTATTTTTGGTGGAGTATTTTATTTGCCGGAGATAACAGAGGGGTTTTTTCACATATATTTTTGCTGCCTTTTTCATACTGTACATATGTTCGGACCTATGCTATACTAAACGTACTACAAATAATAGTTATTATTTACTGGATGCGGGGGGCCGTATGGATATTCAAAATCATCGTAATAAAGATTATAATACAACGACACCGTTCCGCGTTGTTGCCCCGTATGAGCCAATGGGGGATCAACCGGATGCGATCAAATCCTTGGTAAAGGGCATTACAGATGGACAATGGGCGCAGGTCCTTCTTGGTGCTACTGGAACTGGGAAGACTTTTACGATGGCCAAGGTCATCGAAGCAGTGCAGAAACCGACACTTGTGATTGCCCATAATAAAACTTTGGCAGCACAGTTGTGCAGTGAGTTTAAAGCTTTTTTCCCGGATAACGAAGTGGCGTATTTTGTCAGTTACTATGATTATTATCAGCCGGAAGCCTATATTGCTACAACGGATACATACATAGAAAAAGATGCATCTATTAATGATGAAATTGATAAGCTTCGCCATTCGGCCACGATGAGTTTGTTTGAACGGCGGGATGTCATTATTGTGGCATCGGTATCGTGCATTTATGGATTAGGTGATCCGGAAGATTATAGTGAACTTGTTGTATCTCTTCGCTTGGGACAGACAAAATCACAGTCGGATATCCTGCATAAGCTTGTCGATATACAATACACACGGAATGATTTGGAACTGCAGCGCGGCACATTTCGGGTGCATGGCGATACGATAGAAATATTTCCGGCAGCCTTTGATGATAAAGTTGTCCGGGTGGAAATGTTCGGCGATGAAATCGATCGTTTGACGGAGGTCGATTTACTTACCGGAGAGGTCATAAACGAACGCAGTCATGTAGCGATTTATCCGGCAAGTCATTATGTTACGACGCATGAGAAAATGGCACGTGCCTTGGAAACGATTGATCAGGAGTTGCAGCTTCGATTGAAGGAGCTGCGGTCAGAGGATAAACTTTTAGAAGCACAGCGACTGGAACAGAGAACCAATTATGATATGGAAATGATGCAGGAAATGGGATATTGTTCGGGAATCGAAAACTATTCCCGGCATTTGGCCGGCCGGGAAGCCGGGCAGGCTCCGTACACATTGCTTGACTATTTTCCTGATGATTTTCTCATTATGGTAGATGAATCACATGTTACACTGCCTCAATTGCGGGCGATGTATGCCGGAGACCGGTCTCGCAAGCAGGCGCTTATTGAGTACGGATTTCGCCTGCCGTCAGCCTTGGATAACCGGCCACTGCAGTTTGAAGAATTCGTAGAGCGCATCAATCAAATTATTTATGTCAGTGCCACTCCCGGGGAATATGAAATGGGAGTACAAACGAATTTGGCACAGCAGATCATCCGGCCTACGGGACTTCTTGATCCGCAGGTAGAAGTACGGCCTATACAAGGGCAGATAGATGATCTGCTCAGTGAAATACGTATGCGTACGGCTGTGCATGAACGTGTTCTTGTAACTACTTTAACAAAGAAAATGGCAGAAGATTTGACGGATTACCTTAAGGAAATGGGAATACTTGTCAGATATCTTCATTCTGATGTTGCCACCATCGAACGGACGGAAATCATCCGGGATCTCAGGGCGGGAGTATTTGACGTACTTGTTGGCATTAATCTTCTGCGTGAAGGTCTTGATATGCCGGAGGTATCTTTAGTTGCGATTCTTGATGCGGATAAGGAAGGGTTTCTGCGGTCTGATACTTCCTTGATCCAAACGATGGGACGAGCTGCCCGCAATGTTCATGGAACGGTCATCATGTATGCAGATACGATTACCGGTTCTATGAGCAGAGCTATTGATGAGACGCAGCGGCGTCGCAAAGTCCAAGATGAATATAATAAAAAAAATCATGTTACTCCTGCATCGATTAAAAAAGATGTGGTTGATTTGATTGAATTGACGAAAGTAGCTGAGAATAGCAAGTCGTATAAGGGACATGAAGAACCGCTGACGACAGCGGCACTTTTCAAGGTTATTTCTACAGTGACGCAGCAGATGAAAAAAGCTTCTAAAAATTTGGAATTTGAAAAGGCAGCAGAATTACGAGATCGGCTGGGAGTTTTGCGCCGACAGCTAGCCGGATTACAGCATGATGATACGATTCCGAAGGAATTTCAGACAGAAGATATGCCATCTGCCCGGTATCAACGCAAAATACGACGGCCGGACAGAAGCCGGAAATCAATGCTTACTTCTGAAGAAAAAGCAAAAAACAGAAGAAACAGTAAACTAAAAAAATAGAGGAAAAAATATGAGTGATGCATATATTACAATTAAAGGCGCGAGACAACATAATCTTAAGAACATCAGTGTAAAAATACCTCGCGATAAGCTTGTTGTTTTTACGGGACTTTCCGGTTCGGGAAAATCATCTCTAGCTTTCGATACTATCTATGCCGAAGGGCAAAGACGGTATGTGGAATCTTTGTCGGCATATGCCCGACAGTTTTTGGGACAGATGGATAAACCTGATGTAGATTATATTGAAGGATTATCACCGGCTATTTCTATCGATCAGAAGACTACGAGCCGGAATCCCCGGTCTACGGTGGGGACGGTAACGGAAATATACGATTATCTGCGTTTGCTGTATGCCAGGGCGGGAGAGGCGTTTTGTCCACAATGCGGAAAACCTATCCGCCAGCAGTCTGTTGAACAGATGAGCGATGCTATCATGGCGTTAGGCGAAGGCGAAAAAATCATGGTTATGGCCCCGGTTGTTGAGGGGCGCAAGGGGACGCATCAGAAAATACTGGCTTCTTTGGTAAAGGAAGGATATGTGCGTGTCCGTGTAGATGGCAGCGTATATCTTTTATCCGATGATATTCCCGTAGATAAAAATAAAAAGCATACGATTGAAGTTATTGTTGACCGACTGGTCATTAAGACGGATATTATTTCCCGCCTGACAGATTCTTTGGAAACAGCGTGCAAGTTGAGTTCCGGTATTGTTCATATACTTCGCGTTGTCAATAATGAGATACTCACCTATAGTCAGCATTTTGCCTGTCCGGACTGTCATATCAGCCTGCCGGAAATCGAACCGCATTTGTTTTCCTTCAATAGTCCGTTTGGAGCTTGTCCAGCTTGTACCGGTATCGGCAGTACGATGGAGGTAGACGAAAAATTAGTTATTCCCGATAAAAATATTCCGTTTGTCGATGGCGGAGTGGCTGCACTCAGCAGTAATCCTAACTCTTGGTTTTTGCGCCAATTGGGAGGTCTTCTCCAGCCGAAAGGGTATACATTGGATAATTGCTTCAATGACCTGCCAAAAGATTTGCAGGAAGCCCTTTTATACGGGTCGGAGGATTTATGCACATTTGAATATGAGAATATGCATGGTGAAATAAAAACGTTTACCACCCATTTTGAAGGAATCGTTCCGATGATACGAAGGCGTCATCGCGAAGCTTCTTCCGATATGATGCGGGATCAGTTTGAGCAATTTATGACGATAAAACCTTGTACTACCTGCCATGGAGCTCGCTTGCGCCCGGAGGCGCTGGCCATTAAAATCGGCGGTCTTAATATTCATGAACTTACGGAATATACCGTCGCAGATATGATTCGCTTTTTTGATGAAGTGCAGCTGAGTGACAAGCAGCAGCTGATAGCTCGGCAGATATTAAAGGAAATCAAGGCTCGTTTGGAATTTCTTCGGACTGTGGGATTAGAATATCTTACGCTTTCCCGCACGGCGGGTACCCTTTCCGGCGGAGAAGCACAGCGCATCCGCTTGGCAACCCAAATCGGGTCAGGGCTTGTTGGCGTGTTGTATATTTTAGATGAACCATCGATTGGACTTCATCAGCGAGATAACGATAAACTTCTTGATGCGCTGCGAAATCTTCGTGATTTAGGAAATACGCTGATTGTTGTTGAGCATGATGAAGATACAATGCGTACGGCGGATTATATTCTTGATATTGGACCGGAGGCCGGCGAAAAAGGCGGACGCATTGTGGCCCAAGGTACGGCGGAAGATATTATGGCTTGTACAGAATCACTTACCGGTCAATATCTCAAAGGAACAAAGTTTATTCCCCTGCCGGAAAAACGCCGTGCCGGCAACGGCAATTTTATTGATGTCATCGGTGCGGCAGAACATAATTTAAAAAATATAAACGTGTCTTTTCCCGTAGGTACATTAACGGTTGTTACCGGAGTGTCCGGTTCGGGAAAATCGACATTAGTAAATGAAATCTTGTATAAAGGGATGGCAGAAGCTGTTTATGGTACTCCGCACAGGCCGGGAGAATTTAAGGCAATTCAAGGCACGGAATATATTGATAAAATTATCAATATTGACCAGTCTCCTATCGGGAGAACTCCGCGATCCAATCCGGCTACTTATACCGGCGTATTTGATTTTATTCGCCAGTTATACAGCCAGACGGCAGAAGCTAAAATTCGCGGCTATAAATCCGGACGATTTAGTTTTAATGTCAAGGGCGGCCGTTGTGAAGCTTGTCGCGGAGATGGCATCATCCGGATTGAAATGAACTTTTTGCCGGATGTATATGTACCTTGTGAAGTATGTCATGGTGCGCGATATAACAGAGAAACGCTGGAGGTAAAGTATAAAGGGAAAAATATTTCGCAAGTTCTTGATATGACGGTCGATGAAGGCGTAGATTTTTTTGCTAATATCCCCCGTATTGGACGGAAACTCCAAACGCTTCAGGATGTAGGCCTGGGATATATACGGCTGGGCCAGCCGGCGACTACTTTATCGGGTGGTGAAGCGCAGCGGGTCAAATTGGCAACTGAATTATCCAAGCGCAGTACCGGACGGACCTTATATATCCTTGATGAACCGACAACCGGCCTTCATACGGCAGACATACATAAATTGATGGATGTGCTGCAGCTTTTGGTTGATGGCGGCGATACGGTTGTTGTAATCGAACATAATCTGGATGTTATCAAGGTGGCCGATTATATTATTGATCTGGGGCCTGAAGGTGGTTACGGTGGCGGCACTGTTGTTGCTACAGGGACACCGGAAGATATTTGCAAAGTAAAAAAATCTTATACGGGACAATTTCTTAAGCCTGTTTTGGAACGAACCAGAAAGTTAATGGCGAAAGGGAGATAAGCATGGCTGTCAGTGAAGCTGTACTGGAAAAAATTAATACACTTACGACTTCTCCCGGCGTCTATTTATGGAAAGATGTGTCAGGACGCATTATTTATGTCGGGAAAGCCGTTAATCTGCGCAACCGTGTTAAAAGTTACGTTCGCAATGATTCCAACAGAGCGGTTAAGGTTACGGCCATGATGAATCATGCTGTTGATTTGGAAACAATTGTAGTAGCATCGGAAATGGAGGCTTTGATTTTAGAAAATACGCTGATCAAAGAACATCATCCCCGCTACAATATTATGCTGCGTGATGATAAGACATATCCGTATATCAAGGTTACCTTGCAGGAAGAATATCCCAGAATCTGCATGACGCGCCGCGTTCTTCGTGATGGGGCACGCTATTTTGGTCCTTTTGCGGATGCCGGGGCAGTGCATCGCGTACTTAAACTGATGCAGACTGCTTTCTGCATCAGAACGTGTCGGTCTATGAAAGTAAACCGGCCTTGTCTGCAATACCATTTGGGACATTGTAAAGCGCCTTGCGTCCACTATATTACAAAAACGGATTATGCTCTTTTAGTACAACAGGCAGTAGATGTATTGGAAGGCCGTGATACGAGCATGCCGCGTGATTTGCAGGTACAGATGGAAACGGCAGCACAAAAAATGGAATTTGAAAAAGCCGCTGTTTTCAGAGACCAGATGGAAGCATTGAAAATCCTTCAATCTCAACAGAATGTGGTTATTCATAGCGGCGATATGGATGTAATCGGGTTTGCCGGCGAGGCAGGACAAATATGTGTGCAGATATATACTGTCCGCGGCGGAAAGCTTCTGGGAAGAGAAACTTTCAGTTTGGAAAATGGTGGTGATGCACGGCAGGAAATATTGACTGCAGCCGTATTGGATCAGTATTATGTGGGGCAATCCTTTATTCCGGGTGAGATTATCGTCGGTGCGATCGAAGATAAAACTGACTTTGAACGGCGGTTAAGTGAGCAGAAAGGTCAAAACGTATCTATCCTTGTACCGCAAAGAGGAACGAAACGGCAATTATTGAACATGGCTGAGGAAAATGCCAAACTCCTTTTAGCGCAACGCCGTCTTCAGTGGCAGCATGACAAAGATAAAACGAGTGGTGCCGTAGAAGCGTTGGCACGAGTGCTTGATTTGCCTTGCCTGCCGGAACGAATGGAATGTTTTGATATCTCACATACGCAGGGAGCGGAGACCGTTGCATCTATGGTCGTCTTTGAAAATGGCCGGCCGGCAAAAAAAGAATACCGACGTTTTAAACTGAAAACCGTACAGGGAAAACCTGATGATTTTGCTTCTATGGCAGAAATCATGCGTCGGCGCTATGGAGAAAAAGAATGGCCGCTGCCGGATCTTATTGTAATAGATGGGGGTAAAGGACAACTTCATGCTGCTTTGCCGGTTATTCGCGAAGCGGGTGCTGAAGCTCCTGTGATTAGTCTGGCTAAACGAATCGAAGAAGTATTTGTTGAAGGTCGTGAGGATTCTATTATTCTTGACCATCATACACCGGAATTACAGTTGTTGCAGTCTATCCGCGATGAAGCCCATCGTTTTGCCATCACCTATCATCGAAACTTGCGGGGAAAGCGCAATCTTGTTTCCATTTTGGATCATATTGAAGGGATTGGACCGAAACGCCGCAAGGCTTTGTGGCAGTCGTTTAAAACATTGGATGATATGAAACAGGCATCGGTCCAGGAATTAGCCTCGGTGCCGGGAATGACAAAAGAAGCGGCTGAAAATGTTTATTATTTTTTCCGTTTGGGAACGGACGAAAAACGAAAAATTGTAAAGCCGTGAACGGAAAATTATTTTCATTATATTTATGCACGAAAAATAATAAAAGACATATATTAAGAATGCAGCGTGAATACTTGGAAAAAACTAGGAAATGCAGGTTCTACGACTTAAGAATATTGCCAAAATAGATTGTTCATGATATGATATAAATCAAAGTTCATATAATTAATCAAACTATATCTAATCATTTGAAATGGGGGATTTCATAGATAAAGTTTGGTTATACATTGATCTTTTCCATGTACTATAGAATTCTTGAGGGGGGATTGCTTATGGTGAAAATGGAAGAAAAAGTATGTTTTACGGATACGTCGGTCAAGACATGGAACCGCTTATTCGTGGCTCTGTATGTTTTAACTATTTTAGAAGAGTCGCCGACATATGGCAATCATATTCGTGAACGCATGAAGGAAATGACTAAGGATTTGTACAAACCGAATCCTAACGCGCTCTACCCGGTATTACGAACGTTGGAAGACGGCGGGTATATTTCTGGAAAATGGGACAATCCCGATACGAGAGGCAAGCGTTTTTATACGATTACCACCCGCGGCGTGGGACTGATTCCGGAACTACGCGAACGGATTCAAGATCGTGTGCAGTATTTGCAGGATCTGGTTACAGCTGTAAAGTCTAATTTTGATTTGCCTTAATAATCTCATTTGATTGGGATTTATTAATATTGATTTTAGGAGGTAATATACGATGGACAAATACGAATGCAGTATCTGTGGGTACATTTATGAAGAAGAAAACGGTGATGCTGATGCCGGTATTGCTGCAGGCACAAAATTTGCCGACCTGCCGGAAGATTGGGTATGTCCGACCTGTGGTGCCGGTAAAAGTGAATTCGTTAAAATGGACTAATTTTAACAATCAATGATGTAAAAAATCTTCTTCCGTGATATACTTCAAGGAAGAAGATTTTTTGCGTGCAGCAAAGAACGAAGGTCTTTTGCTGTCACGAGCATTTAAGGAGGTAGTATAGATGGAGAAGAAAGAAGTAATGGAAAATGCACGAAAAAAAATGAAGGGGTGCCATGTTTGTCCTGAATGTAATGGGTTAGCCTGCCGCGGACAGATTCCTGGATTCGGTGGTTTGCGTACAGGTCGTTCCTTTATGCGCAACGTAGAATCATTGAAGGAATATGGACTTATTATGCGCAGCATGGCAGGAATCGAAGAACCTGACACGCGTACGGAAATTTTTGGGCATACTCTTTCTCTGCCTGTGCTGGTGGCACCTGTAGGTGGAATTGTTTTGAATGCTAAGGTGGAAGGAGATCCGCAGAAAGTAGAAGAAGATTACTGTGATGCAGTTACACAAGGTGCTATTGATGCCGGAACGATCGCTTTTACCGGCGATAGCGGTGCTGCGTATATGTATGCCTCTGGAATTCGTGCTTGTAAGGCACATCCGGGATTGGTTATTCCTACCATTAAACCGCGTGATGATGAAGCAATCATAGAAAAAGCCAAATTGGCGGAAGAAGCGGGAGCCCCCGCCGTTGCCAGCGATATTGATGCAGCAACATTAATTAATATGCGTATTTTTGGCCAGCCTGTAGGACCTAAAAGTGCGGCTAGTATCAAAAAAATAGCCGATTCTGTTGCGATTCCTTTTATTGTAAAAGGAGTAATGTCTAAGGAAGAAGCACTTGCCTGTGTAGAGGCAGGGGCAAAGGGAATCGTGGTCAGCAATCATGGCGGACGCATTTTAGATGGTATGGCGGGTACAGCAGATGTATTGCCGGAAATAGCGGCTGCTGTTAAAGGCAAACTCACCATTTTTGTCGATGGCGGTATTCGCAGTGGGGAAGATGTTTTGAAAATGCTGGCACTGGGGGCTGATGCTTGTCTTATCGGACGTCCCGCAGCATGGGGAGCTATTGGCGGCGGAGCTGAGGGCGTTAAAATCATACTGGATGGTTTTAAGCGTGAACTGAGTGATGCCATGATGATTACCGGAACTGCTTCTGCGAAACATGTGAGCAGTAATATTTTGATGAAGTTATAAATAAACGAGTTGTGTGTAAGTACGGCCGGGTTATTTAATGTGTAAAAATAGACGCTTATAAAAAGCGTCTATTTTTTTTGCATATATTGTTTTGTTTGTTGATACACTGTATTGTATATTATTCTTTGGGAGCGTCAATCGGATCATAGTCTGCTGCTTTTTCTGTCAGAGCTGCATCTATTGCCGAAGGAGTCGGCATGAAACCGGGACGTAGCATTGAATAAATTACTTGTATATAGGCGGGCATGATTTTATCCATCAAGAAATAGCGTTTGCGGAATAAGTTGCGTTTTTGTGATTTTATTTCATTATAAGTACGGCGTTTTTCTTCGATAGGCATACGGAAAAAAAATTTTTCGTATGGGTCTGCAGCGGCGCCTTCATCTAACCAGAAATCATTAAAAAAAGTTTTCTTGGAGCGATTTCCTCGAATAATATGACTATTTGTATAAAACCCTTCGTCGGTAATAACGTAAAAATCTTCCATTCCTAATGTTTGAATAAAGATACGCATAAAGTACAGAATCATATTTTTTGGGCGGTAACCAAAAAGTTTTTTTGTCAGGATTTTTGTTGTTTTCAGACCGTGCGGGGTTCCCTGCAGTGTACCGACATACAAGGAAATATGACCATCCGCATTATAATCAAAACGGAAATTGAATTGATATACTTTTTCTCCTTCATAGCGGAGCATCATGGTCAGAAAGCCTTCTTTGCGCTGACCGGTAAGAAATTGCAGGTGCAGATCCAAAGGAAGATTTTCATCTTCCGATTTCCAGAGAGTAATTCCTTTTCCGAAATATAAATCTTGCAGTGTTTCATCGGAAAATAAGATTTGCGCAATATTAAAATGATGAATTACTGCGGTTAAGCGGTCACGCATCGAGGAATTCTTGAACAAAAAAACACGAGTCATGACTTCTTGAAAATCTCTTTCTTTTCCAATAAAATCAGTGAGCGGAGGGTAATTGTCAAAGAAGGTGTAAAATTCTTCCATCATTTTTCGATTTGCGGCACTATGAATAAAAAAAGCGAAAGCTCTTTTATTTTCAGAAAAATTTCTTGGGTGATAGATACGTCTTGACGTACGCCAAAAATGGGAAAGGCTGTGCATGAAAAATCCTCCTTATAAGTGTCTATGCTAAATTAATATTATAGTATTAAAAAAAGGAATATGTCAATAAAAAAATAAATAGTTGAAAAAAGTCAAAAAGACGAATATAATAAAGATAGTTTAAAAGTCAAAAGGTTAAAAAATAAAAAGTTGGTGAGATACGATGAGCAATTTAGCAGATAAAATTGAACAATTGATTCTTCATAAATTATTGCAGGACCAGGAAGAAATTATCATATTAAAGCGTAATGAACTGGCGGAGGAACTTGATTGTGCTCCTTCACAAATCAGCTATGTTTTAAGTACCCGGTTTTCCTATGACCGGGGGTTTATTGTAGAATCACGTCGAGGGTCAGGCGGGTTTGTGCGTATTGTACGAAAAACGGTTAAGCCGGTAGATCGTACGCCGGCGGTCATGAAGGAACGTTTGCCGGTTCCCAGTATTTCTTTATCAGACTTGGATTCGTTATTATATCAATTGATCCGGCAGCAGACCATTACTAAGAGAGAAGCTGTCCTACTGCATCATACCTTTGAAGCACTTTATGCAGAGGTTGATGAACAGCAGCGATATGCAGTTATCCATCGTATTTTAAAACATCTGGAGCTGCAGTAGATTCCGTAAAGGAGGATGAATACTATGCTGTGTGATTGCTGTAAAAAGAGAGAGGCCATCGTTCATGTTACAAAAATTATAAACGGACGACGTACAGATATACATTTATGCAGTGTTTGTGCCCAAAAAGAAGAAAATTTAAAAGGGTACAGTGATTTTAATATTATCGATAATGATTTTTTCCGTAAAATGGCGTACCCTGATTATTCTGACCACTCTGCAGAAGAACCGCGATGTGCCAGCTGCGGTATGACGTATAGCGAATTTAACCGGCTGGGGAAATTCGGCTGCCCCGATTGTTATGAGGTATTTAAAGAAGAAATCACTCCGTTGATGCGGCGCATTCACGGACATACGAAGCATGTTGGCAAGGTTCCCAATCGTGGTACCGGTGTATTTCGGACGGTAAACCAAATTAAAAGGCTGCGTCAGCATTTGCAAAAATTAGTGCGTGAAGAAAAGTATGAGGAGGCTGTTACGGTGCGGGATGAAATCCATGCGCTGGAACGCAGGATTTCTCATATTGATGAACAAAAGGAGGAATGATCATGCTAAAGGATTTACTTTCTGCACCACTTGCACCTTGGCAGGATGGTTCCGGAATTATGTCTGATATTGTGCTGGACAGCCGCATACGACTTTCTCGTAATTTGAAAAAATATATTTTCCCCGATAGAGCGTCTGATATAGAGCTAGCTGCTGTTTTTTCGGAAGGTGAAAAGAGCGTGCCCCGTCTTAATGTTTTAGGCCGCGGTGCGTATGAATTTGTATCGCTGGGCGAATTAGCACCGTTAGAGAGGGAATTGCTCGTGGAAAAACATTTTTCTTCTGCAGCGCATATATCACAGCCGGCGAATCGTGGACTGCTGCTGCGGCAGGATGGTGCGGTGTCGGTAATGGTAAATGAAACAGATCACTTTTGCATTCACGCATCTGCGGCCGGATTCAATTTGAAAAAGGTTTGGGAAGATGCATCTCAAGTAGATGATTCATTGGAAAGTTCGCTTAATTTTGCTTTCCGCGATGACTTTGGGTATTTAACGGCTAGTCCTGCGCAAGCCGGAACGGGTCTTATTGCAGCAGTGACACTGCACATACCGGCATTGGTCATGATGAAGCGTGTCAGCCGAATTGTTCAGGGTATTACAAAATTGGGATTTGTCGTTTGCGGGATTTATGGAGACCGAGGAGAAACCATTGGGAATGTATTTCAAATAACGAATCAAGTTACCTTGGGAATTTCGGAAACGGATATATTGGATCAATTGGAAAAAATTATCGTACAGGTAGTACAAGAGGAAAAAAATTGCAGAAATTTATTATGGACACATAATAAAAATGAAATGCAGGATAGATTGCGCAGGACCTATGGTGTGTTATCCCAGGCTTGGCTTATGAGTCAGCAGGAAGCGATTGGACTGGCCAGTGATTTGCGGCTGGCCATTGATATGGGAATTGTGCATGAACGTCCTTTGGTGTATGAATCTTTGTTGGCCTCTATGGAACCGGCTTTTTTGCAGTACATGGCCGGCAGTGAAAAGCTGGGAGAAGAAGATTTGAGTATAAGGCGGGCAAGCGTACTGCGTGAAACCTTGGCCGCTTATGCGATATAAGGTATAGTATTAATTGGGAAGGAAGTGATATCTATGTATAATAGATTTACTAACGGAGCTAAAAATGTTTTGCGTTATGCACAGGAGGTGGCGCGTAAGTTTCGCCATGATTATGTAGGCACGGAGCATATACTATTGGGACTGATTTTGGAAAAGGATGGTATTGCCGGTCAAGTGCTGGCCCAATTGGGAATGACTCCGGAAAATGTAACGCGTACGATGGAACAGCTTGTAGGAATTGGTATAACGGAACCTACTGCGCTCGGCCTTACCCCGCGGACAAAACGTGCGTTGGAACTTGCCGTGTCGGAGGCAAATCGTCTCGGAGTTAATTATATTGGGACGGAACATCTGCTCCTTGGTCTTTTGCGTGAAGGATCGGGAATGGCTATGCAGATTTTTGAAAGCATGGATGTAGAACCGGATGTTATCGTGAAAAAAATGACGGAATTTATGGGAAATGTCCGAGCGGATGCGAGTGAAGAAGATGAAAATGGAAATTATGGAAATGAAGATATCTTTTCCTATGGAAGAGATTTAAATGATATGGCACGGCAGGGTAAAATAGATCCCGTTGTCGGCAGGGAAAAAGAAATTAACCGGGTGATCCAGATTCTCAGCCGGCGCACTAAAAACAACCCCGTCCTTATTGGTGCTCCCGGAGTCGGTAAGACGGCGATTGCTGAAGGACTGGCACAACGTATTATTAATGGTAATGTTCCCGATATTTTAAAGGATAAACGCATTTTTTCTCTGGATATGGCCAGTCTTGTTGCAGGGACAAAATATCGTGGCGAGTTTGAAGAACGGATAAAAAAAGTTATTGAAACAATTGAAAATGATACTTCTTTAATTCTATTTATTGACGAATTACATCAGCTGATTGGAGCGGGCGCGGTAGAAGGTACGATGGATGCTGCAAATATCTTAAAGCCGGCTTTAGCCCGCGGTGAATTACAATGTATTGGTGCGACGACACTGGATGAATATAAAAAGCACATTGAAAAGGATGCTGCTTTGGCCCGCAGATTTCAACCGGTTCTTGTAGGAGAACCAACGGAGGATGATGCTGCTGCTATTTTGTTTGGTCTGCGCGACCGATATGAAGCATTTCATAAAGCCCGCATTACAGATGATGCTGTTCGTGCGGCAGTAAAACTGTCGAGTCGATATATTTCCGATCGGTTTCTTCCGGATAAAGCAATCGATGTAATGGATGAAGCTGCTTCTAAAGTCCGGATGAAGGTGTATTCCCCGTCGCCGGATATTAAAAAGATGGAAAAGAAGTTAGCTGATATTGTCAAGGAAAAGGAAGCCGCTCTGGCTGGAGAAGATTTTGAAAAATGTGCAGCATTGCGGGATGAAGGCAAAAAACTTTCCGATGAAATTACCAATCTTCAAAAAGAACGGAAGCATGAGGATGATGCTAAATTGGTTGTTACAGAAGAAGATATTGCGGATGTTGTTTCCAATTGGACGGGTATTCCCGTACGCCAATTAACCGAAACGGAATCGCATAGACTGCTTCATTTGGAGGAAGAGCTTCATAAGCGGGTCATTAGCCAAAACGAGGCGGTCGAAGCAGTAGCTAAAGCTGTGCGCCGTGCTCGTGCCGGCTTGAAAGATGTAAAGCGTCCGATTGGTTCATTCTTGTTTTTAGGACCCAGCGGGGTAGGCAAGACGGAATTGGCTCGTACGCTGGCAAGACAACTTTTTGGAAGCGATGAAGCGATGATTCGCATTGATATGAGTGAATACATGGAAAAATATAATGTATCCCGTCTCGTTGGAGCGCCTCCGGGGTATGTTGGATATGATGAAGGTGGTCAGCTTACCGATGCAGTTCGTGAAAAACCATACAGCGTGATTTTGTTTGACGAAGTGGAAAAGGCACATGGCGACTTTTTTAACTTGCTTTTGCAAGTACTGGACGATGGTAGATTGACTGATTCTAAGGGCCGCACGGTGGATTTTCGAAATACAGTTATTATCATGACGAGTAATTTAGGGGCCTCTTATTTAAAAAAGAGTGCACCCGTCATGGGATTTACTACATCAACAAATGAAGAAAAAGATAGAGAAATGGCATTTGCGGAAGCAAAAAAAGAAATTCTAGAAGATGTGAAAAAGTTTTTCCGCCCGGAATTTCTGAATCGCATTGATGAAATACTTGTTTTTAAACCCCTGACAACAGATGATCTGCATCGGATTGTTGCGATTTTGCTGCAGGATTTAACTGCCCGGCTGCAGGAAAAGGGCGTTCAATTAGCCTGGAGTGAAGGAGCTGATGAAGTCATTGTTAAGGAAGGTACGGATTTTTCCTATGGTGCGCGTCCGTTAAAACGAGCTATCCAGAAAATGGTGGAGGATCCTATTGCTGAATTGCTTTTAGGTGGCAAGCTGCAACAGGGAAATACAGTCCATGTAAAAAGTGACGAAAAAAAAGAATTGGTTTTTACAACCGAGTAGGGAGATTCATACATGGCAAAAATCAAAACGAGGTATGTTTGCTCTAGTTGTGGCAGCGTGACCAGCCGCTGGATGGGGAAATGTCCGCAATGCGGCGAATGGAATACGATGCAGGAGGAACACATTGTTCCGGAAACCAGCCATAGCGAAACCATGCGGCGGCATGCAGATGGAACGGCTAAACCGGAATCTTTGCGGGATATTGCCATGGAAGCGATGACTCGTCAAGAAACCGGAATTGGCGAACTGGACAGAGTATTGGGCGGCGGTATTGTACCGGGAGCGCTCATTCTTTTAAGCGGAGATCCCGGTATCGGTAAATCTACATTAGTACTGCAGATTGCGGCGGCTGTCTGCCGTGGACATGGGACGGTGCTGTACGGTTCAGGTGAAGAATCGACAGGCCAAATTAAAATGCGGGCACAGCGTTTGGGAATAGATGAAGCAGGTCTTATGCTGATGGCGGAAACGTCGATACAGGATATTCTGACAGAAGCCGAACGCATGAAACCTGACTTGCTGATAGTCGATTCAATTCAAACGATGTATACTCGTGAGATCGAAGGAGCTCCGGGAAGTGTGGGACAAGTCCGTGAAGGCACAAGCCGGCTTATGTCTTTTGCCAAGACCAGCTGCATTCCGGTGTTTGTCATTGGACATGTTACGAAAGATGGTACGATTGCCGGACCACGGATGATGGAGCATATGGTAGATGTAGTGCTGTATTTTGAAGGAGAACGAAACTATCGTTTCCGCATTTTACGAAGCATTAAAAACCGTTTTGGCTCGACGAATGAATCCGGATTATTTACGATGACAGAGCAAGGACTTTGTGAGCTTACCAATCCATCTCAAATGCTTCTTGCCGAACGAGTGGGAGAACAAGCTGGCTCGGCGATAGCTGCTGTGATGGATGGGATGCGTCCGCTTTTAGGAGAAGTACAGGCTTTGACGACACGTTCGGTTTTTCCTGTACCGCGACGGACTGCTGTGGGGATGGACTATAATCGGCTGATCATTTTGCTGGCGGTTTTGGAAAAACGTGTAGGTTTGTCGATTGGGACTCAGGATGTATACATTAATATTGTCGGCGGCTTGCGCATGATGGAAACGGCTGCAGATTTACCCATCATTTTGGCAGTCATATCCAGTTTTAAAGATATTGCTATTGATCCGCGCACCGTTATTATGGGGGAAGTGGGATTGACCGGTGATGTGCGCCGTGTCCCTCATGCAGCGAGAAGGATCAAGGAAGCGGCCAAAATGGGATTTACCTCTTTTATACTTCCAAAAGGGAATATGGAGGATATTAAGGACGCAGACTATCCGGATTGCCGCATTACCGGTGTTATGACTCTAAAGGAAGCGATTAACGCAGCGTTTATCGGACATTAAAATTTTCTTAAAGGCAGAAATACTTATATTTTTTATTTTTGATATGGTATACTGTAAGTACGATTTTTTTGTATTTGAAATTTTTTAAATGGATGTGTTGTGTATGAAATTAGATATAAGCTATTCTATAAAAAAAATACTTACAGGAAGCATACTGGTCACACTTCTTTTAAGCGGGCCGGTCATGGGATTTTATGGTGTCTCGCATGAAAATAAAGAAGAAACGGTTCGTCTTGATTGTACGAACGGTACGTGTACACTGCCTGATCAATCCGGTAAACAGCGGCAGCAGTCAGCAGATTAACACATATGGTGTTTTTCTGGCTGCTGTTTGTGATCCACGGTGATAAAATAGTATATGGGAAAACGGTTTTTTTATACGCCTGCTGAAAAGGCGGGGCCGTTTTCCTGTTTTTTTTCTTAAAATATTTTGATTGAAAACTACTGCATCATTGTGAGTTTTATGGTATAGTTAAATGATACAGTGAAGGGAGGTGGAACTGTGGCTAAAAAAGAAATAAAAGAAAAAAAAGCGGCTGGAAAATTTATGGAAGAAAATGATTTGAATAAACCGGATCGAAATATGGCTGATAAAATTATGTGCGGTGTTATCATTCTTGTATTCGCCGTGAGTTTTGTCATGATCAGCGATCAAATCATGACAACTCCTTTTTTTAGCATGGAGATTGCAGAACGTTTTACAAAAAATGGTATTGTAGGAACGACAGTTTTAACCGTTTTAGGCTTTTTGGTTGGCGCAATTCTGGGAGTCATTGTAGGATATTTGATTTCTCCTGTTATTATCAATCTTATTTGGAAGTCTATTCATCGCATTGAGTTTTCATTAAGCGGTTTTTCCAGTCAGGATTTACTGGTCGGAACGCTGGGCTTGCTTTTTGGACTTATTATAGCTAATTTAATTGGACTGGCGTTTGTTCGATTACCTATTATCGGGGCATATGGTCCCATCGTATTTAGTATTATTTTTGGTTATGCCGGCATGAGTATTGCCATGCGCAAAAAGACGGAGATAGCGAATCTTATCGGTTTGCTGCGTTTCAGCAAACAACCTAAGGAACATGTCAAAAAAAATAAAGACGAAGAGTTTGTCGGAAAACTGCTGGATACGAGTTCAATTATTGATGGACGCATCGCTGAAATATGCAGTACCGGATTTTTGGAAGGGCCGCTTCTTGTTCCCGTTTTTGTATTAGAGGAATTACAACATATTGCTGATTCGTCTGATTTATTAAAACGGAATAAGGGCCGTCGGGGATTAGATATATTAAAGCAAATGCAGGAAGATAATTATGTAGAAGTAAGGATTATTCACGATGATTTTGAAGATATGCCTCCCGCAGTAGATTCGAAACTTGTCCGATTAGGACGTAAAATTCACGCTAAAGTTGTGACGAATGATTATAATTTGAATAAAGTAGCAGCGCTGCAAGGTGTGGTCGTGTTAAATATCAATGATTTGGCAAATGCTTTAAAACCTGCCCGCATACCGGGAGAACAGATGAATGTTCTGATTGTTAAAGCGGGTAAGGAAAATAACCAAGGTATTGCATATCTTGACGATGGGACGATGATAGTGGTAGAAGATGGTGAAAAATTTATCGGTCAGAATGTCCCTGTTACCGTTACATCGGTACTGCAGACTTCGGCAGGACGTATGATTTTCGTCAAAATGGCAGACGAGTAGGTGAGTATGTGAAGGTAAGTGTTATTGTTGTAGCAGCGGGAGCTGGACTTCGTTTTGGTTATATACGGAATAAGCTGTTCTACCCGCTCTGTGGTCGTCCGGTGCTGGCGCATACACTGGATCATGTTTTTGCAGCAAAATCTATAGATGAGGTTATTCTGGTTACCTCTATAGAGGATCGCGCAGATATACAAAAAATGGTGTCTTTTTTTCATCCGTCTGTTCCAGTCCGCTATGCAGATGGCGGTGCAGAACGGCAGGAATCGGTGTATCATGGGCTGCTGGCCTGCAGTGCATCTACCGATATAGTTATGGTTCATGATGGAGCCAGGCCGTGGGCAGGACCGGATTGGTTCGACAAGGGACTGGCTGCTATGAAAAATGCGAAAGCAGCCGTGTATGCAATTTCTGTAAAGGATACGATTAAAGAAAAAGACGACGAGACTCCGGCGGCTAAGCTGCACACCTTGGAGCGCAGCCGTCTTATTGCTGTGCAGACACCACAGATATTTCATCATTCGACCTTGCTGGCGGCCTATGAATATGCAAAGGAACATCATCTGTCCGCTACTGACGATGCTTCTTTTGTGGAAGCACTTGGTGAGCCTGTAGTCATTTTATCCGGCGATGAACGGAATCGAAAAGTGACAACAAAGGAGGATATACCCGTCTTGGAATTTTATATGAGAGGAGCCTCTGTTCCCCATGTTGGCTGTGGATATGATGTGCATCCTTTAGTAGAAGGGCGCAAATTGGTTCTTGGAGGAGTAACGATTCCTTTTGAAAAAGGATTGGATGGACATTCTGATGCAGATGTACTTATACATGCTGTCATGGATGCATTGCTGGGAGCGGCAGGACTTAAGGATATTGGAACTTATTTTCCTGATTCTTCGCAGGAATTTAAAGATATTTCTAGTTTGCTTTTATTGGAAAGAGTATGGCGTATTTTGCAGAATAAAGGCTGCCGCATCGTTAATATCGATGTAATTTTATTAGCACAGCGCCCTAAAATAAAGGAATATATAGATAAAATGGCCGCGAATATTGCCGCGGCATTACATATACCTGCATCGGTTGTGGCAGTTAAAGCGACAACAACGGAACATTTGGGTTTTATCGGCAGGGAAGAAGGTATGGCAGCGCAGGCGTCAGCTATGGTTGTTGTGCCGGAGAATGAATAGTATGGGAGGAATTTTAATGTCTAAAGAAGTACGGGTTCGTTTTGCTCCGAGTCCTACCGGTCCGTTTCATATTGGCGGAGCTCGGTCGGCATTGTTTAATTATCTTGTAGCTAAACATACGAATGGTAAATTTGTATTGCGTATTGAAGATACGGATCAGAAACGATCTACACGTGAATCAGAAGAAAATATTAAAGCATCCCTGCAATGGCTGGGTATTAATTGGGATGAAGGCATTGATGCAGGCGGTTCATACGGACCGTATCGTCAAATGGAACGTTTGGATTTATATCAAAAGTATACTGATCAACTGATTGCCGAAGGTAAGGCCTATTATTGTTTTTGTACGCCCGAGGAATTGGAAGTTGAACGCCAGGCGCAGATGGATAAAGGTGAAACGCCGGTATACAGCGGAAAATGCCGAAATTTACCAAAAGAAACGGTTGAACAGTATCTCAGAGAAGGACGGCCGCATGTTGTTCGGATCGTTACGCCTAAAAATGAAATTTTAGCTGTTGATGATCTTGTTCGCGGACATGTAGAATTTGATTCGAATATTGTCGGGGATTATGTTATTGTTAAGTCCGATGGGATTCCTGTTTATAACTATTGTGTTGTTTTGGATGATGCATTGATGCATATTACCCATGTGATACGTGCAGAAGAACATCTGTCAAATACACCACGGCAATTGGTTTTATATCATGCTTTAAATTTTCCGGTTCCACAGTTTGCTCATGTATCACTTATTCTTGGTAAGGATAAGAAAAAAATGAGTAAACGGCATGGGGCTACATCGGTAGAACAATATAAAAACATGGGGTATCTGCCGGAAGCGTTGTTTAATTTTTTGGGGCTTTTAGGGTGGACGCCGGATAGTGATCAGGAAATATTCAGTAAAGAAGAGTTGATTGAACAATTTTCCTTAGACCGGGTTGCTAAAAATCCAGCCGTATTTGATATTGAAAAGTTAAATTGGATTAATTTTCATTATATGAAGCAGTTAAATGAAAATCAACTTTATGCGATTTGTCTGCCTCATTTGCAGGCAGCAGGATATGTGGCGGAACAACCGGACGCTGAAGAAATCGCTTGGTTAAAACAAATGATTTGGGCACTGCGTGAACATATCCAATATGGAGCACAAGTTGTAGAACCGGCGAAAGTATTTTTCACAGAAGATTACATGCCGGAAAATGAAGAAACAGCGGCTGTTCTGCAAGAAGAGACAGCTCCGGCAGTTCTTGAAATGTTCCGACAGGAATTGCTGTCACTTCCCGAAGTGACGCCGGATACGGTACAACCTCTATTTAAAAAAATTCAAAAAGGTTTGAAAATAAAGGGAAAATTTGTATATATGCCTATCCGGGTAGCAGTTACAGGTGTTATGCATGGCCCTGATCTCAATGTTATTGTGGCTCTTATGGGTCGGGATAAGGTGTTGGAACGTTTGGGGAGGATACAGTAATGAAAAGCGCGGGAAAGCTATTGATAGCCTTGATTTTTGCTTGTCAGATCGGCGGACTGAGCTTGGCTGCTGATGGAATTTCGACAGTATCAGGACAGGCAGAAAAACATCACGTACTTTCTGTGGACAAAAAGGATATGCAATTTGCCGCGTCGGAAGGACGTGCAGATAAGAAATTGCAGGATATGATAAAAGAGACACAGGGAAATTTCCATCAATATTCTTATCATGATCGGAAAACGGGAACTTTTATATCTTATAATTTGTATATACCGGCAGAATATAGACCTGGCGGCATCATAAATTATCCTCTGGTCGTATTTATCGGGGATGCCCGTACGGTGGGAGAAGATGTACAGGCTCCTTTGAAGCAAGGATACGGCGGTATTATTTGGGCAACTAAACAGGAACAAAAAAAGCACCCCTGTTTTGTCCTTGTACCACAGTATAAAAAGGTAGTAATTGATGATCAGGATGGGTATAAAGTCAGTGATGAGGCAGAAGCAACTGCCCGATTGATCCATTCTGTTGCACTTCAATACGGAATTGATGAAAAACGCATTTATGGAACCGGACAATCTATGGGTGGCATGTTGACGATGTATTTGGCGGCTGAGAATCCTGATTTATATGCTGCAGCGCTTGTTGTATCAGGTCAATGGAGTGCAGCACAGCTTAAACCGTTAGGAGCACAGAACTTTTTCTATATTGCTGCGGCCGGAGATTCACAGGCTATGGCAGGACAAAACGAACTGCTGCCTTTGATGAAATCATCAGGAGCGAATGCTGTTGCTATGCAATTAGATGTAAAGAAAGATTCTAAGGAGTTAACAAAAGAAATTGACAAGGAAATATCAAAAAATAAAAAATCCCATGTTTATTTTGCTTCTTTTGCTTTAGGGAATGTTCCTTTTGATAAAATTAATCCGAAGGAGTATCCGTCTTATTTTGATCAGGTATATGAAATTGATGCGCTGCGTGACTGGCTGTTCAAACAAAAAAGATGAAGGGTAAGTAATTTTTATAAAGATCCTTATCAAGTTATTACTATGTAATGACTTGATAAGGATTTTTTTATTGTCTGGACAAAATGGACATATAGTGATGTCAAGCATATGAAATATGGAATAAGTTGATATTAATTGTGAAAAAAATCACTACAAAGATGTCTAGTACTTGTGTCTATAGTTCCATTTTTTAATAGTTATAATAAAATCATAAATAATACAAGTATGCATACTAAATACAAAATGAGGAGATGAGTACATGTTTTTAAATGAAGAACAAAAAGCCATTCAAAAGGTAGCTGGTGATATTACAAAAAAAATAATTGCTCCTATGGCGAAACAATATGACGAGACGGAAGAATTTCCTTGGGAAAACATAAAACAGTTAGGAAAGTTAGGGTTTATGGGAATGTCAGTTCCTGAAAAATATGATGGAGCTGACATGGATATGGTGTCGAGTGTGGCGGCTCTGGAAGAAATTGCCAAAGGTTGTGCATCTACAGCTACTATTGTGGCTGTCCATAATGCAGCGGGAATATTGCCTATTCTTATGTTTGGAACAGATGCACAAAAAGAAAAATATATTCCTTCGTTAGCTGCGGGAAACTCCATTGGAGCGTTTGCTTTGACTGAGGCGGGGGCAGGTTCTGATGCGGCTAAAGTGGCAACGACAGCAGTACAGGATGGAAAAGAGTATGTTATACATGGCAGTAAATGCTTCATTAGCAATGGCGGAGCTGCGGATACGTTTGTTGTATTTGCTACGAAAGATAGGGCTAAAGGGGTTAAAGGATTGGCCGCTTTTATTATAGAAAAGGAAACTCCCGGTTTTTCTATTGGTAAACATGAATCTAAAATGGGTATTCGGGCTTCTTCGACAACAGAGCTTATTTTTGATAAATGCAGAATCCCTTTAGAAAATCAGTTAGGTAAGGATGGGGAAGGTTTTAAGATTGCTATGATGACATTGGATGTTGCGCGGATTGGAATTGCTGCATTGGCGACGGGAATTGCTGCAGGAGCTTATGAAGAGGCTCGAAATTATGCTAAGGTGAGAGAACAGTTTGGTAAACCCATCTGTGTAAATCAATCTATTGGATTTATGTTGGCAGATATGGCAATTCAAATTGAAGCAGCTAGACAACTGACCTATCATGCAGCCGAATTAAAGGATGCAAATGTGAAGTTTGGAACAGAGGCGGCAATGGCAAAGACATTTGCTTCTGATATGGCGGTACAAGTAGCTTTAAATGCTATACAAATTATGGGGGGATATGGGTATTCCAGAGAGTATCCTGTTGAAAGAATGATGCGCGATGCTAAAATCACACAAATTTATGAAGGGACGAATCAAATTCAACGAGTTGTTATCAGCCGTGAAATATTAAAATAATACATTGAATATATTATAAAAAGGAGTGTATGCTATGTTTCATCCTTTAAAAGGAGTAAAAGTAATTGATTTAACCTATTTTGTGGCAGGACCGGGTGCTGCAAAAATATTGGCTGACTGGGGAGCTGATGTTATTAAAGTGGAGCCGCCGTTTGGCGATCCGATCCGCAGTTCGGGAACCTCGTTAAAAGCGCCTGTTGATGAGAATTGCAATCCCTTATATGATACATATAATGCAAATAAAAGAGGATTGTCCCTTAACTTGAAAACAGAAGAAGGTCAATCCATATTGGATACATTATTGGAAACCGCCGATGTGTTTGTATCAAGCTATAGAACGGGAGCATTAAAACGTTTAGGTCTTGATTATGAAACAATAAATAAAAAATATCCGCATATTATCTGGGCACAGCTGAATGGATATGGTGATTTTGGACCGGCCAAGGACAATCCGGGGTTTGATGTAGTTGCTTTTTGGGCGAGGTCCGGTGCTATGATGGATTTTGCGGAAAAAGATACTTCACCCATTAACGCACCCTATGGATTTGGAGATGCTACGACTTCTTGCTCTTTGGCAGGAGGAATTGCAGCAGCGTTATTCAATAAGGTACAAACGGGAAAAGGCTGTAAGATTATGGTGTCGTTATTTGCCCAAGCAATTTGGAACAGCAGCGCGCTGGTCGTAGCAACTCAATATGGTGATGAATATCCTAAAACAAGGAAAAATCCCATGTCTCCGGTTATGGATAGTTTTAAATGTGCCGATGGCAACTGGATATATATCAGCATATTGGAGCATGAGAGATACTATAATACTCTGATGAAAGATGTTGCAGGGCGACCGGATTTGGTTGATGACCCCCGGTTTTATAAATTTGTTGATGCGAAAAAAAATGCACCGGAATTGGTGGAAATTATTGGACAAGCTTTTGCCGGACATACAAGAGAAGAAATGGAAGAGCGTTTGAAGAAAGCGGATATTGCATATGATTGTATCCGTCATGTAAAGGATACCTTAACAGATCCGCAAGCACTGGAGAACGAGTATATCGTGCCCGTTATGAATTTTGATGGGACAAAGACAAAACAAGCTATGACACCCGTGCGGTTTTGTTTGTCGGAACCGGCAGCAGCAGATGAGATTAAACCGACAGTAAATTGTCCGGCGCCGAAAATTGGTCAAGACAGTATAGCCATATTAAAAGAATATGGCTATACAGAGGAAGTGATTCAACAGTATCTCGACAAGGGAATCATAACAAGAAGTAAATAACAGTATATGAGGTGGCTTATATGGAATTTAATAACGTAATATATAAAGAAGAAGAAGGTATTGCTACTGTAATGATCAATCGGCCGAAAGCCTTGAATGCACTGAATCCGGAGACCGTAGAAGAATTAAATGCATGCATAGGACTAATTGAAAAGTCGAAAGATATACAAGTTGTTATTGTTACGGGTAGCGGCAATACGTCTTTTGTGGCAGGTGCGGATATTGTTGCCATGTCGAATATGACTCCGATAGAAGGGCGTTTATTCGGAAAAATGGCACAGGACACCTTTACGCGCATAGAAAATCTTCCACAACCAGTTATTGCCGCTGTCAACGGATATGCTTTAGGCGGTGGGTGTGAACTTGCCTGTGCTTGCGATTTTCGATATGCTTCAGATAATGCAAAATTTGGTCAGCCTGAGGTTGGATTGGGAGTTACTCCTGGATTTGGCGGAACGCAGCGGTTGCCGAGAGTAGTAGGCCGCGGACAGGGGAAAGAAATGATTTATACAGCGAAAATCATTGATGCACAAAAAGCGCTTGATATAGGCTTGGTAAATGAAGTCTTCCCGCAGGCGTGTTTGATGGAAGAAGTAATGAAAACAGCGAAGTTGATTGCATCTAAAGGATCTATTGCAGTCCAGCTTTCAAAAGCGGCAATTAATCGCGGATTAAATTGTGATATCGTAACCGGAATTGCTTATGAAGATGAAGTGTTTGCGATTTGTTTTGCAACTGCGGACCAAAAAGAAGGAATGGGTGCATTTGTTGAAAAAAGAAAACCCAAGTTTACAGGACAATAAATTTTAAATGGACAGAAAGCTGTGAATTACATAATATGGAACAACTTAATTCACAGCTTTTTCGCAATAGAAGAACCGAGGAGGTAATGTAGTATGGATGTTATTATGATCATCATTAGTTTATGTTTGTTGGTGACGATTGCATATCGCGGGTTTTCGGTCATCTTATTTGCTCCAGTATGTGCTTTAGTTGCCGCTAGTATGGCGGATTACCATGTATTGCCGGCGTATACCGAATTATTTATGGGAAAGTCTGTCGTATTTGTTAAATCATTTTTTCCTATATTTTTATTAGGTGCTGTCTTTGGAAAGGTGATGGAAGTAACCGGTATGGCGAGAAGCATAGCGGAAGAGGTTATCCGTAAACTTGGAAAAGATAAAGCCATTTTGTCGGTAATGGCTGTTTGTATTATTTTAGCGTATGGCGGAGTCAGTGTATATGTAGCTGTATTTGCTATCTATCCCTTTGCGGCTGCCGTATTTAAAGAAGCAGAAATACCTAAACGATTAATACCGGCAGTATTAACGGCGGGACTTTTGACCATGGTCATGGATTCGGCGCCAGGAACGCCTCAATTGCAAAATATTATTCCTACGGTTTATTTGGGAACGACTATTTATGCTGCACCTAAATTAGGAACTATCTGCGGGGTTATAACGTTAGTTATTTGCTATGTGTATTTGAATTGGAGAAGGAAAGTTGCAGTTAAAAAAGGGGAAGGATATGGAAATCATACGTTGAACGAAGCAACGATTGATCCGGATCAATTAACGCCGCCCTGGTATCTGTCTGTGTTACCGCTTATTGCTGTTCTGGCGGTCAGTTTCTATCTTTCCTTTGTTTTTACTTGGGATCAAGCTTTAGTAGCACCTTTTCAAAAAGCAGGCCTGCCGCTTACGGCAAAAACTGTAAAAAGCGTCATTTCTATTTGGTCATTAATTATAGGTTTGCTAATTGCTATTATTATGTCCTGTTCGCTGGGGTATCGATTTATGCCGAAGTCAGTTAGTCTGAAAACGGCATTAAATGCAGGTGCTATTGGATCTTTGCTGGCTATTATGAATACAGCATCTGAAGTAGGGTATGGCAGTGTTATTTCCTCTTTGCCAGGCTTTACGGAAATTGCCAATTCTTTATACAGCATAGGGGAAGGCATGCCGTTATTAAATGCAGCTATTATGGTTAATGTTTTGGCAGCCATTACCGGGTCTGCGACAGGCGGACTGGGAATTGCTCTTGAAATATTCAGCGCGCATTGGCTGCAAGCGGTTACCGCCGCAGGTATTCCTCCGGAAGTACTGCATCGCGTTGCATCCATGGCGGCCGGAGGAATGGATACACTGCCTCATAATGGTGCAATTATTACGACACTGGCTATTTGCGGGTTAACCCATAGAGAATCATATATGGATATCTTTGGTATTACGTTATTAAAATTTGCAATGGCATTTTTTGCTGTTTTCTTGTATATGGTTACAGGGATTGTGTAATATTTTAAAATGACAGCTTGTTTAAATACAAGGGCGGAGCAGATTTATTTCTGTTTTGCCTTTTTTGTATGATACAAAACTATAATTAATTTGTTATTTAATGATATAATGAACACATTGAACAGAGGGGACGAGGTTGAGGTAAATCAAGGGGTTGGTTACTACATAAAAGAAGGTGAGATGTAATGGAAATAAAAAAATATGCGGAGGCCTTAAAAAAATTATTAGATTTTGCACATGTTCGATATAATGTGTTATCGCAGGCAATAGAATATGATTTATCCTATGTAAGTAAATGGACGACCGGAGCACGGCTGCCGGCAGCTAAAAATGTAGATTGCATTAATCAAAAAATTGCTGATTTTCTTGCTTCCATCATACTTAAACAAAAGCAGCGAAAAGAATTTTCAAGAGTATTTTTACATTCCGATGAATGGGGAGAAGAAGATTTATCCTTTACGATTTATCAATATTTAGGGAATGCCTACCGCGCTTCTTTGAAAGAGAAGCAAGATTGCAATAATACAGTTACTGTTGAACATTCCAGTCTTTCCATAGGAATGTCAGAATGTCAGACGTTAATACAGCATATAGTAAGATCAAAGCTTGAAGAGTTGGCAGAACCGGCGAATATTGTTATTACCGGTGATTTTTTAAATTTAGTTAAAAATCATTTTTGGCAAATATTTTATGATATAAAAATGAAAGAATTTCCGTGTAATATTCATGTTGCGTTAAATTTAAATGAATTGCAGAAAGACTCTATTAATGCAACAGGAAGTATATTTCAATGTTTAAATGATTTTTTAGATTTTGATTTTACTATTTATGAAAAATCCTCAAAGCTATATGATAATATCATTGCCATAGAAAATAAAGCGGTTATTTTGTATTATGTCAATGCGGAGGGCTACATTGATATGAGTATGGTTGTTTATGACTCACATCAGGTAAAAGATATTTATAATAAGTGCAAATCTTTTATTATGACGCAGCCTATTGTACTGCAGCCGAAGAAGACGCTGGGGATGGATCGGTTTGGATTTAGAGATACATTTTACGCATCGGATAAGTTTTTTTTCTTTTGTGCGAATGGATTCGAGTTTCTTTTGCCGGATGAAGTTTTTCAGTCTTTACTAAAAGCTGCAAAAATGGGTAATCTTGAACCGGCAACGGAGGAATGGGTACAGCGAGTTCATGCGATATGGGAAACTGTTGTTAACCGCGTATCGTTACGTTTTATGCTTCCTACAAATTCCATTATTCGGTATTTGGAAACGGGGTATATTCATTTAACTGATTTTTCTTATCAATTGTCGACGGAAGAACGGCGATTGCATATGAAACATATTTTGGATGAGATGAAATCTAATCCGGCTATTGTTTTCGGCGTGCTGCTCCCGACGACAGAAAAATATAGTGGGACTAATTTTACGAATTTGTCATTTAATACGAATTATTCTACTGGATTTTTAAAGAAAAATGTGCATTGTATTCATGAAAATACATTACCCATTTATTTTGTCAATAGTGTGATTCTTTTGCGCTGTTTACAGAATTTTTTTGATAGTCAGACACAGTCGAAACATTACAAGGAATACTCTGTCGAACAATTAGCGGAATTATATGAAAAATATCATTTTTTAATGGAATTTTTATTTAAAGAATAAAATTAATGAGTATAATTAAATGTAGTTTTCTTGTCAAGTTGCGTTTATTCTTATACAATAGAACTTATGATGGGTTTTATCTATAAAATATAATAGAAGCAGAGGTATCGTTTAATGAGTCGTAAACGTAAAAAGCGAAATGATTTAAAACGAAATGATTTAAAACGAAATAAAAGCAAGAAGACTTGGAAACAGTCTTTAGCTGGGCTAGATAAAATGACTATTCTTTTTTTCAGCATGGGATTTGTTGCTCTTTGTTATTCGTATTATCAAGTATTCCAAGAATGGAATGTATCCATTTTTGGATTTAATGTAATCGTAACCATTGTTTGGCTGGCTGTGTTTGTACGCAGCGTGAAACGAGGAGGTTTTTATTAATTATTTGATGAGAAGAATTGTATAGATAGAGAGGAGTTATACATGGGTTCCGTTGATCTTCTACTGCATCAGCTGGAAATTTTTGCTGTTTTAATTTTTGTTGGCATTATCGGTATAAAGACTAATGCGTTGGATGAAAATTACTTAAGCAATTTATCAAAACTGATTATGCGGCTTATTTTGCCAATCATGATTTTTACAAAAGTTATAAATGGAGCAACCCGGGAAGATATGTTGTCTTGCGGGGGCGAAGTCATCGTGACAACCTTGGCCATGTACGCAATTCTTTTTGTATCAGGCTGGGTGTTGACCCGCGTGTTTTCTCTCAAAGGCAATTACGGACGGGTTTTTTGGGCGGCGACTATGTTTGGAAACGTTGGATTTATTGGTATTCCCCTGCTTCTGGGAATGTTGCCGGAACGTGGTATGTTATACATGGCGCTGTTTAGCATCATTGATCAGATTATGTTATGGAGCATCGGATTTTATTTGACGCTGCCTAAAGAAAAGGTAGTCCATAATTCGGTAAAGGAAAATATGAAAAACCTTTTGAATCCGGCAATGCTGGCAATTTTTTTGGCGATACTATGTACTTACATGGAGTGGAAATTACCCTTAACTATAAATCAAGCGCTCACTGCTGTAGGAGATGCAACGACGCCGCTGTCATTAATTTATATTGGCGGAAGTTTTTGTTTATATGATGTTAAGCGGTTTATTACAAAAATCGAGTATTATGCTATTGTGCTTATCAAGATGATCGCCATTCCGGTGCTCTTTTATTATATATTGGAATACTTCCATGTTTCAAAAGAGATTGCCGTATTTATAACTATTCTTACGGGGATGCCTAGTATGGCTGCGGTCGCCATGTTTGCCCGCGTGAATCAGTCGGATGAAGAATGTGCGTTGGGTGCGATCATGATTACAACGGTGTCTTGTTTGGCAACATTACCATTGGTAGCGTATTTGACTAATTTTTAATGCTTGACAGGAATGAATTATTTCGATATGATATATGATACACATAGAATAATTTTATTAAATATGATGACCAAAATTATCTGCAAACGAGCACTTACAGAGAAGTCGGGCCTTGGCTGAAAACCTGATTAGATTGCGGAGTTGCGGAGTTGCCTTTGCGAGTAGACCGGGTGAAGTCAGTAAGCCGGTTCGGTGGCACCCGTTATGTGCGATCAAGATTGCGGCGAAGCTGCAATAAAACAGAGTGGAACCACGGGCCACCGTCTCTGTCAGGGATGGTGGCCTTTTTGCGTTATAATGCTAAGGAGGAATATTAGATGAGAGAAATTAAAGTTTATAATGACCTCACGAAACAAAAAGAAGTATTTATTCCCGTTACCCCGGGTCAGATAAGAATGTATGTCTGCGGTATAACACCCTATAATCATACACATATCGGCAATGCCCGTCCTTTTGTTACATGGGATGTCATTCGCCGCTACTTACAGCATATTGGCTACGAAGTAGAATTAATACAAAATTTTACGGATGTTGATGATAAAATTATCAATGCCTCTAATGGGGAACATGTTTCCTGGGATACTATTGCTAATCGTTATATTGCATCTTATTTTGAAGTGATGGATACTTTACATGTCCGTCGTGCTGATATATATCCTCGTGTTTCGACACACATTCCGGATATCATTCATATGGTGGAAGTTCTGGTGGAAAAAGGATTTGCGTATGTATTAGATCATGATGTGTATTACAGTGTGGAAAGTTTTCCGGGGTACGGCAAGCTGAGCGGACGTTCGCTTGATGACATGATGGCCGGTGCCCGGATTGAAGTCGATGACCGCAAACATAATCCGATGGATTTTGCACTTTGGAAGGGAGCAAAACCGGGAGAACCTTCGTGGGAAAGCCCCTGGGGACTAGGACGGCCTGGATGGCATATCGAATGCTCAACCATGAGCAATAAATATCTGGGAGATACATTTGATTTTCATGGCGGCGGCAGTGATCTTATATTCCCGCATCATGAAAATGAAATTGCACAGTCTGAAGCGTATACTGGTAAGTCTCCTATGGTTAAATATTGGCTTCATAATGGATTTATTACTATTAATCAGGAAAAAATGAGTAAATCCCTTAATAACTTTTTCCTTGTTAAAGACATTTTGGCACTATATAGTCCGGATGCTTTGCGGTTTTTCCTTATTTCCACACATTATCGCAGTCCGCTTGATTTTAGTGATGAACGGCTTGAAGAAACAACTCGCAGTTTAGAACGGTTAGGTACAGGAATTGATAATGTTATGTTTCTTTTAGATCAGCCGGGAGGTGCTGGATCAGACGAATCCAAGCAACTTTTGTGTGATGCGCAGAAAGTGGAAGAAGATTTTGAAGAAGCAATGAGCGATGATTTTAATACAGCTCTGGCTAGTGCGGCTATGTTTGAATTAGCTAAGAAAATCAATATTTATAAAGATGCAGTTGTTAATGCAGGTGTTCCTGTCGATCCTTCGGTTATGGCAGAGGTAAAGCGGATTTTCCATACGATGACAGATGTTTTGGGGATTTTAGAAGAACGCTGGGAAAAAATAAAGACCGATGCGAGTTCTAAAGATTATGAAAATCTTATGGAAGTTATTTTGAAAATACGGCAGGAATGCCGGAGCCAGAAGCAATATGCTATTGCCGATATGATTCGCGAGGAATTAACTAAATTAGACATTACGATTGAAGATTCACCGCAGGGAGCGCGTTGGAAGAAGTGAAATTTAAACAAATACAAGCCTTAAAACATAAAGCATATATGGCATTTGCAGAAGGAACTACATTAGATGTTCCTCAACAGGATATTACTATGATGGATCCTATTTCCCTGGCTTTCGTGGGAGATGCATATTATGCTCTTCATATGCGGCAGCGTTTAGTAGATACGGGAATCCCCAATGTACAAGTATTACATTTGCTGGCAGCTGAGTTTGTTTCTGCCAAAGCGCAGGCGTATGTATATCGCAAGCTAAAGGAAACACTCGACGAAATGGAAAAAGCTATTTGCCATCGCGCGCGCAATGCCTATTCACAGGTGCCTAAAAGTGCCACGGTTGCTGAATACCATGATAGCACTGCTTTGGAAGCGCTTGTGGGCTATTTAGTGTTATCGAGGCAGCAAAAAAAATTAGATAATGTTATGTTACAGGTTTATGCATATACGAAGGAATATTGCCGGATTGTGCATGGAATGAAGGAGTAAAAAGTGAGTGACGAAGGCATGATTATTGGCCGCAATAGTGTGACAGAGGCGTTGAAGGCAGGACGATCCATAACAAAAATATATATGGCGGCAGGCAATGAGTCAACATCTTTACAACATATTAAGGAAATGGCCAGAGACAAAAAAATAGTAGTGGAAAATGTTCCTGCTAAGGTTCTTAATCAGTTAGTTCCGGGGAATCGTCATCAAGGAGTGGTTGCTTTTGCTGCTGCCGTTAATTTTTCCGATTTGACGGATGTTTTGGCAGCTGTGTCAGAAAGGGAGAAGGTACCTTTTCTTGTACTTACAGATGGAGTGGAAGATGTTCATAATTTAGGGGCTATTATACGTACCGCCGAGTGTGCTGGTGTGGATGCTGTGCTTATACCGAAAAGGCATAGTGCACCTATTAATGAGACGGTGGGAAAAACTTCAGCAGGGGCAATTGAATATATACCTATTGTACAGATTGGCAACATTGTACAAACCTTACAGTCTTTAAAAAAACGCGGCTTTTGGGTTATCGGGGCAGATATGATGGGGGAAACTGATTATTTTCACAGCTCTTTAACAGAACCGGTCGTACTTGTTATCGGCAGTGAAGGCAAAGGAATATCCCGTCTGGTCAAAGAAAAGTGTGATGTTCTCGTGCAGATCCCTATGTTTGGCCAGATAAACTCGCTCAATGCTTCTGTTGCAGCTGCGCTTCTCATGTATGAAGTGGTACGGCAGCGGCAGGAGATGAAATAATGCAACCGTTACTGATTATAGATGGATATAATGTCATATTTTCATGGAAATCCCTGAAAGGACTTGCTGAAAAATCCTTGGAACATGCCCGTGAACGTTTGATCGATATTGCAGCCGATTACGGCAAGACTAAGGGATTTAAAGTGGTGCTGGTATTTGATGCCATGTATACGGAAGAAAGCGTTAAAAGCCAGACGGTTGGTACTGATTGTCTCGTTTTGTTTACGGATAAAGAAGAAACGGCCGATAGCTGTATCGAAAAAATGGTTTATGAGCATCGCAGTGAACGGAGAATTATTTATGTGGCAACGTCTGATGGACCGGAACAAAATCAGATATTGGGAGCCGGTGCCTTTAGAATACCGGCACGAGAATTGGAAGAAGATGTGGCACTGGTAAAAAAAGAGCATTATCATTACGATAGTCATAATGTATTAACCGGAGTACGCAATGAAATGCGAGGTCATGTAAAAGAAGATGTTCTTGAAAAGTTAGAGCGGATTCGCCGAAAAAAATAATATCTGTCATATACCAGATATATGGAGAGTGATGAGGCAATGCATATAAATGCAAATACAGAACAGCAAAATATACGCAACAGATTCAGTGATATGACAGATGAAGAAATTGTTTGCTGCGCACAGCAAAAACAAGATACGGAAGCTGTGGATTATATTGTTAATAAATATCGTAATTTTGTTAAAGCTAAAGCTCGGACCTATTTTCTCATAGGAGCTGATAAAGAGGATATTATACAGGAAGGCATGATTGGGCTATATAAGGCTACTCGTGATTTCCGCGGCGATAAGTTATCTTCATTCCGGGCGTTTGCTGAATTATGTGTGACACGGCAGATTATTACAGCTATTAAAACGGCAACGCGGCAAAAACATATTCCGCTTAACTCGTATGTATCTCTTAATAAACCTATTTATGCGGAGGAATCAGATCGTACGCTGATGGATGTTATTGCCGGAATCAAAATAACTGATCCGGAGGAACTGGTCATCAGCAAAGAAGAATTTGCTGATATTGAGCTGAAAATGAATGAAATCCTCAGTGATTTGGAATGGCAGGTTCTTAATGCATATTTAGATGGTAAGTCGTATAATGAAATGTCCCGTGATTTGCACCGCCATGTTAAATCTATTGATAATGCACTGCAGCGGGTCAAGCGTAAATTGGAGCGATATTTGGAATCTCGCAATGATGAAAATAAAACGGGACAGCCTATTGATAGAAACGAAAAATGAGTGTACAATAATATCGTTAAGTGTGATTGTGTGTGAGGAGGATTAGCGTGATTACCGTATTGGAAATTTTAGTAGTCATCTTATCATTGGTTCTGATTGGAGTCGTCGTTGCTCAAAAGAGTAAAACTCAGGGAATGGGAGCAGGATTCGGCGGCGGAGCGGAAGATTTGTTCGGAAGCAGAGCACGTGGTATGGATGCTTTTTTATCAAAATTGACCATCATATTATCGATTTTATTTGCTGTCTTAACATTGATTTTGGGCAGATTGATGAATACATATTGATGGCTAACAGCCTGCGGCAATTGCCGCAGGTTTTTTTTATAAACAGGCAGCAAGCTGCCTGCGGATTGTTTTTTTTGTTGAGTATGAGGTATATATGAATTTAAACCGTATTCATGATATAATACAAGTATGTATAGATAAGTCACCTTTAGGTGCAACAGTGGAAGATTGTGCGGAAATATTACATGTGACCGGTTCAGAGCTTTCTGTTTTATTTGAGACCTTTGATCAAATGATAAGGAGTGGAGTGCTCATGAGAGTTGAAGAAGGTCGTTATTTACCCAATAAAGGGCAAACTCAAGTTACGGGTATTTATAAAGGCTATACAAGTTCGTTTGGTTTTGTTATTAGTGAAGATTTACAGGATGATGTGTATGTGGCGGAACAGAATCGTTACACTGCAATGAACAATGACAAGGTCATCGTTCGCGTTATTCAGAATGGCAATGGCAGGCATAAGCAAGAAGGAGAGATTGTAACTGTTGTAGAACGGGCTAATAAGAATATCGTGGGCACATATGATAGACAAAAAAGCTTTGGGTTTGTCACTCCTGATGATGAACGAATCCGAGAAGATGTATTTATACCTCTTGACAAAACCAAAGATGCCCGCAGCGGAGCTCGTGTCCTTGTAACGATAACATCATGGCCGGACAAGAACAGAAAAGCGGAAGGCGAAATTACAGAAATATTAGGATATACAGGCGATAAGGATCTGGATGTCAAGGTTATTATGGCTAAACATGGTCTGCCTTTTGATTTCCCTAAAGAAGTTCGGGAAGAAGTGGAACATATTGATCAGTTAGTTGCTATGGAAGCGGGACGATTTGATTATAGAGATCGGCAGCTCATTACCATAGATGGGGAAGATGCAAAAGATTTAGATGATGCCATTGATGTTGTTCGATTGGCTAATGGGAATTTCAGACTGGGTGTATATATTGCCGATGTCAGCCACTATGTAAAGCCGGGAACGGCTATTGATGAAGAAGCTTATGCCCGTGGTACGAGTGTCTATCTTGTAGATCGTGTCATTCCTATGCTGCCCGCCGTTCTCTCGAATGGTATTTGCAGTCTTAATGCAGGCAAAGATAGGTATTCTATGACGTGTGTCATGGAAATAGATAAAAACGGAAAAGTTATTCATGCTGATATAGGACCGGCTGTTATTCAGGTAAAACGCCGCTGCAATTATACGGAAGTGCGGAAAGCATTGACAGAAGGGATTGTTCCCGATGATTTATGTTCGTTTATGCCAATGCTTCGGGATTTGCGGGATTTATCACAAATACTTAAAGATATGCGGATTCGCCGCGGAGCCATTGATTTTGATTTTCCGGAATACAAAATTATATTAGATACAGAAGGAAACCCGCTGCGTTTGGAAAAACGAGAACGATCTATCGCAGAACAAATGGTAGAAGAAAGTATGCTCATTGCCAATGAGACAGTAGCGGCATATTTGAGAAATAGTGAAAATCCTTCTGTCTATAGAATTCATGCAGTTCCCGAGCAGGAACGGATAGAAACTTTACGGACGGTCCTTACCAGTTTTGATTTGCCCATACCGCAAACAGATGATATCGTTCCCCGCGATTTTCAGAAATTACTTGATGCGGCAAAGGGGACAGACGCAGAATTGGTGGTACAAACGATTACCTTGCGGTCTATGCAGCAAGCTTGCTATTCCACGGCCAATTGCGGACATTTTGGCTTGGCATCGGAATGTTATACTCATTTCACTTCACCAATCCGCCGCTATCCCGATTTAATGGTACATCGATTGATTCGGAAATTCCAGGAACGGGGAAGATTAACACAAAAAGAAGCGGAACAATCTCTGTCCTATCATACCATGGCGGCAAACCAGGCCAGTACGAGAGAACGAGTGGCAGTAGAAGCGGAACGAGAAACAGATGATTTGAAAAAAGCAGAATATATGGTGCCGTTTATTGGTGAACCGTTCGATGCTCATGTAAGCGGTATTACTCCGTTTGGATTGTTTGTCAGTTTGGAAAACGGAATTGAGGGGTTAATTCACATTTCATTTCTTACCGACGATACGTACGAATTTAATGAAGCCACGTATACGATGGTAGGGCAGCAGGGTGGGAAAATATATCATTTAGGGGATCCTATTCGGGTGACATTGGCACAAGTCAATGTGGAAAAATGTGAAATCGATTTTGTCCCGGGTACGATTGAATCGTTGGCAGATTTACAGCAAATGATGATGAATCGTACGAAGAGTCGACAAAAGCGCAGCGGCAGTCATACGGATAACAAACGGAATTGGATGACGGACGCAAAGAAAAACCGTAAAGGCAAGAATATAATGAAAAAGAAGAAAATAAAAAAGAATAAAAAAATCAAAAAAATAAAGAATAAGAAAGATAGTAAAAAGAAAAGGTAAGGTAAGGTGACTATTGTGGCGAAAACCATAGGACAAAAATATATAACTGATAATCGAAAGGCTCGTCACGATTATTTTATTCATGATACATATGAAGCAGGGATTGCATTGACGGGAACAGAAGTAAAATCACTGCGTCAAGGAAAGGTAAATTTAAAAGATAGTTTTTGTCGTATTGAAAATGGGGAAGTATTGCTTGTTGGCATGCATATCAGTCCATACGAGCAGGGAAACCGCTTTAATCATGAACCGCTGCGGACACGTAAGCTCCTTCTTCATAAATATGAAATTATGAAACTATTGGGAATAACAAAGGAAAAAGGATATACTCTTATTCCGCTTAACCTTTATTTTAAGAAGGGAAAAGTTAAAGTGACGGTAGGGCTGGCAACGGGAAAAAAACTGTATGATAAACGGCAAGCCTTGGCAGAGAAAGAAGCTAAACGCGACATTGAACGTAAACTGAAGGAACGGAATTACTGATGCTGCGTTAGTTTGCGCGGTATGTAAAAAACGTGTAAATTATGCGGTTATATGAAGCTTTTATGTTGAATTCCTGGTAGGTACCTCGTATGATGTAATGGTAAACTTTGTATATTTTATCAGATCGAAGGAGGGAGTCATTTATGAGTAAAATTAAATTGACAGACAAGGAGATAGAACGATTATCTTACCTGGCAGTGGAAAAGGCAGACAGTATGACTGAAGTTGAAAACGTTTGTAAAGATGTATTGGCGAAATATATGCAGGCCCGCAAATATTTTTCAAAAATCAATGGAGAAAAGTTTCTCGTACTATGTAAAAACAAAGAAAAATGCGATAAGGAAGAATAAAGAAATACTATAGAGACAAGTATGACACAATCTGTTTGTGGCGGCACATGGAGAACAGTTTTCGGCAGTTATTTTTTGGGGAGTAGTATTGCAGGGAAGTTGTATCTGTATGTGCCGTTTTTTAGAAATATTTAATATAATATATACATATGGCGGGAATGCTATAGTATGAGCCAATATACGAATGATAGGAAAAATTGAATAGGCTGTTTATTTATGAGAAAAAATATAAAATGGTTATGAATATCTCTATCGTTGGTATTACCAGAAGAGAGATATTGAAATAGTATCGAGGGAATGGTGGTTTTTATGAAAAAATGCAAGATGGCAGTAAAAAGAGGTGGATACAACTATGCTTGATACATATCTGATGATTGCCGTTGTTGTCTTAGCTTTGTTTTTTGATTTTATTAATGGATTTCATGATACGGCCAATGCCATTGCAACATGTGTATCAACACGGGCTATCCGCCCGGGAATTGCTATTCTGGGTACGGCTGTATTGAATTTTGTTGGTGCCATGATATCTACGGGAGTTGCTAAAACTATTGGCGGAGATATTGTTATATCGGCTAATTTGATTAACGAGGTTATTATTATTGCCGGACTGATAGGTGCTATTATTTGGAATCTCGTTACATGGTGGTTTGGCATGCCTTCCAGTTCATCCCATGCATTAATTGGCGGTCTTATTGGGGCCGTTTGTTTTTCCGTTGGTATATCGGCGTTAAACGGGCTGGGAATACTTAAAATTATTTTATCATTAGTTCTTTCTCCTGTAGTTGCAATTATTGTCGGCTATCTGATCATGCATATCGTGTTCCATGTATGCAAGGGATTTAAGCCTGCCAAAGTGAATCTATCTGCTAATCGCCTGCAGGTAATGTCTGCAGCACTTATGGCATTTTCTCATGGTTCCAACGATGCGCAAAAATCTATGGGGATTATTACATTAGCGTTGTTATCTGGAGGCTTTATCGGTACATTAGAAGTCCCCATGGTAGTCAAACTTCTTTGTGCAGCAGCTATGGCGGCAGGTACCAGTGTGGGCGGCTGGAAAATTATTCGGACAGTAGGCGGTAAAATTTTTAAAATGTATCCGATTCATGGTTTTGCGGCAGACTTGAATTCGGCATTTGTTATTCTGACGGCTACCTTGCTGCATCTTCCTGTATCGACTACACATGTTGTATCAGGTTCGATTATGGGGGTTGGCGCGGCAGAACGAGTAAAAGCGGTACACTGGAATGTTGCCAGACAAATGGTGTTTGCATGGGTTTTGACAATTCCCTGCACAGCTCTTATGGGGGCTGCTGCATACTATTTTATTAGTCACGTTTTTACAAACTTTTTGCCTAATTTATTGTAAGATAGAAATATTTTATTTTACCGTAAGAAGGCCACACCTAATACGTGTGGCTTTTTCTTTTTTTGCTCTTTTTGTATAACGAATTTTACGTTATAATAAAAGATAGTGTGAATAAAATGATAACGCTTGTGATTTTTATGATAGGGAGGATAATCATGAAGTGTAAAAACTGTGATAGAGACGCCGTATATGATGACGGTTTATGTGAAAGCTGCCATCGAGCGGCTGTAGAAAATGAACGGGTCCAAGTTCTTTCAAGAGAAGAGAAAAACAATTTTCGTGGTAAAACTATTGATGCAGATGGTTCAGTGCATGATTCGGCTGAGGATAAGCAAACTATTTTTGATACTGTTTTTCGATCACATGGAAAACAAGAAGACAGTCAAAATCCACATGTGCATATCTATGCAACAAATAGACTTCCTTTACGTATAAAGTTTGCTATTGGTTTTATTTTATTATGTATTGTAGCTGTGATTTTTGCTGCGTTGAGTTTGCTCGTATATGCGGCTCCTTTTATTATTGGCTGTGCTGTTATTTATTTTGGTTACAGCATTATCAAATCTTTAATGCATTAACTGTAGTAAAAATCGATGATAGACGGGGATGTTTATATGAAAGAAAAACTAGCAATTATTGACGGCAGCAGCCTGTTGTATCGGGCATTTTATGCTATGCCGTTATTGACGGACAGCCAGGGACGATATACGAATGCCGTATATGGTTTTTTAAATATGCTGTTAAAGTTATATGAAGAATTAAATCCGCAATATGTAGCTGTAGCTTTTGACAAAGATAAACATACGTTTCGAAATGATATCTATGATGACTATAAAGCTACACGCAAGCCGGCCCCTGATGAGTTAAGTCCGCAATTTTCCCTTATCAGGGAAGTTTTATCCTGTTTGGGAATCTCTGTACTGGAATTGCAAGGGTATGAGGGCGATGATATCATTGGTACTGTGGCCAAGAATATGGAAAAGCAACATGTAGAAGTGGCTGTTGTTACAGGAGACCGTGATGCATTGCAATTGGTGGATCAGGATATTACGGTTCATTTGACGAAAAAAGGAATTACGACTATGCTGGCCGTAACTCCGGAAGTAATGAAAACTGAATATGGTTTTACGGCGTTGCAGGTTATTGATATGAAGGCACTTATGGGCGATTCGGCCGATAACATACCGGGAGTTCCCGGAGTCGGCGAGAAGACTGCACTGAAGCTTATTACGGCATATGGAACGCTGGAAGGAGTGTATGACCATTTAGAAGAAATATCCGGAAAAAAATTAAAAGAAAAACTTTTTGACGGCAGAGATAAAGCTTTTTTATCTAAAGAACTTGCAACAATACGGTGCAATGTACCTATTGAATATACGCTTGATATGTTTTTGCCGCAGCCGCGGATGGAGGAAGTGACTGCGTTATTTCGCAGCTTGGGATTTAAAAATTTGCTGAACCGTTTTTCTGCGTTTGATCGTTTTGCTGCAGTAAATACATCATTGAATAAACCAGAATTGCAACTATTGACAGTACAGGAATTGCCGCCCGAAAAAATGGCAAATCAGATAGTGGCTGTTGAAGCCTTGTATACGAACAATCTGCCTGTACCACACGTAACGACTTTAGCTGTGGCTGTGGCGGAAGGGGTGCTTATGGTTCCCCACGATAAAGAAGAAGCCTATTTGAAGATGCTGCCAAACGCTTTGCTGGTGGTCACTTCTGATGGTAAAATGCTGACTAAAGTTACGGCTGCTTATGCAATAACCGAGAAAGGCTCTTTGTTTGACTACAGCAGTGCCAATGTAAAAGTGGAACAATTTCCTCTTGCAGATTTAACGCTGGCCGCGTATTTGCTCGATCCGACACGCACGACTTATGGATTATCTTATTTGTCGGAACGATTTGGCGTGCCGTTTGATGAAGATATGACGGATGATGCACATAAGGCTGCCAGTGCTGCGCAATTTGCACTGCAAGTCTGGCCGCAGGTACAGGAATCTTTGAAAAACATTGGCCTTGTTTCCCTATATGATACGATAGAAATTCCGTTGATTCATACTCTGGCAATCATGGAAATGAATGGATTTACCGTGGATGTACAAAAACTGGGTACGATGGAACAGGAGTTATCATTGGCGGCGGATCGTTTGGAAGAAGCAATTTATGATGATGTAGGTGAAGTGTTTAATATTAATTCCACAAAACAACTGGGGGTTGTTTTGTTTGAAAAAATGGGTTTGCCTGTAGTCAAGAAAACCAAAACAGGGTATTCTACAGATTCTGAAGTTTTAGAAGAATTAAAGGACAGGCATGTTGTTATCCCTAAAATCCTGCAATTTCGGGCTTTGAAAAAACTGATTTCTACGTATCTGGAAGGGTTGGAACCCCTTATTTTACCATCTACAGGCCGGATTTATACTTCTTTTAATCAAATGGTGACGGCAACGGGACGTCTTAGCAGCTCGGATCCCAATTTACAGAATATCCCTATTCGTACAGAACAAGGACGTCATATCCGTTCGCTTTTTATACCGGGAAAAGGGTATACATATATTATGTCGGCGGATTATTCGCAAATAGAATTGCGGCTTTTAGCACACCTCTCTCAAGATCCTACGATGATAGACGGCTTTCTTAAAAAACAGGATATTCATCGGCGCACAGCTTCAGAAGTATTTGGTATACCTCTTGAACAAGTTACTGCGGAACAGAGATCTCATGCCAAAGCCGTTAATTTTGGCATTATTTATGGGATCAGTGATTTTGGATTGGCACGCAATATCAATATTTTGCGTAGCCAGGCTAAAGAATATATACAGGCATATTTTAATCGGTATGATCACGTGCGCGGATATATGGATAGTCTGATTGAAAATGCCCGTGAGACCGGTATGGCTAAGACCATGTTTGGACGCATACGCATGCTCCCGGAAATTAACAGCAAAAATTTTAATAGGAGATCTTTTGCCGAACGGACTGCTATGAACACTCCAATTCAAGGCAGTGCTGCCGATATTATAAAAATGGCCATGAATGCGGTTCAGAAAGAGCTGGAACAGCGTAAGCTGAAATCCTGTCTGTTAGTACAAGTTCATGATGAATTGGTGTTGGAAGTACCTGAAGAAGAACGGGAAGAAGTAGCGAAAATATTAAAAGATAACATGGAACATGTCGTGGCGCTTTCTGTACCACTGACGGTAGACATCAATTATGGAATAAATTGGGAAGAAGCAAAGTAGGAGGATGAAATGCCGGAACTGCCGGAAGTAGAAACGGTACGACGATATTTGCAAAACCATTTGCCAGGAAAATCAATACAGCAAATAGAAATTTTTTTACCGAGGCTTATTAAGAATGCGACGTCGCAGCAATTTGCGGCAGCACTTAAAAACAAAAAAATAAAAAAGGTAGAACGGCGGGGAAAATATCTTTTTCTGCATATAGATGGACCGCAATCTTTGCTGATTCATCTTCGCATGACCGGTCGTCTTGTATATGAAGAGGAACCTTTTTCTGTACTGCCGCGTTTCAACCGTATTGTATTTCAATTGACACAAGGACGAATGCTATATGGCGATGTACGGACGTTAGGCTGTTTGTGGCTGATTCCTTCTGTCGGATTGACAGGTGTCAAAGGCTATGACACATTGGGACCAGACGGAACGAGCCCCGATTTTACTGCAGCGTATTTAAGGCAGAAACTGAAAGACACAACGCGGACTATCAAAAGTTTTTTGCTCGATCAAACAAATGTTGCCGGATTGGGGAATATTTATGTTGATGAAGCCTTGTTTGCAGCGCGGATAACTCCACTGCGCCGTTGTAACCGCATTGGCAAAGAAACAGCTGTACGATTACATGATGCTGTTGTTCGCGTTTTAGAAGAAGGCATTGTGCATGGGGGTACGACGATTCGCGATTTTATTAACGGAAGCGGAAAGGAAGGACAAAATCAGCAGAATCTCTGTGTTTATGGCAGAGAGGGACGTCCGTGTCCTGTTTGTGGAACGAAAATTGTGTATATAAAATTAGCCGGCAGGGGAACTCATTATTGTCCGCATTGTCAAAAATAGGAGAAGAAATGTATATTATAGGTGTATCTGGTGGTATTGCTTCAGGGAAAAGCACAGTTATTAATATATTAAAAAGTTATGGTGCGTATATTATTGATTGCGACGAATTGGCTAAAGCTGTTGTAACTCCTAATTCTTCCGGACTGCGAGCGGTGATATCAGCTTTTGGCCCGCAATCCGTTTTGTCTGATGGTACGATGAATCGGGCATATATAGGAAATATAGTTTTTAATGATGTAGAACAGAAAAAAAAATTGGAATCTATTTTGCACCCGTTAATTCATGAAAAAATCGATATAGAAATAAAAAGATTGCAAAAAAATAAAAAAGCCAAGATAGTTTTCCTTGACATGCCACTTCTTTTTGAGTTAAAATACTATCTGTACGTTGATGAGACCTGGCTGGTATATGTAGATCCGGCAACACAGTTGCAACGCTTGATGAACCGGAATAATTATACTGCAGATGAAGCATCAGCGCGCATCCATGCTCAACTTCCTATAGACGAAAAAAAGTCATTGGCGCAAGTTATCATCGACAACACGGGTTCACTGGAATATACAGAGGAACAAGTGCGGATACAATGGAATTTACTGTTATCCAAGGGCAACCTTGGGGGAGGGAATGTTGAGGCAGAAACGGAATAATAAACGAACAATTGTCATAGCGATACTGTTGGTTTGTTTCTCCTGCGGATACTTTTACACATGGAAAGATGCGTTGATGAGAGAAATAGCATATCCTTTGCAATATGATTATATGGTTCGGTATTATTCCTATGAAAACCATGTACATCCTGCTTTAGTGGCAGCAGTTATTCTGGCAGAAAGCAAGTTCAGAGAAGATGCTTCTTCTAAGCGAGGAGCTAACGGTTTGATGCAGATTATGCCCGAAACCGGTACATGGATTGCAGAACAGATGGGGATGAAAGATTTTACCCCGGATAAACTCAGAGATGTACGGACTAATGTTAAAATGGGTACATGGTATCTGGCTTATTTACTTAAGGAATTTGACGGTAATCAAGTATTAGCATTGGCAGCGTATAATGCTGGGCGAGGTCATGTCGACAGCTGGATAAGCAAATATGGCTGGAAAAAAGATTTTTCAGAAATTGAAAAAATACCCTTTTCAGAAACTAGAGAATATGTTAAAGTGGTATTGCAAAACGAAGAGCAGTATAAGAAATTATATGATTTTTAGTTCACTATGCGGTTGTGGCGGAATGGCAGACGCGCTGTCTTCAGGTGGCAGTGATCTTTCGATCGTGTGGGTTCAAGTCCCACCAACCGCACCACTATTTTACTATGGATAATGCCTTGACTGAACGTATACGACAATGGAATATAACTTCCGTTCTCCCACTTCATGTGGGAGCTTTTAAATTGACAGAAGAATTTAAAATGATAACGGAAGATGGCCACGATAAGGAATTTGTTATTTTTTCTTATCAAGATTCCTGCAATGGATGGTCTGTGCGTGCAACTTTCAATCCGGTTTCGGAGGAATATGCAGTGCGCACTGATATTTGCATGTTGGAATTTGCTCTTATTGAATTTATTACGGGAGATTTTGACGTATTTACATATATGGTGGAAAAACGTCTTCCCCGGTTAATTCAATGTTATTATGTGGATCGACCGGCTAATTTTACCGTTATTTTTAAAAATAAGGGAATAGCTGAAGTTAATTGGGAAGGAATCCTTCCGAAAGAATATAAAGGCTTTAAACGATTAATAGAACCTTCACAGGCAGTACGGATTATTAATGGTTCGTACATGATTATTTCGTACTATCAAAAAGAAACACGCAGTGGATTATCTGTTATGTATAACGTTTTGCGAGATGATTTCTTTGCGGAACGGCGAATTCATAATTTTCCTAATCTGGTTCATGATTTTGATGGGCATGATTTAAAAAAATTGGAAGTTTCTTTGGGGCAACATCTCATGGCTGTTTTAGACGGCATATTAGCAGAACTGAGCTGACTTAAGGGTGTTTCACTGTTGTCAGATGGGTATGATAGTGATATACTAAATGTAATTAAGTTGTTTTTTTGAGAGTGGGTGTGAACCCACTCTCAACTTTTACCCACACTATTTAGAAAGTACAGGGTGATAAAATGAAACGGGAAGAAATCGAAAGAATTATAACGGAAGAAGTAGAAACGATTATTGCAGGCACGCCATTGGAACTGGTTGATGTTGAGTATGTGCGTGAGAAAAACTGGTATTTGCGGGTGTTTTTGGATAAAAAAGGCGGAATTGATTTGGAAGACTGCCAGTCTGTCAGCGAAAAACTTAGTAAAATACTTGATATAAAAGATCCTATCATTGACAATTATCTGTTGGAAGTATCTTCTCCGGGATTGGATCGCATCCTTAAAAAAGATTCGGATTTTATTCGTTATGAAGGACGCATGGTAGACATTCATTTTTTTAAGGCGCATAAGAATACTAAGCTTCTTGTTGCGGAACTTGGTAAAAAGCAGGATGATGGAACCCTTATAGTACGTGTGGACGGAATGGAAGAAATATTGAATAGTAAAGAGATATCTCAAATACGGCTGCATATTGATTTTTAGTTGGAGGTTATAAACGTGAATAAAGAGTTACTAAGTGCCATTGAATATTTGTCAAAAGAAAAAAATGTATCTCCGGATGTTATTTATGATTCGCTGGAAGCTGTCTTAATTACAGCTTATAAAAAGGAACCCGGAGCTAACAGCAATGCTGTTGTTGCATTAAATCGCAATACCGGTGATTATCGTATCATGGCACCTAAGACAGTCGTGGAAACTGTAGAAGATAAGGAAACCCAGATTTCATTGCAATTAGCCCGTAATATTGATAATGGATATGACATAGATGATGTTGTCAATGTCGATGTAACACCGAAAAATTTTGGTCGAATCGCTGCACAAGCAGCTAAACAGGTTATGATCCAGCGCTTGCGTGAAGCAGAACGCAGTATTGTGTATGACGAATTTTCCAATCGTACGGATGATATCATAACCGGTATCATTCAACGGATTGAACAGAAAAACATCTATATTGATTTGGGAAAGGCAGAAGCCGTGCTTCCTGTTTCTGAACAAATTCCGACAGAGACGTATACGGTAGGACAACGGATTAAATGCTATGTTGTAGAAGTACGCAAAACGACTAAGGGAGCACAAATCCTTTTGTCCCGTACTCATCCTGGACTTTTAAAACGGCTGTTTGAATTAGAAGTACCTGAAATATATGATGGGGTCGTGGAATTGAAATCGGTTGCCCGTGAACCGGGACGCCGGTCGAAAATCGCTGTGTATTCCCGTGATGAAAACGTTGATTCGGTAGGTGCTTGCGTAGGCCAAAAAGGGATGCGCGTACAAAACATTGTAACGGAATTGCAAAATGAAAAAATAGATATTGTTAAATGGGATGAAGATCCCGCTGTTTATATTGCGAATGCGCTGAGTCCGGCACAGGTTATTTCTGTGACAGTGGATGAAAATGATAAATCTTCCAGTGTTGTTGTTCCAGATTATCAACTATCCCTTGCTATCGGGAAGGCGGGACAGAATGCCCGTCTGGCAGCAAAGCTGACTAATTGGAAAATAGATATCAAAAGTGAGACACAGGCGGCATCTGCAAATAATGAAACAGGCACCAAGGATGTAATTGATGATTTGGATATAATGGGAGACGCTGTGGTTTCAGCAGAATTGGCTGAAGAAAATATGAAATCATAGGAGAAGAGCCATGAAGAAAAAAAAGGTACCTTTGCGTATTTGTGTGGGCTGTCAGGAACCTAAAAATAAAAAGGAAATGATCCGTATTGTTCTTACACCGGAGGGCAATGTGGAAATTGACAAAACAGGAAAAAAATCTGGCCGTGGTGCATATATCTGCGCAACAAATGAGTGTTTGGAAAAAGCGTATAAGGAACATCGCTTGGAACGTTCTCTCAAGACAAAGGTTTCTGATGAGATTTATGAGACTTTGAAACAGGAATTATTATGACGAAGGAAGAACAGATTTTAAGTCTTTTAGGGTTGGCATATCGATCCCGTAAATTGGTTTGCGGAGATTTTGCTGCACAAAAGCATTTAAAGCATCATACAGTTCCTCTTTTGTTTTTGGCATCAGACGGGGGTTCAGATAATGTTAAAAAGTACCGGTATTTGTCGGAACAAAAGAAAATAACTGTTGTTGATATATTTACGAAGGAACAATTGGGCAGATCGATAGGAAAGGAACGGCATGTAGTTATCCTTTTAACTGATGCGGGATTTGCCGAGACCATAGATAAAGTGTTAAAAACGATGGAGTAACATAAGGGGGTAACTAGATGACGAAACGAGTATTTGAAGTAGCACGGGAATTAGGTGTAGAAACCAAAACCGTCATCAAAACACTGCAGGATAATAATATTAAGGTTGGTAATTTCAGTGGTGTGGATGATCATGCAAAATCTATATTGAATAGGATTTTTGCGCCTAAAAAGCAGGAACAAAGGGAACCGGTACGGGCGGTAGTTCCCAAACGGGCTAAAGGCACATATAATAATACGGCCCAACAGACTGCGAATAAAGGAAACGGGCCGCGCCAGGAAGGAAACGGTCAAGGTGAACGGCAGCATTCCAGCCATTCTCCGTATTTAGACACAACCGCTAAAACCGGTACGCAGCAGAAACAGTCCAGAACATCTGCCGGGCCGACACGGGATCATGACAACCGGGATAATAAAAAGAAATTTTCCAATGCACAAAATCTGCAGCACCGTGATGGAAAATTTGCGAATTCGGGTGGCCAGCGCCAAAATGGCCAGAGCACTCAAAAAAATGATAATAGAGGAAATCAGCACTCCGATACTCGTACCGGGCAGACTACGAACAGTCAAAACAGCCAGCGTCGGGAAGGCAGCAACTCGTATTCCAGACCGCAAGGCAGCAATCAGCATTCCAGACCGCAAGGCAGTGGTCAACCGTCCAGACCGCAAGGCAGTGGCCAAGCGTCCAGACCGCAAGGTAATGGTCAACCGTCCAGACCGCAAGGTAATGGTCAACCGTCCAGACCGCAAGGCAATGGTCAACCGTCCAGACCGCAAGGCAATGGTCAACCGTCCAGACCGCAAGGCAATGGTCAGGCCGCTAAGCAGGGAAATAATAAGCGCACAAAATATTTTGCCCGCCCTCAGCAAAATAGCGATGCACATAATAATCACCACGATAAAAACAATAAACACACGCCGACTGCAGGCCATGACAATAAAAAAAATACACCAAACTCTAAAAACGTCAATAGACCCCATACATTGTTATCCAACGTTTTAAATAAAAACAAAAATAAGAATAAAGGCCATAGAAGCATGCAGCATGGCCAGCGCGAAGGGTTTACTATGAACGCAGAAGCAATGAGAAAAAAGAAATATCCAACAGCTATTGAAATAGGTGACAGTATTACTGTTAAAGATTTTGCGGAAAAGCTAGATCGTGAAGTCGGTGAAGTTATTAAAAGACTGTTGCTGGGCGGCATTATGGCGACAATTAATCAAGAAATTGATTATGATACGGCCAGCCTTATTGCCGATGAATTTAATGTTTCCGTAACGAAAGCGGCACCACCTGAAGATCCTACGGAAATCGAAGAAATTATTGATCCGCCTGAATCATTGAAGTTTCGGCCTCCTGTTGTTACTATTATGGGACATGTCGATCACGGCAAGACCAGTCTTCTCGACGCCATCCGCCAAACCAATGTAACCAGTCATGAAGCTGGCGGCATTACACAGCATATCGGTGCATATCAGGTCCGCTATAACGGTAAGAAGATTGTATTTATGGATACGCCGGGGCATGAAGCGTTTACCGCCATGCGTGCCCGTGGGGCGCAGGTCACAGATATAGCTGTTCTCGTTGTTGCAGCGGATGATGGCGTTATGCCGCAGACGATTGAATCTATTAATCATGCCAAGTCGGCGGGTGTTCCTGTTATTGTAGCTATCAACAAAATTGATAAGGAAGGTGCTAATCCTTCACAGGTTATGCAGCAATTGACTGAATATGGTCTGGTGGGAGAAGATTGGGGCGGGGATACCATCATGGTACCCGTTTCTGCACATAAAAAAATAGGACTTGATGAACTGCTGGAAAATATTCTTGTTCTTGCTGAAGTATCCGATTTAAAGGCAAATCCAGATCGACCGGCACGGGGTGTTGTTATTGAAGCCAAATTGGATAAAGGCCGCGGTTCTGTAGCATCTGTCCTGATTCAAAAAGGAACACTTCATGTTGGAGATACGGTTATCGTTGGTACATGTTACGGGAATGTCCGTGCCATGACCAATGAACGGGGAGAACGCATGAAGAAAGCAGAACCCTCTATACCCGTTGAAATTCTGGGCCTTAATGATGTTCCTGAAGCAGGGGATATCTTAAACGTAGTTGATGAAAAAACAGCCCGTTCTGTAGCAGAAAAACGTATGGAAAAGAAACGTACGTCTGAACTGCATCAGAATCAGAAAGTTACGCTGGATGATTTATTTAATCAAATACAGCAAGGGGAATTAAAAGAACTTTCCCTTATTGTTAAAGGGGACGTGCAAGGATCGGTGGAAGCATTAAGCCAATCGCTGGAAAGCATTAAGAGTGAAGAAGTACGGATTGCGATTGTTCATGCCGGTGTAGGAGCGGTTACTGAATCGGATGTTATGCTGGCTTCGGCTTCTAATGCACTCATTATAGGATTTAATGTTCGACCGGATGCAGCAGCACGTAAGATGGCTGAACATGAACATGTAGATTTGCGTACTTATCGAGTTATCTATGATGCTATTAATGATGTAGAAGCAGCTATGAAAGGGATGCTCGAAAAGAAGATGGAAGAAAAGGTGCTGGGACGTGCCCAAGTAAGAAAGGTTATTACCACACCTAAAGTTATTGTTGCTGGTTCTTACGTAACAGAAGGTAAGATGTCCAGCAGTGCGAAAATACGTTTGATTCGTAATGGAATTGTAGTACATGAAGGGGAAGTAGATTCTCTTCGCCGTTTTAAGGACGATGTTAAAGAAGTTCAGGAAGGCTATGAATGTGGTATAACGCTCGAAGGATATCGCGATGTTAAAGAAGGCGATGAAATGGAAGCGTATATTATGGTTGAAGTCGAGACTGAATAAAGTGAGGAAAAGCAATTATGGGAGAAATGCGAGTACGAAAAATCCAAGAATTCATCAAACAAGAAGTCTCTAATATACTCCTTAAGGAATTAAAGGATCCTCGAATTGGGTTTGTTACTGTTACAGATGCCAAAATCACAGGGGATTTACGGGAAGCTACAGTTTATGTAAGTTTGTTTGGTGATGAAAAGAAGAAAAAAGATACGTTAACGGCATTGAAAAGTGCTAATGGATATATTCGTTCCGAAGTAGGAAAGCGGTTAAAAATCCGTTATTCGCCGGAAATTCAATTTAAAGAAGATCAATCTTTGGATTATGGCATGAAAATCGATAAAATCTTGAAAGATATAGAAAAGAAGGATTGACATATTATATGGAAATTTCATCTGAAGAAATTAAATCTCTTCTGGAGCACTATGATAATATCATGTTAACGGCACACGTCAATCCTGATGGCGATGCTATTGGATCGTTGGTTGCTTTGCGTGAATGGCTGGCACTTTTAGGAAAAAAAGTCATTATTGCCATTGATGATACTATAGAAGATAAATTTCTCTTTTTGCAGGGTGTGGATCAAATCGTTAGACCGGAAACCGTTGTAACCGACGATTCATGGCTGACCGTTATTCTTGATGCTACTGCAGCGGAAAGAACGGGTTCTGCTGTGCAATGCATCAAGGGAAAAGTATTGAATATCGATCATCATATTTCCAATGAGCATTTTGCTGATTATGAATATATTCGTGCTGATTTTGCTGCAACAGGGGAAATATTGACAGATTTGTTTCAACGCTGGGATATTTTGATTACGTCTTCTATGGCTAATGCTCTATATTTAGCAATTGCTACGGATTGTGGCTTCTTTAAATTCAGCAATACAACGGGACATACACTACGGATGGCAGCTGACCTTCTGGATGCCGGAGCAAAACCTAATCATATTTCGGAACAGTTAGAAGAACGTTCGTTAGTTAAATTGCGGGCAATTTCTGAAGTGTTGAAGCATATTGAATTATTTGCGAATAATCGTATTTCCGGGATTACTTTCGATACGGAATTGTTAAAGTTTACAGGGGAACACACGGGAGGATACATTGATTATGCCCGCTCAGTTAAGGGATCAGAAGTAGCTTTTACGATTAAATATATTAAAGATAAAGAATCCCGGGTCAGCCTGCGTTCGAAAAGTGTGGATGTAAATTCCATTGCCGCAGTATTTGGCGGCGGTGGACATATACGAGCTGCCGGCTGTACAATTAATATGAATTTATTGGATGCGAAAAAACATCTTGTAAAGGAAATTTTAAAAGCTCTATGAAAAATGGAATTTTGAATGTATTAAAACCTACAGGAATGTCCAGTCATGATATTATCGGTCAAATCCGTCGTATTTATTCTATGAAAAAAGTAGGGCATGCGGGAACGCTTGATCCGCTGGCAGCAGGTGTTTTGCCTGTGTATTTAGGTCAAGCAACGCGGCTTATTGAATATGGCGGCAATGAAATAAAAACATATCATGTTGAGTTTTTATTTGGTTTGGCAACAGATACGGAAGATATTACAGGAACTGTTGTTGCTCAGGGAAAAATTCCCAATATGGATGCACCTATGTTGATGACATGGCTACAGGAACGGTTTGTCGGGGATATGGAGCAAAGGCCGTCGCAGTACTCTGCAGTTAATATTAACGGAGTTAAGGCGTATAAACTGGCCAGACAGCATCAGGAATTCACATTGCCAAGCAGGCGGGTCACTATTTTTGAGATCCGTCTTTTGCAATACCATCGTGGCCGCGGATGTATAGCTGTTACTTGCTCTAAAGGTACGTATATGCGTTCGTTGGTTCGCGATATAGGCGAATCGCTGGGAACGTGTGCGGTCATGTCCTATTTAGTCAGGGTCAAGGCCGGATTGTTTGATATTGACGATGCGATAACCTTGGAAACGCTGGAGAAAGATCCTTTACGATATATATTACCTAGTGATATGGGAATACAACACATGACACGGATTAACTTGCCATTGGAAGAATGTCAATTTCTTCTGCAAGGGCGGGCAGTGCCTTTTGCCGGACGAAATTTTGAAGAGGGTGTGCCTTTGCGCATATATGGCCCTGGGGAGATATTAGTGGGAATTGGCTGTTTTAATAAAGAGCATCATATTATACGACCCCATAAAATGTTTACGGGGGTATTGTGAGGTAACTGTACATGCAAGTGTTTCATTCATTTGAAGAAGTCGCAGGGTGTCCCAATGCAGTTATTGCGTTAGGTACTTTTGACGGAATACATCTGGGACATCAAAAAGTTATGCAGGAAGCTATGAAGAAGGCAAAGAGTATCAATGGGACGGCGGTTGTTGTTACTTTTTCAGCCCATCCGTTTTCCGTGCTTTGTCCGCAGAGAGAACCAGTACGACTGGCGACAGCAGAACAAAAGATTCGATATATTTCCGATTTAGGTATAGATGCACTGGTACTATTACCAATGAATCGCACATTGATTAGCGAAACGCATGTTGACTTTACAAATCAGTTATTAAAATACTTAAAACCGCGTGGTGTTGTGGTAGGAGATAACTTTACATATGGAGCGAAAGCTGCTGGGAATACAGCGACTCTTAAGGCGGCTTTAATGCAGCAGGATATACCTGTTTACGTACTTCCTCTGTTGGAAACTCCCGGACGAACAGCTCCCATCAGCAGTACCGTCATACGCAAGGCTGTTCAGCTGGGACATATGGAGATGGCGGCAGCATTGCTGGGAAGAACATATGAATTAGAAGGCATGGTTGTGGAAGGTGATAAGAGAGGACATACTATCGGATTCCCCACGGCCAATATGTTGATTCCGCTGCAAATGGCTATACCACCGGATGGCGTATATGTTACAGAAATGAAGGCCGGGGAGTATTGGCTTCCGGCTATGACCAATATTGGAGCTAATCCAACTTTTACTAATCAATATAGACGGATAGAAACACATATTTTAGATTGGCAGGGGAAATTATACGGAGAGAAGGTATGTGTCCGTTTTTATAAACGACTTCGAAAAGAAGTGAAGTTTACCAATGCGGAAGATTTGATTCATCAAATGGAATTGGACAGAAGCCAGACGCTATCTTACTTTTCAAAAATGGAAAATTGCAAAGCCTGATTATGTGTGTTATAATTGTTCCACTGGGAAGGATTTACTTATCTGCACGTAGTGCTTAGAAGGAGTGGTAAGAATGGTAAAGTTTTCAGATTTTGCGCAGACGTTACAGTCGTCAGACATCGCAGCCTTATTAAAATTAACGGAACAGCCGGAAGTAATTTCTTTTGCTGGCGGGCTCCCTGCCCCGGAATTGTTTCCTATTGAAGAAATGAAAAAGGTCGATGTAGCAATACTGGAAAAAGAAGGTCGTCAGGCCGTACAGTATGGCACTACTGAAGGTTATGTTCCCTTACGCGAAGAAATCGCTAAAAGAATGAAACAAGCCTTTTTCGTAGACTGCAAAGCTGAAAATATTGTTGTAACGACAGGTTCTCAGCAGGCATTGTTTATCTTATCTCAGATTTTGGTCAACAAAGATGATACTGTTTTAATGGAAAGTCCTTCTTATATGGGGGCTATCATGGCATTTGATCCGGTTTGTCCGAAATACACAGAAGTACCTACCGATGATAAGGGAATGATTCCAGAAGAATTGGAAAAAATTCTTGCATCTGACGCAAAGGTAAAAATGATTTATGTTATTCCTGATTTTCAGAATCCAACGGGTATTACCTGGCCGATGGAACGCAGAAAAGCCTTTATGGATATCATCAATAAATACGATGTAGTTGTTGTAGAAGATGATCCATATGGTGAATTGCGGTATGACGGAGAAAAATTACCGTCATTAAAATCGATGGATACACAGGGGAAGGTTGTATTTCTTGGCTCCTTTTCCAAAATATTTATGCCAGGCCTGCGGTTAGGCTGGACTGTTGCAAACCCGGAAATCATCGATAAATTTGTTAAATTTAAGCAAGCTGTTGATTTAGGAACTTCCACGTTTGGTCAGCGTCAAGCTGCTTATTTTATTAATATGTTTGATTTAGATGCACATGTTACGAAAATTAAAGCCCTTTATGCAAAACGCCGTACTTTGATGTATGAATCCATGCAAAAATACTTTCCGGAAGGAATTACTTTTACTTATCCTGAAGGCGGTTTATTCACGTGGGTAACCTTGCCAGCATATATGGATGCTAAAGAAATGATGCCTAAGGTAATTGCAAAGCAAGTTGCGTATGTACCCGGCGGTATTTTTTATCCGAATGGCGGCAATGCGAACCATTTTCGTTTGAACTATTCCAATATGCCGGAAGATCGTATTGTCGAAGGTATCCAGCGTTTAGGAGAAGTATTAAAGGAAGAATTGAGATAATTACGTTGATGCTGGAAAAAAGGACATGCTTATGGGCATGTCCTTTCTTTGTGAAAGGGAGGAACATCGTTGCAGCCTATTACTATATTAAAAAAATATTTTGGTTATACAACCTTTCGACCGGGGCAAGAGGAGATTATCAATGCACTGCTTTCTGGTCGCGATTGTTTGGCGATTATGCCGACAGGAGCGGGAAAATCAATTTGTTTTCAAATACCGGGCCTTATATTAGATGGAATAACGATAGTTATTTCTCCGCTTATTTCACTTATGAAGGACCAGGTAGACTCTTTAGTTAATCAACAAATACCTGCGGCCTATATTAACAGCCAATGTACTTTTCCGGAAATGAAAGAGAAATTTTCATTGATCCGCAGCGGCAAAATAAAATTAGTATATGTGTCTCCGGAACGATTGGAAAATGAATTTTTTATGTCGTTTATGAGCAATATGCACATATCATTGGTTGTGATTGACGAGGCTCATTGCGTTTCCCAATGGGGACATGATTTTCGTACGAGTTATTGCCATATTAAAGATTGGCTGCAATCTTTGCAGCCTCGGCCTGTTGTCGGTGCTTTCACGGCGACGGCGACGGAAAAAGTGAAAACGGATATGATGAGTTTGCTGGGGCTGCAGGAAGAAAAAATATTTATTGGTGGCTTTGATCGACCTAATTTGTATTTCAGCGTTGTGAAGGGTATTGATAAAACACCTTTTATTTTGAACTATTTGACTAAACATAAAAACGATAGCGGCATTATTTATGCGGCAACACGCAAAGAAGTCGATCGTTTATATACAGAGCTTCATAAATATCACATCAAGGCTGGCCGGTACCATGCTGGGATGAGTGATGAAACACGGCGTACTATGCAAGAAAGATTTTCTTATGATGAAATACAAGTGATGGTAGCAACGAATGCATTTGGAATGGGAATTGATAAGAGCAACGTCCGTTTTGTCATTCACTATCAGATGCCTAAAAATTTGGAAAGTTATTATCAAGAAGCCGGAAGAGCTGGTCGGGACGGTGCTCCCGGCGAATGCATTTTATTGTTTAGCCGGCAGGATATTATGGTACAGCGGTATTTGATAAAAATGTCCTGCCATGATATGCAGCAAAAACTGAAGGAAGAACATATGCTGCGGCGTATGATTGATTACTGTGAATGCCATACTTGTCTGCGCCGATATATTTTGGAATATTTCGGCGAACATTCCCAATGGGAGCAATGTGGTCATTGCGGCAATTGCGATAGAAAAGTAGTAGAGGAAGATATGACACTTCCGGCGAAAAGTGTATTCATATGTGTCGACGAACTTAAAGGACGCTTTGGAATGACAATGATATGCGATATTTTGAAAGGAAGTGCCAACGCAAAGGTCAAGCGATATGGATTTGATCATGCCGTGGCATATGGCATGTTAAGTCGATTTTCTCTTAATGAAATACGTGATTTTGTGCGACAATGTATTGAAGATCAGTATTTAGAGCAAACTGAAGGGCAATATCCTATTATTTCTCTTACTGCTGCCGCGCAGAATGTGTTGGCGGGTACTGCTAAAGTATTGCAAAAAATCGCGATTCCTTCTTCTTCGGAAATATTAGAAACGAAAAAGAAGGATAAACATAGTGAAGAAAGTATATCGATAGATGAAGAAAAATTGCGGCCTGTATTTGAACAACTTCGCAATTTGCGATATAATCTTGCAAAAGAAGAACATATTCCACCTTTTGTTATTTTTACAGATGCTACTTTATGGGAAATGGCGCGCACCTTGCCGGCTACGCTGGAAGAAATGGAACGCATAAAAGGAGTTGGAACTTTTAAATTGCATAAATATGGCAAACCGTTTTTGATGACGATAGAAGAACTTAAAAATATATAGAGGTGATTTTCTTGAGTAAAGCAGATGAGAAGTATTTGGATATTGTTGAAAAAATAATTAAAGAAGGGTATTATTCTAACAACCGAACGGGTATTCCTACCTACAAACTGCCTCACCAAATTATGCAATTTGATTTAAATCAAGAATTTCCTATTTTGACAACAAAATTTGTTGCTTTTAAAACTGCCGTTAAGGAGCTTCTTTGGATATGGCAACTTCAAAGTAATGATGTCAGGGAGTTACAAAAAATGGGATGCCACGTTTGGGATGAGTGGATGCGTCCTGATGGTACGATTGGCAAAGCGTACGGATATCAAATTCGTAAATTTAAGCAAGTAGACCGCCTATTAGATATGTTGAAATCCGATAATCAAAATCGACGTATGATTGTATCTTTATGGAATATAGAAGATCTTCCCGATATGAGCTTGCAGCCGTGTGCTTTTCAGACATTATGGGATGTTACCGATGATCGATTGAATTGTATGCTTATTCAGCGCAGCGGTGACATGGGATTAGGTGTTCCGTTTAATATGGCACAATATGCCGTGCTTGTTCATTTAGTTGCCCAATCGGTAGGATTGAAACCAGGATTGTTTACACATGTTATTAATAATGCCCATGTGTATGAAAATCATATAGACATACTCAAACAGCAGTTAAAGCGCCGTGATAAAGCATTGCAGGCGCCGAAACTTCTTATTGATCCTAACATTCACGATTTTTACAAGTTTACAATAGATGATATTAGACTCGATAATTATCAGCACTTAGGAAAATTATCCATGGAGGTAGCTGTATAATGATTCATCTTATTGCCGCAGTAGATAAAAATCAGGGGATAGGAATTAATGGACATCTTCTTTGCCATATTTCGGAGGATTTGAAACGATTTAAGGCGCTTACCAGCGGGCATACTATTATTATGGGACGTAAAACTTTTGAAAGTTTACCTGGTATTTTGCCTCAGCGTCATCATATTATCGTGACAAGACAGAAACAGTATAAAAGGAATGATTCTCATATTACCGTATATCATTCAGTAGAAGATGTGGTGGCGGCATTACTGCCGAACAAAGATTATTTTGTTATTGGCGGAGCATCTATGTATGAGTCTTTTATGCCGTTTGCATACAGCCAGTATATTACAGAGATAGATGCGGTATTTACGGCAGATACTTTTTTTCCGAAATTTTTAAGAAAAGATTGGTATATTGCAGAATTACAGGAGTTTGCGGCAGATGAACATAATAAATATGCATATCGTTTTGCACGTTATGTGAGAAGAGAAATGTACAATTTAAATGAAATGACAAGTAATTTATAAATATTGAATTTGGTTGACATTACTTAGTTAATATGATAATATAAGCCTATAGCTACTCGATAGCTGGATTTGTTTTTTTTTAGGAGGAATTTGTAATGCACGGTAAAGTAAAATGGTTTAGCGCAGAAAAAGGTTATGGTTTCATTGAAAGAGAAGACGGCGGCGACGTATTTGTACATTTTTCCGCTATTCAGGAAGATGGCTTCAAATCCTTGGCAGAAGGTCAGGAAGTTGACTTTGACATCGTTGATGGCGCTCGTGGACCGCAGGCAGCTAACGTAACAAAAGCGTAAGTTGTTTGGGTTGATCAATATTGACCTTTTAACCGGCAATCTTAGATTGCCGGTTTTTCTTTAATTACATTGTCTACTTTAAAAGTGTAATTTGTGATAAATATTCAACATATATGTAAATACTTACAAAAAATGTGCATAAAAACTTGAAAATAATGCAGATATATGATATGATACAAGAGTGATTTTCATTTGACGTATGTATTTAATATATGGAGGGAATTATGAAACACTTGAATAGCTTTGCAGATTACACGGTAGATGAACTTAAGGGGATTTTATTGCTAGCTGAGAAAATCAAGAAAAATCAGGATGCTTATGCACATATACTTGATGGGAAAAAATTATATACATTATTCGAAAAAACATCGAATCGTACATATTTATCGTTTGTAATCGGCATGGAAGAATTGGGTGGCAAAGCGTATAATCAATTGTGGAAAGACAGTAATTTTACAATTGGAGATCTTATGAGTGAAATTAAATATGTAGGCCGCAATGTAGACTGCATTATGGGACGTTTTAAGAAAGCGGAAATGACGCATTGTTTTATGCGCTATTCTACAGTACCTGTTATTAATGGCTGTGATAATACCTTTCATCCGACGCAGGCATTGGCGGATATGCTGACTCTTTATGAAAAAACAGGTCATTTTGATGTGAATGTTCTCTATATCGGAGCTAAAAATAACAGCTATAATTCTCTTTGTGAAATTGTTGTGAAAATGGGGGGGAACATGTATGGTTTGACCCCGTTCAGTCAAGATATGGATGTAGACGATGAATTTTATGCATCTTTAAAAAGGACAGGTCATTATCATGAACTTCCAGCTAATATTAATAAAAATGAATTGAAGCAAGTTATAGCAGGTATGGATGCGGTATATACAGATACATGGGTGGATATGGAATTTTTTACAAATCCAGACTATACAGAAAAGAAAAATGCGATTGTTGATTTGATGGAACCCTATCAAATCGATAAAGAATTAATGGAAGACAGTTCAGCTATGGTCATGCACGATATGCCGATGCATCCGGGATATGAGATTTCTCAGGAAATTATAGACTTGCATTTAGATACTATTCTTGATGAAGCAGAAAACCGCAGGCATGCTGAAAAAGGACTTCTTGTATATTTAATTACGGGAAAATTTGATTGGTGAAGAATGAAAAAATTTCTTTATATGACATAATACACCTCCCAACGCTGCATATTTTTGTGACGTTCGGAGGTGTATTATGTTGACAAAGAGAATTAAATTGTGTACAATGAATATGAAATTAAGTTGCACACAATTTAATTTTGCATTAGTTTTTAACAATGTCATTCTTAATGGAAGGAGGATGATATATGGAACGTTACGACATAGGCATTATTGGAACCGGTCCGGCAGGACTTTCGGCGGCACTCACTGCTAAGATACGCAATAAAAACATACTGCTTTTAGGAAGAAAGAATTTAAGTGAAAAGGTGGAAAAAGCACATACTGTCCAGAATTACTTAGGTCTGCCTAATTACAGCGGGGCTGAGATGGTGAAGGTTTTTCAGCAGCAGTTGAACATAATGAATATTGTGATTACAGAAGATAAGGCGACCGCTATATACAATATGGGAGACTATTTTGAAATACAAACGGCGGCGAATGCTATGTATGAAACGACAAGCATTATATTGGCTGCAGGTATGACGGTAACACATTTTTTTGCAGGAGAAAAACAGTTTTTGGGGCGGGGAGTAAGCTATTGTGCTACTTGTGATGCTCCATTATACAAAGGAAAAGTGGTTGCAATTATTGCGGATAATGCGGCTGAAGAAAGTGAAGTTGATTTTATGGCTGAAATAGCTGCCAAAGTATATTATTTTCCTTTATATCAGGGAAATATTCATGTATCCTCTTCCGTTATAGTTGTTCATGAAAAGCCTGTGGGTATTATTGGGACACCTAAGGTTTCTCAGCTTCAAACTGAGAATACTACGTATGATGTCGATGGAATCTTTATTTTACGGGAAAGTGTTGCACCTGATCAATTGGTTCCAGGATTAACAACGGAGGGCGGGTATGTCGCTGTGAACCGTCAAATGGAGACAGTTATGAAAGGCTGTTTTGCTTGCGGTGATATTACGGGACGCCCTTATCAATATAGTAAAGCGGCTGGGGAGGGAAATGTAGCGGCTCTTTCGGCGGTATCTTATCTAGATCGAAATCGACATAAATAGATAATTATTTTAGGAGGGAATTATGATGATTAAAAAAATTTCTCAAAATGAATTTAATGAAGTACTGAATAGCAAAGCGGCTGTAGTCGATTTTTCAGCGACTTGGTGTGGACATTGCAAGCGGCTGGCTCCTGTATTAGAAGAGGTTGCCGAAGATATGAAGGGAAACGTAAGCTTTTTCAATGTGGATGTAGATGAAGCACCTGCCTTAGCAGCACAGTTAGAAATTCAAAGTGTACCGGCGTTGTTTGTTTTTAAAGAAGGAAAATCCGTTGGGATGCAGGTTGGATTTGCTCCTAAAGAACAGCTTATCCAATTTATCAAGGAAAAATTGGATTGAAGGTAACGCATGTGACACAGCATGAAAAACAGCAAACTCCACAGACATATGAGCAATTGAGACTTTGCAATCAACTTTGTTTCCCCTTATATGCGGCATCTAAGGAAGTTGTTAAACACTATAGACCCTATCTGAAAAAATTAGACTTGACATATACCCAGTATATTACAATGATGGTTTTATGGGAAAAGCAAGAAATCAATATTAAAGAATTAGGAGATTCCTTGTATTTGGATTCGGGAACCTTGACACCGCTGCTTAAAAAATTAGAATCAAAGGGATATTTAAAACGATCTCGTCTTCCAGAGGATGAGCGAAATGTTATGGTAACCTTGACACAAGCCGGAAATGATTTGCGTCGGGAGGCGAGAGATATTCCGGGAAAAATGGGTACTTGTGTCAAACTTTCGCAGGATGAAATACAAAAGCTTCGCAACCTCTTGCATAAGCTGTTAGAAACACTGTAGTTCATATCAGGGTAGTAAGAAAATGTAATAAGATAAAACCAGTGCCAAAAATGAAATAAAATCATTTTTAGTACTGGTTTTGTATTTTCCTATTTAAATGAGCGAATGTTTCTGCTGTTCTTATGAGTTTAGTCGGTATGTTTTGATAAATCAACTTCTTTTAAAGGAATTAATTGGGTATGATGTTTTAACTTATGCCAGATAAAAACAGCTAGAAATACAGGAATTCCAATGTAAGCTACACTGGCACCGTACCAATCGATAGAAGAACCTGTGAAGGCGGAATAGTTTTGGCCGGCAGTAACAATGATGCACAAGATAAGAGCTAGAATAGGACCAAACGGGAAAAGGGAAGCTTTATAAGGCAATACGCTTAAGTCTTTTCCTTGTGCTTTAAATGCCCTGCGGAAGCGATAATGGCAAATAGCAATGCCGATCCAAGTAATAAAACCAGCCATGCCGCTGATATTGACCAACCAGTTGTAAGCAGTGCCTTCGCCGATCAGAGAGGTAAGAAAGGCAGCAAATCCAAAGATGACTGTAGCAAAAAGCGCATTTGTGGGTACCCCTCGTTTATTCAGTGTAAGAAAGCATTTGGGCGCTTGTCCTGTTTCGGCCATAGCATAAAGCATACGGGTAGATACATATAGACCGGAGTTGCCGGCAGAAAGGACAGCGGTTAATATAACTGCATTCATGATAGAAGCTGCGGCAGCAAACCCAAATCGTTGGAAAACAAGGGTGAAAGGGCTGATGGATATGTTTTCTATTTCTGTATTCAGTAGATTGGGATCTGTATAAGGAATAAGAAAACCTATAACGATAAAAGCACCTAAATAAAAAATAAGAATACGCCAAAATATAGAATGAACGGCACGAGGAACGTTTTTTTCAGGGTCTTCACTTTCTCCGGCGGCAATACCAATCATTTCTGTTCCTTGAAAGGAAAAACCGGCAACCATAAAAATTCCTAACATGGAAGTAAAACCACCGACAAATGGGGCATCATCGATAGTCCAGTTTGTAAAACCAGGTGACGGAGTAGGACCGAATCCTAAAATAAGTAACGTTCCGACAGCAAGAAAGACAAGAACTGTAAGTACCTTTATACCAGCGAAGATAAATTCACTTTCACCGTATGAGCGGGTAGATAAATAATTCAGAATAAATAAAATAGCCAAAAACATTCCGCTCCAAACGGCAGCTGGCACATCAGGGAACCAGTATTTCATGATAAGTGCACCGGCTACTAGCTCGGCTGCTACTGTGATAGCCCAGTTAAACCAGTAATTCCATCCTAAAGCAAATCCCAGGGACTTATCTACATAGCGATTCGCATAGGTTTCAAAAGAGCCGCTGACGGGTAAATAGGAGGCCATTTCGCCTAAGCTGGTCATAAGAAAATATACCATGACACCGATAAAAATATAGGCTACCAACGCACCACCAGGTCCCGCTTTACTGACGGTTTCCCCACCGGCAACAAAAAGTCCGGTCCCAATAGCGCCGCCGATGGCAATCATATTCATGTGACGCGCTTTGAGACTACGGCGTAATCCTTGCTTTTCTTCGTTCATATCAAACCACAACCTTTTGTTAATGTTAAGAACACGATAGTCTTACTTGTATATTATAACGAAATTATGAAATGATTACAATGAATAATAATGTATTTATCTTGTGCCGTATTAAATACAAGTGTCTTAAATTGAAAAATGCATAGAAGTGCCGTATAATGAGATTATGTTTATAGTAATGAGGTGAAAATTATGTCTGCATTGTTATATTTGGGACTTTGTATATTAGTAGGATATTATGCCAGTCGTCGCGGACGCAGTGCTGTTGCTTGGTTTATTATTGCGTTGCTTATCAGTCCTATTATTTCTGCTATTATTTTAGCGATAATGCGTGATTTGACGGTGGATCAGGCCATACGACGCAACAGTATGGAAAAGGATCGCATAAAAGAACGTATTGCTGTATCTGAGACGGCTATGAATGCCCGTATGGATCACATGGAACATCGTATGGATCGATTAGATGGCGGAACTGCAATACTGAATCCTGGGGAAGAAAAAACATTGCTCCATAGCGCAAATGGTTGGATATATTGTCGGCAATGTGGGGCTAAAACAGATATTTCTGCATCGTATTGTCCTAATTGTGGGACGAAACTGCCAAAAATAGATATGGTTGAATGTCCGTATTGTCATAACGACGTTCGTTCTGATGCGGTAAATTGTCCGTATTGTCATCAGCTTTTAAGTTAAGAGGAGGCAGTCTGTATTGAATATAAGCAGAAGAATATGTGAATATTATGGTAAATATCGATTGACTGTATCTGGCGATATATCGATTGCATCGGTAAATCCGGCGGTTTTGTATGAACTTGTTGGTGAACAACGCCGGGATGTGGAGAAAATGATAGATACACTGCAGAAACAATATCCATTTTTGAAAGTGGAAATTAAAAATGGAATCAATGAAGCAGAAATTAATTTTTTTGCATTTGGCAGTGCATTGTCAGATGAAGCATTTTTAGATCATCTGCAGGAATGGCTGATCCAAACTGCCAGTATATTGACCTCTGATCCTAAAACGGTTGTGACAATTAATTTCAATGGTATTTTTTTTAGAAATAGATTAGAAGAGCATTTCCGCTTTCTTAATAAAGGGATGGAAATTCAATATCGAATAACTGAAAAAAAGAATAGAACGTGGTATGATTATGTTTCTCGTTCTTCATATACGCGTATATTGGGAACGGTTTTGCTTATTGCTGCATTAGTTTGGTTTATATATAATAATATTGCTGTACAGCCGCCTCAGGCGGGTAAATTAGTGTAATTCAGGAGGATTGTTATGGAATTGGAGGAATGTCGTGAACAAATCGACGTCATCGATAAAAAAATGACGCAGTTATTGGAGCAGCGTATGGCGATAGTAGCACGTGTGGCGGAATATAAAGAAATGCACCATATGGATGTATATGATCCTAAACGGGAAATTGCCGTGTTGGATAAAATTGCAATACTTACAAAAAATGAAAAGTTGATACCCCATATTAAGCAGATATATACCTGTATTATGGATGAAAGTAAAAAGTATGAACGGAAGCGAATGGAACGGTGATATGATGGAGAATGAGGAAATAATAAGAGGAAGTGTGGAATCCATTATATTTCAGGCACCGGATTCTGATTTTCTTATTTTTCGGATACGCATAGATGAAAATGATTCCAATCTGACTATTATGGGAAAAGGACTTAAACCGCTGGTTGGAGAGCGCTTGGAAGTCAAAGGCTGCTATGTGATGCATAAAAGATATGGCCGTCAATTTTCGGCATCTTTTTGGCAGCGCATTTTACCTGATACAGAAGAAGGCATTATACGTTTTTTGTCTTCGCGCACTGTAAATGGAATAGGGCCGGCATTGGCCCAGCGCATTGTTGACGTTTTTGGCAAAGAGACGATTCGCATCATTGAGCAAGAACCACAGAAATTACTTCAAATAGAAGGAATCGGCAATAAAAAATTAGCAATGCTTACAGAATCTTTTTATGAGGAAAAGAAAGTAAATGAGCTGGCTCTTGCCTTGGAAACACACGGTGTGTCCGGCCGTTTTGCCGGGCGGTTATTGCAAGTATATGGTGAAGAGGCGAATTATGTTCTGATTCATGAGCCATATCGCATGGTTCGTGAAGTGGAGGGTATTGGATTTAAAACGGCAGATCAGATCGCCTTGGCTTTCGGGATAAATCCATTATCGGAGGAGCGGCTGGCAGCAGGCCTCATTTATGTTTTATATGATATGACACAGAGTGGACACGTATGCGTGCCGGATAATGAGCTGGTCCATCGATCCGCTGCGATTTTGAGGGCTGAGGAAGTAGTACTGCGGGAAATACTTAATAATTCAATCCAAACGGGACAACTTATTACGGCCTATTATGGTGGCGTTACGTATGTCTATACAGAGGAAGCTTATACAGAAGAAGTAGAAGCAGCCCGTCATATCATAGAGATGACGGAGATGACGCCATTACAGACAACATCCCATGTGGCATTATTTTTAGAGCGTTGGCAGCAGGATTGCAAATTTAAGCTGGCAGATGAACAAATACAAGCAGTCGAGCAATCGTTAGAAACAGGAATTATGGTCATTACAGGTGGCCCGGGAACCGGGAAAACAACTATCATACAGACTATCATTCGATTGGCTGAACAGGAAGGATTGCGGATTATGTTATGCGCACCTACGGGAAGAGCGGCTAAGCGGCTTACAGAGACGACGAATCGGGAAGCTTTGACCATTCATCGTTTGCTGGGGCCTGGCGGATATGTTGGAACGAAGCAGATATTTGATCATAATGAGGCGAATCCCCTTCCGGCAGATTTAGTTATTGTTGATGAGGTGTCCATGCTTGATTTGGAACTGATGTATCATTTGATGAATGCCTTGCGCCCTGAATGCCGCTGTATACTTGTTGGGGATGCGGATCAGCTGCCTTCAGTTGGAGCGGGAGCTGTACTGCATGATATTATACGATCTGAGGTTGTTCCTGTTGTGCGATTACAGACGGTTTTTCGTCAAAAAGATGGTGGTCGTATTGTGACGAATGCTCATTTAATTAATCGTGGACGGTTGCCTGTGGTAGATATAGGTGGAGAATTTCAGTTTTTGGAAATTACAGATGAAGAATCGGGAGCCGTTTTGATTAGCAAGCTTTATGCACAAGAAATCAAGCAAACGGGAGATAAGTTTTCCGTGCAGGTTTTGTCTCCTATGTACCGGCAGGAGTGCGGAGTCGATCATTTAAACCAATTGATTCAAGAACAAACGAACGGAGCAGCTCCGGAAAAACAGGAATATAAAAACGGCATCATTTTTTTTCGTGTAGGAGATAAAGTAATGCAGAAAAAAAATGATTATGATAAAGGAGTCTTTAATGGCGATATAGGGGAAATATACGCTATTCAGCAAGACATGATCCATGTGCGTTATCCCGAACAGGATGTAAAATACGAAGGGCGGGAAGTAGAGGAAATTACATTGGCCTATGCGGTGACGGTCCATAAAAGTCAAGGCAGCGAATATCATACGGTTATAATGGCATTGGTAAATAGTCATGCTATCATGCTGCAGCGTAATTTATTCTATACGGCCGTAACGCGGGCTAAGCGCAAGGTTATTCTTGTTGGTACTAAAAAGGCCTTGCGGCTGGCTGTAGAAAATGTACGGACAAGTCGTAGGTTCACTTTGCTGGCACAGCGTTTACGAGAGGAAGAGTTATGTTAAAACGTATGGGATGTATTCTTCTTGATTTAGTGTATCCACCTCGGTGTCCTGGATGTGGCGGTTCTGTTGATGTGCACGGAAAATGGTGTCGCCCTTGTTTTGCCAAAATCTGGCAACCGCGTATGATCAGCGGCAGTCACAAAGCGGGAAAATTGGATGGATGCTATGCGTTGACCTCGTATAGCGGGGATATGAAAAAAATATTGCGTACTTTGAAATATAATCGTGCTTTGAAGTATGAAAAGGGGTGTCAGTATATATTGGAGGCATTTCCCTGGCAGGATAGATTAGCCACAATAGATGCTGTCGTTCCGGTACCTTTATCGGCACGGCGTATGCATAAAAGAGGATATAATCAAACCGAAGTTATTTTTCGTCCCTGGGTGGAACGGTATGGATGTTGGGAAGACCTGCTTGCGCGGGTTCGTTCTACAGAGGCACAATGGCATCTTAATAAGCAGCAGAGAGAAGAGAATTTAAAAAGAGCCTTTGAAATACGCAAAGACTCTTTTTGTGTTATCGGGACACACTTACTGTTAGTTGATGATATTTATACAACGGGAGCTACTCTTCAAGAATGTGCATATATATTAAAACAAAAAGGCGCCGCATCGGTGACCGGTTTGGTCATTTCCAGCGGCGCTGTGTAGTCAGCCCAGTGTTTCAATAAATGCTTTTACGATTTCAGGATCGAAAAGGATTCCCGATGCGCTAAATAATTCCCGAACGGCTTGCTGCTTTGTTTTAGCCCAGAATTCAGTAGACGGATTTATGATAATATCATAATAATCAGCAACGGCAATAATGCGTGCTCCAAAAGGAATGTTTGATGCCCGCAGATGTTTTGGATATCCTGAACCATCCCAGCGTTCATGATGATAATGGATATAAGGGATAATATCCTGGCAGAAGGGGATGTTTTCTAACATGTTGCTGCCAGCTGCAGAATGGCGCTTATATTGTGCTCTTTCTCTGGTATTTAGATAGGGAAGCTTGGCCAGCAAGGTATTGGATATAGATAATAAGCCAATATCATGAAGCAGTGCGGCGTGCTGAATTGTTTCTATTTCATTGTTGGGCAGTCCCAGTTTGGCGGCAATACTGACGCTATAGTTAGCAACCTGCAGCGAATGGAGATAAAGTCGTTGATTTTTGTATTGCAGCAGGCGAAGAAATTGTGCGGTAACGGTATCAAGAGATTCCCGTTCTTTAGATCCGACTTCGGCAGACTGCATTAATGATAGCATAAACATAGAAACAAACCTTTCAATATTATAATGGCTTATTGGATAGTGTCTTTTTGGGAGCTTTTTATACGGCGTGCCCGCGTAGACTGCTTGGGATGACGAATAATAGTAAACATCTTACTGCTTGTTCGCTTTATTTTTGCACCTGTGTTTTTTACCCGGCGAATAGTTGTAATTTTCGATTTATGTTTTGGCCGCATATCGCGGATAGAACCGAAATCACCACGGCGTACACTGGTAGCTTTGATACGATCTGAATGGAGATTGACCTTTAAGGCACTCATAATGGAACTTGCCTTAAGATTAATGTTGAAACTGTATATATCCACGGCAGCGTATAAAAGCTGTGGATAAAAATGGATGCAGATATGTGAATTTTCTGATACGGCTATACAGGTGAGCTCATCATCAACATGATAAAAATTAATACCATCCAGCGGCGCCTCAGCTAATTCAAAAGCCCGTTCTACTAAAGGCTCGAGCTCTTCCGGTTCTTGAAATGTTGTCTTGCAATTGTAAAAATCAATTATTAAATGTGTTCCTAATGTATTTTTCATGTTTCCCCACCTAACGTTTAGTTACGACTTATTATATAATTTTTTCTGCGCCTTGTAAACGTAAATTGACAAATGTAAATAAGCAAAATTTTGCTATTATTTAAAAATACAGAAGGAATGTGGAAAAATGATGTTTTTGAGAATAAAAGTAAATTTTTTATATGTAAAAAATTCATAACTTTAAGATATTTCTGTTAAAAAATAAAACACCGGCGAGCATTTTTAAAGCTTCGCCGGTTTGTAAAATATAAAAGTTTGAACAGAAGGGAAAAACTATTTTATAGTAATTAATTCATAATCGCGTGTACCTAAGCCGATTTTTTCAGCATGCTCCAGTGTTTCTTTCCAATGAACGTTGGGATTGCTGTCGAGAAAATGGTCATGATGATGATGCCAGTTAGGATCAGCAAGATGGTCTCCCAATTGGCTGTTGGATAAAGGCGGTTGTTTTTGACAGGCATCTACACACGCTTGATCAATTGCGACAGGATCAAAAGAAGCAAACATTCCGATATTCGGCAGGATAGGTGCATCATTTTCAGCATGACAGTCACAATTTGGTGAAATATCCATGGCTAGACTGATATGGAATGTGGGACGATCTTGACAAACAGCCATAGCATATTCAGCCATTTTACGATCTAGTTGATCAGAAGCATCTCGCTGGATTACCGTAATAGCATCAAAGGAGCAGGCGCCGATGCAGCGTCCACAGCCTTTGCACAAATCTTCATGTATATAGGCCTTGTTGTTTTCATATGTTATAGCATTAGAACCACATTCTTTAGCGCAGCGCTTGCATCCGCGGCATCGTTTTTCTTTTACCGTGGGTTTTCCTGAGGAATGTTGGTCCATTTTACCTGCCCGGCTGCCACATCCCATGCCGATGTTTTTTATAGCACCGCCAAAACCGGTCATTTCATGACCTTTGAAGTGAGTCAGGCTGATAAATATATCAGCATCCATAATAGCGCGGCCGATATGGGCTTCTTTTATATATTCCCCGTTTTTGACAGGTACGTCAATATCATCGGTACCGCGCAATCCATCACCAATGATAATTTGACAGCCTGTTGTTATTGGATTAAAGCCATTTAAATTGGCGCAATCCAGATGTTCCAATGCATGTTTGCGACTGCCTGGATAAAGAGTATTGCAATCTGTAAGGAAAGGAATACCACCTTGGTCTTTGACTAAATCGACGACAGCTTTTGCATAATTGGGACGAAGATAAGATAAATTTCCCAATTCACCGAAATGCATTTTAATAGCAACGAATTTGCCATCCATGTCAATTGTTTTGAAATCAGCTTTGATACAGATATTTTGTAATTTCTTTAAAAGATTGGTACCTAAGCCGACACGGAAATCTGTAAAATATACTTTGGATTTTTCCATTTTTTTCCCTCCTTGTAATTAATTGATACTTTTATAGTGTACCATTTAAAGTGCACTATAAGTCAAGAGGAATACGATGATTATTTGCCAAAAGAGTTCCAGAAAATTATTCTGGAACTCTTGAGCCATAACATGCAGATAGTTTGTTTATGCATAGGAAATTAAAATCTTGTTCACTGCTCTTCTTCTTCATGCGTATGAGACGGTGTAAATTTGAAATGACTTTCGGCAAAATCAATGGAAACCGTATCTCCTTCACGAATAGTACCGCTGATAATATCTTTGCTCAATGCTGTTTCTACAGTATGGACAATAAGACGGCGTAAAGGACGGGCACCGAACTGAGGATCAAATCCCTGATCAGCAAGTGCCTGCAGTGCATCTTTCGTCCAAGTTAATTCTATTTTCACTTGCCGTTCTAAGCGTTCGCTTAAGCGTTTAAGCAAAATAGCAGCGATGTTGCGGACTTGATCTTTTTGGAGTGCTTTGAAGACGATAATGTCGTCAATGCGGTTTAAAAATTCTGGGCGGAAATAGGTTTTTAATAATTCACGTACGGCTGTTTCTGCTTCGGTGAAATCTTGTTTTTCCAGTATTTCATGAGAGCCTAGATTGCTGGTCATGATAATGACTGTATTTTTAAAGTTAACGACACGGCCCTTCCCATCTGTTAAACGACCATCGTCCAGAATTTGCAGGAGCACGTTAAAGATATCCGGATGCGCTTTTTCTATTTCGTCAAGGAGAATAACGCTGTAAGGGTGACGGCGTACAGCTTCCGTAAGCTGCCCTCCTTCATCATAGCCGACATATCCCGGAGGAGCACCGATAAGACGTGATACAGTATGTTTTTCCATATATTCACTCATATCAATGCGGATGATATTACGTTCATCATCGAAAAGACATTCAGCCAGTGTTTTTGCCAATTCCGTTTTTCCTACGCCTGTAGGACCAAGGAATATAAATGAACCAATTGGGCGGTTAGGATCTTTAATGCCGGCTCGTGCACGAATAATAGCTTCACTGACGACGCGGACAGCTTCGTCCTGACCTACGACACGTGTGTGCAGGATATCTTCTAAATGGAGAAGCTTTTCCCGTTCTCCCGTCATCATTTTTGTGACAGGAATTCCTGTCCACCGGCTGACGACTTGTGCAATGTCTTCTTCACCGACTTCTTCTTTTAAAAGCTGGGAATCTTGATGTGTAGTGAGTAAATTTTCTTGTTCTGCCATTTGTTTTTCTAATTCAGGGAGTTTACCGTATTTTAATTCGGACGCTCTGGCTAGGTCATATTCTCGTTCTGCTTTTTCCATTTGACTCTTTACGGAATCTATTTCTTTTTTTATGGCCTGTGTACGCAATATGGATTGTTTTTCTTCTTCCCATTTGGATTTAAGCTTACTTTCTTCTGTTTTCAATTCTGATTTTTTTTCTATGATTTTTTCTAAACGTTCTTTGGAAGCCTCATCGGTTTCTTTGTTCAAGGACTGTTCTTCTATTTCCAACTGCATAATTTTATGGCTGATTTCGTCAATGGGTTGTGGCATAGATTCTATTTCTGTACGTAATTTGGCGGCAGCTTCATCGACTAAATCAATGGCTTTGTCTGGTAAAAAGCGATCGGAAATATATCGATCTGACAAAACGGCGGCTGCTACTAAGGCTTTATCCCGGATCCGTACGCCGTGATGTACTTCATAACGTTCTTTTAGGCCACGGAGAATCGTGATGGTATCCTCTACCGAAGGTTGCCCAACCATGACAGGTTGAAAGCGACGTTCTAAAGCAGCATCTTTTTCAATATATTTTTGATATTCATTCAGCGTGGTAGCACCGATACAACGCAATTCGCCTCGGGCCAGCATGGGTTTTAAAATATTGCCGGCATCCATAGAACCTTCTGATGCACCGGCACCCACGACAGTATGGATTTCATCAATAAAAAGAAGAATTTGGCCATCTGATTTTGAGATTTCGTTCAATACTGACTTCAATCGTTCTTCAAACTCTCCACGGTATTTAGCGCCGGCTATAAGAGAACCCATATCAAGAGAATAAAGAGTTTTGTTTTTTAATGATTCAGGTACATCACCGGCAATAATGCGGCGGGCTAAACCTTCTACAATAGCTGTTTTGCCTACGCCTGGTTCACCAATAAGTACAGGATTATTTTTTGTGCGGCGTGACAAAATTTCGATGGTACGGCGGATTTCGTCGTCACGGCCGATAACTGGATCAAGTTTTCCTTTACGTGCTGCTTCTGTAAGGTCACGGCCATATTTTTCCAAGGCTTTGTAATTGTCTTCCGGATTGTCGCTATTAACATGTTGCTTGCGATTTGATTTAATCGTGGACATGATTTTGTCTTTATGCAATCCGAATTCTCGGCATAATGATTTTACATTATCATCACTTTCTTCAACAATTCCCAGCAGGAGATGTTCTGTGCTGATATATTCATCATGCATGGAAGCGGCTAATTGCTGCGCTTTGCCAATAACGCGAACCATTTCGGTGGACATTGTCAATTGACTTTGTCCTTTAACCGACGGGATTTTTTTCAGTAATTGGTCTAATCGTGCCTGCAGCATCGGCAGATCTGTTTTGCATTCTGTGAAGATGGTGGATAAAAGGCCCTCCGGTTCTTTTACAAGACCCATAAGCATATGTGTTGAAGTGATTTCCTGATGATAATTTAAGGCGGCGATTTGTTGTGCAGCTTGCAATGCTTCAATAACTTTTTGTGTATATTTTTCAGTTCCCATAATAAGACCTCCTTCATTATAGGCAATATAATTTGTCTACTGTGATTTCAAGTATTATTATACACGCAAAGGTCAAAAAGTCAATAAGTCAAAAAGTTAATTTTTAATATATGAAAAACGTGTTATAAAACAGGCAGTACAGCTGGAGAATAATGGTAGTCCGTATGAGAAAAACGTAAAGCTGGGTTAGTAAAACAATACTGTTGTATATCTGATGCCAATATATCTAAGGCGAGCATAGTGCGGCCGCATGATGTTAACATGTCGGCAGATTGCGTTATTTTATTGACAATAGGGAGAGTAGCATTCTTTTTTGTTTCATGAATAAATTGACGCCCTTGCGAACTTAAAGCCAAAAGACGGGCGTATTGAGGGCCTTGTTTCTGCCATTGCAGCATTGAATTTTTGGTGATTCCTAATACTGTATAGGCTCCCATACGGCAAAGCCGGGAGAAAGGGTAGCGGCGTGTTTTTAGTTGTTCTATTCCCGATTGCCATGTAACCGATTGTCCCATTATATTTTTCCAACGGTTTTCAATGCCGTCTTGAAAAGCTGGCAGCAGGCCTAATTCTTCAGGAGAGCGGCGGCGGCTTTCATATAAAATCAAATCTTGATAGCGGAAGTAATTACAGTATGCTTGGTTAGCCAGAATTTTTTGAAAGCTCTTGCGATTTTTTTCGGGAATATACTGCATATAGTCGGTTTCGGAACGTGCAGTGATGACCGCTTGCCGTAATAGGGATGCACTTGCGTAGGTTGTAAGATCTTGCGCGTTGTGTGTCCCTGTTCGTTTTACAGGAAGGAACTGAAGATTTTTTGCATAACGTTTTATGGCTTTAACATATTCCAAAGCAAGTAATGTATTGGGATATTGCAGCAGACTTGATTTTTGTGGTAGGGCATCCGTTAATGCTTGTGTCAAAGCCGTGCCATAACTAGTACCTTGCAGTCGGCCTGCGGCTAAATATGGTTTTACATCAAGTGATAAAGCTGCTTCTGCCAGCGCGGTTATATCTGAAGCAGAACCATGTTCCATGCCGCAGGATATAGCCGTACAACCTAATTGAGCAGCAAGACGGATCCCGCCGGCAGCAAACGCTTCTGCGCCATTAAGAACAAAAGCACAAGGAAGTTCGAATACACAATCAGCACCGCAGGATACGGCCCAAGCGGCGCGTTTCCATTTATCGAATAAAGCCGGTTCTCCCCGCTGAACGAAAGAACCACTCATCAGTACAATAATGATTGTATGGGTGCCATATGTTTTTCGCAGTATATCGATCATTTTTTTGTGACCCTTATGAAATGGATTGTATTCGGCGATGATAGCAATGCTATCCAATTGCAGGACCTCCTATCATATAGCTAGCTTGTAATGGCATAGGCATATATTCTTATATATACTATATTATAGCATTTGCGTAAACAAGTAAATTGCAGAGGCATAATGATGTACCTTTCTGTAAAAAAAATTAAGTTTTCAAGTTCTGAAAAATCTTCAGTGTAAATTATTAATACGTTTTTATAATTTCTGCAGGTAAATTTATAAAAAGTTAGTTTATTTGCTTTTCTATAAGAAAAAACATGATATAATAGATAATATCTGTTAGAAAGTATGATAGGTGATAGTATGAAATTTTTTAGAGTGTGGGCTATGTGCCTTATAATTGTAATGGGGGGATTGCTGTCCGGTTGCGGCAATACAACTATGCTTGAAGAATACAGTTTCGGCTACACGCAATTGAAGTCGGAACATTCTGAAGTATTTCTTATGACCCCGTTCCAGCTTGGTAAAGCTAACAGGCAAAATGGTGATGGCGTGATGTATGTAGGAAATGATACTCATATTAATTTGATGGCTATTTCCGAACCAGCAAAAGAAATTACAGTACAAAAACTGGCGGAGACTTCACGTACTATGTTGGAACAAACACCGGATATATCGAATCTACAAACGAAGGTCAACGAGACGACTGTCAATGGTAAACCTGCTGTGGAAACGGAGTACACATATGAAGAACCGCTGCATGGTAAAAATACCAAACTGGACGTACGGAGTCTCTTCTTTGAAGATAACGGCCAAATTTGGCATGTCATGTATATGTACCGTGACGGTGACGCCATGGGGAAAGAAGTGACGGATTACATTTTTGGCAAAATCAAATCTTACTAGACTATGAAAGAAGGTAAATTGCATGATCGTATTGGTTTTAAATTGCGGCAGTTCGTCCTTGAAATACCAATTGGTGAACATGGACAATGAAGAAGTAATGGCAAAGGGCTTAGTGGAACGTATAGGAATGGAAGATGCTGTATTCACGCATAAATGGAATGGACAGAAAAAGGAAGTTACACAATCTATTCCTGACCATAAAGTAGCTGTACAATTGCTTCTGAATGCACTGACCGATAAAGAATGCGGTGTTATAGCTTCTATGGATGCTATTGATGCTATTGGACATCGTGTTGTACACGGTGGTGAAGAATTTGCTGCTTCCACATTGATTACAGATGAAGTGATGAAAGCGTTGGAAAGATGTTCTGATATGGCTCCACTTCATAACCCGCCGAATATCATCGGGATCAATGCTTGCAAAGCTATTATGCCGAATGTTCCTCAGGTAGCTGTATTTGATACGGCTTTCCATCAGACCATGCCGGCTAAGGCTTATATGTACGGCCTTCCTTATGAATTATATAAAGAAAATGGTATTCGCCGATATGGTTTCCACGGGACCAGCCATCGCTATGTGGCAGGTCAAGTTGCAAAAGTTATGGGAAAACCTGTGGAAGAATTGCGCATCATCAATTGTCATTTAGGAAATGGATCTTCGCTGGCTGCTATTAAAAATGGCAAATGCGTTGATACAACGATGGGTTTTACACCTCTTGCAGGTGTGCTGATGGGGACTCGCTGCGGTGACCTGGATCCGGCTATTGTATTGAATGTTATGGATAAAAAAGGGTTAAGCACTTCTGAAATGGACACACTTATGAATAAGAAATCCGGCGTACTTGGTATTTCCGGAGTATCTAGTGATTTTCGTGATTTAGGTGCTGCTGCGGCCGAAGGCAATGAACGTGCTCAGCTGGCGCTTGATATGTTCCATTATCAAGTACGTAAATTCATTGGAGCCTTTGCGGCTGCCATGGGCGGCGTAGATGTCATTACCTTCACTGCCGGTGTTGGCGAAAACGGTATTGAAGACCGCGCAGCTATTTGTGACGGACTTGAATATTTAGGTGCAAAACTTTGTCCGGAACGTAATAATGTCCGCGGCAAAGATGCTCTTATCAGTACGGATGATTCTACTGTTAAGATGTATGTTATTCCGACCAATGAAGAAATTATGATTGCCCGCGATACAAAAGAAATTGTAGCTGAATAATTTATTTGTTTAATATAGGACACCTGCTTATTCAGCGGGTGTCCTATATTAAGAATGCGGATAAACTATCGTTTTGCCCGCTGAATCTTGGAGGAACCACATTGAATATTTTATTCTGGGATATAGATGGAACACTACTTAACACGGGAAGAGCAGGATTATATGCTATAGAAGAGGCTTTTTCCGAACTGCAGGGAAAAAAAGTTACAGTACCGCCAATTGCTGCTGGAGGACGGACGGATAATTATATTTGCCAGCAGCTTTTGTTCAAGGCGACGGGGAAAATGCCTGCTCATGCAGATGTATCTGCTTTTTGCCGTCGTTATGAAAAACTGCTTCTGAAATGGATTTCTAAAACAGATGGACAGGTATTTCCGCTAGTTCGTGAGATACTGCCGTTTTTTGCAGAACGTTCAGATTTCAAACAAGTATTATTAACCGGGAACAGTGAGTACGGTGCTCGTTTGAAGCTTGATGCCTACGAATTATCCTCGTATTTTGATTTTGCACACTCTGGTTTTGCTTGCGATTTTTATTATCGTGATGATATGGCACGCCATGCGTACAAACTGGTGCAGCAAGCATGGGGGGATGCTATAGAAAATATATTTGTCATTGGTGATACTCCGTATGATATCCAATGTGGCAAAGCCATTTATGCCAAAACTGTAGCAGTCAGTACAGGCCATTACACAGCAGCACAATTAAAACAGCATACGCCATGGTGGCTGGTAGAACATTTGCCGTGTCCAGAAGAAATGCTTAAAAAATTCAACAGCTGACATCCGTCTTTCGGATATAGTAAAAGCAGAGGCTGCAGTGAAATGAAGAAATTCTCCATTTCACTGCAGCCTCTGCTTTTACTGGTTGTAACATATACTTGTTAATTGCCTAATTTCCAAGAATTTTCTAATACACGGAAATTTAAATCATTCCATTGTTTTTGTAAATCCCAAATAGTAGAGTAGGTAGAGTATAGTATACTGTTTTGCTTTTTTTCTGACTGTTCTAAATTAGTAATACGGATTTCTCTGATTTCTGCAGCCGCCGTCAGTTGATTAATTTGATATTGCAAGGCTAGAATCCAAACAAACTGCACTACAATCAAAATTGTCATGGAAAGCAGAATATTTGCCAATATTTTTTCTGTCCCCTGTAAGGAGTGCCAATATTGTTTTATCCTCATTATGTGGTAGGACCATTTTTTTGTCCATGCAAACCAAGTTTTATTGATATATCGCTTTTTGTCTGCGGCACATTGCATGATTCTTTTTACATTATTACCGAATTGCAAAGTTGGCACTACCTTTCCCTTACATATTACAGATTATTAATGATTCGAATTCGATTGCGTACAAAATCGAGCCATAGCTGCGCCGCATGTGATAAATAATGTCCGCGCTTCCAGATAACGTAAAGGGTATGCATGATTTCTGGTTCTACGAGCGGACGGACGACGACGGATTCTGCTGTGCGGGGATTTGCATCTTTTGTCGGGCACAAACGACTGGGAAGAAGTGCGACACCTAGATTAGCAACTACTGTCTGGATCATGAGATCCCGCTGGCTTGTTTCAAAAACAATCTTAGGCTGGAATCCGATTTTTTTACAATCTTGAATGATTTCATCATGCAAATTAAAATCATCACGATATAAAACAAGGGATTCATTAGCCAATTTTTTGAGGGATATAGTTTTTTCTTTGCTCAAAAGATTGTCACGGTGAATGATAACATTCATTGGATCTTGTGTCAGGAAAAATGATTCAAAATCTTTTTCCTTAGGCTGTGTGCAGATGATCCCCAAATCAATTAACCCTTCCTGAACACTGATTTCAACTTTTTTTGAACCATGTTCATAGAGATCAAGCTCAATTTGAGGGTATTCTTGTTTGAAGGCTCCGAGAAGATTTGCGAAAATAGGAGCATCTGTAATTGGTGGCAAGCCAATGAGAACCGTACCTTGTTCCAATTTGAACTCATTTTCGAAGTCTGTTTTCAAATGCTCGAACATGAATACCACACGTTTAGCGTGGGTAAGGAAAATAGTTCCCGCGTCTGTTAATTCGACCGCTTTGGCGTTACGCATGAAGAGTACGACACTTAATTCTTCTTCCAGAGCCTTAATGGTCCGACTGATGGCAGACTGCGAAATGTGCAGTGTTCTTGCGGCTTTACTGAATGACTTCTTATCGGCAACTTCTACAAAATACTTAAGATGATGAAAATCCATATGGCCACCTCCCTAGGGTAAAACGACACTCAAAAAGTATATGTTTACAAATATTCACATACAAATGTTAAAACTAGCATAAAAGTGCTATTGAATTTAAAATGCCGAAGGAATATAATTTAATTGTAGAAAAAAGTTACAAAGTCATTCGGTTGCCGTGGTCGGAAGAACGTATAAATATTACCTGTGCAAATCAGTAATATTACTATTATATTATTACAGATTTGGAATAATGGCAATACTTTTTTTATATGTTTCACGGCTTTTCAGCTGGATAGTTGCAGATTTTGGAACGTATACAATATGCATAGAACTCATTATGTACCGCTTCCAATCAGGGTGGAAGCGGATAGCGTGCGGCTTTTTGTGAATTTATGAATATATTGTATATTGTCGGTATTCGTTAACTTTTTAACTTTGTCTAACAACAAGTTAGGTATTAAACCTATTATTGTTAATATATTTTAACTAAGGAGCGTGTTTTATCTATGACCAAATTCAAAACCATGGATGGTAACGAAGCTGCTGCATGGGTCTCCTATGCATTTACTGAAGTTGCCGCAATTTACCCGATCACTCCGTCTTCGCCTATGGCTGAACATGTTGATGAATGGGCTTCCCAAGGGATGAAGAACCTCTTTGGTAACACTGTCAACGTTGTTGAAATGGAATCTGAAGCCGGTGCTGCCGGTGCTTTCCACGGTTCGCTGCAGGCAGGTGCTTTAACTACTACATATACGGCATCCCAGGGTTTCCTGCTCATGATTCCGAATATGTATAAAGTTGCCGGCGAACTTCTTCCGGGTGTATTTCATGTAGCTGCTCGTGCTTTGGCTAACCATGCATTGAGCATTTTTGGCGATCATCAGGACGTTATGTCTGCTCGTGCTACTGGTTGCTGTATGTTGGCTGAATCCAGTGTTCAGGAAGTAATGGATCTGGGTGGTGTTGCTCATCTGGCTGCTTTGAAAGGCTCCTTGCCGTTCATTAACTTCTTTGATGGTTTCCGTACTTCTCATGAAATCCAAAAAGTTGAAGTAATGGATTTTGAAAATTTCCGTAAATTAATCGATTGGGATGCCGTTGCGGCTTTCCGTGCCCGCGGTTTGAATCCGGATGCTCCGGAAACTCGCGGCACAGCAGAAAATCCGGACGTATATTTCCAACATTGTGAAGCTAATAATAAACTTTATGATGCTATGCCTGATATTGTTGCAGGATATATGGATAAGATTTCTGAAATCACCGGCCGTACATATAAGCCTTTTACATATGTAGGTGCTGCTGATGCTGAATATGTAGTTGTTGCTATGGGTTCCATGTTTGAAGCAGTGAAGAGCTGTGTGGAATATTTGGCAGGCAAGGGTGAAAAAGTTGGCGCTATCAATGTCCATCTTTTCCGTCCGTTCTCGGCAAAATACTTGTCCGCAGTACTTCCTAAGACTGTCAAGAAAATTGCTGTTATTGACCGTACAAAAGAACCGGGCTCCCTTGGCGAACCTTTGTACCTTGATATCAATGGTTTCGTAAAAGAACAAAATCTTGCTATTGACGTAATTGGCGGTCGTGCTGGGCTGGGTTCCAAGGATGTTCTTCCTGAAGATATTATGGCTGTATTCGATAACTTGCAGTCAGCAGCTCCTAAAAATGAATTTACACTGGGAATCGTTGATGATCTTACTAATCTTTCTCTGTCGCGTGCTGAAAAAATGCCGCTTGATACAACCGGTCTTACCGCTTGCAAATTCTGGGGCTTTGGTTCTGACGGTACTGTTGGTGCTAATAAATCTGCTATCAAGATTATTGGTGACCATACCGATATGTATGCGCAGGCATATTTTGCTTATGACTCCAAAAAATCCGGTGGTGTAACAATTTCTCATCTTCGTTTTGGGACGAAACCTATTGAAATGCCGTATTTGATTGATGCTGCTGATTACATTGCCTGCCATCGCCAGTCGTATGTAAAACGCTTTGACTTGCTCCGAGGCATTAAAAATGGCGGTACGTTCATGTTGAACTGTACATGGACCGATGAAGAACTTGATAAAGAATTGCCTGCTCTCATCAAACGTGCTATTGCAAAACATCATGTTAAATTCTATACGTTGAATGGTGATGCTATTGGTCAGAAACTGGGCCTTGGCACTCGTATCAATATGGTTATGCAGGCTGCTTTCTTTGCACTTACAAAGGTTATTCCTGTTGAAGATGCAGTTAAATATTTGAAAGATTCCATTGTCAAGAGCTATGGCAAAAAAGGCCAGAAAGTTGTTGATATGAATAATGGGGCTGTTGATGCCGGCATTACGGAATTCCATCAGGTAGCTTATCCGGCTTCATGGGCAGATGCAGTTGATGAAGCAGCTCCGGAAACAAATGCACCGGAATACTTCCAGAAGGTTGCTACACCGATGTTGAATCAGGTTGGTGATGATTTGACAGTAGCGGCATTCGTTGGACGCGAAGATGGCACAATGCCGAATGGTACTACGAAATTTGAAAAACCGGGTCCGGCTATGCATGTTCCTTCTTGGGATTTTGAAAAATGTATTGGCTGTTTCAAGTGCTCTTTCGTATGTCCTCATGCTGCGATTCGTCCGGTATTGACTACGGCTGAAGAAGCTGCAGCTGCTCCGGCAGGCTTTAAAGTAGCTCCAAAAGCTAAATCCGGCAAAGAATATGGTGTAACTATCGTCGTATCCCAGCTCGATTGCCTCGAATGCGGCAGCTGTGCAAATGTTTGCCCGGTTAAGGCTCTCACTATGGTTCAAAATGACGATGCTCAAATTGCTAAGATGGATCAGTGGTACTATGCGATGGATAAAGTCGCTCCAAAACCCAATCCGCAGAATAAGAAGTCGGTTATCGGCAGCCAATTGGAAACTCCGCTGCTTGAATTCTCCGGTGCATGCGCAGGTTGTGGTGAAACACCGTATGTAAAACTTGTTACCCAACTTTTTGGTGATCGTATGATGATCGCGAATGCTACAGGTTGTTCCTCTATTTGGGGTGCTTCTGCTCCGATTGCTCCGTATACAACAAATGCAGCTGGTCATGGACCGTCTTGGGCAAACAGCTTGTTTGAAGATGCTGCTGAATTTGGTCTCGGCATGTTCATGGGCGTTGACAAGATTCGTAAAGATATGGCTGCTAAAGTTGATGCAGCCAAAGCGGAAGCTTCGGCTGATCTTCAAGCTGCCCTTGGTGATTGGGCTGCCAACATGTATGAAGGAGAAGGTTCTCGTGAACGTGCTGATAAAGTAGTTGCCCTTCTTGAAAAAGAAGCTGCCGGCAATGCAACACTTCAGGAATTCCTCGATAAGAAAAAATATCTCGTTAAACGTTCCCACTGGATTATTGGTGGTGATGGCTGGTCCTATGATATCGGTTACGGCGGTGTTGACCACGTACTCGCACAAAACCAGGATGTAAATATTCTTGTACTTGATACAGAAGTTTATTCGAATACAGGCGGACAGTCCTCTAAAGCTACACCATCTTCCGCTATTGCGCAGTTTGCTGCATCTGGTAAGAAGACAAAGAAAAAGGATCTTGGCATGATGGCAATTTCTTATGGTTATGTATATGTAGCACAAGTTGCTATGGGTGCTGATCAAAATCAGCTTATCAAAGCACTGACTGAAGCGGAAGCTTATAATGGTCCGTCTTTGGTTATCTGCTATGCACCTTGCATTAACCATGGTATTCGCAAAGGCATGAGCAAGAGCCAGGATGAAGAAAAAATTGCAGTTGCATGTGGTTATTGGGATCTTTACCGTTATAATCCGACCCTTAAAGAAGCAGGCAAGAATCCGTTCAGCCTTGATTCCAAAGAACCGGACTACAGTAAATTCCAGGAATTCTTACAAGGTGAAGTTCGGTACGCTTCTTTGGCTAAATCCTTCCCTGATGCAGCACAGGAAATGTATGCTAAAACTGAAGCTGATGCCAAGACTCGCCGTGAATCCTATGTTCGTTTCCAGAAATCTATGGAAGCCTAAGCTATATATTAAGACAATTGCATAATAGGTTTATTTTGCAAAAATAAAAGTGTATTCACGGCATCTGTAAGTGAATAAACTGAATTACTAAGAAGGAATGAGTTCGTCATTTTATCGAACTCATTCCTTTTATGTTTATATAAATATAGGGTCGCTGCTGCGTGGAATGTTTTATAAAAAACATTTGAGTTTTTACATATATATTCTCAAATTCATGTGTAGAATATATTTTTTATTTTGCGTTTTCCATGGTATTTTGACTAGATATTGAGAATGAAAAGTGGTAGAATAGAAATACGTTATTGATATTGATAGTGATTATTTGTGAGAAAATGGTGGTATAATGCGTAAACGTTGGCATGTGTTGGAAAAAGATAATAATTCTATACGAGAACTAACTCAAAGATTACACATTTCAACTGTTTTGGCGCGTGTCCTTGCTAACCGAAATATAGGTACGGTTGAGGATGCCCGCCATTTTCTTTTTGATACAATGAACGATTTAGCTGATCCTTTTCTCATGAAAGGCATGGATAAAGCTGTAGCACGAATTTCCAAAGCCATTGCTGATAAAGAACGTATCGTTGTTTATGGTGATTATGATGTGGATGGTATTACAGCTACCGCGTTATTATGCATGGTGCTTCGAGATTTGGGAGCAAGTCCTGCCTATTATATTCCGGCTCGGCAAAGTGAAGGGTATGGACTGAATGTGCATGCGCTGGAGGAATTGCGGACGGGGTGCACAGATTTGCTAATTACTGTAGACTGTGGAATTTCTTCTTTTCGGGATGTAGCTGCATATCAAAGATACATGGATATTATTATTACAGACCATCATGAACCGCCGGACGATGTGCCGCCGGCTTTTGCTGTGCTTAATCCTAAACAGAGGGAATGTACCTATCCTTGTAAAGAGCTTGCTGGAGTTGGTGTAGCCTATACCTTATGCCGGGCTTTGTGGCAGATTTTGCATAAAGAAAAGCTGGAGAAATATGTGGAGATTGCAGCGCTGGGAACTGTTGCTGATTTAGTTCCCCTTATAGGAGAAAATCGTATTCTTGTAAAACAAGGATTGAAATGCATGAAAAAAGGGTGCAATCTTGGATTGCAGGCCTTATTGGATACGGCATCAGTGCAAAAAGAAACAATAAATGCCGGGCGGATTGCATTTACTATTGCACCGCGGCTTAATGCCGCTGGACGCATCAGTCACGCGGATAAAGGAGTGCGTCTTTTACTGGAAACGGATCGTTCGGCAGCTTATGCAGCGGCTAATGAGTTGAGTGAGATGAACAGTCAGCGTCAGGAAATTGAACAAGATATAACTGCGCAAGCGCTGGAACAAATAGAAAAGAACGGATATGGGATAGATGGCGTGTTGGTGGCTGCCGGTAATCATTGGCATGTTGGTGTTATTGGAATAGCAGCTTCTCGTCTCGTGGAACAATATTATAGACCGGCTTTGGTTATTAGCCTAAACGATGGTATTGGCAAGGGATCTTGCCGTAGTATTGCCGGATTTAATATGTATGAATCACTGCAGTATGCAGCAGATTTACTTATCCAATTTGGCGGACATCCAATGGCGGCTGGGTTTTCTATCAAGGAGGAAAATATAAATGCGTTCCGTGATCGACTGAATGAATATGCGGCGATGCATATGAAGGCTGATGATTATGTACCAGCAATAGCTATTGATATGCCCCTGTCTCCTGCGTCTATATCGTTGCAGCTTATCGATGAACTGAGTCTTTTAGAACCATATGGGATGGGGAACAGCCGGCCTTGTTTTTCTCTTATGGATCAGAAGTTGACAGAAATCCGACCCATTGGCAAAAACCAGCAGCATATACGCTTTTCTGTTTCACCAAATGATACGGATATCGCAGTTAAACGCCTTAGCGGAGTAGGATGGTCTATGGTATCTCTATGTGAAGAAATGCTGGTGGGAGATCCTGTAGATATAGTATTTCAATTGGAAAAAAATACGTTCAATGGAATAAGTTCACCGCAGATGATATTGCAGGATATGCGCAGTGAATCTGATGATAATATATATTTAGATAGGAACGTAATGGTAGATGTTTTTGTAGAGTTGCGCCGGCATTTGGAAGTACGGCATTTGCCGGTATGGCAAATGCGTCAGAAAATGATAGCTGATTTTCAGGGTGTCTTGGATGGACATATAGTTTGTCTTGCATTACATGTATTTTTTGAAATAGGAGTTTTGCTCACAGAAGATACTGCTAAAGGACAAGTTTGCTATTTACCGAAACTTCAACATAAAATGAGTCTTGCAGAGTCACCGACTTTTATCAAATATACTCGGGGATAGGGGGCGTCAGGATGGAATTTAAAGATAAACAAGAAGCACTTAATTATTTAATAAAGACGATTCATACCTATCAACCTAATGCAGACTGTGTTGATGTAAAAAAAGCGTTTGAGCTGGCAGATAAAGCGCATGAACAACAACAGCGCGTCAGTGGCGAACCATATATTACACATCCCCTGGCAGTGGCACAAATACTGGCAGAATTGCAAATTGATACAACGACGATTACCGCCTCTTTGCTCCATGATGTAGTAGAGGACACTTCCTATACATTGGAGGACTTAACCCAAGAGTTTGGTTCCCAGGTAGCGTTCCTGGTTGATGGAGTTACTAAATTAAGCCGTATTGATTATCGTACGAAAGAAGATCAACAATTAAATAGTATGCGCAAAATGTTTTTAGCTATGGCTAAAGATGTACGTGTTGTTGTTATTAAATTGGCTGATCGGCTTCATAATATGCGTACGTTGAAATATATGCGCAGTGATAAGCAAAAAAGAATTGCTCAGGAAACATTGGAAATTTTTGCTCCTTTAGCACATCGGCTGGGAATTTTTAATATTAAATGGGAATTGGAGGATTTGTCTTTTCGCTATCTTGAACCTGATAAATATTATGATTTAGTCGATCAGATGAAACAAAAACGGCATGTCCGCGAAGAAATCGTTAATGAAGCGATTAATGTTATGCGTAAAGCATTGGAAGAATCAAATATAAAATTTGAAATTAACGGCAGACCGAAACATTTTTACAGTATATATAAAAAAATGAAAAAGGATAATCGCGATCTTAGTCAGGTGTATGACTTGTATGCTGTTCGTATTATTGTAGATACTGTGCAGGATTGTTATGGAGTGCTGGGAATCGTTCATAGTTTGTGGAAACCGCTGCCATATCGCTTTAAGGATTACATTGCCATGCCTAAACCCAATAATTACCAATCGCTGCACACAACTGTTATTGGAACACGGGGACAGCCCGTAGAAATTCAAATCCGCACATGGGAAATGCACCGGGTTGCTGAATATGGAGTAGCGGCACATTGGCGATATAAAGAAGGACATGCAAATGCCGGAAAAAATGAATTTGATGAAAAAATGGGATGGCTGCGAAATTTATTGGAATGGCAGGACACAAGCAATCCTAAGGAATTTATGAATTCATTGAAGCTGGATGCGTTTTCTGATGAAGTGTTTGTATTTACTCCGCGTGGTGATGTAATCGATATGCCGCAGGGAGCTATTCCAATTGACTTTGCCTATCGAATTCATACGGATGTAGGACATCGTTGTGTTGGAGCCAAAATTAACAGTAAAATTGTACCATTGAATACACCGTTGAAGAATGGTGATATTATTGAAATCATAACTTCTAAAAACGGAAAACCTAGTTTAGACTGGCTTAATATTGTGGGAAGTTCGGAGAGCCGTTCAAAAATACGGAGTTGGTTTAAAAAAGAAAATCGTGAAGAAAATATTACTAAGGGTGCAGAATCCTTGGAACGAGAATGCAAGCGACTTAATCATGATTGGAAAGTATTGAATAAAGCCGGACGCTTGGCCAGAGTCGCAAAGCAAATGAATGCCGGTTCGGAAGATGATTTGCTGGCAGCTGTGGGATATGGTGGATTTGCTGTTAATACGGTACTTATCAAGCTGTTGGATTTACATAAAAAAGATATACAAAAAGAAGAAGAAAAGAACAGTCATACTGCTGTTGTTGAAAAACTTCGTCCAAGAAAACCGCTGCATAAAACTGGTACAGGAATACTTGTCAAAGGAGAATCGGGATTGCTCGTACGACTGGCGAAATGCTGCAGCCCTGTGCCGGGAGATCCTATTATTGGATTTATTACCCGGGGCCGAGGGGTATCTGTACATCGTGCCGATTGTCCCAGCATTACAAACAATCAGGAGGACGTAGACCGTTTGATTGATGTAGAATGGGATTACGATGGCAAGGAAATGTTTGAAGTCAATATGGAAATTGTAGCGTATGACAGAACCGGTGTGATGGCAGATATTATGGCGACATTGGCAGAAATGAAGATTTCCATACTCAATGTCAATGCAAAGGTAAACGACACAAAAACAGTCACCGTTCATTTGGGAATTAGTATCAAGGATTTGGCTCAATTTGAATTTATTGCAACAAAAATACGCCGTCTTAAGGATGTTTATACAGTACAGAGATATACGGGAGGTGCTATATGAGAGCTGTTATACAGCGCACATTATCTTCTCAGGTTACTTCAGAAGGAATAGAAACGGGCAGGGCCGGATTCGGTCTTACCGTTCTTCTGGGGGTAGGAAAGGAAGACGGAAAGGAAGATGTGCAGTATATGGCAGATAAAATCACAAATCTGCGTATTTTTGAGGATGATCAGGGAAAAATGAATCGTTCTCTTATGGATATTGGCGGCGATATGCTGGTCATATCGCAATTTACACTGTATGGGGATGTACGGCATGGAAGGCGGCCGGGTTTTGATCAAGCAGCACCACCCATGCTGGCAGAAACCTTATACGATGATTTTGTTGCTGCTGTGCGCAGCCGCGGTATTTCTGCAGGTACAGGTGTATTTCGCACAGATATGGTTGTAACTCTTGCCAATCACGGACCGGTTACGATATTGATAGATAGCAAAAAGAAATTTTAGGAGGCATATGTGATGAAAATACTAGCAATGCAGCTGGGGCCTATTGAAACCAATTGTTACATTGTTTATGACGAAGATACGAGGGAGGCCATGGTCATTGATCCGGCATGGGACTATGAACGCATAGATAAAGCGTTGACAGATCATGATCTTACTATTAAGAAAATATTTTTGACACATGGACATGCAGACCATATTGGGGCCCTGCAGGAATTGCGGAATCATAAAAATGTTCCGGTATACGTTAGCAGGGAAGATAGTGGGTTAATTCAGAATTCTAAGAATAATCTTTCTATGTTCATGGGGAAAAAAATTGAATGCGCATCACCGGAATATATGGTTTCCGATGGCGATACAATTAGTGTTGGAAGTACAGTCTTTACAGTCTATGAAACACCGGGGCATACTCCTGGCGGTGTGTGTTTATATGGCGGCGGAGTTGTATTCTCCGGAGATACTTTGTTTCAGTATTCTATTGGCCGTACAGATTTATATGGAGGTTCGTATAAGCAGCTTATTGCCAGTATCGAAACGAAACTGATGCCCTTGCCTGATGATACGATCGTGCTTCCCGGGCATGGACCTAGTACGACAATTGGTAATGAACGGCAGGGCAATCCGTATCTTGAAGGCAGGGGATGAGTTATATGATCAGGGAATCGCAATTTTGGCTGCGTATTGTTGTTGCCGTTTTTGCTGTCTGGATCTTTATTTCTGTACATGCTGTGTATTGGCCTGTTGTAGTGTCGCTTATTGTTACTTTTATTCTTATCCCCGTTCGAGATGCTGTATTAAAGGGGGTGCAGCGCCTTACTGGACGGAGAATTCCTGTTGATGCAGCTATTTTGATTTCTTTCGTAGTTCTTATTTTAGTGCTCGTCGGTATTACAAACAGTATTTTGCATCCGTTGGTGATACAGGTCAATTTATTAGCAGCTAATTTTCAAAACTTAGTCGATAAAACAGCCGCGTTGGTTATGAATTTCGAAAATTCTCAGACGCAGCTGTATATCCCGGATCAAGTAAAAAGTATTATTAACGATTCTTTAGTCAAGATTGGCAATTATGGCGTAGATGGAGTAAGTAACCTTGTTAAGTCTGTGTTTGCGATTGCTGGAACAGTAATTGAGTTTTTTGTTGTTCCTATTATAACTTTTTACTTCATGAAGGATGGATCGAAGATGGTAGATCATTTTGTACATCTTTATCCTGAGGAATATCGTCTGCAGCTGGATGTATTATTTGATGAAGTTGATCGGGTATTAAGTTCTTATATCCGAGGACAGCTTATTATGAGTTGTATCATATCCTTATTAACTTTTATAGGAATGTGGATTCTGGGAGTCCCTTATCCAATGGTTATTGCTCTATTGGCAGCGATTACTGAATGGATTCCGATTATTGGACCTATTGTTGGGGCGGTTCCGGCAATTTTATTGGGAGCATTGGTTAGTCCGGCATTAGCTGTAAAGGTTTTGATTTTCTATATTGTTATTCAGCAGATTGATAGTCATCTCATCATGCCGCAGGTTATGGGGGCGGTTATTAGTCTTCATCCTGTTGCGATTGTTATTGCTCTACTCATGGGGGGAACCTTGTTTGGTATTCAAGGGATGATTTTGACGGTACCGATTACGGCGGTTTTACAAATTATTTGTAAGCATTTATGGTTCTATAATACTTATAAAACAAAGGCGATGAATTTTTATGGAAAAAACTAAAGCGGATATTATGAATTTAATGATGAAACGAATGAAAGATAAAATTAAAGATAAGAAATATAAAATGACTTCACAGCGACAGGTTATCCTGCGTGCATTTGTGGAAAGCTCGGAAAATCATTTGAGTGCAGAAGACGTATATGAACGTGTGAAAAAAATAGCTCCCGATATCGGATTGGCAACCGTATATAGAACATTGGATTTGTTTACGGAAATGGATCTGTTGAAAAAACTTGATTTTGATGAAGGGTGCAGCCGATATGAATTAAATGACCGAGAAGAAGATGGACACTTTCATCATCATTTGATCTGTCTGGGGTGTGGTAAGGTACGTGAATGCCGTGATGATTTACTGGAAACCTTAGAAACTATTTTGCAAAAGCAACTTCATTTTCAAACTGTAGATCACCAGCTGAAGGTTTATGGTTATTGTGAAAACTGTCAAAAAAAGCGGGCAGACGAAGCCCGAAAATCTAAAGCTGCGAATAATGGATGAACAAGGATACCGCTACAAAGGACCGGAGGAATATCATGCCCTTATTGGTCAGGTAATGGCTGGTCTTGGTTATGTCGGGGGCTATGAAACGGAGAATATAGGTGCTCGTATTTTCCTTTCCGATGAGAACGGCATCATCGATTTGACTTGTATGTTTACGCGGGATGATAAAAAATGGGAATCCCGAGCTTCAATTATACGGTATGGACATGTCCGTGAAGATATAAAAAATTGTTTGATGCATTGGCATGAGCGCTTTACTGGCAATAAAACGGGGCCATGGGGAACATTGATGGGAGTGCGCCCGACAAAACTGGTACATCATTTTTTTGATAAAGGATTTGGGGATAAAGAGACTATAACAGTACTGCAGCAGCAGTATCAGGTAGAAAAGGAAACGGCAGAACGACTTGTACATATGTCACGGCTGCAGCGTCCCTTTGTAATGGAACCTCAAAATCATGTGGCCCTCTATGTAGGTATTCCGTATTGTTCCAGCCATTGTTTGTATTGCTCCTTTCCTTCACGGCTGGTTGGAACGGAAGAGCAGGACATTCTGCAATCGTTTTCAAGGGCGTTAGAAAGAGACCTACAGGATTTAAGCAGACTTTGCAGGCAATATTCTTTCACTGTGGATACTGTTTATATAGGCGGCGGAACGCCCACTTGTCTTCCGATTGGCATTTTAGAAGATATTGTTCGATCTGTGGCTGCTAATTTCAGCCCAGTTCAGGAATGGACTGTAGAAGCTGGCCGTCCGGATACGGCAGCAAAAGAGAAGCTTGCATTACTGCGGCAGTATGGTGTGGACCGCATCAGTGTTAATCCGCAAACAATGCAGCAGCGAATATTAGATGCGCTGGGGCGTCATCACAGGGTGGAAGATATTTATACTATGTTCGATAACTGCCGTGATTTGGGATTTTCGGTTATTAATATGGATTTCATTGCGGGACTGCCTACTCAAAATATAAAAGATATGCAGGAAAATATGGAAATAGTTTGCCAACTATGGCCGGAAAATGTTACAATTCATACGTTAGCATTAAAAAAAAGAGCCCCTTTATTTCATCATCCGTTGAGAGATAGGATACCCTCTCAGGAGGACGTGACGAGAATGTTGGAATATTGTGATGCCATACTTGTTGAAAAAGGATATATACCTTATTATATGTATCGTCAAAAATACATGGCGGCTAGTTTTGCTAATGTCGGCTATGCTTTTTCTGATGCCATCGGAAAATACAATATTCAAATGATGGAAGAAAGACAAACTGTATTGGCCGCAGGTCCCGGCGGGGCAACAAAATTCATTAATTTGCCGAACCACCGCTTAGAAAAATTATACATGCCCAAGGAAGTCAACACATACATGGCGTCATTGGAAGAAAAAATGCAGATGCGCCGCAAACTATGTGCATATATATATGGAGGAGAGGATAGATAAAATGGCAATTACGGCACCAAGAGGCACACAGGATTTTTTGCCGGAACAGATGGAAGATTGGCAGCTTCTGGAACAAAAAATCCGTCAGATTTGTTCATATTATGGATTTGGTGAAATTCGGACTCCTATCTTTGAAAATACAGAACTATTTCTGCGTGGTATAGGGGAAACGACAGATGTTGTAACTAAAGAGATGTATACTTTTGATGATCGCGGCGGGAGATCCATGACGCTGCGTCCGGAAAACACAGCCTCTGTTGTACGAGCTTATTTGGAGCATAAGATTTATGCAGAACAACAGGTTCAGAAGTTTTTCTATATAGGACCGATGTTTCGGCATGATCGGCCTCAAGCCGGAAGATATCGGCAGTTTCATCAATTTGGAGTAGAAGAAATCGGTTCACAGGATCCGGCAGTAGATGCAGAAATTATTGCTATGGCATTTCAGCTCTTTCGGGAATTAGGCTTGAATGATCTTGTATTGCATCTGAATTCTGTAGGGTGTCCAACATGTCGTCCGATTTATCGTCAAAAACTTCTTGATTTCTTTTCTGATAAAAAAGATATGCTTTGTGAAGATTGTTTGGCACGGCTTGATAAAAATCCTTTGCGTGTTTTGGATTGTAAAGAAGAAGGGTGTAAAAAAGCTGCTGTGGGTGTTCCTGAGATTACCGATAATCTTTGTGATGAATGCAAAGCGCATTTTGATACAGTTCAGAATTATCTCACGAAGATTGGAATTCCTTTCGAACTGGATACTCGGCTTGTCAGAGGACTCGATTATTATACAAAGACAGCTTTTGAAATTATGTATGCGCCGCTGGGTGCACAGAGTACGGTCTGCGGCGGCGGCAGGTACGATGGTCTTGTTGAAGAGATGGGAGGCCCTTCTACTCCGGGAATCGGTTTTGCCGTAGGAATGGAACGCTTGCTCCTTACCCTGCAGCAGCAGAATCTCTTGCAGCGGCCGGAAAGAAAACGTCCAATATATATTGTAGCACTGGGAGAGGCAGCGCGTATCGCTGCGTTTGACTTGCAGCAGCAATTGAGAGGACGGCATTTCTATACGGAAATCGATCTTATGGGACGCAGCATGAAAGGACAAATGAAGTACGCTAATAAAATCAGTGCCGCATATACTGTGATAATTGGTGACAATGAATTGCTGCAAGGAGAAGCCCAAGTTCGTAATATGGAAACAAAAGAACAAATCGCTGTTCCATTAGATGGAGTAGCAGCATATATGGAAGCACAGAAGAAAGGATGACAGAGTGATGGATACAATGGAAGGTTTGAGCCGCAGTCATTATTGCGGAGAAGTTACGGAAGCAGAAAAAGGCAAGGAAGTTATATTATGCGGCTGGGTAGAACGCCGTCGTGATCATGGCGGATTAATTTTCATCGACTTACGTGATCGTACTGGTGTTATTCAGGTTGTTGCATCACCGGATTATGAAGAACAATCATTCAAAAAAGCAGAACAAGTACGAACGGAATATGTACTTGCTATTCGTGGTGAAGTTCGCATGCGTGATGAAGCAACTGTTAATCAAAAGATGCCTACTGGCACGATTGAAGTACGTTGTGATGAAATGCGCATTTTAAATTCTTCTAAAACGCCGCCCTTCTATATTGAAGATAATGTAGATGTAGATGAAAGCATTCGTTTAAAATACCGGTATTTGGATCTTCGCCGTCCAGAAATGCAGAAGAATCTCATTATGCGTCATCGTGTAAAACATGCGATGCGTGAATTTTTAGATAAGAACGGCTTCTTTGAAATCGAAACACCGGAACTTTGTAAGAGTACACCGGAAGGAGCCCGTGATTATCTTGTACCGAGTCGTGTAAATCCAGGGAAATTTTATGCACTGCCGCAATCTCCCCAGTTATTTAAACAACTTCTGATGATTTCCGGCATGGATCGATATTTTCAAATTGCCCGCTGCTTCCGTGATGAAGATCTGCGTGCAGACCGCCAGCCAGAATTTACACAGCTTGACATGGAAATGTCTTTTATGAGTCAGGAACAAATCCTTCAGTTAACAGAACAACTGATGCATTATATTTTTGAAGAAGTACTGGGACATGATATTCAATTGCCCATTCAGCGTATCACATGGGATTATGCTATGAAATATTATGGCTCTGATAAACCGGATTTACGGTTTGATATGAAATTTACAGATATTACAGAACTTGTCCGCGGTACAGAATTCAAGGTATTTCGCAGTGTTATTGAAAAGGGTGGGCAGGTTAAGGCTATCAATGTAAAAGGGTATTCACAAATTCCCCGCCGGGAACTAGACGGGCTGGTTGAATATGTTGGACATTATGGAGCAAAAGGATTAGCATGGATTTGCTTTACACCTGATGGAATCAAATCACAGGTTATGAAGTTCCTGGGTGAAGATACGATTCAAGCAATCGGTACCGCTTGCGGATCGGAAACAGGAGACTTGGTTCTCATGATTGCCGATAAACCAGCTGTTGTAGCTGCCGCACTAGGTGAACTTCGCAAGGAAATGGCAAGGCGTACTCATCTTATAGATGAAAATAAATTCGCATTTACATGGGTACTTGATTTCCCGATGTTTGAATATAATGAAGAAGAAAAACGATATGTTGCCATGCATCATCCGTTTACAGCGCCGCGCGATGAAGATTTGGATAAATTGGAAACGGATCCGGGACATGTGTATGCTAAAGCCTATGACCTTGTTCTCAATGGAGTTGAATTGGGCGGCGGTAGTTTGCGTATTTATCAGCAGGACATTCAGCAGCGTGTTTTCAAGGCGATTGGCTTAACACCTGAAGATGCAAATGAAAAATTTGGTTTCTTGCTCCGGGCCTTTGAATATGGAGCTCCGCCGCATGGTGGTCTGGCTTTTGGTCTTGATCGTATGATTATGCTTATGTTGAAGAGAAAATCTATTCGTGATGTTATTGCATTTCCGAAAACGCAGAATGCTATTGATCAAATGAGTGAAGCTCCGGGAGAAGTAGCTGTAAAACAATTACGTGAACTCCATATCCACGTTGATGCAGAAGATAAAAATTTAGTTAAAAAATAATTGCGTCATTGGTTACGGATAATTAAAAATTAGGAATAAACGGGTCAGTGGAAAAAAGCACTGTAATAAAAAAAGGTACCGGAATCGGTACCTTTTTTTAAAAATATACTAGTTGTGGAGTACCCTATTCATTTGATCAAATAGGTACTTCTGCTAACGACATTATGCAATATACAGCAATTATTTCGATTACAGGGAAGGGTCTTCGCTGGCAGCGCAGTCGTCTTGAAAAGAGAGAATATATGATGAAAAATATACATTATGTATTAGCCAATCCGAGTGGGAATACAACGGTATTTGTACTAAATCCAGTGGCAGATGGAGAAAGGGCGGGCTTGGCAGCTCGACTTCTCCGTTCTGATTGTATTAAAGCAGAACAAGTGGGATTTCTTACGATGAATGGTACGGCGAATGGAGCCGGACTTCGTATAGATATGATGGGTGGTGAGTTTTGCGGAAATGCGTCTCGATCAGCAGCAGCATATGCAGCTATGGTCGAAGGATTAGAAACGAGTGAATATATAATATCTTGTTCTGGATGTATGACAAATTTAAAGGCAAACGTCCGAAAACGTGCTTCCGGTGTCTATGATGCTTCTATTGAAATGCCTTTGCCGCAGTCTGTAGATGCAGTTATTATTGACATAGGGGGAGCGCCTTGCCGATTTTTTCGAGTAGTACTTCCCGGTATTGTTCATTTTGTTTTTATGGGAAAAGGGGCAGCAGCAGTCAATCGGAACATTTTCTGGCAGGCTGTCAAGACGTATACATCCGGTGAAAACTATGCGGCTTATGGTCTTATTCTTCTTGATCCGACAATATGGAAAATGATTCCTGCCGTTTATGTAAAACAAACCAATACACTATATTGGGAACATAGTTGTGGCTCCGGATCTGCAGCAGCAGCGGCAGCGATAGCCTATATGGGGAACAGAAATATTGCTGTCAAGCTACAGCAGCCTGGCGGGGTAATAGCAGCGGCTGCGGTTGTTGCAAAAGGGGAACTTCAGTATATTACGATTGGCGGAGAAGTAACATTGGAAACAGAAAAAATTATAGAAATATAACTCATCGGTATAAAACAGGTGGAAATAATTCTTTTATGGCAGAACATAAAAAGGGGTATTTCTGTCTGTTTTACGGCTGATTGGGAATGATACAGGATGGCTGATTCTTTCTATACAGACCTATTATTTTGTTTTATAATAATAAAATAACAAGAATATATCATGCAGCTCTAGAAGCTGCTAATTTTATGAACAGGGGTGGATGCATATCATGAGCAAGGTATTAAGCGATATTGAAATTGCACAGCAAGCTAATTTGGAACCAATCGTAAAAATTGCCGAAAAATGCGGTCTTAAAGAAGATGATTTGGAATTATATGGAAAATATAAAGCCAAAATTTCTTTTGGTGCTATTAAACGATTAGCTGCAAAAGAAGATGGTAAACTAGTCTTGGTGACTGCTATCAATCCAACTCCGGCAGGAGAAGGAAAGTCTATGACAACTATTGGCCTCGGTCAAGCACTGAATAAATTAGGACATAAAACAATGATTGCTTTACGGGAGCCTTCTCTTGGCCCTGTATTTGGAATTAAAGGAGGCGCTGCCGGTGGTGGCTACTCCCAAGTACTTCCTATGGAAGATATTAATTTGCATTTTACAGGTGATATGCATGCAATTACAGCAGCAAATAATTTATTGGCTGCTGCTATTGATAACCATGTTCATCAAGGAAATACCCTTAAAATTGACGTACGCCGTATTATTTGGAAACGTGTGATGGATATGAATGACCGTGCATTGCGAGGTATTGTTGTAGGTCTCGGCGGTAAAGTTTGCGGATTTCCCAGAGAAGATCATTTTATGATAACCGTAGCATCCGAAATTATGGCGATTCTCTGCTTGGCACATGATCTTATGGATTTAAAAAAACGCATGGGAGATATTATTGTAGCCTATAATTTAGACGGTAACCCGGTTACAGCCCGCGATCTTCAAGTCGATGGGGCAATGGCAATCTTGATGAAAGATGCAATCAAGCCCAACCTTGTGCAAACAACGGAAAATACGCCCGCGTTGGTCCATGGAGGCCCTTTTGCTAATATTGCACATGGCTGCAATTCTGTTGTGGCTACAAAATTGGCAATGAAAATGGGCGATATTACCGTCACGGAAGCCGGTTTCGGTGCTGATTTGGGAGCAGAAAAATTTTTGGATATAAAATGCCGTTTTGCCGGTATAAAACCAGATGCGGTTGTTATTGTTGCAACTATTCGGGCCTTGAAGATGCATGGCGGTGTTAAAAAAACAGAGTTGACGGAAGAAAATCTGGAAGCATTAGAAAACGGGTTTGCTAATTTGGCTAAGCATGTAGAAAATATGCGTAAATTTGATGTACCTGTTTTGGTCAGCATCAATAAATTTATTACAGATACAAAAGCAGAAATTAGCCTTCTCAAGAAACTTTGTGAAGACTTTGGTGTTGATGTTGCGTTAAATGACTGCTGGGCAAAAGGCGGCGAAGGTGGCGTTGAAATGGCAGAACATGTACTGGAACTTATGAAGACGAAAAAAACACCATATAAGCCTATTTATGATGAAAAAGATACTATTCCCAATAAGGTTGCGGCTATTGTCAAGGAAATATATGGTGGGGATGGCGTTATATTTGAAACAGCCGCCCAGAAACAAGTCAAAGAATTGGAACACTTAGGTCTTGATAAAATGCCTGTTTGTATTGCTAAAACGCAATATTCTTTATCAGATGATCCAGAACTTCTCGGACGTCCGGCAGGGTTTAAAATAACGATTAAGGATGTCAGAATTTGTTCTGGTGCAGGATTTATTGTTTGTCAAACTAGTAATATTATGACTATGCCTGGTTTGCCGAAGGTACCAGCCGCTAATAGAATGGATATTGATGAGAATGGTGTTATTACGGGGTTGTTCTAAGTGGCAAATAAGAAGTTATGTGATATGACAGTAAGAGAACTATTGGCAGCTACGGCTTCCCGTGCTCCGGCTCCCGGCGGCGGCGGTATTGCGGCTATGACTGCGGCAGCGGCAGCGGCATTGTTGGAAATGGTTGCCAACCTTACTATTGGTAAAAAAGGATATGAACATACTGCGGAAGATATGCAGCATATCAAGCTTCAGTGTGAACGGATCCGGGAATATTGCCTTACTGCGATTGATGCAGATGCAGAGGCGTTTCGTTCTGTTATTGCGGCGCTTCGTTTATCCAAAGACATGGCGGGAAGGACAGAAAAAGTCCAGAAGGCTTTTAAAGAAGCGGCTCAAGTACCTTTTGAACTGAGTAAGCAGATATTTGTTATTCTTGAACTATCCCAAACTGTTATCCGTAAAGGTAATTCATGGGCTCTTACAGATGCCGCTATTTCTGTTTTACAAGCCAGAGCAGCTATGCGCAGTGCTTTTTATAGTGTTACAGTCAATTTGTCCTCCATTACGGATCAGCAATTTATAGAAATGATGGAACAGGCTATGTTGGAACTTGATAAACGGGCAGAAGTTATTGAGCAGGAAGTTTTGAACTTTTATGAACATCGGTAACAGAACAAAATTTAGATGGGGACAGCTGCCGAAGTTAAGTATGATAGGGGTATCATTACAGGAGATCTCATGCATATATTAGGGCAAAAAAAACGAACATTTCCTATTGTCGGTAGTATTTTTATCATAATTGTTCTGCTTTTGAGTTATTTTTTCTATTATACAAAGACTCCTGCGTATTCGATATATATTATTCAAAAAGCTGTAGAACAGCAGGATTGGGAAACTTTTGCAGAACATGTTGATACAGATCAGGTTTTATCAGTTGCGTTTGATGATATATTAGAAGAAAGCAGATCCGATGCCGAAGCAGCCAATATGGCCAAGAACTTAACAGCACCTTTTCTTCAGATATTGAAGCCAGGGCTGGTTGATTCTCTGCAGGATTGTCTGCATGATTACGTAGAAACAGGAAATTACGAAGCAAATTTTCAGGATATGGATATCCGGCAGCGCCTAAATTTGGAAGATATGAAAAGGGACACAGACTTGAATTTCGTTAGGTACAAAGAGGTATCCTATACAAAACAAGGTGATAATGGCAGTCCTGTTGTTGGTATTGTTGTCACTGATTCTGTATTGAAAAAGTCTTTTGTTTTAGATTTGGCGATGCAAAAAAATCTTGATGGTTCTTGGAAAGTTATAAAAATTCTTAATCTTAAAGAATATATTCAAGCTATTAAAAGGGCACGACAGGAAAAACTTCAAGTTTTGAATACAGGAATTCGGCAAAAAATTGATGCAGTAGTGGATCGGGGAGAAATAACGGCAAACGTGGTATCTGATGGAGTATCAGGACGGCGGAAATCCCTGCAAATTCATGCGATTCTTACTTTGCACGGCAATAAGCCGGTTCATTCTATTTCCGGAAAGGCGTATGCCAGAACCGCAGATGGACAGCAATTGCAATTTCCTTTTTCAATTGATTTGGTAACTGCGGCACAATCTCAGCAAACCATAGATATTGTATCGGAGTTGAATCCGTTTCTCCCTAAGGAACGAGCGTTTACTGTGCAGGGAGCAGAGATTTATGCTTGGCTTATCGTTCACTGTATTCGGTATGCTGATGGTACAGAATTGAAAGACTATGAAGTACTTCCTGATATTGTGTAACATACCATATATGAGTATGAACTATGGAGATCAGACCTTGTATAAAATACGATATTGCATTAAAAATCCATGCATGTTTTACATGCATGGATTTTTTCATATGTATATAGTAAAATATAATATATGGAAATTATTTTTAATGGAGATATATCAGGGAGAAAATAGTATGCTTAATAAAAAAGGGCAAGGACTTACGGAATATGGAATTATTTTTCTTCTCATTGTGGGAACCGGTTTTCTCGCTGTCTTTTATATAAATAATAATGAAACAGGTATTTACTCCGCGGTGTCATCTAAATTGCAAGCTATTGCCGGAAACAACGAAAATTATGATACAGATGAAACAACGATTGTAGCAGGACAAAAAGTTACTTTTACTACATTAACCGTCCAGGGAAAAGATAGGACATATAGAGTTGCATGGTTTTTAGATGATAAAGGACAGCGAGTTTATTTTCCCTATAGGGATACGAACGGATTACATGATACCTCGGATTTACAAGGTATTCATTGGGGCCATGATTATACTGTTGAACATGAAAGCGATGGAGGAATGTCCACCTATTTTCGAAGTACAGATGGAGCATACTATAAGATTACGGATTATAGTAATAGTGAAACAAAAATATCAAAATATGAAGGAATTCCCGATTCTCGTTATCTTCGTACTCCGTAATGAAGAATACTAATTTATGGATTAGGATGCAGTGTATATTGAATAAAAAACAGCCGGGATAAAAATTTCATCTCGACTGCTTTTTGTATAGTGTAATTTTTTATAGCTGCATTTAGATAGCACGTGTCCATAAAGATGCCATCGCGGGTCCGCCGCCTACACATAGAGAAGCACATCCCGTCTTGTAGTCTTGGCGCTGCATTTCATATAGCATAGTGACAATGATACGCAGAGCAGAACATCCTACAGGATGTCCTAACGCGATGCCGGAACCATTTACATTTGTGCGGTTCATATCTATTTCATAACTGTATTCTTCTTTGAGTTTGCGACCGACTCCTAAAAATTGAGCGGAAAAAGCTTCATTAATTTCCCAGTAATCAATATCAGAGAAATTCAAGGAACTTTTTTTGAGACATTTTGGAATAACGGCAGCAGGACCCAATCCCATGTATTTTGGTTCTACACCTTCGCCGCACATATATATCATTTTGGCCATGGGAGTGAGGCCGAGCTCGGCAGCTTTATCTTCGGACATAATGATCATGGCAGCGGCAGCATCATTGATTCCGGAGGCATTAGCTGCAGTTGTTACACCGTCTTTTGTGAATACAGGAGGCATTTTTGAAAGAGTTTCTATCGAGCAATTTCGGATAGGATGTTCATCGGTGTCGATGAGAATATCGCTCTTTTTCCCATGCAGCGTGTACGGGACAATTTCATCTTTAAACTTTCCTTTATCAATAGCAGCGCAAGCTCTTTGATGACTCATAACTGCCAATTCATCACATTCGCGACGGGTAATATTATACAATTTAGCAACGTTATCTGCGGTTACGCCCATATGTCCTTTACTTAGTTCATCATATAAACCGTCGTGCAGCATATGGTCATAGATTTTAGAGGCCCCTTCATCCGCAACACTCCCCATTCGGTAACCCATACGCCCCTGCGGAATTAAAAATGGAGCGTTAGTCATGCTTTCTACACCTACAACGAGGCCGATATCTGTTTTACCGAGTTGAATATCATTGCAGGCAATTTCCAGTGCTCTCATTCCGGAAGCACAGTTTTGGTTCACGCTCACGGCGTTGCTGCGTACATCCATTCCGATACGCATAGAAATTTGTCGAGCTGGCAGAGAACCTTGCATTGCAGTAAAAACTTCACCCATAACAATTTCATCTACTTCTTTGGAATCCAGTCCGGCACGGCGGATAGCTTCTTTCGCTGCTGTTGTAGCTAGTTCACGGGCTGTCACCGTTTTAAATTGTCCCAGATATTTTCCAATTGCTGTACGGCAGGCGCTTACGATTACGACATTTTTAGTTTCCATATAGACCTCCTCTTTGCATATATTGTCTATCATATCATAAAGAAAGCTGTTTTTATATGGGGCATAGCAAAGAATAATAATATATAATTTTAAAATAATAAAATAATTCCATATATTGAAAGGTTATAGTAGAATATAATGCAAGTTAGCCGGCAGTATTGTGAAAAAATTTATTATATATAGGTTTTTGTTATCTATAAGGTGTGTGATATAATATAATGTACTGAAAATATTATTGAGAGAATACAGATTCTGAATAATTTGCCATTTTATTGGAATGAAAGAGTATGTAATATATTTATGACTGTGATGTAGTATATGCAGCAGATTGAGGGGGGATGCAGTATAAGATATGCCAAGATAAATTTGCAAGTGTTGAAAATCATGTCTGACATATAGGTGTATTATGTGATGCAAGCGTCAATTATTAGTATGGACGTATCATAATATATTATGAAGGATAATGAAAAAAAAATTATTTCATGATATAATAAGTAATTGTGTGAAAGACGTAATGGAGGTGTACTATGGCTACAGTTCAAGAAAAAATTGACTTTCTCCATCAAAAAATTGCAAAAATCGAGATGGGCGGAGGACAAAAACGTATTGATAAGCAACATGAAAAAGGTAAGATGACGGCCCGCGAACGTCTCCTTAAGTTATTTGATGACGGGAGTTTTACTGAAATAAGTCAATTTATTAAACATCGCTGCACGAATTTCAATATGCAGGATAAAAATTTACCCGGAGACGGAGTAGTAACCGGGTATGGCACAGTAAAGGGGCGGCTTGTTTTTGCTTACGCGGAAGATTTTACCGTGGAAGGTGGATCATTAGGTGAAATGCATGCCCATAAAATTGTTCAGGTCCAGCAGATGGCGATGAAAATGGGAGCACCTATTATTGGTATTAATGATTCAGGTGGCGCACGTATTCAAGAAGGCGTAGATGCGTTGTCTGGATTTGGCCGTATTTTTATGAGTAACACATCGGCATCCGGTGTTATTCCTCAAATTTCTGTTATTATGGGACCTTGTGCGGGTGGTGCTGTATATAGCCCGGCCTTGACCGATTTTATTTTTATGGTAAAGAAAACTAGCAATATGTTTATTACCGGACCGGCGGTTATTAAATCCGTAACAGCCGAGGAAGTAACATCAGAAGAATTAGGCGGAGCGATGACGCATAATTCTATTTCTGGAGTAGCTCATTTTATTGCAGAAGATGAAGATGATTGCATTAATCAAATAAAATATCTTCTTGAGTTCCTGCCCAGTAATAATATGGAGGAAGCTCCTTTGGTAGAAACGGGAGATGATCCGCAACGCCAAGATGAATCACTTAATTCCATCATACCTGACAGCAGCAACATGCCGTATGATATGTTGGATATTATCAAATCGAGTGTGGATAACGGAGAAATATATCAGGTTCTGGAAAATTATGCGCAGAATATGATTACTTGTTTTGCACGTTTTGATGGACAATCTGTGGGAATTATTGCTAATCAGCCTAAGTACTTGGCAGGATGTCTTGATATCAATGCATCAGATAAAGCGGCACGATTCATTCGATTCTGTGATGCGTTTAATATTCCTATCGTGACGTATGTTGATGTTCCGGGATTTCTACCAGGTACAACGCAGGAATATGGAGGGATTATCCGCCACGGAGCTAAAATGTTGTATGCTTATTGTGAAGCGACAGTGCCAAAAGTCACGGTTATCGTTCGTAAGGCCTATGGAGGAGCTTACATTGCGATGTGCTGCCGAGAACTTGGGGCGGATATGGTGTTTGCATGGCCTACTGCTGAAATCGCAGTTATGGGGCCTGATGGAGCCGCAAATATCATTTTTAAAAATGATCCGGAAAAAGAGCAGAAGAAGCAGGAATATATCGAAGAATTTTCTACACCTTATAAAGCTGCTGAACATGGTTATGTCGATTGTGTTATTGAACCGAAGGCAACACGTCCGCGTATCATAGATGCCTTGGCGATGCTGGCCAGCAAAAGAGAAGAACGGCCGGCTAAAAAACATGGCAATATGCCGTTATAAGGAGGAGTGACGTATATGATAGAATTGACGTCTTTAACGTCACTGGCATTTTTGAGTAAGGTTCTGATTGTTTGGACGATAGTTATTTTAGCATTTGTTATTGTTGTTGTACGGCATATAAAAAAGATTACAACTGATATAACTGTACTCCAGCAGGAAAATGAAACATTGCGGATTCGTCTGAAAAAAATGGAAAAAAATGAAGAAGCAAAGCCAGAAGTTTTAAAAGAAACGGTAAAAGTACCGGAAGACTCAAGTATAAAGCAAGAGCCCGCTGCTTTTAACGTAAAACCGATTACTGTACATGATGAAACAGCGGCTTTGACTCCCGAAATCGTTGCCGCTATTACCGCTGCTATTACCGCATGCGGGTATCCGCCGTCGGCGATTCGTTCTATAAAACCGAAACGTCAGCGGACCAGCAATTGGATTATGGCTGCACGTATGATTGGCATGAGATAATATACGACAAATTCTTTCAGGAGGATATAGCATGAAAAAGTTTAAAGTAACTGTAAATGGACAAGCATATGAAGTTGAAGTTGAAGAAATAGGTGCACCAGCAGAAACGGTTCCTGCCGTTCCGACGGTCAATACACCACCGGCGCCGGCAGCGGCTGTAAAGGAACCCCAAAAGCCTGTAGAGATAAAACAGGCTCCAGTTGCTGCGGCAGCAGTTCATACTACGGCAACCCCACTGCCTAAGGGACCTGTCCCTGAACATGCTGTAACTGTGAAAGCACCGATGCCGGGTAAAATTTCTTTTGTAAAAGCTGCTATCGGACAAGGTGTAAATCGCGGTGATGTTCTGGTTGTTTTAGAAGCCATGAAGATGCAGAATGATATCACGGCATCTTCTGATGGAACTGTTATTGACGTACGTGTAAAAGTAGGCGATAATGTCAAAACCGGCGATGTATTGGCGGTTATTTCATAAGAAATCAGAAAAAGATAAGGAGAGGATAGTATGAAGATCTCAACTCGCGGTCGCTATGCGTTGCGCTTAATGTTGGATTTGGCAATTCATCAAAATGATCACCAATTTGTAACTATCAAAAGCATAGCTGAACGACAGCAGTTGTCAGAAAAATATTTGGAACAAATTGTAACTAAATTAGGACGTGCCGGTTTAGTCGTCAGTGCTAGAGGACCACAGGGCGGTTACAAGATGTCACGTGATCCAGATGATTATACGGTAGGAGAAATACTTCGCATTATGGAAGGCGGGTTAGCCCCTGTTTCTGAAAGTCAAAGCAATTTACCGTATTGTTCTACTGAAGAAGTATGGAAACGTCTTGCGGAAGCTATTGATGGGGTAGTGGATAGCATTACACTCGCTGATTTGGCTAAATGGCAGGAAGATGCTGAAAAGTGATTGAACGTATCATCGCCGTGAAAATCAGACTTGTGATGCAAAAGGGTATGCAAGTTAACTGACAGAGGCGGATGATGTAAAATAATGATAAAAAAAGAACAAGGTTTATAAGAAAAATTTCTTACGGACCCTGTTCTTTTTTTATTTAGATATATTATTTACAAAATTCAGCTTTCTTTTTATCTGCCTTGTCTAAAAATGGTTCTGTTTCAATGATAAAACGTTCATGGATACTGTTTCCAACCAGACCCGCTTCATCATACGCTTCAATTTGAAAAGTCAATTTTTTTCGGTCCTGTTCTGTAAGAGTAGCTTTGGCACGTACGGTCATTCCGATAGGAGTTGCCGATACATGCTGTACATTCATAGAAATACCAACAGTTCCAAAACCTTCAGGAAGTTGATTTCCAATTGCCAATACGGCAGCGTTTTCCATGAGTCCTACTAGTGCCGGAGTGGCATATACCGGAGCTGTACCGCTGGCATATTTTATGGCAGTATTGTTTTCTGTTACTAATTCTTTGTTTTCCCCAGAAGATTGGGGCTTTAAATTAAAATCCATAGTATACCTCCCAAGTGAATTAAAATCATCTTACCCTATATATAATTCGATTTTTATAATATATCTCCTCTTTTGACAGGCTATAATAAATATTATAAAATGTTTTTATATGTGGTGAATGTAAAAAAAGGAAGTGTTGGAGTTGAAAATAAGAATGTGCCTGATTATTGCAGTGACAGTGATGGTAATGGTGCCATCCGTAATGGCGGAAAAAGATAGGGGAAATCAGATGGTTCTTCCTGAATGGGGGATTATTACGGTTCCGGATAATATATATATGGATGCCGGTAAACAGTCTGTCATTACAGCACAGAAATACAATAATGATATGGGTAGAATGCTGGATGCTATTTATCCGGCTGTACCAAGAACATACCAATTAATTAAAAAAGAGGGAGCCTCTTTTCATTATGGGTATTTGCTGCAATATACATTGGGGTCTTGGGACTTCAAACAGCTTGTGAATGGTAAAACGGTAAAATTTGATCGGCCCGATTATTTGCAAGATCAAGGAGCCGCAGATATATCCATGTACGTGACACATATCAACAATCGCTTACGGACCTCGCTGCCATCTGGTTTTAATCTTATTCAGCCAATGCAGCCGGTAAAAATTTCAGGAAATACTTTTTATGAAGGAATTGTTGAACGGTCTATGATTATTAATGCGGCAGTTTTTCAGGAGATGATGCACGTTATTGTATGGCAGCGCGGCGGAGTGGTAGAAATTACTGTTGTTATGGGAAGCGCTGATGACGAAGAAAGCTTAATACGTCCGGTCATGGTGATGCTGGAAAATGCTAAAGTAGTAAAACAAACAGAAAGGATAGATATATAAGATGATTAGATTTGAATGTGATTATTTAGAAGGCGCACCGGTTCAGGTGATAGAGGCAATTGCAAAAGCGAATATGGAACAAAATGCCGGGTATGGTGAAGATACTCATTGTGAACATGCTAAAGAATTAATTCGTCATGTTTGTGATGCACCCGAAGCGAAGGTTGCTTTTTTGGTTGGCGGAACTCAGACAAATTTGACCGTCATTGCATCTGCATTAAAAAGTTATCAAGGTGTTATTGCACCACAGACAGCTCATATCAATAATCATGAGACAGGGGCTATTGAAGCAACCGGTCATAAGGTTTTGTCTATACCGACAGATACGGGGAAACTAACAGGGGAACAGATCCGGGAAGTTTGCCGGCAATATTGGAATGATACACATGCGCTTCATATTGTACAGCCAGGAATGGTGTATATTTCACAGACTACAGAAATCGGTACCTTGTACAGCCGCCGTGAAATTGAAGAGATTTATACGGTTTGCCGGGAATACCATGTGTTGTTGTTTATTGATGGAGCACGGCTGGGATATGGCATAGAGAGCCCGGAAAGTGATTTAAAACTTAACGATTTTCCGAAACTTTGCGATGTTTTTACCATTGGAGGAACAAAACAAGGCGCTTTATTTGGGGAAGCTGTTGTCATACTTGACGAAACATTGAAACAGGAGTTTTCATATCACGTTAAACAACGGGGCGGATTATTGGCAAAAGGATGGCTTTTGGGCGTTCAGTTTGAAACATTGTTCGCCGATGGATTGTATATGAAATTGGCAAAGCATGCCGCTGATTTAGCTGTTAAACTGCATCAAGGGTTTGCATCTTCGGGATTTTCCTTTTATGTTGATCATCTAACGAACCAACAGCTTCCTATTTTGACGCAGGAACAAGCGAAAAAGCTGGGAGAAAAATATTCTTTTGATTATTTTGCAGATTTGAATAATGGCAGTTTTGTTTGTCGTTTTTGTACGTCTTGGGCAACGCAGGAAGAAAATGTAGAAGCGTTGCTGACTGACATAAAGAAAATATAACAAAAAAAACGTTCGGAATAGTATTCTGAACGTTTTTTCTGAACATTATTTTGAAGAAAATAGAAATTTAATTTCGTTTTATTGTAGTTCTTTCATAAGTCTTTCCAGATGATGAGTGAGTTTCATGTTTTCATCATAATCAATGGGGCAGTCTATAATAACTGGTTTATCTTGGTCAAATGCTTGCTTTAAGGTGGGAAGTAATTCTTCTGTTTTTGTAATTCGGTAACCAATCGCACCCATACTTTCAGCTAATTTTACAAAATCGGGATTTGTAAAATCTACATAGCAGTGATGACCGAACTGATCATCCTGCTTCCACTTAATAAGACCATAACTGGCATCATTGAAAATGAGAGTTACGAAATTGACGCCTAACCGATGTGCTGTTTCAAATTCTTGGCAGTTCATCAGAAACCCGGCGTCACCTGCAATTGCAAGTACTTTTCGGTCAGGATGGACGAGTTTTGCTGCTATAGCACCAGGAACGGCGATGCCCATTGTAGCAAATCCATTGGAAATGATACAAGTATTAGGCTTATAACAATTATAATGACGGGCAATCCAGACTTTATGAGCCCCTACGTCGGATATGACAATATCATCCTTGCCCATAACTTTGCGGGCGTCAATAAGAGCCTTTTGGGGTTTGACAGGAAAAGATATATCATCAGCATATTGTTCGTGTTCTTCTACCATCTTTTTGCGAATAGCCAATGCGGATGTTGGTTCTTGAAGACGGGAAGATTTTTGCATGATGCGGAATAAGGTGTTGGGAATATCTCCAACGACCTCGACTTTTGGCTGATAATGTTTATTAATATCGGCTGGCATCATATCAATATGGACGATATCGGCTCGTTTAGTATTCCATTTTGCAGGATTATATTCAATGATATCATACCCAACGGCAATAACCAAGCTGGCGTCCTCTAATACCTTGGTTTGATAATCGGACATAGGAATTCCCACGGTCCATAAAGAATATGCATTATCAAAGGGAATGGCACCTTTTGCCATCATAGTATTAATAACAGGGAGCTTGAGTTTTTCGGAAAATTTGGTTAGCATTTCAGCAGAATGGCTGCGAATGACCCCGCTGCCTGCTAGAATTACCGGGTTTTTGGCGTTGGAAATAATGTTTGCAGCCGCTTCAATTTGTTCATCTATTGCAGTTTCCGGAGTAATTACTTTGTGAAGAAGAGGCTTTTCTGCATCATCTACGGGCATTTTACTAATATTGATTGGCAAATCAATAAAGGTTGCACCGGGTTTTTCCCGTTCAGCATATTTAAAGGCGAGACGAGTGATTTCGGATACTGTGTCGGGGCGTACCACAGTATAGGCCCGACGGGTAATAGGTTCGAACATAGCCCGTAAATCAAGATATTGGTGAGCTGTAATATGCATTTTGTCGGTACTTACTTGCCCGGAAATAGCTACGAGCGGTGCCCCATCACAATCGGCGTCTGCAACGCCTGTAATAAGATTGGTAGCTCCGGGACCAAGCGTTGCCAGACATACACCTGCTTTTCCCGTCAAACGGCCATATACATCAGCCATAAATGCAGCACCTTGTTCATGACGCACTGTTACAAATTCAATTTTAGACTTTTCGATGGCATTCATAACCGGAAGATTTTCTTCTCCGGGAATACCAAAAATATAATGTACTTCTTCTTCTTCTAAACATTCAACCAATAAATCGGCTGTATTTCGTTGCTGCCTTGCTTCTGTCATTTTATAAGCTCCTTTTTCGTAGAGGTCAGGTATAATTAAGAATAAATCTTTCTACTGATATTATCATAGAATATGAAAAAGAAATTAGCAATTTCATAATGCGGAATTTAATCATTTTTTAATGTTCCAGTATTTGTTGAATACAAAGTGCAATATAGAAAAAATATATATAATATGGTATTTTATCAATTATATGGGGTAGATTATCATATAAAATGTTTTCATGATACAATATTATCATTCTCTATATGAAAACGATATGTCTTTTGTATAAGAACATAACATATAATTGTACTAAAAATAGAGAGGGGCAATTTGATGAATGTATTAATTAGTTCTTGTTTATTAGGACAATATTGCCGTTATGATGGCAATATAAAAGAATATGCAGCTATGCAGACGCTGCTGCAAGCTAGACAGATTCATTTAATTCCTATTTGTCCGGAACAATCTGGGGGATTAGCGACACCGCGGGAACCGGCAGAATGCAAAAATGGAAGAGTTATAACGCAATCGGGAATTGATGTAACAGCGGCTTATCATAGAGGGGCTGTGGAGGCGGTAAAGCTGGCACGATTGTTCCATTGCAGCTATGCTATCCTTAAAGAAAAAAGCCCAACATGTGGAAGCGGTAATATCTACGACGGAAGCTTCCGCCATATTACGGTGGAAGGGGATGGAATAGCAGTACAATATTTAAAGAAAGCGGGAATAGCAGTTATCGGAGAATCGGAAATGATACGTATTGAGCAATTGATAGCTATGAGTTAATAAATAATGATTTTTTGAAGCGACGATAGTAGTTGATTTTGTTTCTCCTCTTTGTTACAATAAAACAGTACGGCAAGGGAGGGTTTTATATTGAGTTCATTTTTTCATGAAGTATATGAATGGTGTTATTCCATTATTATAGCGTTGGCCATTGCTTTAATTATTCATATTTTCTTTTTTCAGCCTACAAGGGTTTCAGGAGAATCTATGATGCCAACGCTGCATAACGGAGAATATCTTATTGTTTCTAAATTTAGCCATATTATGAATGAAGTGCCAGATTACGGAGATATTGTAATTATTGACAGTCGTGTTGATTATCCACGCACATGGAAAGATGACGTAGCGGAACCTATGAATAATTACATGGCATTTTTTAATTCTAAGCTTCAGACTAAAAATATTTGGGTTAAACGTGTTATTGGCAGACCGGGAGATAAATTGGCATTTCATGATGGCCATGTTTGGCGTAATGGTGAAGAACTGCAGGAATCCTATATCAATGAACCTATGAAATATTCCCAGAAGGGAGAAATTACTGTTCCGGAGGGATATGTGTTCTGCATGGGTGATAATCGCAATCATAGCAGTGACAGCCGTTTTATTGGGCCCGTTCCTGTTGACCATGTATTGGGACATGTGATTTGGTAACCTGTATTTTGTTTTATAGAAGGTCTTGCAATGCAGTGGTTTGTAAGCTATAATAAATAGGCAATAGCATAAGGACAGTTCGTAATCCATCCTGTCGTTAAATAAAACTAGGAAAGTATAACGATTTATGATGGGTATAGAATGTGTACCCATCTTTTTTTTGTGTGTGAATACGGGTAAAAGGAGGTGTTGGCCAATGTATAATTTTATTTCTGATACAAAACGTATGACTATTTCTGCTATGGTTATTACTGTATATGTTGTTTTACTCTACATGACACAGAGTATTTCTTTTGGTGCCTATCAGATACGTATTGCAACTGCATTATATGCTTTGGCTTATATTTATCCTTTCTTAGTTATTCCGCTGGGGATTGCGAATCTTTTGTCCAACTTTTTTTTTGGTGGATTGGGAATTATTGATATGCTGGGAGGCTGTGCAGTAGGAATAATAACGACTTGGATCATTACACAGATTAATTTTCGTAATCTGAATATATGGTTTGTTGCGTTGCCGATCTGGGTTGTGCCGTCTTTGTGCGTCAGTATATGGTTATCTTATTTGCTGCAGATTCCGTATAGTGTGCTGGCTGGAAGTTTAATGGTCGGTCAGCTGCCGCCGGCTATTGTCGGTGTATTGATGATACATGCACTGCAGCGGGTCTATATGCCGGGGAGGCAAAGTTTATGAGCAGAAATACCAAAGAATTGCAAGGTGTGACCCAATTGGGAAGCAAGCATACCGAATATGATTTTGACTATGAACCTTCTTTGTTGGAAACTTTTGCCAATAAGCATACGGAAAGAGAGTATTTTGTAAAATTTAATTGCCCTGAATTTACCAGTCTTTGTCCTAAAACGGGGCAGCCTGATTATGCCACGATTTATATTTCTTATGTTCCGGGAAAACTAATGGTTGAAAGCAAGTCTTTGAAACTCTATTTATTTAGTTTTCGTAATCACGGTGATTTTCATGAAGATTGTGTAAATATCATCATGGATGATTTGATTATGCTGATGGATCCGAAATATATTGAAGTGTGGGGGAAATTTTTGCCACGTGGCGGTATATCTATTGATCCGTACTGTAATTATGGGAAAAAAGGGACTCCGTGGGAACAAGTTGCATGGCAGCGCTTAACGCAGCATGATGTATATCCGGAAAAAGTAGATAATCGATAAAAATACAAGCTGTCAAACAGTAAAAACCTCTCCGGCTGGAGAGGTTTTTACTGTTTGACAGCTTGTATTGATAGGATTATCTTTTGTGAGACCCTTTCATTGCGTCGGCTTCTTGGACTTTTTTTAACACGTTATTTGCCATATGGGCACGGCCTTTAATAACATTGTTTCCGGTTTTAATCGATTCGGGATAGAAATTGCTTTTATAAGAACGTTTTGCTGTTTTAGAAATCATTTCTTTAAGTTGAATTGTTTGATCATCTACATTATAGACATAAGTACAGTTATCTGTAACACCATCTGCCTTTTCTATTGTCTTAAAGGTGAGGATTGTCATCCCTTTTTCTGTAGTGATTTTAGCTGAATCCATATCAATAGCGATATGTTGATTATATTGCCATATATTGTTGGCAGCCCAGGCAGGGGCAGATAATGCTAAAGTCAGGCCTAACGCAATCATTAACTTTTTCACTAGTAATACACCGCCTTTTCTAATAATATATAATTATTATAGCATGAAACTATAATAATATACAGATACAAAATAGTAAATCATTTGCCTTTAATACAGACGTACATCCATTTTGGCAGATGAAGTTTAGGCAATAGTGCCGAAAAAAGGATCGCACATAATGTGACAATGCAGTAGATAATAATAATATGCAGTGAACGCAGATATATATGCAAATGGGCAGCTATTCCGGTTAACATAGATAAAAATACGGGATGAACCAAATAAATAGGATAAGAATAATTTCCCAGCATATTCAATAAGAAATGTACTTTTTGTGGCACGGGCCGGCACTCCCACCAATATAATAAAAACAACATAGTTGACACCGTATAAAGCATGCCTGTAGGGCTCAGCTGATGAACCGTATATACAGCAGATAATGCATCGTAATGAAGATACTTCATGACGCCATAGAAACTCATCAGTATTCCTGCAGTAGAAAGGATTTGCAATATATTAATAAAAACTCCATGGTGAGACAGCCAGTTTTTTACGTCATCAAAATGTTCTGCTGTATAAGCACCAAACATAAAAATGAAAAGATAGTGAAAAATAACATAATTCAATCGGAAATTAAAAGCATCTTGCAGTAGAGAAGAAGAAAAATGGAAATCCCAAATATAACTTGAATAAAAGTTAAATACGGCATTCACGATAAATAATAAAGGAAACCAAAACCATGGCTTGTGATCCATGAAGCGGAGCATAGGACGCCATATAGGCATTAATACATAAAACCAAAGAAGGATGACCAGGAAATATATATGATACATAGCTAATCCATACCACAAGGTCTTAACTATATTTCCGGGTTCAAATATCATGCCGTTATGACTTAAAGCGGCTGAGTACAGCATGTAAAAAAAGGACCATGTTACATATGGAATAAGTACTGTTTTCAAGCGGCGCCGTAGATACGTACTGTAAGAAAACGGTTTGCTCAGCGGTTCACTGTAAAACATGCCGAATGCTGATAAAAAGAAAAATGCCGGCACAGAAAAACGGGTAAGGATTTCTAATATAGAAACGAGTCCTAAATTCGGTGCAGGATTGGTAAGTGCAATCGAACCAACATGAATGCCGATAACGCCCAACATACATATCCCACGCATATAATTGATAGAATTGATAAATCGTTTTGACATATAACACCTCTGCGGATACAATAATAGATAGCGGTCCCGGTTTATAAACTGGACACTTTTCTATTATAACAAATTTTAGCTAATTATGCAGAGGCGATTTGAAATATGGAACATAATCAAATACAAATTATTACCAGAACGGCACTGCTTTTGGCGAGTACGCTTATTTTGCAGAGCTTGCGGCTTATTCTTCCACTGCCGCCGCAGACAAGCATGTTCCTCATTGGATCTTTGGTTAATCTATGTTTTGTTTTAGCTGTTTTACGGATTGGCTGGAAATCAGGACTGCTGATCGCATTGATAACACCTTTATTTGCTTATTTGGAAGGAATGCTGCCTTTTTTACCGTTTATTTTTCCTGTAGCTCTTGGCAACGGCATGTATATAGCAGCCTGTTGGTTATTGAAACGTTGGAAAATCCCGGGTATATGTGCAGCTGCTTTTATAAAAGCAGCTGCTATGTATACATCTTTTTATCTGCTTTTCAGCTTTGTCGCTTTTCCTGAAATGGTACGCCATATGATTTTGTTAGTGATGAGCTGGCCTCAGATTATAACGGCTGTTTTGGGGGGGATTTCTGCTTACATTATTTCTAAACGTATATAAGTGTTTAAATGGTAATAGTAGGAGGTACTATGTATGAATATTTTATATTATATTCCGGCTGTTTTGGGGATACTGTTTATCGGGATTGGCGTGTATAATGGCTGGAAGATGCGCTGTTTGATTCGGCATTGCAGTCAGCCTGTTAAAGGGACAATCAAGGGGTTTGATGTAAAAACTCTTAAGAGCGGGGATATGTATTTCCCGGTCGTAGCATATAACGTGAATGATACTGCGTATCGCTCACGTTATGAAATAGGTGATTCGGAATGGAATTTTGAAGCAGGAGATATTGTAGATATACACTATAATCCCAATCGGCCTGAAGAGATTTATTTAGACCATAATCAATCCATATTCCGGCAATATGCATCTCCCTTTTTTATTATTATTGGCGGACTTTTGTTCATTGTAGCATATTATAAATGGATGTAAAAATTAGATGCTGATGAAGGGGGTATGCAGCGGAAGGCAAGCGCCCATTTGCTGACCGGCAGCGGTACTGGCTACTGTTTTTTCTCTGTGGTATAATTGGATAATAATTTGAAATATACGATTTTTGTAAAGGAGCAGTTATGATAGAACATAAGATAGATCCAAAGGCTATTGCGGCGATGACAGCGTTTTTGGAAGCATTGGGAGTGGATTTAAAAAAACTTGGCATGGAAAAGACTCCGTATCGTGTAGCTGAGGCTTATACAGCCTTTTTTTCTGGATTACAGGAGAGTCCTGATACACAATGGGGAGAACTGATAAAAACATCTTCTAATGGTTTAGTGGCTGTACGTAATCTGCGGTTTTATTCTATTTGTGAACATCATCTGCTTCCTTTTTTTGGAACGGTACAGATAGCGTATTATCCTCATAATGGACAAATTGCCGGGTTTGGTCATTTTGCGGATGTTGTCAGCGTACTGACTCGCCGCCCTCAGCTTCAAGAAAGATTGACATCTCAAATTTGTGATTCTATTAATGCCGGAGTACATGCGGAAGGGGTTTTGGTTATTGTTCAGGCTACACACTTATGCTTAACTATGCGCAATAGCACTGCTTTGGATTCGGATATTATAACAGCAGTTTCCAGCGGTCGTCTTAAAGAAGGAACAGAACAATATATGGAAGCTTGGAAATTATTGACAAGGAAGGACTCAGATGAGTAATCAAATACGGAACTATCATTGGCAGGATGGAAAGTTTTTGGAAGTGGGAAAAAAGACCTTGATCATGGGAATTTTAAATATTACTCCAGATTCTTTTTCTGATGGAGGAAAGTGGAACCATATAGAACGAGCGCTGCAGCATATGGAGAAAATGGTTGATGATGGGGCAGATATCATTGATGTTGGTGCTGAATCATCGCGACCGGGTTTTATACCGATTTCTTCAGAAGAAGAAATAAGCAGATTGGCACAGATACTTCCTGAAATAACGGCGCACTGTCCAGTGCCTGTATCTGTCGATACGTATAAGGCGAAAACTGCAGCATATGCGGTGAGTGCAGGAGCGCACATAATAAATGATATATGGGGACTCCAATATGAACAGGAATCAGGAGAAATGGCTCACGTTGCAGCTACTTGTGATATTCCTGTTATAGTTATGCATAATCAAAGCGGAACAGATTATAATAATATGATAGAAGATATGAAGATTTTTTTTGCCCGTTCTGTGGAAATTGCTAAGCGTGCAGGAATGAGGGAAGAAAATATTATTATGGATCCGGGAGTCGGATTTGGTAAGACCGCAGAACAGAATATATATCTTCTTCGTCATCTACGGCAATTAACAACCTTGCCGTATCCTATGCTATTGGGAACATCTCGCAAAGGATTTATCGGTAAAGTGCTTGATTTGCCTGTGACAGAACGAATGGAAGGTACGGGAGCTACTTGTGTAGCTGGGGTGTTAGCTGGATGTGATATTATGCGTGTTCATGATGTAAAACCCATAGCCCGTATGTGTAAAATGGCCGATGTATTGAAAGATTGTTGATTCGTGCATATGGCAGCAGATAATTTACAGGGATCGAAAAAGAGTCTGTCGTTAACATATATGATTACATATATTGTTTTAAAAAAGGAAAAAGATGGAAATGGATAAAATTATATTAAAAGGAATGCACTTTTACGGATATCATGGTTGTTTCCCTGAAGAACAGCGTATCGGACAGCCTTTTTCCATAGATATAATGATGACGGTGGATCTTACTAAAGCAGGATATACCGATGCATTAAGTGATACAGTGGATTATGGCGCGGTATATGATTGTATAAAAAAAATAGTAGAAGGAAAGCCATGTAATCTTATTGAAAAAGTAGCGTGTATCATTGCTGATACCATACTTGATGTGTTTTCGCCGAATCAAGTTCAAGTGACCGTACATAAGCCTCATGCACCTATCGGTGGTTCTTTTGACGACGTTGCTGTCGTAATTGAAAGGAGTAAAAACTGTGACTGAGTATTATATCGGAATAGGGTCAAATATGGGCAATCGGGAACAAATGCTTCGCAAGGCGGTTGAAACGTTACGGAAATGCGATGGAATTGTGATAAAGGCGGTTTCTTCCATATATGAGACACCTCCATGGGGGAAAACAAATCAAGCATCATTCTTGAATGCAGTGCTCAAAATTGAATCGGAACTAGATCCGGAGGATACGCTGCAAACTTGTTTGGCTGTAGAAATTGCCTTGGGACGAGTACGTCATGAAAAATGGGGAGCTCGTACGATAGATGTAGATTTACTTTGCAGTCCGACTGTTGAAAAGGACACGGTCCTGCTTAAATTACCGCATCCTTATATGACACAGCGTGCTTTTGTCCTTGTCCCTTTACATGAAATTGCCCCCGGACTTGTTGTCAAAAGGCAAACTATTGAAGAGTGGATGCATGTACTTCATGACATAGACACGATTAAATTTTTAGCACCGATGTAACTATAGGAGGATACATAAATGGAAAAAATACTGGTTGCCGATGATGAACAGTTGATGCGCCAGCTAGTCGTTGATTTCCTTAAACCAGAAGGCTATGAAATTATTCAGGCGTCTGATGGCAAACAGGCATTGGAATTATATAATGAACATCATCCCGATTTAGTTCTTCTTGATGTTATGATGCCGGGATATGATGGCTGGACGGTATGCAGAGAGATCCGCCGTGAATCTTCTATTCCTATCATGATGATTACGGCAAAAGGAGAAGAAATAGATCAGTTGTTTGCATATGATTTAGGTGTTGATGAGTATATTACGAAACCCTTCAGTCCTAAAATTCTTATGGCGAAAATCAAGGCAGTATTGCGTCGCGGGCAGCAGGAACAGCAGCATCAGGCAGCAGAAGGTGTTTCTATTGACCAAGAAGCACATCGAGTTGTTTTAGATGGACAAGTTTTGGATTTGAGCCCTACGGAATATAAACTTTTAAACTATCTTATGAGTAATGCAGGCAAGGCTTTGAGCAGGCGGCAGATATTGAACAAAGTATGGGACTATGATTACTATGGAGATCTGCGAACGGTTGATACCCATATCAACCGATTACGCATCAAGCTCGGCAGCAAAGGAAAACTTATTCAAACCGTCCGTGGCTACGGATATCGCTACGAACAAAAATTATGAGACTATCTATCCGTAAAAAAATTTGTCTGGCTTTAGTAGGTTTTTCTTTTTTCTGTGCGATTACGCTGGCTCTTATTATTGTTGTTGGTTTTAATCCCTTCTATTACCAATTTAAAAAAAATAGTATGATTGCAGTAGGACAAGATGTAAAAACTGTCTATGAAAAAAGCGGCAGTGATGGATTTGATGACATTGATCAAATCAGTCAAGAAATCGGTGCGGATATATTTATTATTGACCACGGAAAGCTGGCATATTCATCCCGTCCAGATCGACGTGTTATGATGCCACCGCCAATGCATGGAAAAAGAGACATGGTAGAAACTCCGGATGGCAGGGTGGAGAAAGAGATACATATGCAGCCGCCTCGTCATATTCGGGAAATGATGGAAATGCTTCAGGGACATGAACCGAAATTGAAGGGCAATAATGAGGTGCAATTTTATGAAACGCAGAATCATATTAAATTATTGGATTTGATATACCGAATACAAGATCATACGTATCTTATTGTCAGTCAGCCGATAGCACCTATTGAAGAAAGTGTGGAAATTGCTAAACAGTTTGTTGTTATTTGCGGTATTTTATGGTTTGTTGTTGCTGTTTTGGGAGCTTTTTTCTTTTCTCGGGAATTGACGCGGCCTCTTTTAAAATTAAAGAAACTCGCGCAGGGTATGACTGCCCTGGATTTTTCTCATAAATGGGACGGCAAGAGCCATGATGAAATAGGGCAGCTCGGTAATAGTCTTAATGCATTATCATATCAACTTGATACGGCGTTGAGCGATTTGAAAAAAACGAATAAAGAATTGCAGAAGCAATTAGATAAAGCCAATGAAGTTGAGCATATGCGAAAACAATTTATTTCAGCCGTGTCCCATGAACTTAAAACACCGTTGGCCATTATTCAGGGATATGCGGAAGGGTTGGATGATCTTGCTTTTGATGATGAGACCAGAAATAGGTATTGCCGTGTTATCCGGAGCGAAACTGAAAAAATGGATCGTCTAGTTATGGATCTGCTGAATCTATCACGGTTGGAAACCGGCTCATTTCGTATTGAAAAAACTGATTTTGATTTTGCTGCACTAGCAGAAGAGACAAAAGAGCGTTTTTCGGGTACTATTGCTGAAAAGAAAATTCATATGCAATGGGATTTACCAGACGAAATGCTTGTCAATGGAGATCCTGAACGTATGGATCAAATTCTTAATAACTATGTTTCAAACGCAATAGATTATACTGAGGCGGAAAAAACTATCCGCATTAGCGCTGAAGAAAATCAAGATACATATACTATATCTGTTTATAATCAAGGAATTCAAATCGCGCCGGAAGATCAAGGACGACTTTGGCAGGCATTTTTTAAGGTCGATTCAGCACGAACGAGGACATTCGGCGGGCACGGCTTAGGTTTGTCCATTGTTGCGGCCTTAGTAAAACTGCACGAACAGCATTATGGGATGTATAACGCGGCAGACGGAGTTGTTTTTTGGTTTACCATAGCAAAAGCAGCAGTGCTTCAGGAAAAAAATAGTGAGCAAACAGAACGAAAACAAGACTGATATAGTAGTGGTAGGAGACAAGCTGTCATAAAAAAGCTCCTCTCGGCTAGAGGAGCTTTTTTCTTTAATTAAATTAAAATGATTTTTTTCCTAGTGTGGGGTGTATAGTTTTTTTTAATGATAAATGTTCTACTAAATACCCGGCTTCGTCCAGTGAAATGTCCTGCCGGCTGCCATTGCGTTCAAGAACGCACAGCGGAGATTCTGTACCTACTTCGCCGCCAGGCATATAGATATATTCTTTTGTATGAGGATCACCGAAAATAATACCGGCAAGAAGGTGTTTTTTAGCTATCTGACTCATTCTGCACCTCCCTTATCGTTTAACTGTATTTCTAAAAGCTTGCACTCTTGATAATCTGCTGAAACCAATTGCAGCAATGTTCCCTTATACATGCGTGGAAACATTGTGCGGGGTTTCATGCCATGTAAATGTCCAAATATACAGAGCGGCACCTTGTATTTTTCTAATAAGTCTGTAAAGCCGCTGGGGTTTACTAAATCACATACCGGCGGATAATGGAGAAGCAATAATTTTGTTTGGCATCCTAAGGTATCGGCTTTCTGTAATATTCGTTCAACGCGCAGCAACTCACGGCGATATGGTTTTGCATCCTTTTCCTCTCGATAATGGAGATCTCCGGGACAAATCCAGCCTCGTGTACCACAAACTGCGATAGTACCATTATCGACAGCAATACAATCATCTTGGATATAGGTCATGTTCCCATCACCTGAAAGCCTTGTTAATTTACTGACGCTTTCCCACCAGTAGTCGTGATTTCCGCGGATGATGATTTTTTTCCCCGGCAGTGCACGCACTTCATCAAGATCACACATCGCGTCAGAAAGATGAGTAGCCCAGGAAATATCTCCAGCTAGTAATACTACATCATCTTCGGTAACGCGATGCTGCCAATCTGTACAAATGCGGTCCCAATGATTTTCCCAGGCAGGACCGAAGATGTTCATCGGTTTTGTTGGCGGATGTCCTGATAAATGTAAATCTCCAATTGCAAATAAACGCATGTCAATCCTTTCTTTGTTTCAAAGCGTGATAGAGTTTCTGTATAAATTGCTGCAGGTGTTCTTGATTGGGTACTTGCGAAATCATATAACCTACATATAGCGGGTTTGTAAGAAAACGGGGAACCATTTTTATATATATACTATCGTCTTGCGGAAAATCATAAAAGAAAATATTATAGCTGTCATTATAACTGTAAAAGCAGTGCATAAGAAAAATTGCCGTCCGCTGCATATAATTCACTAAATCCGGCAGATGGCCGGGATCCTGAAGGTGTAAATTGATTTCATAAAAACCGATAATAGGATGGGAAGAAACAGTAATGTCGATACCGTCTTCCGTGAGAACAGGCAAACCCGTAACATGATACGGCTTGATATCATCGTGATAGTTATAGTTTTCAAATCCAACGATTTGACTGTGAGGATGACTGATGGTACCCCCTGACATATATCCATGATTACGATAAAATACAACTGATTTAAACCGGCTCATGTTCTTTACTAACTGCCATTTTTCCAGACTGAATTGGATTAGTTTTATTGCATAGTCTAAGGTGTAATTGGAAAAATCTGCGTGGCATTGATCTGTTTCAATGATCAATGTTTGCCAGGTGTTTTTTAAAACTGGATATTTATTTTCCAGCCATATCATTGTTCCCTGACGGTCCATAACGTTTGTTAAATGTTCTACATCGCAAAAAGGACAATAATCCATGCTGTGATGCACGTTATCTGGTTTCGTTTTTCCTAAATCTAAATTGTATTCAATAATATGATCCATAGCAAATGCTCCTTTACTGTCTATTGTAGCATACCCCTTGCTTTTTTTGAATAAGTTAAACCATAATAAAACAACAAGCTTTTTTAGCAAGGGAAACAAATAACCCATGATAAAGATATAATTTTTATGATAAAAGAAAGGTTTATTATGACACAGAAAGATTTTGATAATAAAATATGGTATCCGGTTCTTCTCGATTGGTTTTCTGTACATCGACGTGCACTTCCTTGGCGTGAAAATCGGACGCCTTATACGGTGTGGGTATCGGAAATCATGCTGCAGCAGACAAAAGTAGAAGCGGTACGTCCTTATTATGATAGCTGGATGGAACGATTTCCTGATATAAAATCGTTGGCAGACGCTTCACAAGATGAAGTTTTGCGTCAATGGCAGGGATTAGGATATTATTCCCGGGCCCGCAATCTGCATGAAGCTGTTTGTGAAGTGCAATCTCAATATAAAGGGATTGTTCCTGATAATAAGGATGCTATTTTGAAGCTTAAAGGAATTGGCGAATATACGGCAGGAGCTATACTAAGCATTGCATATGGACAGCCGGAGGCGGCTGTAGATGGCAATGTGCTGCGTATCTTTTCCCGTTTATATAATATTGAGGAGAATATTCTTTCTGCAGCGGTAAAAAAGAAAATAACCGCGCTGGTTCAAGAACAGCTTCCCAAAGACGCACCGGGGGATTTTAATGAAGCTTTAATGGACTTAGGTGCATCTATTTGTATTCCTAAGCATCCTCGCTGTCAAGTTTGTCCGCTTATATCCTTTTGTTTGGCAAAAGCGACAGGAAAGGAAGCGCAGATTCCAATACGAACAGTTAAAAAAAACATTCCTATAGAGGAGATTCTGGTAGTTGTCATTGAACAGGATACTTCCTGGCTGCTTCATCGTCGTCCGGATACGGGGTTATTGGCATCTATGTGGGAATTTCCTAATGTTGAGGGGGAAGGGGCAGAAGGTCGCCGTAAACTTCAAGAGGTATTAGCTGACATCGGATATCAGATCAATTTTGAGGACACACCGCAAGGTACATTGCGCCATGTATTCTCTCATAAAATATGGCACATGACGGTTTTGAAAGGACGACTTGTTTCAGGAAATCTTAAGACGGAGGAGGAATGGCAGTGGTTGCCGAAGAACCGCTATACGGAAATACCGTGGGCTGGTCCGCATGGCAAAATTACTGCTTGGCAATAGATGAAAGGTCAATTTTTTATTACATTCATGGTAGGTATGTCCTGTATAGCTGTTTGTTCTATTCTGTTGTGGCAATATATACGTCGGCAAAGCAATAAGGCGGGAGCGTTATTTGGCGCAGCAGCTGTTAGTATGATTGCTATTGGAGAACTTTGGTTGTATGGGGCAGATTATATTACGATTTCGACATCATCGTGGTTTCCCTTTTTCTTTTATGGTGCAATGGCGTCTTTAAGCTGGCTTTTTATGTTTCTTCTGGCGTTTCCTGTGTTGCTTGCAGGAGCTATAGGATGTTTTATATATCGCTTGTTTCATGCCCATCCTTGTAGATCATCCAATCGTGTTTCTAAAGGCATGAGCCGTCGTACTTTTCTTAAAGGAATAGCTGCTGCAATTCCTGTTCTTGCTTTGGGGACATCGACAATAGGAATCTTTGATGGAGAACAAAATCTTGCTACGACTATACATAAACTGAGGTATCCTAGTTTGCCGAATCATCTTGCCGGATATCGCATCGGACAAATATCAGACACTCATATGGGGCTTTTTTTCAGTCCACAGCGGCTGCAGGAGGCTATAGAAGTTTTAGTGAAAGAAAAAGTAGACCGCGTAGTTTTAACTGGGGATCTTATTGACGAATTAACGTTGCTGCCTCAATGTCAAAATATTTTACGGGACGCTTGCAGAAAATTTCCCGATGGTATTGACTTTTGTTATGGTAATCACGAATATTATCGTGGAATAGAACGTATCACGGATATGTTGCAAAAAACGGGAGTGCGAATTCTCCGTAATAGTAATTATAAAGCTGCTGAAAATTTTTACATTGCTGGAACAGATTATTCATTTGCTCAAGGAGCGGAGAATTTTGCACAGCAGCGGGAAGAATATGTACAAAAGTCTTTGCAAGGTATTCCGGAAAATGCTTTTGTTGTTATGTTGGCACATCATTCGGCTTTTATTGATGAGGCTTTTCGGCATCATGTAAATTTGACTCTTTGCGGACATACGCATGGTGCTCAATTTGCGCCTATTGGGCCATTAGTCCAAATGATAGCATTTAAATATCTGCGAGGTTTATTTCAGTCAGGTGATGTATGCTATGGATATGTCAACAGGGGAACAGGACATTGGCTGCCTTTGCGGATAGCTTGCAGTCGTGAAGTAAGCATATTTGAACTAAATCGGTAAAACCATTTTTATTTACACCCTGTACATTGTATACAAATTTGTAATACTACATCGTAAGGTTTTTTTGAAATTGCTGTTTTTTCGCCATTTCTATACATCTATGATGACTTTAAATTATACATAAAATTCTTTAAAGTTTTAAGTTTGTTTAAAAAGTGGTATGATAAAAATAGAAAAATAAACAAGCGGTGTATATTTCAAATTTTATATGAGGTGATAATGATGACAACCTATGATCCGTATCAAAATATGCTTAATGTTTTAGATGAGGCTGCGGCCGTACTTAAGCTGCATAAGGATGAATATGCTTTTGTGCGGTATCCTGAACGGGAAATGACAGTGAGCCTGCCAATTCGTATGGATGATGGACATATTCAGGTTTTCGAGGGATATCGTGTACAACATAGTTCCGTACGCGGTCCGGCTAAAGGGGGAATACGGTATCATCCCTGTTCTAATGTTAATGAAACACGGGCCCTTGCTGGATGGATGACGATTAAATGTGCTGTTGCCGATATTCCTTATGGCGGGGCTAAAGGCGGGATACAAGTAAATCCGCAGCTTCTAAGCAATCGTGAGTTGGAACGGCTTACTCGTGAATATATATATAGAATATCCCCGATTATCGGAGAAGATACAGATGTTCCTGCTCCCGATGTAGGCACGAATGCGCAGATCATGGCATGGATAGTGGATGAATATAGTAAACTCACAGGAAAATATACACCCGGTGTGGTCACAGGCAAGCCAATTGAAATAGGTGGGTCTCTGGGACGGAATGAAGCTACCGGACGAGGAATTATGTATACCTTGATGAGTTATTTGGAAACGGCAGGTAAGAACCCTTGTGATATTACTATGGCTGCACAGGGGTTCGGCAATGTGGGAAGCGTTGGCTGTTTGCTTATGAAACGGGCCGGCGTTAAAATCGTGGCAATCGGAGATGTGGGGCGCTCTCTTTATAATCCCAATGGAATAGATATTGAAAAGGCCTATGTGTATGCTAATTCACACGGACGTACTTTAAATGGGTATCAAGAAGAAGGCATGAAAGTCATTCCTAAGGAGGATGTATTGCATCTGGATGTGGATGTTCTTTTTATGGCGGCCATGGAAAATCAACTAAATGATAAGACGATGAAGGATGTAAAGGCTAACATTATTCTTGAAGGTGCGAATGGACCGACAACAACAGAGGCTGATGCCTATTTCTATAAAAAGGGGATAGAAATCCTTCCTGATGTTATGACGAATGCCGGAGGTGTGGTGGGATCCTATTATGAATGGGTACAAAATCGCACCGGGCTGTATTGGTCGGAAGAAGAATATAATAAAAAACTTCATGACAACATGAAAAAAACATTTCAAACAGTATGGCAGATCAAGAGAAAATATCATGTTCCCGCTCGACTGGCATGTTATATTATAGCTTTGAATAGGATTGTAAAGGCTCAAAACTATCGTGGCTTTTTGGGATAAACGTATGATATCCAGATATGAAAAACGCCGATCTTATACATTTTTTATAAGATCGGCGTTTTAATATATAAACAATGATAGTATTGGAATACTATTTCCAAAGATGAGTCTATTTTTTTAAATGTTTTTCTTCAATAAAATCGGAAACCATATCTGCTGCGGTTGCTGTGATTTTAATACATTGCTTTCGATATTCCGGTGTCCCGAAACTGAGTTTGTTTAATGCCCGGCAGCAGGTGGTTCCAAAATGCTTTTTGAAACGATCATGAAATTCATGGGTGTACTGATACATTTCCGGCAGTGGCTTTTCAGCAGGATCCAGACGTCCCACTAAAGACCCAATTACCAGACAGGCACCGCTCAATGCTCCGCAAACGCAGCCGGAACGACCTATGCCGCCGCCCATAACCGAAGCCATACGAATGGACTCATCGGGCAAGCGCAGGTTCATACTGTCGTTACACGCTTTAATAACCGATTCAACGCAATTATTTCCCTGCGTATGGTATTGTTCAGCTAATTCATATTCTTTTTTCATTTTTATGCCTCCTGAATATATTTTATGCAATACTGTAAGTACTGATAAAAACGGAAAAATATAACCTATTCGAGTAGTTACAAAATTATTGTTTACCAGTAATCTTATTTTTCATATATTTTTTAAGCGTCTTAGAAATTTCTACCTGAATTTGGTCCATTAATTCATATCGTCTGCGGTGATTCGCTCTTTTTGAAGGTTTCATTTCATTCATTTCCTTGCGATATTCTGATATCGGGATGTCGTAGAAGCGACTGTCTTTGCAATCAGCAGTGCCTCCGGCCTCTTGCCAAAAACAATCTAAGTCAACTTTGAGCTTGCGATCTAACCGAATATGGTTCATGGCATAATAGCCCTTATTTGTAACAGCGGTTATTTTTTTTGCATCTACTGTGACAGCCAGACAGCGAAGGCACCATAAAATAAGGTTTTTGGGACGATAACCGAAATATTTTTTTGTTAACTTTTTAATAAAATCAGACCCGCCGACCATACCTTGCAATGCTCCAATATGAATAGTCAAATCAGTATCGCCGAAGAAAAACATTAATTGATATACTCTGGTTCCGGCATTCCAGCCTGTATGTTTTTCATCTTCACTGCCATATACCAGTTCGATGGATAAACATCCTTCTTTTTGCTGGCCATCTGTGAAATTTAAATATAATATAAATGGTTTTTCATCTATTTCATCACGCCATAACGGAACTCGTTCACCATGTACGTAGATTCGTTCCATCAAATCAGATTCAAATAATTTTTCCATCCAGAAAATATGTTGCTGCACGATTTTTGCCCGTTCTATGCAGGTGGAGTTTTTATAAAATATTTTTCGTACAGCTTGATCGACAAGCCAGGGACAATGTTCCATAATAAGGGTGCGTTTTGGATCAGATAAAAAGAAAGTTAGATGTTGCTCCATGACATGCCGATTTATAAAAGCACGTGCTAAAAAAGAATAATACCGCTTATTATCGCGCCAATCTTCACATTTATATACATCATGGCCTATTTGTCTTAATAATTGCCAATTCATTTGATCACTCCGCGTCGTTAAAATTTTTAAAATAAAATTGATTCATGTTATTTGTTCCGTATTACATATTACAGTATCTTTGGCAATAGAGCAAATGAATCGTTTAATTATTGTAAGTGGTTTTTTATGAATGCATTAATTGACTTTTGTTGAATTAATTAATAAACCTGATTTATTTTATATCACGAATTCAGTTGTTTAGTATTGATGCATTGTCTGATATTCTATATTAGATAACTCGCGTAATTATAAAACGATTGTTCATATTTAAAAATCTGTTTGTTCAAGACGAACTTTACCTTGCAGGAGTTCCTTGACAATTATTCGCTATCAATTATAATATTTTCTCCATTTTAACACATCATTTTCTGTATATTTTATAAATCAAATATGCTGAATATATTACTGCTCTTGTTAATCTTAGATTTCCTTCATAATTGTTTCTTTTAAAAATAACAATTCACTTTTTGGCAGTGGTAGAAAAACAGATTCATTGAGCAAAGTTTTAGCAGTGTTGTTAGAGTCCATCAAAAATAACCATTTTGAGTCCATAAGAAATGACCAACAACTCAGCAGTTTAATTAATTTATAGTGTTGGTTGTTCAGATGATGTCGGTGCCTTTACCCGGGTAGTTTGCAACGAGATTGTTTCCAACTCATTGCCACGGAAACTGTTCCCCTTTATGGTGAAAACAGTGGCATCATCATAAATTCTATCCAATGCGCATAAAAGGGCATCGTCTTCGTTAAAGTTGTCTCGCCAGGCAGATGGATTCTTGTTGCTTGTGAAGATAATATTGTAGCTGCCTTCTTTATTGTAACGTCGGTCAATCAAATCAAAGAACAGCCGGGTGTTTTCTTTGTCGAACTCACAATGGCCCACTTCATCAATAATCAAACAAGACGGACGCACTAAACCGTTCAACACTTTGGCCGTTTTACCCGCTTGTCTGGCAGCGATGAATCGATCACGGAGTTCCGTCATTTTAATGAAATATGTCTTCAATCCATGATGGCAGCATTCATAACCAAATGCCTGTGCCAAATGTGTCTTACCCGTACCGGCAGGACCAATAAAGGCCAGGTTCTTGTGTGCATAGATAGCAGATAATGCTTGTAATTTTCTTAAACGGTCTGCATTTTTGCCACGGATGACAGAAAAATCAAAGTTCTCGAACGTCTTAGGATCCTTTAGTGGTAACCGGCTTAACCGTAAAAGAGTGCGAACGGTTGTCTGTTTTTTCTTTTCTTGCAAATGTTCAAGAACAAGTTTAACTGCAGTTGCTGCCTCTTCAGAAAATTCCAATTCTTCTGCTAATGCTGCAAATTCAGCCGAAGAAAAGTCCAACCGTAAGCTACGGCAACTCTGCTCTATGCTTTCAAAAAGGCTATCATTCATCTTCTGTGTCCTCCTTATCGAAATTGAACTTATCAAAGGACAAGGATGACACGGGTTCTGAAAGCATACCGATGTGGCTTTGGATGGGCGCTGTAGAAAACTCTTCTGGTTGCTGAGCAGTAACATACTGGTCTGCACAGAACCTGTCCCGTTTGCTCCACGTTACATGGTGGGTGGTCAAAAGGTGCTGTAAATCAGATGAATAAATGTACAGCACATCATCCTCACGCTTAATTCTGGCAGTTTTTCCGGTATAACTGAAGGGGACACCGAAACGGCGGTTCTCATAGTTAACGAACCCATCAAACGTAATCCGGCGTTCCGGGCAAAGGTAACACTGAACATCCTGTTCATCCGGCAGCACGGATGCTAGTTTACTGCAAAGTCTGTCATGAATTTGTTCAGGCATGCCATCGACAGCAGGATGGTACATGGTATTTTGTTCATTGCACCAATCCAATGCTGCACGATTCAAATCGGTTACGTTCCAAAAGATCCGGCCAATCAGAAAGTTATCTTTAACAAAACGTATCAGTCGTTCCACTTTCCCCTTGGTAAAGGGATGGCGGGGCTTGCACAGTTTGGTCTGAAAACCAATCGTTTTCATAAAAGCTTCATAATCTTTTTGCCAAATAGGTTGTCCTGACTGGATATTCCGGTGCGGGGAAACCGTGGTTCCGGTGAAGCGGAAACCGCAAATCCGGAACCAGGAAACCACACCTTAGTCAATTAATATATCTACTCACTGATGTCTTGATTTAAACCATATATTTCCCGCATAGATTTATAACCTTGCGGAGAAGATGCTACGATGTTAATCTTGTAAGATTCATGTTTTATTCTATCCAGTATGGCCTCGGCTAAGGGGCTATCATCACCACCTAATTGATCATACCAACCATCTTGATGATATTGAGAACAGAAGATGGTTGAGGATTTTTTTCTCCTTCTGTGCAACAGTTCTAAGATATCCTGTTGTTCAGAGTCTTTCGGCTTCAAAAGCAGCCATTCATCAATGATAAGCAGAATAGGGTTAGCATATTTCATAAGTACTTTTTTATATGTGCCCTCACTCCGTGCCATCTCAAGGTCTATAAGAAGGTCGGGAAGGCGGATATATTTCGTTTTATAGCGTTGTTTGCAAGCTTCCATGCCAAATGCACACGCCATATACGTTTTGCCGCTTCCGGTTGCACCGGTTATGAAGATGTTATGGTGCTCATTGATGTACTCACAAGTACCAAGGCGCCTAATAATTTCTCGATTAAGCTTACGGCCTGAAGTATAGTTAATATCTTCAAGATAAGCTTCAGGTTGGTCAAATCCGGCATTTTTGATTAACCGTTTCAAGCTGTTGTTTTTACGGTTGCTATATTCAATATCTACCAACATTGCTATACGGTCTTCAAACGGTACCTCTTGCATTCTCGAGTCGGTTAACTGGTTGTGAAATGCGTCTGCCATGGATGTCATCCGCATTTCAATTAATTTGTCGATAGTACTTTGATTCGTCATCTTCTTTTACCTCCTGTAATAGTCTGCACCTCTTATAAGTGCATGTTTATTTCGTGTAGTAGTCAACGCTGTTTTAGCTTTAGTATAGCCTTCTTCATTCACCATATCGCCCTTGGCAGCTAAAATATTCTTTATGCTGTTGCAACTTGGATTTGTGGTGTAACTTAACGCTTTTTTGCAGGCGTTTTCAAGCCTGTCTACGGAATATTTATCCGCAAGCTTTAAAAGCCCCATACAGCTACGATATGACTGTTGTTCTACACGAGCAGAGGTAAGAATTGCATTGACAACATGAAAGGTACTATCTCCAATGCGTTTAGCCCAATTGCGGAATCTGTCACCATTCCATTCAAGATATTTCTGATGATCCAGTGGCATATGTTCCGTAATAGTGCTATATTGCCCCTTGCGTCCGTATAATCTGCGGTGTGAGGCAATCCGTGTATGATTGTAAAAAATCTCTACAACGTTACTTGTTACCCTAACTTCAACCTTATGTTTAATATATTCGTGGGGAACTGAGTATAGCATCCCTTCGTAAGATATGTGATAATTAAACTGAACGGTGGCATGTTTCCATTCCGCCAGTTCATACGGGGTAGCAGGTAATGGAGCCAGCAATGGCAGTTCTTCGTGGAGGAAGATTTCGTACCGGCTGCCCTCTTTTTTTTGGAAGGGCCTATGGCGAAATTCTTCAAGTTTTTCTCGAATTGCTTGATTTAATTCAGCAAGTGAAAAAAATTCCACCTCTCTTAATGCAGCAAGTATCCAAGTGGAAATTGTACCAACAGTACCTTCTGCATTCGGTTTATCCTTTGGCGCGCGTACCCTGGCGGGTATGATGGCTGTACCGTAATGTTCTGCCATTTCATGGTAAACCGTGTTGATCTGTTGGTCGAACCAATTTTTATTATGGATTACAGCTGTTTTACAATTATCCGGTACAATAATTTTAGTGACTCCCCCAAAGTACTTATACATATTCGTATGAGCGGCAATCCATGATTCCTGTTTTTGATTAATAAAGGCCTCTACATACGGATATTGACTATAGGTCATAACGCCAACAAATACGTAAGCAGTTATGATTTCACCCGTATCTGGGTCTATTATTCTGGCGGTATCTCCCGCCCAATCTACCTCAATTTGTTCGCCTGGTTTTCGGTTGATATGCATGGAGGCTCGCCGCTTAATTTCATCTTGCTGAATGTAATAACAGAACTGAGAATACATAAGCGGCACATCTCTGGACAAGCGACATGCTTCCAAATACTCTGTCCACAGGAGCTTTTTATTAACCCCGTTTCGGAGCAGTTCTTTGCGGATGTGTTCGTAATCCGGCATCCTTTTGGTTGAGACTTTAATGGCCTGGCTTGTACTTGGGAACAGCATTGAGAGTAAGGCTTCTTCGGTAAGTTTTTTTACTAGCGACCATTTTAAATTCTGTTCTTTACTCGCTTTCAGCACTTTGCTTACCGTTTTCTTAGAAACACCGCAACTAGTTGCAATGTTTTCTTGTGAGATATTAAGGTTTGACAACCTTAATATCTCGCGATACTTGGTCATGATTATGACCTCCTTAACTGTATTTACGTTATTGCTAACGCATGACTACAGTATAAAGAACAATTTAAACGGTTTCCAGCTCCGGAATACCGGTTTCCATTTGGCCGGAATGGCGGTTTCCATAGACCGGATTCATGGGGTATTTCACACCGGAATATTCACCTGACCAATCCCGTTTGGTTACCACGCTTTTCATATTGTCCGTCAGGATATACGCAGGTACACCCATGTACCGGAACGCATGAATCATGCCAATGAACAGGTTTTCCTGTTTCGCATTCGGGAAGAACTCAATATACCGCTGACCACAGTGATGGCAGATCATGGCAAAGCAGGCAGCCCGTAATGTTTGACCATAATTAGTGGTGACATTCGTGAATCCCCAATCCATTTGGTATGTTTCACCTGGCTCAGTAACAAAGCGTCTGCCCCGGTTTCCTTGAGGCATGATTAGCTGTCGTTTTGCAGGAATTAAGAATTTATGATTGGTAATATACCGTTTTATTGTCGTCAAACTACCCGTGTATCCCTCCTGCTGTAGCCGTTGGAAACAAATAGAAGAATTTCTGATACCATTGGCCAAAAGGGTATTGAGAACGGGCAGATACCCACTAAGTAGCAGTTGGGTTGGACTATGCCCACATAAACCATGCGACTTGAATGCAAACCCATTCTTTTTCCATGCACGTAGCCTGGCACGGGAAATGCCGGTTCTTCGTTGTAACTCAGTAAGATTCACTGTTTCTAATTGAAAATCTTGCCCTTGTATTTCCTTCATTTCATCTAGCGCTTGTGATACAATAGTATCCAAGCCATTACATAATAATTTCTCCATAAGGCTCCTCTTGCTGAGTTGTTGGCCAACACCAGTGTAAAGGATTTATCGAGAATATGTAATGGTTTTTTGATGAACTAAAATTGGCGATTTTTGATGGACCCGTTTAGGCTAATTCTGCTGGACTCTAACAGTGTATAATGAACCCATAAATTAAGACAAAAAATCAGTTGTTTTTAAGTTAGGTATTGATTAATATTTTAGATAAAGAGGACATTCTTATGAAACGTAATCTGCACACACCTAATGAAAAAGCAAAACTGGTTCTTGAAGTCTTAAAAGGCGAACGCACGCTCAATGAAATTGCTTCAGAACATGGTATTCATCCAAACATACTTTCAAGATGAAAAAACGAAGCTATCGCCGGGTTAGCGTCTATTTTTGAAAACGATGTGACCCAGAAACGTAAAGAGAAAAAAGAACACGAGACCGAAATTGATGAACTCTATGCTCAAATTGGCAAACTGACTACTTAAAATGAGTAGTTGAAAAAAAATCTGGTCTGTGATTTTTCTTCGACTGCCAGAAAAGCGCTGGTCGATTGGTCGAGTGCGGATGTTTCTATTGTTGAGCAAGTCAGCTTACTGTCAATTAATAGAACTACATTATATTACAGACACCGATTACCAGATACTGATGATTTGGAAGTTAAACGACATATTGATGAAATATACACAGCACATCCAGAGCTCGGATACCGTCGCATATGCGCATGGTTAAACCGTTATGAAAGTATTCACATTAATCATAAAGCAGTGCTTAGACATATGCAGCAAATGGGAATACAGGCTATTTATCCTCGGCAGAATACCTCGCGGCCTAATCCGCAAAATCCCATATATCCATATCTGCTGAAAGGCTTAACAATAGAACATCCTGATCAAGTCTGGAGCATTGACATAATATATATTCCAATTCGTTCTTCATGGCTGTATCTGACAGCCATTATTGACTGGTATTCACGGTACATCATCGCTTGGATGTTAGATGACACAATGGATATCGGTTTCGTACTAGAAACTAGTCGCCAAGCGTTACAGATAGGAACCCCAACGATTATGAACAGCGATCAAGGCAGCGATTTTACCAGTCCGCGATACACTAAGATTTTTATTGATGCTGGTTGCAAAATAAGCATGGATCACCATGGACGTGCCTATGATAATATTTTCATTGAACGCTTATGGCGTACCGTAAAATATGAGAATGTGTATCCGAGAGAATATGAATCGCCAAGAGAATACCGTATCGGCATCAATGAACATATGAAATATTACAATGAAAAACGGCTACATCAAAACCTGAATTACAATACCCCGCAGGAAATATATTTCACATCTGGCAGGTGATGTTTATAAAAATTTACTTTCAAAAACCTAACTTATTTTTATAAAAAATCTGTCTTGACAAAGGGGTTCACTTTAGTGCTAGGGAAAAATTATTTAAAAATTTTTGTAAAAAACTATGAGACTAGATATTATCTAGATTAATAACTTTATTAAAAACTTATTGAAACATACAAATGATTGTGACATAACTGAAATGGTGTTTTAATGTAATATATTTTGTATATGTCGATTTAAACGTTTGATTTGAATTATCATTCTTTCTTTAAAAGAACGTTGATGTAATAAATATTTATAATGAGAATCTTTGATTCTTTTTACTATTGATAAGGAACGTTCTTTTCGTGATGACAGGGTATCAATTAAAGATTTTTCAGAAGTTATAGTATTTAGGTTGACTAGATTTTTGTTTAAACAATAGATTTTTATATAATCTAGTTTTTTATATATAAGCCAAGCATCAATTTCAAATCGCAAGGGGGTTTGTATTTTTAGCAAATTTTTTGCAGCAATTCTATTTATGACATATGCATGGGCTCCGGATCCACTAGTAGCTTGGCATATTTGATTTAAATTATTATTGATACTTTGTACAGGCCATATAATTGCATTTGCTCTATATAAAAGAATCACTGTAGCCTTTTTTTGTGAATCAATAAATGTCTCAATATCAGAAATTGAGGATATAAAATCATTTTCCAATATAACATCATCCTCAAAAATAAAGATATGTTTTTGATTTGTTGTGAGTAATTTTTTATATATAGCTAAATGAGATAAAGCGCATCCTATTTCACCTAATCTAAGTAATCCATTATCAGCAACTTTTTCTTGTAGTTCTGCATGAGTTAGTTTGGTGCCCATAATTGCATCAAAAAAAATTGGAGTAATACCTTGTTTTAAGAAGGTATTACGGACAGAGTGTCTACGTTCCAATGAATTTTTAGAACTAATAATATAATGATTAAATTGTTTTTGTAACATATTAAATTTCCTTCTTTTTATAGATGAACAAAATAAATGACAAACTTATCGAAAAAAATGTTATTTGGGAGTATAATGGTTCACTTGTAAAGACAAAAATCCAAATATTTTATAATGAACCTTAAGCCGTAGCATAGTTTATTAGCATAGCTGGATAGTACAGTGTAGCCGGAGTCTGATAATTAATTGCTGAATGATGTCGTTTAAAATTGTAGGTCTGGATATAGTTTTTAATCGCTTGACGCGCCTCTTTTAGGTTGGCATATTGGGTCAGATACGCTTCTTCATACTTAAAACTTCGAAACCAACGTTCAATCATAATATTGTCAGCCCAGCGGTGCTTACCATCCATGCTTTGGCGGATGGTATTTCCCTTGAGAAACTCAATATACTCATTGCTAGTGAAATCGACTAAAGAAAAGGGATTGCTCCCTTTCCCTCGTCTAAGAACCGTACGTGAGAGTTTCCCGCTCATACGGCTCAAGCAGTTTTCAACCTTTTCCGGCGGCATTTATCCGTTGAATCTTTTGCTTCCTGTCCTTGAAATATCTCTGGTCTAAGAAAGGATTTTTACTAATCTGAAGATTCGGATGTCGGGTGATGTGAATTGTCCGCAGATTGAGTAGCTCATTTTTATCAGTAGAGAATAGCCAAGGCTTGTTTCCTCTACCGTGCCAGTATTTGTTAAGTCTCCACCAACTGGTTTTATTGGGATGACGGTGTTTTGCCCATCTTTGTAACAGTACGTACAAGGTGTTGTTAATATTTGAAAACGTTTTGCTTGCAACTGTGTGTTGGTGATAATTAGTCCAACCTCGTAAAACAAGATTTAGCCGGCGAATCATATCTTCTTGGGCGCTTGCCTTGCTTTCCTTGAGGACAATATCGGATAGTTTCCTTACCACTTGTTTTACAGAATCTTTCGAAGGTTTCACAATAAGCTTTTCCTTATATTTTCGGAAAGTCCAACCAAGAAAATCAAAGCCATTGTTAATGTGAGTGATTGCAGTCTTTTCTTCTGATAGTTGCAGGCCACGAGATTGCAAAAAGTGACTCACCAGAAGCTTTAACTCCTCCGCAATCTCCTTTGAATTGGCGGTTATGATAAAATCATCTGCATAACGTACTAAATTGACCTTTGTTTTTGCTCGATAATGGTTTTCTATATTTCCCCTAGAATTCCGGTGATATTTATCTTGTATAAGTTTTTCCAGGCCATCCAGTGCCATGTTTGCATAAATGCTTGAAATTGCTCCACCCTGTGGAGAACCGGTTTGTGTTGAGAATAAGTTCCCTTGATAAATAAAACCAGCTTTAAGGAACTGACGCATGATTCTTTTATCCATTGGGATATTTGCAATCAGCCATTCGTGATTGATGTTATCGAAACAACCTTTTATATCTCCTTCTACAATCCATTGGGGAGAACATTTTCTTGCCAGAACGCAGAAGATTTGTTCCCCTGCATCTTTGGCGCTCCTTCCTTTGCGAAAGCCGAAGGAAACGGTATCGGCGGTTGTTTCAGCGATGGGCTCAAGCGCAAGGGCATATAGGGTCTGCATTGCCCGGTCATACATGGTTGGAATCCCGAGAGGTCTTTTCTTCTTGCTGTTTTTCTTTTCGATGTAGACTCTTCGGAGTGGTTTTGCCTGATATTGTTTATCGGTCAGTTGCAGCACCGCTTTCATTTTTGAAGCTGATGTAGACCATAGCTTTTTATCTACACCAGATGTTTTCTTACCTTGATTTGTTGTTACTTTTCTCACGGCATACGCCTTTGCTGAGAAAGAGTGGGTTAGTAAGTACTGTAATCTTTTGGCTCTGTTTCTTTCACCACCTGTTGTTGCCTTAGCAATTCGTGATTGTAGTCTATTAACAGCATTTTCAATTTCACACCAATTCATGGAATCCCATTGAAGTGCGAGTGCTTTTGTGTCTTTCAGTTTCTCGGTTTTGCCCGTCGTTGATTTACTGGAATTCATAGATATACAATCCTTCCTGCCGAAAACTACCATGAGATAAGTCAGCACCCTTTCAGGTCAAGGCAAAGATGGAACCTCTATCTGCTTTCATTACAAATTCAGCCTTCGCTTTTTATCTCTTTCTTCTGCCCTCTATGTCGTTTCGTCCCTTGCAGTCAGATACCCCTTTGGGGGACATATAGGGTTTACCAAGTTTCGCCTAATATATAATTGTGAATGCCTTAGGAGCCACCTTTAAACCGGGAGCACATTTTCCATTCGCATTGGCTAGCCAGTGGACCTTTGCACGACTCCATACCTTTTTGGTCAAAGCGTTTCAGCCTTTTCGCTTTTTCCAGCGTAACGATTCCTACAGTGATTCACTTTACGTTCTCCGTAGCATTCTTACTCTAGTAGTTGTTCCGATTTAGGCTATCAGAACTTCCTCATTGTCTCGTGAGCTTTCTAACCAAGACGTTACCATCCAAGCTAGTCACGATAGAGTTACCCCGAATGGATAGGGTAGCATAATAGCAATATATTAAACGACTTCTTGTCGCACCTGGCAACCCTGATCTGAGTTTAAAATTAGCGGTTTCGCAACTTTAAATGCTCTTTTGAGCGCATGGGTGACCATTCTGGTGTCTAATGTGTCATCTACTTCCCAGCCAACAATGCATCGGCTATACCAGTCGATGACAGCGGTTAAATAAAGGAATCCTCGTTTGATGGGAATATAGGTGATGTCAATTGACCATGCTTGATTTGGCCGAGTTATTACAGTATTCCGCAGCAAATACGGGCATACCTTCGCCTGTTGCATACGTTTGGACAGATTTATCTTTGGATATATCGCGTCCATACCCATTTCCGTCATATACCGACGTGCTTTCCTGCGGCCGACCAAGTAACCGAGGCTTTTGAGTTGGGAGGACATTTGACGTGCCCCCCAAGCGGGATTATCCGTATGAATACGATCTATGACAGCTTTACAGGCAAGCTCTTCTGATGAAATAGGTGTGCCTTGGTAGTAGATGCTGGTACGATTTACTTCAAGTAATTCAGCGCCTTTCTGTGCGGGAAGTTCTTTAGTCATCAAAAGGTTTCGGACTAAATTTACTTTCGTAGCCAGGTCCAAGCAGTTCTGTAGATTTTTTTTTCAACCAGTCCACCTGCATGGTGAGTTGGCCAACCTTTTTAGCATATGCTTCTTTCTCTTTGCGTTCCTCATCTAGTTTTTCTCTGATATGCTCCTCTCGGGAATCATCGAATACAACAGAGGCTTTATCGAGAAATTCTTTTTTCCAGTTTCGCAAAAGATTTGGTTGTATGCTATTTTCGATAGCTATTGCATGGAGATCTTTCTCGCCCTTGAGCAGTTCGAGAACTAGATCCGATTTGAATTTTGCTGTGAAATGTCTTCTTTTCCGGGACATAAATGAACCTTCTTTCAAGTGTTATCTACAGTATATCAGGTTCATTATAAACGGGCTCCCAAAATGTCTTAATTTATGAGACCATTATAATCCTGATGATATTGCTAAACTTTTAAATTGTTTAATTATGTCGGCGAACTGTCCGTTTTCCCCTCGCGATACAGTGGCTGAAATTGTTGGAGATTTGATTTCAGCTCGAGCAGATGAAACAAGTGTAAGATTAATTATTGATAGTCTGGCAAGACTTGGTTTAGAAAGTGCACCGGAATTAAGAAATAGTATTTTAACGAGTAATTCAAGTGTAATACTAAATTCATAAAAGAATGAAACCGGAAGATTTATTTCTTATAATATAGTAATAACTGCAATAAATAAAATTGATAAAATATGTAAAGAGTTCTTAACCGAGGTACCATTGGACCAAGTTGAGGTGTAGAATTATATGAATATCATGCACATTATGTGTATGTAGGTAAGAAATTATTACTTTGTAGCTGAAAAGAGAATGAACGCTATTAAATAATCCAACCCCCTGTTTGATTATTCAGGGGGTTATTTTTGTGCGCTATATATTTATGAAGCACTTTGTATATTTGAGAAAATTATCATTTTTAGGCCGATGCAGAAAAATGACGATTGGGGTAGAAGGTCGGGAAAAATCCGAAAAATAAGAAAAATAAAAACGCACCATCAAGTCTGACAAACAGCTTAATAATGCGCTTTATGAATGGCGGAGCGGGTGGGATTCGAACCCACGGACCCTTTCGGATCAACTGATTTCGAGTCAGCCCCGTTATGACCACTTCGATACCGCTCCAAGAGTCAACATAAAAATTTTATCATAGTTACTGTCCTTCGTCAATAAAAAGATAACATAAAAGTTTATTTGACTTTTTCTACAGTTTAATTATAATGAGAGAGTATAGAAAACTATTTTAATGCAAATAGTTTTATTATGAGAATAAAGGAGTTATTACATGTTTGAGCAATTTTATATTTCTATGCAGCAGGACATTAAATTGTTTGTTTTTTTTCCTGTTCTTTGTGCTGTTTTTCGCGGGATATTTATTTATACATATAAACCATATTCTTTAAAAGGAAAGTGGAAGGTAGTAAAAGAATGTTTTCGCTTTGGTTTTTGGTGGGGCATGGATTTTAATGCCTATGTATTTTTATTTTCCTTACTGCTGATAACGCTTCCGGGGTTAGTATTCCCCTATTGGCATAGCCATGCAAACTTCGTTCGTTTAATGGGCGGAACTATATACGCTGCGATATTGTATGCAGCTTTTGTGGGAAAAATGATTTTTTATTTTCAGTTCCATGATACATTTAATGGATTGGTTTTATTGGGACGCAAGGCTAATAAACGCAATTTAATAGATGTCTTTTTAAACCAATATCATGGCTGGACTGCTATTTTAGGAGCAATTCCGTATACCTTTGCATGCTGGATTATTTTAACGCTGCTGATTAGATTTCCTTCCGTGGCATATCCTCATTTTTCTTTGCCTGTGGTGTCATATGGTTTTAATGTACTTATTGTGTTGGTGGTAGGTCTGGGCTTTTATTTTTTTCGATATGGCGGGACTTTGATTCATGATGATAAACCGGAATGGGATACTATCCCGGATATCGTGAAAAACGATGTATTTCTTTCCAAGGCGGCAATGGACGATTTAGTTGCGTTGGAATATTTGGCAGAACATCCAATGAATGATTCTTTAAAGCACACAGATGAAGAGGATATGCAGTCTTTTGAAACGGCAGCCAAAGAAATAGGTGCAGCTCTTCCTATCCAAAAAAATCCGGTATATATGAGCAGACGAATAGCTAAAGGATCAATGATTAAGCCGCCATCTCACATTTTTCTTATTGTGGGAGAAAGTTACGGGCAAAACTATGTAGATCCGTTTTTACAATCACTTCATGTTGCGGACGGAATAAAATCTTTAATGAATGATCCTTCCGCAGCCGTAATATCTAATTTTCTTTCCGCAGGTATTATCTCCAGACCTTCGATCGTGAGTCTTATGTCGGGGATATTTGATGCAGGGCTGGAGCTGAATGAACGGGAGGCTTTTTGGCGGGGAACGGTACCGACGTCGTTGCCGGTGCAGCTTAGAAAACTGGGATATCATTCCTCCTATTGGTATGGCGGTAGTTTGGCACATGGAAATTTTCAGCATTTTTGCCCGGCGTGCGGTTTTGACCGGGCCATGGCTGCGACAGATTTTTGCGGTCCGAACGCGCCGATGAGCTGGGTGGGTGTGTATGATGGTGTTTTTCTTGATAAAACCGCAGAATTGATTGAACAGGATAATGTTCATCCGTTGCAGTTTCATTTTGTATACACTACGTCCAACCATGGCCCGTACAAGATGAATTTAGGAGAACTGGGCTTTGATACAGAACGCATTATGCCGGATGCTCCTGATGATGTGAAGCATAATAAGGGTATACAATCTGTGTTGGGAACCTTCTGGTACTCTGATCAGGCTATCAGCAACTTTATAGAGCGGATGAAACGGTGCTATAAGGACAGCTTATTCATTTTCACGGGGGATCACGGCGGTTCTTGCGGCGAATTGCAGCATACATCGCTTATGCAGCGGACATATACGTTCAGAGAACTGCACTGTCCGGTGTTTATGATGCAGCATCCTGATATTACACAGAATATTTTGGCGGGTAATATGATTGGCGGGCATATGAATATTATGCCTACGATTATGGAATTGATAGGACCGGCAGGGTTTGAATATTATTCATTAGTACCGCCGCTTACGGAGAAGCTTTCGCGTGTGGTTACACCATATCATTGGCTGACAGCTGAAGCAATCGGTGATTATAGTGATAATTATTATCAGATGCTTGCGGCGATATCGGGTGAACAAGTAAATACGGGAAATACTCCGTATATACATATTTCTGAAGCAGAACGGAATTTATCGGCTTATTTATTGCGTCATCCGGAATTATTGAAAGAGGCAGGGCGACCCTCTGTTTCGTCATTGACTTTTTCGGACAAGTTTGCTAAGATGGTCCATATGAGCGATGCAGGAGAGTAGTAGGCATATAAAAGCGAAACAGGAATAGTGCGAGCCTGTTGTGTGCTGAAGGCGCTTCGAAGGCTCCGGCAGGAAGTTCCGGATAGGAATGCGTAAAAGCCGAAAGAATGAAGTGGGTCTTACCGACCAATCAGGGTGGAACCGCGGGTAAGTGTGTACTCGTCCCTGTAACATTTATTAATGTTACAGGGATTTTTTGTATTTTAGGAGGGAAAACAGATGAATTTTCAGGAAATGATTTTTGCATTGAAACACTTTTGGTCTTCCCAAGGCTGCATTATTCAAGAACCGTATGATGTAGAAAAGGGAGCGGGTACGATGAATCCTGCAACTTTTTTGCGTACTTTGGGACCGGAACCTTGGCATGTGGCATATGTAGAGCCATCACGCCGGCCAGCTGACGGACGTTATGGCGATAATCCGAATCGATTGTATCAACATCATCAGTTCCAAGTTATTTGCAAGCCATCGCCTGATAATATCCAAGAACTTTATTTGGAAAGTTTGGCAAAACTTGGCATTAAAGCAGAAGAACATGATATCCGCTTTGTCGAAGATAATTGGGAATCACCGACATTAGGTGCATGGGGGCTGGGTTGGGAAGTATGGCTGGATGGCATGGAAATTACACAGTTTACATATTTTCAGCAAGTTGGCGGTATTGATGTCAAGCCTGTTTCTTCAGAAATAACATATGGCATGGAACGGCTGGCCATGTATATACAGCAAAAAGATAATGTATATGATTTGGAATGGACGGAAGGCATTACATATGGAGATATTTTTCATCAAAATGAAGTGGAACAATCTACCTATGCATTCCAGATTAGTGATGCAAAACTTTTGTTTCATTTATTTGATTTATATGAAACAGAAGCTATGCGTATTATTAAATCGGGATTTGTTCTTCCAGCCTATGATTATGCTTTAAAATGTTCCCATGCTTTTAATCTCCTTGATGCACGCGGTGCAATTAGTGTCAGTGAACGGGCTGCTTTTATAGGACGTGTTCGTAATTTGGCGCGTGCTTGTGCCAAAGGATATTTGGAACAACGAGAAAAATTGGGATTTCCTATGTTAAAGGAGGATAAGTAAATGAGCAAAGATGTATTGCTGGAAATAGGCACGGAAGAAATACCAGCTCACTATATGCCAAATGTGTTATTGCAGATCAAGGAACTGGCTGGTGAAAAATTTGCAGAAGCGAATATTTCCTGTGGAACTATATGTTCCCTGGGGACGCCTCGCCGTATCGTTCTTTGTATCAGCGAAGTTGCAGATAAGCAAAAAGATATTTTTTCAAAAAATAAAGGACCTTCTGTTAAAATTGCGTTTGATGCTGCGGGGAATCCCACCAAAGCAGCCTTGGGATTTGCTCGCGGTCAGAAAATAAATGTAGAAGATTTGGTCGTTGAAAATGGATATGTATATGCTAACGTGACCTGTGCCGGAGTTCCCACTCAAGGATTACTTCCGGATATTTTAAAAAATATTATCCTATCCTTGAACTTCCCTAAAAGCATGATTTGGGGGAATGAAGATGTTCGTTTTGTCCGCCCTATCCGATGGATGGTAGCACTGTTAGATACAGATGTGATACCTTTTGAAATTGCGCATGTACATACCGGGAATCGAAGCCGCGGACATCGCTTTTTAAGTGATGGAGATTTTTTGATTTCTTCCATGAAAGAGTATAGAAAAATCATGAAAGAACATTTCGTTATTGTTGATCCTGAGGAACGGAAACAGATGATTCTGTCAGGATTGCAGAAATTGGCAGAAGAAAAAGGCGGGACAATCATAATGGATAAAGACCTGCTCGAAGAAGTCATGTATCTAGTTGAATATCCAACCGCGTTATGCGGCAATTTTGACGAAGCATTTCTGCAATTACCGGAAGCGGCTATCATTACACCGATGAAAGACCATCAACGGTATTTTCCCATGAAAGATAAAGATGGGAAATTAATGAATATGTTTCTTACTGTACGGAATGGTAATGCATATCATTTAGAAACCGTTCAACACGGGAACGAACGTGTACTTCGTGCACGTCTGGATGATGCAAAATTCTTTTTTGATGAAGATCGGAAAACAAAATTGATTGATCGTGTTGAAGATTTGAAGAAAATTGTTTTTCAGGATGGATTGGGAACACTTTATGATAAAGCAAAACGCCTGGAAGCAATTACTGTCTTTTTGAAGGATACACTTTCTATCGTTGAGATAGAAGATACTTTATTAGTGAGAGCAGCTCAATTAGCTAAAACGGATCTTTTAACGCAAATGGTGGCAGAGTTTACAGAATTGCAAGGTATTATGGGAATGGAATATGCCCGCATTGATGGCGAAAAGGAAGCAGTTGCCTTAGCAATAAATGAACAATATTTGCCGCGTTTTGCCGGTGATGAATTGCCGCAAACGGTGATGGGTAAAATTTTGGGTCTTGCTGATAAATTTGATACTATTGCCGGCTCCTTTAGTTTGGGCCTCATTCCTACAGGATCGCAGGACCCATTTGCACTGCGTCGTCAGACTATTGGCATTTTGAACATCCTTATGGAAGCTCATTGGAAACTGGACTGCAGCGAAGTGTTTCGTTTTATCTTAAATCTTTTAGGTGTTCCGGCAGAAAAACAAAAGAAAATCGTAGAACAACTCAATGCGTATTTTCGTTTGCGTCTGAAAAATATTTTCCAAGAGAGAGGAATGGATTATCATATCATTGATTGTGTCCTTTGTGCAGATACGCTGGATGCTTCGGAGGCAGAACAGCGGGCACAAGCGCTGACGAATGCTGACATCATGAGCCAGACTGATATATTACAGGCTTTTACTCGTGTGGAAAACATGATTAAAGATACGAAAATTACAGATGTAAAACCAGAATTGTTTGAAACGGCGGAAGAAAAGAAACTGTATCAAACCTGCGAGTATATGCAGTCTAAACTGTCTGCATTATATGCTGGCTATGATTATGATGGTGTTATTGCTGTTTTGCAGGAAGGAGTGGCGGCTATTAACGAATTTCTTGATCATGTACTTGTCATGCATAAACAGGAAGAAGTTAAGAATAATCGCCTTTATCTTCTGGCATTGACATTCAGCCTTATTAGTCCGCTGGGAGATATAAAGAAACTATCTTAACTTTTTGTAATATTTTTGTGACTTTTTTTAATAGTATAATGTGATGTAATATGGTATAGTAAATGTACAATTTTAATTGAAAGGAAGGGATTAAAATGAAAAAAATAGTATTGTTGATCGCGGCTATTACAATGCTGATTATGTCAGCTTCTTTTGCTGCCGATAATACAACGGATATTAACGGAGCTGATAATGACGATATTAATACAGTAGAGGTATTGAAAACGAATGATGCCAACTACTACCGGTATGAAAATTCACGTTTTCAATATGCTGTTGATATACCCGTGACCGCTACTGAAGCGATTCCTTCAACAAACGGTGATGGATGTAATTTTATTGATCCTGCGGATGGGGCAACATATACCGTATATGGGGCGGAGAATACAATGCATTTTACCCTGCAGAATCTTTATAATGTGGATATGGGTATCATTAATTTCCCGAAACTTACGAATAAATCCATGGGAAAGAATTATTATGCTATTGCTTGGGAAAAAGATAATATGAGTTATTATAAAAAAGTGGTTTTAAATAAAGACACCTATGCTTCCTTTGGCATTGCCTACCCATTGTCTAAAAAAGAAAAGTATAAAGCGATTATTGCCCATATGGATAAGTCTTTTGTACCGGTAAATGCGCAAACTGCAGCGAAATAAAAGAAGTAAGGTATTGCCAACAAGTAAATTATGTGATAAAATAACTCTGTTAATCTAGACAGTCCTCTGTCCGCTTCGCGATGTGCCATGTTTGTGATGGTGCCGCAGGGCACGAATGTCTCAAGGAGGAAAATATAAATGAACATTATCAGTGTGCTTGAACAAGAACAACTTCGCAGTGACATTCCTGATTTTCGCCCCGGTGATACCGTAAAGGTACATGTAAAGGTCGTAGAAGGCAATAGGGAACGTATTCAGATTTTTGAAGGTCTTGTTATCGGCCGTCAAAATGGCGGTGTCCGTGAAACATTCACGGTTCGTCGTATTTCGTATGGCATAGGAGTGGAACGTACTTTCTTGGTACATTCACCTCGTTTGGCAAGAATTGAAGTTGTTCGCCGCGGTATTGTCCGTCGTGCAAAATTGCATTATTTGCGCGGTCTCACAGGCAAAGCTGCACGTATTCGCGAAAAACGGTCCTAGTAGTAAAGAACACAAACAAGAGTTGGATTATTCCAACTCTTGTTTTTTTTTTGTGCCCGGTATGAACGCAGTCTAACGGATGAAAGTCCCAATGGGTGACATCCTACTCGATTGGTTTAACTAGGTTCATTTTTTTTTTGAATAGGATAGACCTCTATGTTATAATAGTCACTAGAGTATATATTTAACCATTAACTAATTTTAATATGAGGTGAGTACATTGGCAGAAAAACATATTTTTGTTACAGGCCATAAGAGCCCGGATACAGATTCTATCTGTTCTTCCATTGCATATGCGAAATTGAAACAACTGATGAATGTAGATGCGGTGGCTATTCGTGCCGGTGAAATAAACAAGGAAACTGAATTTGCATTGAATTATTTTAAGGTTGCGCCCCAGCCGCTAGTGAAAAATTTTTATATTACAGTTGCCGATGCAGCAGATACAACGATTGCAGCATTATCTTTGAGCTCCAGTTTGAAAGATGCGGCTAAGTGGTTTTCTGTTAATCTTCTCGAATTTGCCCCGGTCGTGGATAATGGCAAGTTTGTTGGTATCATTGATAAAGCGAGTTTTGCCGATGAATTTATCAAAAATCTTCTTGGGCAGGAATTGACGACGATTAAAGAACTGGTTCATGATCCTGAAATTTTTTATAAAACCACGGACTTTGCTCATGATGTAAAATCAGATGGGACGTATGTTGTTATAAAAGAAGGCAAATATTATGGATTAATTTGTACGGCATGCATTGAACATACGGAAAAACAACAAGTAATTCTTGTTGATCATAATGAAAAGAAACAAATTATTGATGGCATTGATGAAGCCGAAGTAATTGAAAACATTGATCATCACCGTATTGGCGGTGGTATTGCTACAGATGGTCCCATTTTTGTCCTTTTTAAGCCAGTCGGCTGTACTAGTACTATTGTAACACAGCTATATGAGTTGTATCACAAGGAAATCCCTAAAGATATAGCGGGCTTGCTGTTGTCTGCGATTATTTCTGATACAGTGTTGTTCCGTTCTCCTACATGCACGGATGAAGATAAAGCTGCTTGTGAAAAACTTGCGGCAATTGCCGGAGTGGATATACAGCAGTATGGTTTGAGCATGCTTAAAGCCGGTGCGAATGTGTCTGATTTATCACCAGACGAAATTGCCCATAATGATATGAAGGAATTTTCGGAAAAAGACCAAGTTATTTCTATATCTCAAGTTCAGGTTATGGACACGAAAGACTTGCTTGATCAAAAAGAAGTCTTGCTGAATGCATTGGAAAAAATGCGTACAGGAGCTGATTATGCGGCATCCTTATTAATGATTACCAGTATTATTGATGAATCGACAAATCTTATTTTTGCGGGTAATTTTGAAGATGTTATCCATAAGTCGTTTGCCAAGGATATCCTTGATAAAGAAGTGTATCTTCCTAATGTAATGAGCCGTAAAAAACAAATTGTACCGCCCATTTTAGCGGCTATTAAAGACTTACGCTGATTTTTAGTAAATAATTGCCAAGGCCCTCATCCTGATGGTGGTGTGGGCCTTGGTTCGTGTTTAAGGAGTTTTCATGAATCCGATTTATGATACATTAAATGAAAAACAAATAGAAGCGGTAAAACATACGGAAGGTCCTTTGCTGATCATGGCTGGAGCTGGTTCCGGAAAAACCAAGGTACTTACCTGCCGTATTGCTCATCTTTTGGAAAAAGGTGTTGCGCCGTATTGTATTTTAGCAATTACCTTTACCAATAAGGCAGCTAAAGAAATGCAGGAACGAGTACGCAATCTTGTAGGTGCTGAAGCAGAACGAATTTGGCTCAGTACTTTTCATTCTTTTTGTGCTAAGCTGCTGCGTTTTGAAATTGATGGATTTGATGGATACAGCCGTAATTTTACAATATACGATGCATCGGATCAACTGGTTCTTGTAAAAGATTGTTTAAAAGAAATTAATTTGGATGACAAGCAATTTCCGCCCCGTTCCGTTTTGTCGACGATATCGGGAGCGAAAAATCGACTTCTGCAGGCGGCTGAATATGCGAAACAGGCGGGAGACTTTTATGAACAAAAAGTTTCTGATGTATATACATTATATGAAAAAAAATTAAAAGATAATAATGCAATGGATTTTGATGATTTGCTTCTTTTAGCGGTTAAACTGTTGCAGACGAACCGGGATGTGAGGGAAAAGTATCAAAATCGATTTCAATATATTTTGGTAGATGAATATCAAGATACAAATCATGCACAATATTTACTGACACGCATATTGGCGGCAAAATGGCAGAATATATGTGTTGTCGGTGATGCGGATCAGAGTATCTATGCCTGGCGTGGTGCAGATATACAGAATATTATAGAATTTGGAAAAGATTATCCTCAGGCAGCGCAAATTAAACTGGAACAGAATTATCGTTCTACGAAAACAATTCTAGAAGCAGCAAATGCGGTTATCGAACACAATAAAAGCCGGCCAAAAAAAGAATTATGGACTTGTAATCCTGACGGTCATAAAATCATTCATTATCATGCGCAAACAGAGCATGATGAAGCCGACTATATTGGAGGGATAATATACAATCGTCATGAAATCGGACACGAACCATATGGACATATGGCCGTTCTTTTCCGCACGAATTCCCAGTCTCGTACATTGGAAGAAGCATTAATGCATTATGGTATTCCGTATACGATGGTGGGAGGAACAAAATTTTATGACCGCAAAGAAATAAAAGATATTATTGCATATTTGCGCGTTTTATATAATCCCGACGACAGTTTGAGTCTTATGCGCATTATCAATGTTCCCAAGCGCAGTCTGGGAGCAACGACACTGGAACATTTGGCGGAGTATGCTGAAAAAAATGAGATTTCTATTTTTGAGGCCTTGTCTTCTTCAGAAGAACTGCCGGTAACAAAGCGGGCAAAAGAATCATTGGAAAGTTTTGCCGTGCTTATTTTTGATTTGCTGAACCACACGAGCGAATGGGATGTGATGACTCTTATTGAAGAAGTTATCCGGCAAAGTGGGTATGGTGCAATGATTGATGCAGAGGCAGCGCATGATCCAAAAGGAGAAAGTCGTAAAGAAAATTTAGGAGAATTCTTATCGGTTGCTAGGGATTTTATGAATTCCAATCCACAAGGGACATTACAAGATTTTTTAGAAAATATTGCATTAGTTAATGATGTTGATGAATTTGAAAATTCAGAATCCAAGGTTACTTTGATGACACTTCATGCTGCAAAGGGATTGGAATTTCCCATAGTGTTTCTGGCAGGCATGGATGAAGGATTGTTTCCTCACAGTCGAACTCTTATGGATCCGGGACAAATTGAAGAGGAACGGCGGTTATGTTATGTAGGGATTACGCGTGCGGAACAGCAATTATATCTGACGAATGCTTCAACTCGTACGATATATGGGCATATTTCGGCATATCTTCCCAGTCGTTTTCTCCGTGAGATACCGGAAGATCTTATGGAAGAATACAAAAGGCGTGTCAAAATGCCTGAAACGTCGTCACGAGTACCGGCACGGCAGCGGATATCTATTCTGTCGCAGCCTGTGAATTCAGCTCTTCCTGAAAAACATGAAGTAGATGATTCATGGAAAGCGGGGGACAATGTACGGCATAAAATTTGGGGTATTGGGAAGATTCTTGAAGTTATGGGAGAAGGATCAAATATGCAGATGAAAATTGAGTTTCCTACGAAAGGAGTTCGGCAGGTTGTTGTGAAATATGCACCTATCGAAAGGGAATAGGAGGTATATAGCATGGATAATACATCGGATTTGTATCAGGAACTGCAAAAATTGCGGAAACTGCTTGAGTATCATAGTTACCGGTATTATACGAAAGATAAGCCGGAAATCAGTGATTATGAATATGATATGCAGTATCGTCGTCTTGAAGATATTGAAAAAGAACATCCGGAATGGATTACGCCTGATTCACCAACACAGCGGGTTGGCTCCAAAATATCAGGAGGCTTTGCCAAATATACACATGATCGTCCTATGCTTAGTTTAGGTGATGTTTTCAACGATCATGAATTGATGGAGTTTGATCAGCGTATACGAAATGATTTGGTTGATGAAAAACTGGAATATATTGTAGAACTGAAAATTGATGGATTGGCAGTCAATCTTATATATGAAAAAGGAAAATTTGTCCGGGGTGTGACACGGGGAGATGGCAGAGTGGGAGAGGATATTACAAATAATGTCCGTACCATTAGAACGATTCCGCTTCATATTGATAGCGACTCCGAGCATATAGAAGTACGCGGGGAAGTGTACATGCCTGTTGATTCTTTTGAACAATTGAATGAGCAGAGGATAGAAGACGAACTTGAACCATTTGCAAATCCTCGAAATGCTGCGGCAGGTTCTTTGCGTCAACTGGATCCGAACATTACAGCCCGGCGAAAGTTAGCATTTTTTGCTTATGCGCTGGGAGGTAACGTAGGATTAATGATACAGAGTCAGGAAGAATTATTGCAGCGGCTTAAGGAGTTTCATTTCCACGTTAATCCTGAATATAGAAAATTTGCAGATATGTCCGATGTTATTCAATTTATTCATAGTTGGGATGAACGACGCCGGGATTTACCGTATGCTACGGATGGAATGGTAGTTAAAGTAAATTCTTTTTCGCAGCAGGAACGTCTGGGCAATACTGTTAAAATTCCACGTTGGGCGATAGCTTATAAATTCCCGCCGGAAAGAGCCGAAACTAAAGTCCTTGATATATCAGTTTCCTTGGGACGGACCGGAGTACTTACTCCGGCGGCTGATTTGGCACCGGTGCGCTTGGCGGGTACGGTAGTCAAACGAGCTACGCTGCATAATGAAGATTATATTAAAGAAAAAGACATTCGTATCGGGGATACTGTTATTATACAAAAAGCAGGAGAAATTATTCCGGAAGTTGTAAAACCAATAGTAGAGGTCCGGCAGGGAACCGAAAAGATATTTACTATGCCCACGGTCTGTCCTAGCTGCGGCGGGACGGTTGTTCGCCGGGAAGGAGAAGCAGCGGTACGGTGTATAAATCCCGATTGTCCCGCTGTACTCGTGGAACGAGTGGCACATTTTGTGTCCCGTGATGCCATGAATATCGATGGACTGGGAGATGCTATCGTCAGCCAGCTTTTGGATCGTCATATGATTCATACGGTAGCAGATCTGTATGACTTAACAAAAGAAAACCTGCTAAGTTTGGATGGATTTGCTGATAAATCGGCAGAAAATTTGTTAAGAGCAATTGATGATAGTCGTACAGTAGGATTAGCACGTGTTATTTTTGCTTTGGGGATACGGTTTGTGGGAGCGAAAGTTGGACGTATCTTGGCCGAATATTTCGGCTCTATGTCGGCTATTATGCGTGCTTCGGCAGAAGAGCTTACCGCTATTGATGAGGTAGGCCCGAGAATTGCCAATAGTCTTATTTCTTATTTTTCTGATTCAAAACATCGGGATTTAATACAAAAACTTGCTGCTCATGGAATTGTTATGACAGCAGAAAAGAAAAAACTTATCAATACTTCTTTTGATGGAGAAATCGTTGTTCTTACGGGAAAATTAGTAAATATGACTCGGCAAGAAGGGCAAAAAGCGGTTGAAGATAGAGGCGGCAAGGTCACATCATCTGTAACAAAGAAAACGACATTGGTAGTAGTCGGAAGCGAACCGGGAAGTAAGTTTGATAGGGCAAATCAACTGGGAATTCGTGTTATAGATGAAGAAGAGTTCTGTCAATGGTTGGAAAGAGAATAAAAAAAATGGTATAATAATTTATTGTAAAGTTATAGATAAAATATTTTCAACAAGGGGTGTCCATATGAAAATCAGTGCAGAGGAAATAAAAAAAATCGCACTATTGTCCCGATTGGAAATCCAGGATAATCAAATTGATTCCGTTGGGAAACAGTTAAATGACATTTTAACGTACATGGATTTAATCAGCCAAGTCGACATAAGCGATGTGGAACCGACAGGACATGCTGTATCTATGCGCAATGTTATGCGTGAAGATGTGCCTCAACCGTCTTTGGCGAATGAAAAAGCACTGCAGAATGCACCGGAACAAGAAAACGGTTATTTTAAAGTTCCCAAGGTTATTCAGGATTAGGAGGCATATGGTGGAAGCGTCGACAATACATGTATTACATGAAAAATTAGTTACTGGTGAAATTACATCTGTTGAGCTAACAAAGAGGTATCTTGCTCACAAAGATGCTGTTGAGCCTCAAGTTCAAGCTTTCTTGTCAGATAATCGTGAATATGCGCTGGAAGCAGCCGCAGCAGTTGACAAGAAAATAGCTGCAGGAGAGAGTATTTCGGATTTAGCCGGTATCCCGGGGGCTATAAAAGATAATATATGCATCAAAGGGCAAAATGCTACCTGTGCCTCGCGTATGCTGGAAAATTTTAAATCGCCATATAATGCGACTGTTATTGAAAAATTGATGAATGCCGATTATGTAAGTCTTGGCAAAACGAATATGGATGAATTTGCCATGGGCAGTTCTACCGAAAATTCTGCCTTTCAAATAACACACAATCCTTGGAATCTGGACTGCGTTCCGGGGGGGTCTTCCGGAGGATCTGCCGCTGCTGTCGCTTCGGGAGAAGCTGTATGGGCCTTGGGATCTGACACGGGAGGCTCTATTCGCCAGCCTGCATCGTATTGTGGGTTAGTTGGCATGAAACCTACTTATGGGTTGATTTCCCGATACGGTTTGATTGCATTTGCTTCATCCCTGGATCAAATCGGGCCTATTACAACGGATGTTACGGATTGTGCTATTGTGCTGAATGCGATTGCTGGACATGACAGTAAAGATTCTACCTCTATTTTCCAGGAAAAAAAGGATTATAAAAAAGCGCTGGTTAATGATGTTAAAGGTCTGAAAATTGGTATTCCTGAAGAATACTTTGCTGAAGGGCTTGATCCTGAGTGCAGAAAAGCTTTGGAAGAAGCGATTGCTACGTATCAGAAACTAGGTGCTGAGATAATTTCGGTCAAAATGCCTCATATGAAATATGGATTGGCAGCGTATTACATTATTGCTCCCGCTGAAGCCAGCTCCAATTTAGCGCGGTTTGATGGGGTAGGATTTGGGTTGCGCATTCCGGGGACTGATATAGTAGATATGTATAAGAAGACTCGTTCTGCAGGATTTGGCGCTGAAGTAAAACGCCGTATTCTGCTTGGCACGTATGTTCTTAGTTCGGGATATTATGATGCATATTATCTGCGGGCTATGAAAGTACGTACGCTGGTAAAAAGTGATTATGACGAGGCTTTAAAGAAAGTTGATGTGCTTTTGACCCCGACAGTACCGGATACGGCCTTTAAAATTGGGCAGAATACGGATGATCCCTTAGCGATGTACTTAGGCGATATCTGTACGGTTACATTAAATTTGACGGGGCTTCCCGGTATGAATATTTGTTGTGGATATAAGGATGGACTGCCTATCGGTATGCAGCTTATTGCCAAAGCTCTTGATGAAGAAACACTGCTGCGGACTGCCTACACGTTTGAACAAAATCGTACCGATTTGAAAAAGCAGCCGCCTATGAGGGAGGTTGAATTATAATGAAATACGAATCCGTCATTGGGCTGGAGGTCCATTGTGAATTAAAGACGAAAACAAAGATTTTTTGCGGCTGCAGTACAGAATTCGGCGCCGAACCCAATACGCATGTATGTCCCGTATGTTTGGGACTTCCCGGCGTATTGCCGGTTTTGAATAAGGAAGTGCTGCATTTTGCCATTAAAGCAGGATTGGCATTGCATTGTGATATTTTACCATACAGTAAATTTGATCGTAAAAATTACTATTATCCTGATTTGCCGAAAAATTTTCAAACCTCTCAGTATGATTTGCCAATTTGTTTAAATGGGTATGTGGATATAGAAGTCGGCGGTGAAACACGGCGAATCCGGCTGACTCGTATCCATATGGAAGAGGATGCCGGCAAGCTTGTCCATAATGGCGTCTCCATTGATACCTCCGATACGACATATGTTGATTATAACCGTACAGGTGTGCCTTTGCTGGAAATCGTATCGGAACCGGATATCCGCAGTGGTGAAGAAGCTAAAGCGTATTTGGAAAAATTACGGTCTATATTACAGTACCTTGATGTATCAGATTGTCGCATGGAAGAAGGAAGTATGCGCTGCGATGCTAATATTTCCGTACGTCCGGTCGGAACTGCTGAATTAGGCACAAAGGCTGAATTGAAAAATATTAATTCTTTCAGCGGCGTTCAAAAAGGCATTGAATTTGAGGCAGTTCGCCAGGCCGAACTGATTGAAGATGGGGGAACCGTTATTCAGGAAACCCGCGGCTGGGACGAAAATAAAGAGATTACAGTTACCCAGCGTGTCAAGGAAGGAACAAATGATTATCGATTTTTTCCCGAACCGGATTTGATTCCTATAGAGGTATCTCCGGAATGGATTGAGGAAATTCGCAAAGAAATCCCGGAAATGCCGGATGCGAGATGCAAGCGTTTTACTGAAGAGTTGGGATTGCCTGAATATGATGCGAATCTTCTTACACTAGATAAACAGACGGCAGATTACTTTGAAGCGGTAGTGGCTGCCGGTATTGATGTTAAAACAGCGTCTAATTGGATGCAGGGGGAATTTGCCAAACAATTGAATGCTGCCGGATTGACAGCTGATAAAGCACCGGTTGCTCCGAATGCGTTAGCCGAACTTCTGGAATTGATTTCTAAAGGTACTATATCTGGAAAAATTGCTAAATCGGTATTGCCTGAAATGTGGCAATCCGGAAAAGCAGCCGCAGAGGTTGTAAAGGAAAAAGGTCTTGTCCAGATTTCTGATACAGGTGCATTGGAAAAAATTATTAAGACTATTATTACATCAAATCCGCAATCTGTTGCAGATTATAAAGCCGGTAAGAAAAAAGCTGTTGGTTTTCTGGTAGGGCAGGTTATGAAGCAGACAAAAGGCCGTGCTAATCCTGGTGCGGTCAATGAATTATTGATTAAAAATTTAGAGGAATAAACAGTAAAAATTCATAAAACACATTAAAATACCTCTGGATAGGGCAGTGAAGATACTTGTTTTCCCTATTCAGAGGTATTTTATGTCATGTAAAGACTAAATTTGTGTGCAAGATATTAGACGGAAATGGATCAGACAGGTAGTGTGGATACCCTTACATTTTAAATCCTTGTAAGCGGTAGCCGCAATCTTTATCTTTATGTTATTGCCTTCTTTGTCTAAAAAAATCTTTCATCAGCCGGCTGCATTCTTCTGTTCGTATTCCGGAAGTAACGTCTGTCTGATGATTTAAACTGGGATTATTTACTATACAAAATAGTGAACGGACAGCTCCGCCTTTAGGATCATCACAGCCATATACCAGACGATCCAGGCGACTATTGACAATAGCACCGGCACACATGGGACATGGTTCTACTGTGACATATAACGTGCATCCGGAAAGACGCCAGCGGGATAATGCCCGGCAGGCTTTTTCTATAGCTAATAATTCGGCATGTGCGGTAGCACAGGGCAGCGTTTCGCGTAAATTATAGGCAGAAGCAATAACTCTTTTTTCAAACACAATAATGGCCCCAATTGGAATTTCTCCTACGGCATAGGCGATTTTTGCTTCACGTAATGCTTTTCCCATGTAGAACTCATCCTTCGTCATGATTTTCTCCTTTATATAACGCACATATTGATAACCAGAAAGGTTGGTTATTATGGGCATTTTATGATATGATACATACTGATAGTATAATTTTACAGGATGGTGGATGGTAATGCAATCATTATGGTGGCAATTATTTGATATATTAGGAACGACGGCATTTGCTTTATCGGGGACAATGGTTGCCGTATCGAGAAGAATGGATATTTTTGGCGTATTTGTTCTTGCAGCAGCAACTGCAGTTGGCGGCGGCATACTTCGTGATATTATTATTGGCAATATTCCTCCGGCAGCGCTGCGAGATGATTTGTATTTATGGATTGTTATTATAACGATTGCCGTAACGTGTGCCATTATTCGATATATTACTATGCGGCGTGACTTGATGGACCGCTTCAAAAATGTATATTTAATGTCCGATGCCATAGGACTGGGGTCTTTTACTGTTACGGGGACGATGCTGGGGTGTAGTTATTATCCCAATATGTGGGTTTTAGCTGTTACTCTTGGCGTTGTTACCGCTATTGGCGGCGGAGTTATTCGTGATGTCTTGGCAGGACAAGTGCCGATTATTTTTTTACAGGATATTTATGCCTCGGCCTCTTTGATCGGTTCATGCATGTTGTATATTACGTTTATTATACTGGGAATTCCTGCTGAAATATCTTGCATTATAGGATTTAGCATCACGTTAATATTGCGTATGTTAGCTATTCATTTTCATTGGAATCTTCCTCGTGTCCGCCGTAAACGAAGAGATGATATTTTGTAATTGTCATTGGTTTTTGCTATAATTAATACAATATTTTAGTTTGAGGTGATTTAGTTGAAGTTGCTACATAAAGTAATACGTTTTGCTGTATTTGCAATGATATTGTGTACTGGACCAGCGGCATTAGCAAAAACCATTTTATATGTGCCGCAGGATAACCGACCCGTTGATCTTGCATATACCGTCAGCACAGCACAGGATGCCGGATATACAATTATTACACCGCCGCAGAAATATTTGTCGGGCAGTAATTTTAAGGGATCTCCGGAACAGCTTTTGCAGTGGGTTGATGCTCATGCCGGGGAAGCCGATGCTATGGTGCTTTCTGTAGATTCTCTTGTGTATGGGGGATTGGTAGATTCCCGTAAGCATAATATGGATATGGCAACATTAGTCAGGCGGATAAATGAAATTGAAAAAATTAAAAATAATCACAGCCATATTCCTATCTATGCTTTTAGTACTGTTATGCGCAGCCCTTGGGCCGGTGGACAGGGGGTAGAACCTGATTATTATTTGACGTATGGAAATGATATTTATGAATTATCGGCACTGCAGTCAAAAATGGACGAAGAAGGGCTGAACCCGCAGGAACGAACAGACTGGTTCAATATTGTACAACGTGTACCCATGGAATATCTGCAGGATTGGTACAATCGGCGTCGTAAAAATATGATGGTAAATCATATACTGATTCAGTGTGCCAAAAAAGGCATTTTTACATATTTTTGTCTGGGTCATGATGATAATTCTACTCATACGCAATCCGCTTTAGAAGCTAAGTATCTTGAAACGGAAAGCAAAGGGGTTTCTGATAAAGTATATGGATCTTTCCCGGGGGCTGACCAGCTTGGATTGCTGCTTATTACGCGGGCAAGTAATGATTTTAATAATTATCATCCTAAAATAACCGTTATTTATCCCCTTGGAGGAGGTGCCAGGACTGTTCCAAGCTATGACGGTCAGGAAATTGGCAAGACCATCAAAGCGCATATAGAAGCTGTCGGCGGAATTATTACAGATAAAGAACGTCCTGATTTGCTGCTGGCAGTTAATACCCCGCTGACGACCCAGACTTCGGAATCAGCTAATTTTGAAAACTTTCCGATTATGCTTGATTCTACGAAGGTATTTCTGGGACAAATCGAAAAAGCAATACAGGCGGGTATCCCGGTGAGTATAGTTGATATGGCTTTTTCTAATGGATCAGATAATACATTGGTTTATGGGTTATATATGGATAAAATTATGTATAGTTTAGCTGCCTATAATGGTTGGAATACGGCTAGTAATTCTGTGGGATACGGAGTTTCACAGGGAATTTTATCTAAATATATGACGGCTGATGCACACCAGCGTATGTTGACAACCCAATATCTTGATAATTGGGCATATCAAGCGAATGTCCGTGATTATATTACACGCATGCAGGAAAAAATCAAAAAAAATGAAGAGCCTCAATACTTTTCTACGATCAATGCAGAATTGCAGAGCCGCACCAAAGAACAATTGCAGCGATATGCAAAAGATTATCTTGGTGTTGATCCACGGACGATTCAAGTTACGTTGCCGTGGAATCGACTTTTTGAAGTCTATGTCGATGTTCGTGCCTTTCCGGATATTCCATTGGAATCACGAATACGGGAACAAATGCGTCAAGCGGAGAATGATCGAATCAAAGCGCAGGAGGATGCTGCAAAAGCAGCATTATCAGCGGCAAAACAATCTTCAAACAGTCAAAATACGGTGACAGCTCAAGCGGCTGTACAACAGTCTGCTGAAGCAGATGCAGATGAACAGCAGTCTGATTTACAATCACAGCAGATAGATCAGCGAGAAGAGTTGGCGCAACAGCAACGTATTTGGAGTCCGTCCAAGTAAATTTTGATAAAAAGGGGATAACGCCGACAAAGACTGTTTTTGTCGGCATTATTTTATTTTGATGAAATAGTATTGCCTATTCATAGTATTTTAAATATGAATATTTGCCACATACAATAATTTTACAGTATAATAGATACATTATGGATAAAAAAAATAATACACAAGAAGTTAATACAAGTGGATCAATCATGAAAAACCATACCTGGAATAAAAAACAAATTACCGTAACCTTAGTTTGCTGTTTTATTATTTTGGGAGTGGTCAGTGCAGAGGCAGCTTATTATGCACCTATTTCATTTTTAAAACCGGCAGAAGCGTATATAGAAGTTCACGATACGATGACTGCCGGTGAGATTGCCGCAGAATTACAAAAAAAAGGGATTATTTCCAATACGTGGTGGTTTCGGACAGTAGCAACTTTAACAGGGACAGCCAATACAATGAAACAAGGAGAATATTTGGTCAATAGTCGTATGAGCTTGCATGATTTAATGGCAAAATTGGTAAGCGGTAAATCAGAAGCGGAACGCATCATTATTCCTGAAGGCTATACTGTGCGCCGAATCGCCCAAGTCCTTAATCAAAAAGGATTGGTCAAGGAAGCTGATTTCTTGTCAGCAGCGGCAGATACAAAAAACTTATACCCATATATGCATGGAAATCGTACAGTTACGTTTCCGTCAGAAGGTTTTTTATTTCCTGATACATATTTTATCCCGCGAGGGGCAACGGCAGATCAGATAGTAAAAATGATGCTGGATAATTTTGATAAGCATCTTACAGAAAATATGAGGGAAAGCGCAGACCAGCACAATATGTCAATTTATCAGTTTGTTACATTAGCCTCCATGGTAGAAAAAGAGGCACAATATGAAGAAGACCAGCCGATTATTGCCGCGGTATTTCTTAAACGGTTGAAAATCAATATGCCGCTGCAGTCTGATGCCAGCCTTTCTTATTCTTTAGGATCTCATAAATCAGCCTATAGTATAGAAGAGACGAAAATTGATTCTCCGTATAATACATATTTATATACAGGACTTCCTCCGGGACCGATTGGCAATCCCGGGGTAAACTGCTTGAAGGCTGTTGCCGAAGCGAAAGATACGGAATATTTGTTTTTTGTAGCAGACGCTAAGGGGCATAATCATTTTTCCCGGACCTATGAAGAACATATGCAGAATGTGAAGGAGTATATGCCTTGAAGGAGTTATTTGAAGAAATGAAAAAATATGCAGCAGCGCAGATGATTCCTATTTTACGTGATACGGAAGTAACTCTATTTTGCAGATTAATAGCGGAAGCGGCTCCGAAGCGTGTTTTGGAAATCGGAACGGCTATTGGGTATTCTACATTGCAGATGGTTCCGCTGCTGTCTGAAAACGGATCGATTGTTACCATTGAGATTGACAAGGAGCGCGCGTATAAAGCACGAGAATACATTGCACGAGCACATTGCGAAGATCGTGTTACACAATTGATCGGAGATGCCGCCGTTCTTTTAAATGATTTAAAAGGTCCGTGGGACTTAGTTTTTTTGGATGGGCCTAAAGGGCAGTATTCACGACAGCTTGTGAAATTAATTCCCGAACTGTCGCCGCGGGCAGTTATTATTGCTGATAATATTTTATATCATGGAATGGTACGCATCAAGGGAACGATACCTCATAAACATCGTACGATTGTTATGCGGCTTCGAGAATATTTACGAATGGTAACTCAGGATAAAAGATTTGAGACGACTTTTTATGAAAACGGAGACGGAATGACCGTTTCCTATTGGAAAGGATACGAGTATGCAGAAAATGGAATTATTGGCACCTGCCGGTAATATGGATAAAATGAAAATGGCATTGCTTTATGGTGCCGATGCTGTTTATTTAGGCGGGAAAGCTTTTGGATTGCGTGCCTATAGCGGCAATTTTACAGATGAAGAACTAAGAGAGGCTGTTTCTTTTGCACATTCCTTGAAAAAGAAAGTGCATGTAACCGTTAATATTTTTCCTCATAATGATGATTTTAAAGGCTTGCCGGAATATTTGGAATATCTGGACAGCATAGGGGTAGATGCTATCTTAGTGGCAGATCCGGGTGTGTTTTATCTGGCCAGAAAAATTGTTCCCCGGATGCCGGTTCATATCAGTACGCAAGCGAATACAACAAACTGGATATCGGCTAAATTCTGGCAGGAAGCCGGTGCCAAACGTGTGGTTATGGCAAGAGAAGTTAGTCTTGCCGATATAAAAGTTATTCACGAAAAAGTTCCGGTTGAATTGGAAGGGTTTGTACATGGTGCTATGTGTATTTCTTATTCCGGACGTTGTTTATTGAGTAATTATTTTACACAAAACAGAGATTCTAACCGTGGCCAATGTGTGCAAGCCTGCCGCTGGAAATATAATATTGTTGAAGAAACCCGGCCTGGTCAATATTTTCCTGTTACGGAAGATGATAGGGGAACCTATATTTTTAATTCGAAAGATTTGTGCCTGCTTCCTTATTTGCCTGCATTATATGAGGCAGGCTTATGTAGTCTGAAAATAGAAGGACGTATGAAAAGTGTACATTATGTTGCTACTGTAGTAAAAGTTTATCGGGAAGCTTTGGATGCATTTGAACGAGATCCTGAACATTTTTCTGTAAAACAGGAATGGCTGGATGAATTGGAGAAGATTTCTCACCGACCATATACGAAAGGGTTTTCTGTATCTCGTCCAACGGAAGCCGATCAAGTATACAGCCACTCCAGTAATACACAGACACATGAATTTATCGGTCTTGTTACTTCCTATGACAAAGAAAAAAAAATCGTATATTTGGAACAGCGCAATAATTTTAAAGTTGGCGATACCGTTGAGTTTTTACAACCTCGAGGGAAAAATGTGCATCATATTATTACAAAAATGATTGATGAAAAGAACGCGATTATTACTGTAGCGCCTCATCCGCAGATGAAGGTGGGTATTTATATTGATACGCCGCTGCAGCCGTATTCTATGATGCGCCGAAAGGTGGCAGAGTCATGAATCACGATTGGGTTTATTTTCGTATAAAACCAGAAAATATGACGTTTGTAACACGTATTATAGAAGGCTGCGAATACTTGGGAGTGGTTACCGCATTAGATGGCAAAAAAGGAATTGGATTTGTAAGAACTGTTATCGATACAAAAGAATTGACGAAAGAAATACTGATGTCGCTGCCTTTTAGAGTAGAACTTCTTGATGTAAATCAACTTAAAATAATATAAGCACTATTATGCAACATAAATGCAATATAAAAAAAGATACCAGATTTTTATACTATTTTTCGGTATCTTTTTTTTATTTTATTATTTGCTGCTCCTATATAGATTATCACTGGTATTATCGCATTTTTACCGTTATTAGTGTATAATAAATATAGAGATAAATCACGTTATAACGTAATTTTTAAATAATATATCAGGGAAAGAATACCGAAAAGTCAGAAGGGAAGAATGGAAATATCAAATATTGCAGTTGATAATTAAAAATATGTGTATCAAGTCGGTATGTCTTTCGGAATCAGGAGGCAATTCTATGAGAAAATCTAATTGTTTAGCCATGATACTTGCCGGAGGAAAAGGAAGCCGTTTGGGGGTTCTTACTAAAAACCAAGCCAAACCAGGACTGCTGTTTGGCGGAAAGTACCGCATTATTGACTTTACATTGAGTAATTGCCGTCATTCCGGCATTGATACAGTCGGCATTTTAACTCAATATCAACCGTTGGCACTGAATTGGTATGTAGGAAACGGAAGTTCTTGGGATCTTGATTCTGACCGTGGAGGAACTTTTGTGCTACCGCCTTATATGACAGATGACGGAACCAATTGGTATCGTGGAACGGCTGACGCTATTTATCAAAATATGAATTTTGTGGATATGATTGGTTCCGATTATGTTCTTGTATTATCAGGCGATCATATTTATTCCATGGACTATTCGAAAATGCTGGCATTTCATAAAAAACATCATGCAGGTGTTACTATTGGCACGATTCGTGTCCCATGGAGCGATGCCAGCCGTTTTGGTATTATGACGACTGACGATAACATGAAAATACGTAAGTTTCAGGAGAAGCCGATACATCCGGAAAGCAATCTTGCTTCTATGGGAATTTATATTTTTAATCGAAAACTCCTGAAAACATATTTAATGGCGGATGCAAAGGAAATACATTCAGAACATGATTTTGGAAAGAATGTTATTCCTGCGATGCTGTCACAAAATCTGCCGCTGTATGCATATCCTTTTGAAGGATATTGGAAAGATGTAGGTACCATTGAAAGCTTGTGGCAGGCGAATATGGATTTATTAGCCGATGATCCACCTCTTGATCTGAATAATTCTGATTGGCGTATTTATTCCGGCAGTCAATCGCTGCCACCTCATGTCATTGGACCGCATGGCAGTGCCAGAAGCTCTCTTGTAGGGGAGGGATCTCAAATTTTAGGTACGGTGATACGTTCGGTTGTTTTTTACGGTGTTACTATTGAAGAAGGTGCAAAGGTGACTAATTCCGTTTTAATGCCGGGGACAAGTATTGAAAAAAATGCAGTAGTAGATAAAGCTATTATTGGCGAAAGATGTATTATTCAAAGTAATGCAGTTGTTCATAATGACGATGGTACCGTAATGGTTGTCGGTAACGATGAAAAGATAAAAGCGAGTGAGGGACAGATACAAGGAGACGTGATAGCATGAGCAGCCAAATCATTGGATTGATAAATCTCCAGGAAGATAATCCGCTGCGCGAATTGAATGAAAGACGTCCATTAGCTACTATGCCGTTTGGCGGAAAATTTCGCCTTATTGATTTTACTTTATCCAATATGGTAAACGCTGGTATCGGGGATATAGGAATTCTTCTTTCTGCAGAATCGCGTTCTGTATTAGACCACATACGTTCTGCTAAGGATTGGAATCTGGCCCGCAAGGGAGATGGCTTATTTTACTTGCCGCTGGAAGCACAAGATATTATTCATCCTATGGAGGGGGATGTTCGTACATATTATCATAATTTATCGTTTGTAGAGCGGGCGGTACAACCTTATATCCTGATTACGCGCAGTGACTATGTACAAAATATAGACTATGAAAAGGTTCTTCATTTCCATCGTCGGCATAATGCCGATGTGACTGTAATTTATCACCACCCGGCAACAGATATAACTGGCAATTTTTATATACTTGATACAGATGATAAAGACCGTATTACGGAGATAACTCCTAAAACGCATGTGAAAAGCGGTGAAAATGTCTATATGCGCGGAATCTTGATTGATTGTGAAATATTTAATCGATCTGTCCGTCTGGCATATGCCAAAGGGTATAAATTCATATTGACGGATATTTTAAAAAGAAACATTGACCGGCTGCGCGTTTTCGGTTTTAATTATCAAGGCTATACGGCTTGTATTCATTCCGTTCCTGCGTATTTTAATGCGAATATGGAATTACTGGATGTAAAAAAATGGCGCAGTCTCTTTCTTGATGGAGAAAGGCGGATATATACAAAAATAAAAGATGAAGCTCCGGCCAAATATATGGAGGAATCCGCTGTAAATAACTCACTGGTAGCGAATGGCTGTATTATTGAAGGCCGGGTAGAAAACAGCATTCTTTTTCGCAAAGTCCGTGTGGGAAAAAATGCGGTCATACGTAACAGTATCATTATGCAGCACTCTGCCGTTGGTGATGATGCACAGCTAAACTATGTTATTTGTGACAAAAATGCAATTATTCAGTCAGAAGCTGTGCTGACGGGGACAAAACAAATGCCTTTATGTATTGGAAAATATTCGGTTATCTGATGTAAAGAGAGGTATGCGCATGAAGAAATGGAAAGATAAAGAAGAATTCAAAAAAATATTTATTCGTAAATCTCATGTAGCATGGGAAAAAGATGTGCGCGACCTTATACCAAACGAAGTATATCAGACCGTTGCATTTATGATTCGTGATTTAATAAGTGAAGATTGGATTAAAACCAATAAGATGTATGTAGAAAAGAAAGTTAAACAAGTATATTATTTTTCGATTGAATTTTTATTGGGAAGATTACTGCAGTCAAATTTGATTGGTGTTGATATGGAAACAGTTTGCCGCGAAGGATTGCATGATTTGGGTTGGGATTTGGATGCTATTATACCGGAAGAACGAGATCCGGGATTGGGGAATGGAGGATTAGGCCGTCTTGCAGCGTGTTTTGCAGATTCTTTGGCAGCTCTTCGTTTGCCCGGTCATGGATGTAGTATCCGCTATCAATATGGGTTGTTTAATCAACGTATTGTGGATGGACAACAAGTTGAACTTCCGGATAATTGGCTGGTAGATGGCTATCCGTGGGAAGTGAAGAAAGTAGATAAGGCGGTCAATGTATGTTTTAGCGGCAATGCGTATATGCGTCCTGACGGTGAGGGAAACTTGGAATGCGTATACGAAAATTATCACTCTGTCCGTGCTGTGCCGTATGATGTGCCTATGGTTGGCTATCATAATGATACCGTCAATACATTGCGGTTATGGCGTGCCGAATATACCCGAGAAGATGTATATCGTGTCTTGGCCAAAGGAAATCGACATGAGGCATTTCGCTATAAAGATAATGTACAGCTTATTTCTCGCTTTTTGTATCCGGAAGACAGTACGGAAGAAGGCCGCAGGTTACGGCTTATGCAGGAGTACTTTATGGTCTCTGCCGGCGTCCAAAGTATAGTCCGGCATTTTAAGCAGAAGATAAGCCCTAATATTAAAGTATTTGGGCACTATGTGGCCATTCATATCAATGATACGCATCCCGCTTTGGTTATACCTGAATTAATGCGGATTTTTATGGACGAAGAAGGGCTGCCGTGGGAAACGGCATGGGATATTACCACGGAAGTTGTAGCCTATACCAATCATACCATTTTGCCGGAAGCAATGGAGCGCTGGTCGATTCCTATGTTTAAGGAATTGCTGCCGCGTATCTATTTAATCATAGAAGAATTAAATAAGAGATGGCTGCAGCAGATACGGAGTAAAAATCCCGGCGATGAGGTAAAAGCGCGTGAAGTGGCAATCCTGTGGGATAATCAGGTTCATATGGCTCATCTTGCCGTATTGGGAAGTCATAGTATTAATGGGGTGGCGGAAATTCACTCGCAAATATTGAAGGAATCTACGCTGCATCAATTTTATACCTGTTTTCCTAAGCGCTTTAATAATAAGACGAACGGAGTATCTCACCGGCGTTGGCTGATTCAGTCGAATCCACAACTGGCACAGCTTATAGATTCGGCTATCGGCAATACGTGGCGTAAACATCCTGAGCATATGATCCATCTCTCCGCATATACAGCAGATACTGCTTTTCTGGAACAACTGGATCAAGTAAAAAGAATACGTAAAAATATACTTACATCATATATTAAAGCGGAATATGATCAGCAAATAGATATAGACTCTGTTTTTGATATACAAATTAAACGATTCCATCTGTATAAGCGTCAACTGTTGAATATTCTCCATATTCTCAATCTGTATTATGCATTAAAAGAGAATCCGAACATGGATATCGTTCCGCGCACATATTTATTTGGCGGAAAAGCTGCGGCAGGGTATGGCGAAGCAAAAATGACGATTAAACTCATTAATGTAGTTAGTAAAATGATTAATGGGGATCATCGTTTGGAGGGAAAATTAAAAGTACTGTTTTTAGAAAATTATAATGTTTCTTTAGCTCAACTTTTATTTCCGGCAGCCGATGTAAGCGAACAAATTTCTACGGCCGGTAAAGAAGCTTCCGGAACCGGCAATATGAAGTTTATGATGAATGGAGCTATTACATTAGGGACTATGGATGGCGCTAACGTAGAAATTCATCATGAAGTAGGTGACGATAACTGTGTTATTTTTGGACTGCGGGCCGATGAAGTGATGAAGTATTATGTTCACGGCGGATATTCATCTTGGGATTTATATCGTACAAATGAGCACATTCGCATGCTTTTGACACATTTAGTAGATGGTTCGTTGGGAAACGGCAATTATGCTTTCCAAATGTTATATGATTCTCTTTTGGATCGAAATGATGAATATTTTGTGCTGAAAGATTTTGATTCGTATTGCGAGGCACAGAAAAATATCGGCTGCCGTTATCAAAATCACTATAAATGGCTTCAGTCTAGTGCCGTAAATATAGCACATTCGGGATTTTTTTCCAGTGATCGGACGATTCGGCAATATGCACGTGATATTTGGCATATTAAACCTGTTGAAAGTACGTAGGTTTTGGAGGGGACATTATGAAATTAAGTGCAATCGATGACTACAGTACATTTTTATATCACCAGGGTACAAATTACAGCAGCTACCGTTTATTCGGTGCACATTTCACGTCTTATAAGCGCAAATCCTGTGTTCGTTTTGCCGTATGGGCACCTCATGCACAGCAGGTGAGTGTTGTCGGTGATTTTAATAATTGGGATGACCGGATGGATAGGATGACAGCTTCTTCCTATGGAAATGGCATCTGGGTTGCTTATATTGAAGGATTGCAGGAAGGCGATATATATAAATATGCCATTACAACATCTTCGGGAGATGTGATTCTTAAAAGTGATCCGTATGCCTTTGCGTCAGAACTGCGTCCGGGAACGGCTTCAAAATTGACGAAACTTCACTACCATTGGAAAGACAAAAATTGGCAGCGGGATTGCCAAAACTATGACTCTTACAAAAATCCCATGCTTATCTATGAAATGCATCTTGGATCCTGGCGCCGTAACGCGGCAGGCGATGTATTGACATATCGTGAAATAGCACAGCAGGTAGTCGCGTATGTAAAAGATATGAACTATACTCACATTGAACTCATGCCCTTGTGTGAATATCCTTTTGACGGATCTTGGGGATATCAGATTACCGGTTATTTTTCAGTAACAAGCCGGTACGGCAATCCTGAAGATTTTATGTATTTTGTTGATGTATGTCACCGCAATCATATCGGGGTTATTTTGGATTGGGTTCCCGGACATTACTGTCGTGATGCGCAGGGACTTCGCTTCTTTGATGGACAACCGGTGTATGAATCGGAAAATGAATTATTAGCGGAAAATCAAGAATGGGATACGATGAATTTTGATTACGGTCGTACGGAAGTGCAAAGTTTCCTTATATCGAATGCACTTTTCTGGCTTACGCAATTTCACCTTGATGGCTTGCGTATTGATGCTGTTGCTAACATGCTGTATCTTGATTACGGCCATGGTGCCGGTCCCTGGCAGTCTAATGCCTATGGCGGGCGCGAAAATCTTGATGCCATTGATTTTTTGCATAAGTTAAATACCGCTGTTTTTGCGGCGATACCACAGACACTGATGATAGCGGAAGAATCATCTGCATGGCCTCTTGTCACGAAACCGGTCGATGTGGGCGGTCTGGGATTTAACTATAAATGGAATATGGGCTGGATGAACGATATGTTAAAATATATGTCTCTGGATCCCATATATCGAAAGGAAAATCATAATTTGGTTACGTTTTCCTTATGTTATGCTTTTTCAGAAAATTTCATTTTACCCTTATCACACGATGAAGTTGTTCATGGAAAACGTTCTTTATTAAATAAAATGCCGGGAGATTATTGGCAGAAATTTGCTGGGTTACGAGCTTTTTATGCCTACTGGATGGCTCACCCGGGGAAAAAACTGCTCTTTATGGGATGTGATTTTGGACAATTTATTGAATGGAACTATAATGATAGTTTAGATTGGCATTTATTAGAATATCCGATGCACCATGCGCTGCATGATTATGTGAGAGAACTCAATGCATATTATCTGGAACATCCGGAGCTCTGGCAAGAAGATTGTGAATGGTCCGGCTTTTCGTGGATCAGCTGCGATGATTGTAATAATAGCGTGATTGCCTTTTATCGCAGGGGCAGGGAAAATAATCTGATGACTGTTGTCCTCTGTAATTTTACACCCATTGTTCGTCATTCCTATCGAGTGGGTGTTCCGGAAAAAGGGGTATATGCAGAAGTGTTTAATAGTGACGCGGAACGGTTTGGGGGTTCTGATGTATGTAACACAGATGCTTTTGTCAGTGAAGACATTCCTATGCATGGGCAAAATCAATCTATGGTGTTGACATTACCGCCATTAGCTGTTATATACCTAAAGATGCAGTCGGAAATAACTGATAATGGAACAGAAAAAATATAAAGAATAATGTGATAGTACATACAATAATTTTTTAAAATTTCAATCATAGAAAATTTTTGAAAAGAGGTGTTACCTATGATTAAAGTTTTATTTGTTGCTTCTGAAGCAGTGCCATTTGTTAAAACCGGCGGGTTAGCAGATGTTATGGGCGCATTGCCAAACGTATTGGCATCTAAGGGAATGGATGTTCGTCTGGTGATTCCTAAATATAGCCAAATTCCCGATTCTTACAACGATGAAATGCAGGAAGTGTACCATGGTGTTGTAAATTTAGCTTGGCGTCAATTATATTATGGCGTTGAAAAAATTGAAAAGAGTGGAATGACCGTTTATTTTATTGATAATGAACAATATTTTAAACGAGATCGTTTGTATGGTTTTGATGATGATGCAGAACGGTTTGCGTATTATAGCCGGGCAGTTTTGGCAATGCTGCCAAAAATCGGATTTCAGCCGGATATTATTCATTGTAATGATTGGCATACAGGTCTTATCGGTGTTTTTTTAAAAGAAGATTTTTATCGAGATTCCTATTATAAAAACATAAAAGTTGTGTATACTATCCATAATTTAAAATACCAGGGGATATTTTCTCCGTCAGTAGTAGAGGATATAATGGGGTTGCCGCGAAAACTTTTTGATAACGGAAATCTTGAATGTGACGGATGTGTTAATTATATGAAAGCCGGTATGGTGTACGCTGATCATATTACTACCGTGAGTCAGACATACGCACAAGAAATTGCATACCCTTATTTTGGCGAAAAGTTGGATAGCTATATTCGCCTGTGTAAGCATAGACTGACCGGGATTATCAATGGGCTTGATGAAACAATATATAATCCGGCAAAAGATCCGTTTATTCCTTTTACCTATACCAAAAGCAACGTGTTCAGCCGTAAAGCTGCTAATAAAGAATCGTTGCAGGAACGTCTGGGACTTCCCGTCAATCGTAATATTCCTATGCTTGCTATTGTATCCCGTCTTATTGAAGATAAGGGGATGGATTTAATAATGCGTATTATGGATGAATTGATGATGGAAGAGGTACAGCTCATTATTTTAGGTACTGGCGATTGGCCGTATGAGGAGGGGTTTCGTCATTTAGCCCAGCATAATCCGACAAAAGTTTCGGCAAATATTCTTTTTGATGAAGGATTAGCTCACTGTGTATATGCGGCTTCAGATTTATTTATTATGCCATCACGATATGAACCTTGCGGACTGAGTCAACTTATTGCTTTAAAATATGGGACGATTCCTGTTGTCAGAGAAACAGGAGGATTAAAAGATACGATTATTCCTTTTGACAAATATACGAATACAGGAAACGGATTAAATTTTCAAAATTTTAATGCCCATGAATTATTGTTTACAGTGAAACGAGCGTTAAGTTATTATGCCGATTCTCATTTATGGAAGTATCTCGTTCATAATGCGATGACAAGCAAATACGGCTGGCGTAAGTCGGCGGATAAATACGAAGAATTGTACACTCATATTTTAAATACATGATCAAATAGATCAATACCCCCTTGACCAAATTAAGCATATGGTGGGGGGTATTTTAGAAAAAGGAGTTCTGAACATGGACCTATATTTATATCATGATTCACGGAATCCGGTATATAAATCAATATTTGGCGCTGTCCGTACAGGTAAAAAACTTACATTACGAATTTCTGCCAACCTAAAAAATGAAAATACCTGTTTGATTACGCTGCGTACTTGGAAAAGCAATGAAGGAGAACATAAAATACCCATGGCAGAAAAAGGCGGATTTTACGAAGCCGAAATTACCATGCCTGAAGAAGGGGCACTTTTATGGTATTATTTTATTGTCCAATATCAAGGAAACACCGTATATTATGGTAATAATAAGGAACAACTTGGTGGAGTAGGCGCTGTGTATACACAAGAGCCGCCATCATACCAAATTACCGTTTATGATAAGGATGTTCATACGCCGGATTGGTTTAAGAATGCGATTGTGTATCAAATATTTCCAGATCGATTTTGTCGGAGTGAATCATCGACTGCCAAACTTTTTGGGAAAAAAGGGGCTGTTATTCACAGTGATTGGAATGATATACCGCACTATTGCAAAGATAATCAAGGAAATGTTGTGCAATATGATTTTTTTGGCGGCAACTTAGCTGGAATAAGAAAAAAATTAGACTATCTCAAGATGCTGCATGTCACAGCGGTATACTTGAATCCAGTTTTTGAAAGCAGCAGCAATCATCGATATGACACAGCCGATTATCATCATATTGATCCTATGCTGGGAACAAATGAAGAATTTTCTCGCTTGTGTGCAGATGCTGAAAAAAAAGGCATACATATTATTTTGGATGGTGTATTCAGTCATACAGGCGAAGATAGCATATATTTTAATAAATTCGGACACTACCCTGAAACAGGAGCGTATCAATCGAAACAATCCCCGTATTATGATTGGTATAGGTTTATCGATTATCCTGACAAATATGAGTCATGGTGGGGTGTAAAAGCGCTTCCCAACGTAGCCGAAATGACCCCGTCTTATTTGGACTTTATTATTAATAATAAAGATAGTGTCCTTACGTATTGGCTGGAGCGGGGAATCAGCGGCTGGCGTCTTGATGTGATCGATGAACTTCCGGAAACCTTTTTGCGCAAATTTTATCATACACTAAAAAAAGAAAACGCACAGGCTGTTCTGATCGGCGAAGTGTGGGAAGATGCGTCGAATAAAATGAGTTATGGAGAACAACGAGAATATCTTTGCGGCAAGGATATGGACAGTGCCATGAATTATGCTTTGCGGGCCATTATGATAGACTTTATTTTGGAACACAAAGACGGCAGACGTACGGCAGAAGAAATATATCGGCAGATGGAAAATTATCCGCAGGAAAATTTTTATGCTATGCTGAATCTTATTGGCAGCCATGATGTAAAGCGGATTTTATCTATTCTTGGTGCAGATGGCGGAACCGCTGTTTTGACAGCTTCAGAAAAATCGGAAGCACGTCTTAAAGTACTTTGTACATGGCAGATGACAATGCCAGGTGCCCCATGTATTTATTATGGGGATGAAGCTGGGGTAACCGGTGATGTAGATCCTGATAATCGCAGAACGTATCCATGGGGAAATGAAAATACACGTATTTTAGAATGGTATATACAGCTCACCACCTTGCGGAGTCATAATGCTGCTTTACGGACCGGACGCTTTATTCCTCTTTATGGAAATGGCGATATTTATGCATATGCCCGTAGTATTGAAGGCGGTATGGATGTGTTTGGAAAAAAAGCAGAAGATGGTTTTTTTATTATCGTCATGAATCGGAATACCACTGCAATACGGTCTATTAGTATGTATACAGATGGATTGGCCTATGGTAAGTTATATGATGCCTTTGAGCCCAATCGAGTTCCTATCTGCACAGTAAACAGCCGTTTTACTGTAACCTTGCCGCCCCTTGGTGTTACGGTATTGAAAGGCATGGATGAAATAAAAGAAAAAAGGGCCGGAATCTTATGCCATCCTACGTCATTTCCTTCCAGCTATGGTATGGGCGATCTAGGAAACGAGGCAATGCAGTTTATTGATTTTCTTTCTCAAGCGGGGCAGAAGGTATGGCAAATTTTACCGCTTACGCAGCCGGGAGAAGGAAATTCCCCCTATGTATCTATGTCGGCTTTTGCCGGGAATGAACGATTGATTTCATTGGATAAATTGGTCACGATGGGATGGCTGAAAGAAAAACGTTTTCTGGAATTTAAGCGGCAGATATTGCAGGCTCATACATATGAAGAAAAATGGCAGTGCAAAAAGATGTGTTTATGGGATATGTCGCATGATCCTGATTTAGTAATTCCTTGGAATGATTTTGCGGCATTCTGTCAGAATAATGCAGATTGGCTTGAAGAGTATGCCATATTTTCGGCAATACATGATTTTTATCAAGGGAATTCATGGACTCAATGGCCTGATGATATACGGAATCATGAAGCGGCAGCCATTGAGTACTATAAAAAAGAATTATCAGCCACCCTATCTCATAATAAATTTATGCAATATATTTTTCATATGCAATGGCAGGAAGTACGGCAATATGCCGCAAGCAAAGATATTGCAATTTTAGGTGACATACCAATATTTGTTGCTCATGACAGTGTAGACTGCTGGGCTCATCAAGAGTTTTTCGATTTAGACGAACAGGGATATTTGCGTCACGGAGCAGGTGTTCCGCCTGATTATTTTTCTGCCGATGGACAAGTTTGGGGGAATCCATTGTACCGGTGGGATACTATAGCTGCGGATCAGTATGAATGGTGGATCAAGAGATTTCAACGTGTGTTAGCTATGGTTGATGAAATACGTATTGATCATTTTCGCGGATTTGCATCTTGTTGGGCTATTCCTGCCGGTTCACATACTGCCAGAGACGGAAAATGGGATCCCGGCCCAGGAATTGACCTGTTTCGAGCGATATACAAAAAAATTCCTAATATTCAATTAATAGCAGAAGACTTAGGATTTATAACGGATGATGTCTGTGAATTAAAAAACAAATTAGGTATCCCGGGGATGAAGATTTTGCAGTTTCATATGAAATACCGATCAGATGGCCGCTATAGTTTTGATACAGAACCGGATTGCGTTGCTTATACAGGTACACATGACAATAATACGTTGCTTGGATGGTATACGGAGGAATTGGATAGGTATCAGCAGGAACAGATGAAAAATGCTTTGGGATTAGAGAAAAATGCTTCTGCAGAAGAAATTGTATGGTCTTTTGTATCGTATGTATACAGCCGAAGGGCAAAGACCATTATAGTGCCCCTGCAAGATGTCTTGTGTTTGCCGTCAGCGTGTCGTATGAATCGCCCCGGCATCAGTCATGGACAATGGCTGTGGCAGGCAGAAAAAGGACAACTGACCGACATGTTGGCACAGAGACTTGCAATCTTGTGCAAACAGTACGGCAGATGAGAAGATAGTTGCATTTCTGTATAATATGTGATACAACTAATATCATTCCATAGAAATATAGTAACTGTACTTGGAATGGGAGACAAATGAAAAGAGGGGTTTTCTTTGCATAATAACGATGATGAAGCATTAATGCTGCATAAAAGATTAGCGGGTAAGTTAAACATAGGCAGCAAAGTAGCAGCTAATTCAAAAAAATCTTTATCCTTGCTGTATACACCGGGGGTGGCAGCACCTTGCCTAAAAATTGCTGAAGATGAAGCACGGTCATATGAATATACTGGACGTGGAAATTATGTTGCTGTAGTCACGGATGGCAGTGCGGTTCTTGGACTGGGAAATATTGGACCGCAGGCAGGTATGCCGGTCATGGAGGGGAAATGTCTTCTTTTTAGTGAATTTTCCGGAATAAATGCAGTTCCTCTTTGTATTGGAACTCAGAATGTGGAGGAAATTATTCGATTTGTACAGCTGCTGGAGCCATCCTTTGGTGGTATCAATTTAGAAGATATTAGTGGCCCTCGTTGTTTTGAAATTGAAAGAAGATTACGGGAAACGATGCATATTCCTGTATTTCATGATGATCAGCATGGAACTGCGATTATTGTGCTGGCGGGTATTATTAATGCGTTGCAGTTTGTTAACAAGCCGGCAGCGTCGGCAAAAGTTGTTATTAATGGCGGAGGTGCCGCGGGTCTTAGTATTGCTAACTTGCTTTTAGAATATGGGATAAAAGATATTATCATTTGTGATATTCATGGGGCCCTTTGTGAAGGGGATGCAGATAGTAATCCGGCTCAGGAAAAAATGGCTGAAAAAACCAATATTCGTCATGAACATGGAGATTTAGCACATATTTTAAAAGACAAAGATGTTTTTATCGGCGTTTCAAAAGGAGGAATTGTATCCCCTGCAATGATACAATCTATGGCGGATAATGCAATTTGCTTTGCTATGGCAAATCCTATTCCCGAGATTTACCCGCAGGAAGCGAAAGCGGCAGGAGCACGTGTAGTTGGATCGGGGCGTTCGGATTTTCCCAATCAGGTGAATAATGTACTTGTATTCCCCGGTGTATTTCGCGGCGCATTAGATTGTCGTGCTGCTGATATCAGTGAAAAAATGAAATTGGCTGCGGCAAAAGCTATTGCAGCAGTTGCAGAAAAAGATGGATTGCGTGAAGAATATATTCTGCCGGATGCCTTTGACAGCAGAGTAACGATAAATGTTGCTGCAGCGGTTGCCGAAGCAGCAACACAGGAGGGCATCGCTGGAATGCCAATGACGGTTGCAGAAGAAGTGGAAAAAGCAAAATCTTTTATGAAAAAGTAAGATAGATAACTGCAGCTGTATTCTCATAGATAATTAAGAGGATACGGCTGTATTTCTTTTTGTCTGCTGCAGTAATTATGGTAAGATATATAATGTATAGAGAAATAAAAAATCACATGTCTATTTTAAAAAATGGATTTACTGGTTTATGTCGAATAATATATACATAAGAATCTTGATTGAAAGTGGGTGATAATGTGTATATAAAATATATGCGTTTACAGAATTATCGTTTATTTAAAGATGTAGAAATGAACTTTCATGAAAGAGCAAATTATCTCGTGGGAGAAAATAATATTGGTAAGAGCAGTTTTTTACGCTTATTATCGCTGATAAGTTCCGGTTTTGGCATTTTAGAACATGACTATGCTGATACAAATCTTCCTATTGTAATTATTGTCGAAATATGTTTATTGGATGACACATCAGAACATTTTTTTGATAGTGAAGAAGGGGTGCCGGCCCAGGTGCGTCTGCGCATGGAAAAGCGGGTGGATGAAATTTTTCCGCGTTTATACAATGATATAGATAATTCACAGCTGCCGCTTGATTTAATTCGACGCATCCGATATATTTATCATTCAGAAACGCGAAACGACGATTATCTTGTTTCTGACGAAATATATAATTTATTAAAAAATGATATACTTAAAAGTGGACAAATTGAAGAATTCAGGCCTTCTCCCGATATGGTCCAATTCATTCGTCAGCAGGAACGGTATAGTGAATATGATACTTCTTTTTATATGAATGTATTGGTGTTGTCTAAATTGTTGAGCCGTCAGGATCGGCCCAGAGCGGATAATTTAAAATTCATTTCTCTTGTAGCCTTGAAGATTTTATCTCAAATATATGTAATGTATCACAGTAAAGCCGTTCCTTTTGAACATACGATTATTGTAGACAGCAAGGGCAAACGATTTTTGTCTATATTTGTGGCGATAGATGAACCGGAAATACATTTGCATCCTTATATGCAGCGATCTATTTTGACATATTACAAACAATTGCTGCAGAATGAGGATCCGGCTTTTTGCTGTATTCTGAAATCACTGTTTAATATAGATGGGCTGCGGGGACAGATGTTTATTGTTACGCATTCGACAGATTCGCTAGTGGATGATTACCGTAATATCATTCGCTTTTACAGAGACAAATGTGGATGTGTTCAGGCTGCCTGCGGTGTAAATTTCCACTTTAATGAAGAAATAGAAAAACATCTGATTATGCATTTCCCGGAAGTAAAAGAAGCACTGTACTCGCGCAGCGTTATTATTGTCGAAGGGGAAACGGAATATGGATGTTTCCAGCTTTTTGGCACGACATTGGAATTGCGTTTTGATTATTATGGCATTTGTCTTATTAATGCGCGCGGAGAAAGCTCTATATCTAAAATCAAAAAATTACTGCAGTATTTTAAAATACCTACAGTGGCACTTTATGATGCAGATGTAAAAGGCAGCCGTGAGGCGGAAAAAAATGTTTTTTTTACAGACGAAATTTGTTTTGAAATGGATCTCGCAAAAGCTATGATTGACAAAGGAAAACGACGGATTTTAGATCATATCATTTATACAGCCGGAGGTACCCATGGCAAAGCAACGGCGGATATGCTGAAAAAAGCTTGCCGTAAGCTGGATATGAATTACCATAATTATCCGCCGAGAATGCTGGAGAATGTAAATCCTCGCAATGTAGAGGCTATGTACGTGTATTATTTTTCTTGGCTGTATAGCAATAAAGGGGTTATTTTAGGCCGCCTTATTGGGCAATCTCTTACAAAACAGGAAATACCGGCTTCTTTTACCCGGGTAATTAAAGTTGCCGGTCAATTAGCTAAAGTTGATTCGAATCAAGATTGTTGAATATAGTATATGTATTAAGAAATAGGAGTTGCGTACGTTGCGTATCTTTATTGCAGAAAAACCGAGTATGGCTAGGGAATTAGCCAAATGTCTGCCACCGCCGCAGCACAAGAAAAAAGGATTCATTGAAACCGGAGACGGTATTGTTACTTGGGCTTACGGGCATGTATTACAGCAGGCAGAACCACAGGATTATGATATAAAGTATAAAACATGGAAAGCGGAAGATTTGCCGATTGTGCCGAAAGAATGGAAACTGTTGGTCAGCCCGAACAGTAAAGAACAATTCCAAACGATCTGCAATCTGATTACTCAGGCAGACAGCATTATTAATGCAGGAGATCCGGATAGAGAAGGTCAGCTTTTAATTGATGAAATATTAGATTATGTAGGGAACACCAAGCCGGTACAACGGATACTTCTGAATGCTCTTGATGAAAAGAGCATTCAAGAATCTTTGGCGGATCTGCGGAATAATTCTGATTTTCTCCACTTGAAAGAATCCGCATTGGCTCGCAGCCGTGCGGATTGGCTTATTGGGATGAACTTATCACGGGCATATACATTGGCTGCGCGGAGGCAGGGCCATCGCGTTGTTTTTCCTATCGGCAGAGTCAAAACTCCAACATTGGCACTTGTTGTGCGGCGTCAGCGGGAACTGGATCATTTTGTTCCTGTCGAGTATTTTATTGTAAAGGCTGTGTTTATTCATGCCAACGGAAGTATTACTGCGCAGTGGCAGCCGAAGGATACGCAAACAGGGATGGATTCTGAGGGACATATTATTGAAGAAAAAGCAGCTCAGGCACTTATTGATCGGTTACATAATAACCCGTCAGGAGTAATTCAAGAACGAAAAAAGACAAAAAAGAAGGAAGCGCAGCGTCTTCCCCTATCATTGTCATCCCTGCAGGTTTTAGCAGGCAAACGCTATGGATATGATCCGCAGCAGGTATTGGATGCAGCACAGCAGCTTTATGAACGAAAACTTACGACATATCCCCGCTCTGATTGTGAATATCTGCCATGCAATCAATGGAAAGATCGTTCTTCTATTATACGTAACTTACAAAGCAACCAGGCTGGAAAATTATCAGAGTGGGCTGAAAAGGCTGATCTTTCTATTAAAAGCAGGGCATGGAACGATAGTAAAATCACAGCGCATCATGCCATTATTCCCACGACGGTTTTTTGTGATTTTTCTAAATTGACATCACTGCAGCAGCATATTTATTATCTTATTGCGCAGTCATACATTGCACAATTTTATCCGTTGTATGAATATGATCAGACTCGTATACTCGTTGAAGCGGCATCAGAACTGTTTGTGGCCCATGGAAAAGTAATTACTGTATTGGGATGGAAAGAACTATATACATCTGATAAGAATGATGTCGAGGAGGAAGAAAACGACGACGGACTGCCTGTTGTAAAAAAAGGAGATACGGTTGTCTATCAAGATGGGCTTGTGGATAAGAAAACAACGAAACCGCCGTCGCGCTTTACGCCATCTACGCTGTTGGCGGCAATGAAGGAAATTTATAAATATGTTAAAGATGATTCTTTAAAGAAAAAACTAAAAGAGGTACAGGGCATTGGAACAGAAGCGACACGGGCTACTATTATTGATGAACTGATAAAACGAAAATTTTTAGTAGAAGAAGGGAAAAAAAGATATTTGAAGCCGACAGATAATGCATATCTGCTTGTAGATGCATTGCCTGATGAAATGGTATATCCCGATGAAACAGCTGTTTGGGAAGATCGGCTATATAAAATGAGTGAAGGGAAAGATCAACTTGCTTCATTTCTGCAGGATCAAATTATATTTTTAGAAAAACTTGTTGCAAGAGCCAGAGAAGTAAAAATTGTTAGCAAAAATATGAATAAAGATCAGAAAATATGTCCGCAATGCGGTGCGGTCATGGTTTTACGGCATGGCAAGTACGGCGACTTTTTTGGCTGTACCATGTATCCGAAATGCCGATATACAGAACAAATGACAGCCCCGTTAAAAGAAGAAGAAAAAAAATATAAATGTCCTCGCTGCCATGATGGGTATTTTATTTGCCGCACGAGTTCTTACGGACGCTATTGGGTATGCAGCGAACCTGCTTGCAATACAACTTGCAGTGACGTAGAGGGAAAACCAAGCATATTTGCAAAATAGTGATACTTAAGATGGGGGCCTTTAGAAACGGACTGTTGAAAATAATAATGGAAAAACCATGACAAGTACTGTTTTTTTGTATATAATTTAGAGTATATTAAACCACGAGGTGACAGTGTATGATATTGTCCGGTAAGGAAATTGTTAAACATATAGGTGAAAAAATCATTATTGATCCCTTTGATCCTAAACGAGTTAATCCTAACAGCTATAATTTGTCTTTATATAATCATCTTATGGTTTATGATCATCAGGAATTAGATATGGCTCAGTCAAATTCTGCTTCTGATATTATTATTCCCAAAAGCGGCTATGTGCTGCAGCCTAATAAATTGTATCTGGGACGGACGAACGAATATACGAAAACCAATGGATATATTCCCATGCTGGAAGGGCGTTCCTCCGTTGGAAGATTGGGCGTATTTATTCATGTAACTGCTGGGTTTGGAGATGTCGGATTTGCTGGATATTGGACATTGGAGATTTTTTGCGTGCAGCCTATTCGTATATATCCGGATGTGGAAATTTGTCAAATATATTATCATGATATTGATGGTGAATATGACACCTATAAATCTGGCAAGTATCAAAATAATCATGGGATTCAGACAAGTATGCTTTATAAGGATTTTCAAAAATAATCAATAAAAGGAGCATATCTATCTTAGATATGCTCCTTTTGTGCAGGAGGGTGATAATATAATGAAAGAAATAAAAATCCAAGATATGAAAAATTTTCGAATAGGCAGCAGTGAAAACCGTAAAGCTGGCACGGGATGTACGGTTATCATATGTCCGGAAGGTGCTCCCTGCGGTATTGATGTCCGGGGAGGAGGTCCTGCCAGCCGGGAAACAGAATTACTTAAGCCGGTTGCTGCCTGTGAAAAGATACATGCTATCGCGTTATGCGGTGGGAGTGCGTTTGGGCTTAATGCGGCAGGCGGTGTTATGAAGTATCTTGAAGAGCATGATATTGGTTTTGAAACGAGATACGGCAAAGTACCTCTGGTGTGTGCTTCCTCTATATTTGATTTAGGTTGTGGTGACAGCACGGTACGGCCGGATGAGGGAATGGGGTATGCCGCTTGTTTGGCGGCAGAACAAAACGATATACAGGAAGGAAATCATGGTGCCGGGACGGGCGCAACGGTTGGAAAACTTTGGGGAGCCGCTTACATGATGAAATCGGGGCTTGGCATATATGCTGTAGAAGCCCGGGGACTTCAAGTCGCAGCTGTTGTTGCTGTTAACGCCGTAGGTGATGTATATGATCGGAGCCGCAATTGTATTTTGGCGGGAATGCTTAATAAAGATAAAAACGGATTTGCTTGTTCGGAACGGATTCTGATAGAGGATAGAGATACGCCGAATCTCTTTTCACAGAGAGCACAAACACATGCAACGAACACTACTATAGCAGCAATTATTACGAATGCAGCTTTTGATAAGACGGCAATGAATAAAATTGCTGCTATGGCGGGTAATGGCATGGTACGCGCTATTTCACCGGTTAATACAATGGCTGACGGGGATTCTGTGTATGCTGTTTCTGTCGGTACTGTTACGGCAGATATTAATATTGTCGGAACGTTAGCGGCTTATGTTTTGGAAAAAGCCATTGGCCGTGCCGTATTATATGCCGATTCTGCATATGGAATTCCAGCAGTAAAAGATTTGCAATGGAAGAAATAACACAGGTATGATTGTATTAATTGGCAAATGTGTTTAAAAACTATTTGTTTCATTTGAAGCAAATAGTTTTTTTTATAAAAACATCACTAAAAAAGTTGACATTCATACTGCATTGGAGTAATCTATGTATGATAAATGTATAGCAATTTTGTCCATTTTAAAAATGTAATAATAAATAACTAGTAGGAGTGATTACTGTGAGTGAATTACTGAGAGTAGAAGGCCTGAAAGTTGCTGTTGAAGGCAAAGAAATCCTCAAAGGACTCGACTTAACAATTAATACAGGAGAAACACATGTTATTATGGGGACGAACGGAGCTGGGAAATCAACATTGTTTAACGCCGTGATGGGAAATCCCCAATATGCAGTTACCGCAGGCCGTATATTTTTTGAAGGCAGGGATATAACGGATCAGCCTGTTAACGAAAGGGCTAAAGCAGGCATCTTTATGGCGTTTCAATCACCAATAGCGGTTCAGGGGATTTCTGTAGAAAACTTTATCCGCAACGCTAAAAGTACTGTTTCCGGTGAACCACAGCGAATTATGCCATTTCGCAAAAAAATGCATAAACAGATGGAAGGTCTTATGATGGACCGTTCCTACGGAGATCGCTATGTCAATGATGGATTTTCCGGCGGAGAACGCAAAAAAACAGAAATTTTACAAATGTGTATGCTGGAACCTAAATTGGCTATGTTGGATGAAATCGACTCGGGTCTTGACGTGGATGCTGTCAGAATAGTTTCAGAAGCTGTTTCCGAATATCATAATGAAAGCAATGCTATTCTTGTTATTACACATCATAGCGAAATATTGCAAAAACTGATTCCTGACTATGTGCATATTCTCATTAATGGACGTATTGTCAAAACCGGCAATGCCAAACTTATTCAGGAAATTGAAGCTAATGGCTACGATGCCTTTAAAGAACAAGCTAAATAGGAGGGGTTAGTATGGCTGATGCAAAAAGTAAAATTGATGCCTTGTCCAATTTTGGCAACGTCTATAATTTTAAAAAAGATTTTACGTATTCCTATAAAACCGAAGCAGGATTGACTCCGGAAATTGTTAAGGAAATCTCAGATAAAAAACATGAACCGGAATGGATGCTGCGTTTTCGGCTGAAATCCTTGGAAACTTTTTATAAATTGGATTATCCCGACTGGGCACCTGATATCAGCGAACTCGATATGGATAATATTGTCACCTATGTACGGCCTAATGCACAGATGAAAGCGAATTGGAATGAGGTTCCCGATGACATTAAGGATACATTTGACAGGCTGGGAATTCCAGAGGCTGAAAAGACTTCATTAGCCGGAGTTGGGGCACAGTATGATTCGGAAGTCGTATATCACAGCATTCAAGAAGATTTAGTTAAACAGGGAGTTATTTATACGGATTTTGATACGGCTCTTAGCAAATATGAAGATATTGTAAAAGCACATTTCATGAAACTTGTCCCCCCGACAGATCATAAATTCGCAGCTCTTCATGGGGCAGTATGGTCCGGAGGATCCTATGTGTTTGTACCCAAGGGCGTACAGGTGTCCATCCCATTGCAGAGTTATTTTCGTCTGAACGCTCCCGGGGCGGGTCAATTCGAACATACTATGATTATTGTTGAAGAGGGAGCTAAGGTTCATTTTATTGAAGGATGTTCAGCACCTAAATATAACGTAGCAAATCTCCATGCAGGATGTGTGGAACTCTTTATTGGCGATAATGCAGAATTGACGTATTCAACTATTGAAAACTGGTCAAAAAACATGTATAACTTAAATACCAAACGAGCGATCGTAGGTAAGAACGGACGTATTAACTGGGTTACGGGCTCTTTTGGCTCGCATACATCCTGCTTATATCCTATGAGCATCCTGCAAGGAGAAGGGGCTCATTGTGAATTTACCGGAGTTACTTTTGCCGGTGAAGGGCAGTATCTTGATACGGGTTCCAAAGTAGTACATAATGCACCGTATACGACTAGCAATATTAATTCAAAATCTATTTCTAAAAGCGGTGGAGTCTGTATTTATCGAGGCTGCGTTGTTGTCAATGAAAAAGCAGAAGGAGCGAAGGCTAATGTCAGCTGCGAATCGCTGATGCTGGACGAAATTTCACAATCCGATACGATACCGGCGATTATTGTAAAAAATGATAATATAGATTTAGGGCATGAAGCGAAGATAGGACGCATATCTGATGAGGCTATTTTTTATCTGATGAGCCGAGGACTAAGTGAAGAGGAAGCACGTGCGATGTTGGTCAGAGGATTTGTCGAACCGGTTTCTAAAGCATTGCCTTTAGAATACGCGGTAGAAATGAATAATCTGATTAATCTGGAACTTAAAGGTTCATTGAAATAGGGAGGAATTATCATGATCAAAGAACAATATAACCAACTCCCGCGAACCACGTTCCGCTGGATGAAGGTAAATCATTTGGAGTTAGCACCTCAGCAGATGAGCCCGGCTGTATATATACAGCCTCAGGAACATCATGACGGAGAGGTCGCAGTGCGGTTTTACGATGGAGATGGCAATTTGTCGCTGGGAGACTTTACGGGTGCCAATGCAGAGGCGTTATCACAAGCGCTGCATCATAGTACGACGGGGTGCCGTATAGAAATTGCACCTCACGCAAAGGGAGCTGTTTGGCTTACCTATACACTGAGTGAAGAAGTTCCGCAGATTATTGCCCAACTTCAAATTAAGGCTGGTAATGGCAGTGATGTGTCGATATATCTGACTTTTGAAGGTGACGCGGAACAAGGAAATGTCAATTTTTTAAATTACATAGAAGCTGAGAAAGGCGCGAAAGTGAAAATTAGTAAAATTCAGCTTCACGGGGAACATGTACGGCATATAGAGCACCGTTATGCAAAAACAGAAAAACAAAGTTTCGTTGAGTATGTAAGTGCGGAAATTGGCAGCCGTGAAACGATTGTTTACTATAAGACAGATCTTTTAAAGGAAAGTGGGAAGTTTCACAGCAACACGATGTACATGGGAAATGATACACAGATATTTGATTTTTCCTATTGGGTTCCGCAACAGGGGGAACAGACGGAAACGGATATTCTTACAACGGGTTCGCTGATGGGCAGTGCGAAAAAATATTTTCGCGGTACGATAGACTTTCTGCGCGGTGGGAAGAAAGCAGTTGGTTCTGAATCCGATGTATGCCTTTTGCTGAGTCCGGGAGCACATTCTATTTCGATTCCGCTTCTTCTTTGCAAAGAAGATGATGTTGTTGGAAATCATGCTTCCAGTGCGGGTCAAATTGATCAAGATAAACTTTTTTATCTGATGAGCCGTGGATTTAGTGAAAATGGTGCACAATTGATTATTGTTGAGTCTAATATTAGACCGGTCATTGATAAACTGGGTGATTCGGCTATGGAAAATAAAGTGTTGCAGGCTGTTCGCGAAAAGATGCAGTACTGCCATAAGAAAGGTGATTGCCATGTTAAATGTTCGAAAAGATTTCCCCATATTGACTAAAGTTCATAACGGACATCAGATTGTTTATTTTGATAATGCAGCTACGACACAAAAGCCTAAACAAGTGATCCAGGCAATTGTTGATTTGTTGGAGAACCACAATGGCAATCCGCATCGTGGTGCGCATATTTTGAGTGTGGAAGCATCGAAGCTGTATGATGATGCGCGCATAGCTGTACAAAAATTTATTAATGCAGCGCATAGTGAAGAAGTTGTATTTGTCCGTAATGCTACGGAGGCGCTTAATATCATAGCTCGAAGTTATGGCGAAACGCACTTGCACGAGGGCGATAAGATTGTTATCCCGATTTCTGAACATCATGCCAATTTGGTTACCTGGCAGCGTGTTGCCAGAGTAACAGGAGCAAAACTTGTCTATATGTATCTTGATGAAACAGGACATTTTACGGAAAATGATTTAGCTAAAATCGACAGTAAAACAAAAATTGTTGCATTTGCGGCAGTCAGCAACGTGTTAGGCATGAAAACGCCTATTAAAAAAATTATTGATAAAGCGCATGCGGCAGGAGCCGTCGTTGTACTTGATGGAGCGCAGGCGGCACCTCATATGAAGAGTGATGTGCAACAATGGGATTGCGATTTTTATGTTTTTTCCGGACATAAGATGCTGGGTTCTGCTGGAACCGGTGTGCTGTATGGAAAACGTGATTTATTAAATGATATGGAACCTTTCCTTTTGGGCGGAGATATGATAGAATACGTCCAAGAACAGACCACGACTTTCAATGTGCTGCCGTTTAAATTTGAAGCGGGAACTGAAAATGTTGAAGGTGCGGTTGCATTGCATGCAGCAATTGATTATCTGGAAAACATAGGATTTGATACTATCGAAGCAAAAGAACACGAATTAGTAACGCGGGCTCTTCAGGGATTGGAACAAATTCCTTATGTTCACATTATCGGCAGTACCAACGCTGAGGAAAAAACAGGCGTTATTTCCTTTACTATTGAAGGAGTGCATCCTCATGATGTGGCAACTATCCTTGACAGCTACGGAATTGCGATTCGGTCGGGACATCATTGTGCACAGCCTTATGGCAGCCATATCGGAGCGGAGGCATCAAATCGTGTCAGCTTTTATATTTACAATACAGTTGAAGAAGTTGACTATTTTCTTGATAAATTAAAACTTGTTCGTAAAACGATGGGTTTTAAAGACTAGGAGTGGCAGATATGGAAGACATGAATCAGTTATATTCTGATATTATTTTGGAGCACAACCAGAATCAACTCAATAAACATGAACTCAATCCATATAATTTGGAAGAACGAGGGCATAATCCAAGTTGTGGCGATGATATTACGCTGCGTGCCGAAATCGAAAACGGCATTGTAAAGGATGCTGCGTATACGGGACACGGATGTGCTATCAGCCAAGCTTCGGCAGATATGATGATTGATATTATAAAAGGTAAAACAGTGGATGAAGCGTTGCGGCTTGTTGATTTATTTCTTGATATGATTAAACGGGAAATTACGGATGAGGAGAAATTAGAAGATTTGGAGGATGCTATTGCTCTAAAAAATATTTCTAATATGCCGGCTCGTGTAAAATGTGCAGTTCTTGCGTGGCACACCTTGAAAGAAGCTATTGTAAATAAAAATCAACAATAAAATTAATAAAGTATCTATTGGTTTAAGATAGAGAAAAGGAACATGTAGCAGGATAAATCAAAATCCTGCCACATGTTCCTTTTTGATGGGACTTAAAAACCAGATAGTTATTGTCCCTTATCTTCTGTATCGATTTTGCCATAAAACTGAAGATATAAAAATACGGCAGCGGCTATGCCAAATGCAATTACACTGGTCATTTGAGCTGATTTTAAACCCATAACGAGGTTTACGTAATCTCCGCGTAAAAATTCCAAGAAGAAACGTTCTACAGCATATAACATAATGTAAAGACAAAAGACCTGTCCTTTTTTGTGAGGGAAACTGCTGTAAAAAAGCAAGGCTACAAAAACTAAAACATCAAGTTGTCCTTCCCATATTTCTGCCGGCCATAAAGGCTGGCTGCCATATGTATGATACGCAAGTGTTGTGTCTGGATATAATAAGCCGAAATTTTCTCCTGTGGGATGTCCGAAGGCATCTCCGTTCATGAGGTTGGCCATGCGGCCGATGGATTGTCCCAATATAATAGCAGGTGCCAGAAGGTCGGCAAAAGCCCAAGTATCAATATGATGATATCTGGTGTATATGATGCCGGCGATGGCTCCGAATAGGAGGCCGCCTTGTATTGCCATGCCGCCCTGCCAGACATACGGAATCTCTGTAATATGGTTATGATAATACGTCCAGTCGAAAAAGAAAACATCCCACAGACGTCCGCCTACAATACCCATAAGACCGCAGTACATGGTAAAATCAAATATATGTACATGCCAGCCCCGTCCATCCCGTTTCATAATATAATAAGCAACAACGCCTGCCGACAGAATCCCAAGCATGAATAAAAGACCATAAGAACGAATAGGAAAAGATCCGATATAAAACAAATATTGATGCATATGTTTCCTCCTTTGTGTTATAATAGCATAATGTATATATTATAACGTATTTATGTAAAATTACCAGATAAAAAATATTTATATAGTAGGAGAATGTGCAATGATTCACTGGAAATCTAAAAAAAATCTTATGTTTTTGGTTCCTTTATTTTTGGCAGTAAGCATCACGGTAACACTGCCGCAAAATATTTTTGCTAAGACAGTTAGTGTAAAAGAAACAAAGAAATCAGATCCTGTTTTTAACGTACCCACGGTCAACAATCCGATTCAAGCTATGGATATTCAAAATTTAAAAATTGTGGAAGAACAAGGAAGGTGGCTTGTATCAGGTAATTCCCTGTCACAATACGGTATTCACGAGATTTCAGGAAAAACGGGATATTTTCTCGTGCGCTTACCTAAATCAAAACAGAATACGACGGATACGTTATGGCAGAATCCTAATGTAGAACTTCTCTTTCCCGGCAGTAAAGGAAAGAAGGATTACACTGTTAGTATACAGCATATTCGCCGGCCTTTAGGTATTCGTTATGTTTTGCAGCCAAAAGAAAAAGAATTAGAGCCGCCATTGACACCTGTTACGATGATTCCTGAATTGAAAGAGCAGGATTCAATCGCTGTAATCAATAAAAAGGGGAAATTAGATATTGCTCTTCTATGGGATCCTATGATGAAAGAAAAAGATAATATTCCTGAAATAAACGCCAAACAGCGTGTCATTTCTCCCACAGCATTTAGAATGACGACAGCAGGGATAGAGCTGCGCAATCCGGATTTAGATACACTGATTGCGGCATATCGTGACAAAGGATATAATATATGGCCTTTGGTGGACAATCATTTTGATCCTCAATTTACACATCAATTGCTTATGGACGACAGCTTGAAGGAACGCGTAATAAAACAGCTCATAGGCTATGCACTGCTATATAATTTGAATGGATATAATCTTGATTTCGAGAATATAAATTATGAAGACCGCGATCGTCTGACCGCGTTTGTCGGTGATATTGTTAAAGCGGGACATGCGTATGGACTCACTATTTCTATGGATGTGACAGCTATATCCAATAATCCCAATTGGTCTCAGGTTTATGACCGCGCTTCCTTGGCTAAACAGCTTGATTATGTCGTACTTATGGCCTATGACCAATTTGGCCGAGCCAGTGCCGTTGCCGGACCGAATGCATCATACCCATGGGTCGATGCGAGTGTAAGAAAGATGATAACTGTCGTTCCGCCGAATAAACTTATTCTTGGGATGCCTTTATATATGCGCACTTGGTATGAAACCAATGATCCGGGAACGCTTCCTTCTGATATGGATACTTGGCTGCAGCGGACATCGCAGATTAGTATAGCTGCCCCCTCTTCCCTTGATGTGAAAACGTTGACGATGTCGGACAGCAAAAAGCTATTTGCTCGTTTTAAAAAAGATATACACTGGGATGAGGCTTTGAAATTGTATTATATGGAATTGCCCGTTGCTGAAGGACAAATAAAAATATGGTTTGAAGATGAAAAGTCTTTGCAGTATAAATATTTGCTGTTATCTGCCTATCGCTTGGCAGGAGCTGCTTTTTGGCGCAAAGGGTTTGAAGCAAATGATTTTTGGCAGAACTTTCCTGCGTAAAATAGAAAACAAAAAGATTTCATGTTTTTATACTTTACAAAAAAGGAATAGCGTAGTAGAATATGTAACATCTATAAGGTAAGCAATGATTGGGAATTGTAAACAACAGCGTTCCAGAGAGCCGGCGATGGTGGGAATCCGGTACGTCAGAAGTTTATTCACTCACCCGGGAGCTTCTTATGCTGAAACATAGTAAGTATAAGCGTTTGACGGGCGTTAACCGTAAGACGGAATACTATTTCGTCGTAATGAGAACCAATTAGGGTGGTACAGCGATCATACGCCCCTAACGATGCATTGCAGGCATTGTTAGGGGCTTTTCTTTTTGTGATAGAGATACCAGGTATAGGTTGAATTGTACGTATAGGAGGCATATGTTAATAATGGAAAAGTATATCCCACAGGAAATTGAAAAAAAATGGCAAAAAAAATGGCTGGAGGAAAAGGTTGATTGTTGTCCGGATGATAATGGAAAGCCGCCGTATTATGTTTTGGAAATGTTTCCTTATCCATCAGGAAACCTTCATATGGGACATGTGCGCAATTACTCTATTGGGGATGTCATTGCCAGATATAAACGGATGACGGGCTTTAATGTTTTGCATCCGATGGGATGGGATTCGTTCGGGATGCCTGCGGAAAATGCTGCCATCAAAAACAATATTCCGCCGGCAGTGTGGACACTGGATAACATATCCAATATGAAACGGCAGCAGCAGGCTTTGGGACTTTCCTATGATTGGGACCGGGAAGCGACAACTTGCAAGGAAGATTACTATAAATGGAATCAATGGCTCTTTGAATTATTTTATAAAAAAGGTCTTGTATATAGAAAAAAGGCAAAGGTAAACTGGTGTGAAAACTGTAATACTGTTTTGGCAAATGAACAAGTTATTGATGGCAAATGCTGGCGCTGTGATTCCGATGTTGTAAAAAAAGACTTGGAACAATGGTTTATAAAAATCACCGATTATGCGGATCGCCTGCTGCAGGACCTGAATAAGCTGGATGGATGGCCGGAACGTGTCAAGACGATGCAGAAAAATTGGATCGGACGCAGTGAAGGTGCCGAGTTTGACTTTACTATTCCTGCAATAGACAAAAAAATATCTATGTTTTCTACAAGAGTGGATACAATTTTTGGCGTAACATATATTGTATTGGCCCCGGAACATCCGTATGTGGCGGAATTGATTAAAGGCAAGGAAAATGAAACAGAACTCCGCAATTTTATCACCCGTATGAAAAATATGAATGATATGGACCGCACCTCGGACGATGCCGAAAAAGAAGGCATGTTTACTGGTTCTTATGCGATAAATCCAGTTAATAATGAAGAAGTGCCTATTTGGATTGCCAATTATGTTTTGATCGATTATGGAACGGGTGCTGTAATGGGGGTTCCAGGTCATGATGCACGTGACTGGGAGTTTGCTAAAAAATATCAGCTGCCGATTCGACTGGTCGTTCAGAATGAAGAAGGAACATTAGATCTGGATACGATGGAAACAGCATACCATGATCCCGGAATTTTGGTTAATTCCGGTTCATTTAACGGTCTGACCGATGAAGAAGGGCGTAAAGCTATTACCCAATGGCTTGTGGAACATCAATTGGGGCATGGTACTGTAAACTATAAACTTCGCGATTGGCTTATTTCCCGTCAGCGCTATTGGGGTACTCCCATTCCGGTCATTTATTGTGATACCTGTGGAGAACAGCTTGTTCCTGAAGATCAGCTGCCGATTACGCTGCCCACGGATGTTAAATTTACGGCGGGTGCTGTTTCCCCGTTGGCTACAAGTGAAAATTTTGTTCATTGCACTTGTCCGAAATGCGGTGGTCCTGCTCGGCGCGAAACGGATACCATGGATACATTTTTTGATTCTTCCTGGTATTACTTACGCTATACAGATGCAAGAAATAATCAGGCGGCCTTTGATTCGAAAAAAGCGAATCATTGGATGGCCGTTGACCAATATATCGGCGGCATTGAACACGCTATTCTGCATTTGCTGTATTCCCGTTTCTTTATGAAGGTCTTGTATGATGCCGGTTTAGTGGAAGACGATGAACCATTTACTCGTCTGCTGACACAGGGAATGGTTCTGATGGATGGCAGTAAAATGTCAAAATCCAAGGGCAATGTTGTATCCCCAGAAGAAATTGTACAAAAATACGGAGCGGATACAGCACGGTTATTTATCTTGTTTGCCGCACCGCCGGAACGTGATTTGGAATGGTCTGATCAAGGAGTGGAAGGCTCCTTCCGCTTTTTAAATCGTGTATGGCGCATTTTTGGACAATATATGGAATTGATGAAACAAGGAGACCCTGCCTCTCAAGAGTATACAGAAGATGAAAAAGAACTTCGCTTTGTGGAACATACCTCCATTGGAAAAGTTACAGAAGGTGTTACTGGTAAATATAACTTTAATACAGCGATTAGTTCTATTATGGAAATGGTCAATGCGATGTATGCATATGTAGGAAAAAATCAGACAATCCGTAAAGATCTGGCGCTGGAGGTAAATAAAAATTTGTTATTGCTGCTGGCTCCGTTTACGCCGCATATTACAGAAGAATTGTGGCATGATGCAGGATTTGAAGGGAGCGTTCATGAAGCGGCCTGGCCGGAAGTGGATGCTTCGGCTTTGATCGTCGATGAAATTGAAATACCTATACAAATTAATGGTAAAGTCCGCGAACGTATTACAATACCTGTCGATATTACGAGTGAAGAAATGAAAGAAAAAGTATTATCAATGCCCCGTGTGAAAGAATTTATAGATGGCAGGAAAATTATTAAATATATTGTCATTCCGCAAAAGATTGTTAATATTGTTGTAAAATAAGTAAAAATTAAGATACTCATATAAAAATGAGTATCTTTTTTTACACGCATTTGATATCATAAAATATGATATATATGAAGGGGAGCATAGACATGAATACTGAAAAATGGAGCAGTATAAAGGCAAAACAGTCGCCTGTGCTGCGTAATAAACAATGTGCAGTGTTAGTCCCGCTCATTGAAAATAATGGCAATCTGGGGGTTTTATTTGAAGTTCGCAGCAGCAAACTCAGCTGGCAGCCGGGTGATATTTGTTTTCCCGGAGGGGGCAGGGAGAATACCGATATTTCTTTTGAACATACAGCAGTTAGAGAAACAATGGAAGAATTAGGAACTTCAAAAAAACAAATTCAGATGCTCGGCAGACTGGATTATGTCGAGTCTCCTGTCGGGGTAACTGTATGGCCGTTTGTTGGGATGATAGAGGCTGGCTGCATTCATATAAGCAAACAGGAAGTACAGGAAATTTTTATTGTTCCGGTGTCGTGGTTTCTCGCACAGGAACCGGAACATTTCTGCATGGAAATTGCGACAAGACCGGCGGCTGGTTTTCCGGATGTCATTGCCAAGCAATTATCTTGGCAGTGGCGTAAACGTTCTTCGTATGATATTTACATGTATCAATATGAAAATAAAACGATTTGGGGAATTACAGCGCATATCGTCAAAAATTTTATTAGTCAATATCGCCGCATAGAAATGACATAGTACTTTTTACTATGCCATTTAGTTATAAATAAATTATTTGCTATATTGTTTTTTTATAATGAAATACGTGTGGTAATGTTATTGATTTTTTTATATTGTGTTAATTATTGCACAATATATGTGCTAAGAAATAGCTGTAATACTGGCATTTTTATTATTTTATGCAAATAAAGTTCATCGAATATTTTCAATAAGCCAAGTGAAAAAATGTGTTGCAATGAACAAAAAAGATTATGTATGATAATAAGTTTTAGCTGGTTAGCTATGAGAAAAAAAAATAATAATATTGCCCCAAGTGCTGTTTTTTCTATTGATTTAATTTGTGAAAAGTTGTACAATTCAGATGTGGGAGATTAGAACAATTGTGTATATGCCGTGTGCATTTATCATTGTCTAATTGTGGTTATCATAGCTGCTACAGGCTTTCGGAAGCACCTGCAGAAGTTAGTTCAAAGCGGCAATAACTATATCTTTTTACAATGCTTTTTAGTTTAAACTAAATAGTAAAAACATTCTAAAGGAGAGTGGAAGAATCATGGATTTTAACATGACGGAAGATCAACAAATGTTTGTAAAATTGGCTAAAGACTTTGGTGAAAAAAGATTAGCCCCGACTATTA
>Ga0183095_10327_pt1 | contig 192136 bp, 166 predicted proteins | sample BioMet4_FD_130346 | JGI IMG/M metagenome (GOLD analysis project Ga0183095, IMG submission 130346) | Microbial communities from bioreactor (seeded with sewage sludge) at LBNL, California, USA - Biofuel metagenome 4 (v2) (version 3) | ecosystem: Engineered > Bioreactor > Anaerobic > Unclassified ...
TCCTCCTGTTCCATTACGATCGGGCACTTGCAAATTTGCGGGGAAACTTAAGGGTTCTGAGGGTTCTGACCTTGCAAGATGTTGATTCTAAAGATTGATGGCGGAGAGAGGGGGATTCGAACCCCCGGTACAGCTTTTGACCGTACAACGGTTTAGCAAACCGCCGCCTTCAGCCACTCGGCCATCTCTCCGCTAATCCACTCTCGCGATTATAGCGGAATTCGGTGCATTTCGTATATCACCACGTCAACTTCTTTGTGTTTTCTATTTCTGATGCACCCGCGGCAGTTTCTTCGGATCGACAAGCAACGTCGGGCTCCCGGCGAGAGGGGACACATTACTGCAATGGTTCATTCAGACAAACAATATGTGGCGCTTCGTCGGGCCGTGCTAATTTGTGTTCAGTTCAAACGTGACAGCGATGAAGAGTTTCGTTCTCGATCAGCCCAGACCTGCAGTGCACGTGCCAGTGCCGCCGGTCCTGCCCGCACTGGGCTCCGTGCGAATGAAATTGCAATGGCACCGGACACAAGGTGCCGGCGATTTCTTTGACGCCCTCGCGATCAATCATTCGCGACTGCTCTTCCTTCTTATGGACATAGACGGACAGCGGGACAGCACGAGGGAAATTACCACCTGGGTGCAGAACGAGTTTCGAAGCCGCGCTCCGGAGCTGTTCGCCAGGTTCATCAACGAGTCGGGGGCTCTCTCCGAGCTCTGCTTGCATCTGAACCGGACGGTCCTTGAAGGGGCCAAACACACGCCCTTACTGGCTGCCACTTTCATCGGTGTTTTGAACGAGAAATCTGGAACTCTGACCTTCATCAATGCCGGGCATGTCCCCGGACTCCTGCTCACGGCGGAATCGAATGAATTTCTGGGATCAACCGGCTTGCCTCTGGGGATCTTCTCCCACGCCACGCACGAAGCCTGCTGCCGTGTTATTCCCTGCGGCGGAGCGCTCCTAATGGCATCGCGCAGCGTTGTGGAAACGCGCGGCGAGCCGGGGATAGTTCCAAGCATGCACGGCAGCTCGGAATTCGGCGCTCCGGGGCTGTTGAAAGCCATCGAAGGCGTAAACCGCGTGGCGAAGCCGCTCTGCCGGGCCGTTCTGGAATCGGCAATCCTGCATGCTGGTCGCCGGACCGGAAAAGGCATGTCGGTCGCCGCGATTTCCCGCGACGAATGGCCACAGTGAGCAAGTGAGTCGAAACGATCCGGTTTCAAAAAGATGTTACCTCTTCATTCGTACTCTCATCCGTGTCTTTTGTTCTATCCCGGATTAACAAACCCGGGGAAAGCTGGTTGAGGAGGTTGCCGGGAGTTACAATAACTTGTCTTGTTTCATCAAACTTCTCGCGGCGTTCCGAAGGTCATGTGCCCAGACGGAATCGCAGTGCGCCCCGGATTCCAATGAAAAAGCTTTTGTTGTCGCTGATCGCCACCTGTTTCTTAGCCTTCCCAGCCCTCGCACAGCAAGACACCGTCGTTGAGGAAATCGTCGCGCGCGTAAACAATTCCATCATCACTCGACACGATCTAAGCCGAAACAAGGAACAAAGCCCGCAGGAGCAGGCAAACTCGCTACGTGATCTTATCGACCAGCAGCTGCTTGTCCAGAAGGCCGCCGATCTGGGGATTTCCGCTGAAGCCGATCTCGTTAAGCGCCTCGATGAAATACGCAAGGACGCAAAGGCCAACTCGATGGAAGAACTGCAGAAAATGGCCGAAGCGCAGGGTGTGAAATGGGAAGAGTTTAAGCAGAACACCAAAAACAGCATCCTCACTCAAAAAGTGATTAGCTCCGAAGTCGGAAGCCGCATTCAGTTCACCCGAGAGGAAATACAAAAGTATTACGACGAGCATAGGGGCGAGATTTCTCAGCCTGAGCGCGTACGCCTTGGCGAAATCCTTATTCCTATCACTCCCGCTGGATCGAAGGCAGGGAGCACGCCGGAGTCCACCGAAGAACAAGTTTCGGCTGCGGAAGCAAAAGCCAATGACGTATATCAGCAGCTAAAGGCCGGCGCAAAGTTCGATGAAATGGCGAGCAAAGTATCCAGCGGCTCCACTGCGGACCAGGGCGGAGACCTCGGCTACTTCAAGCGCAAGGATCTCGCCAAGGAACTCGAAGACAAGGCTTTTGCGCTTAAAAGTGGAGATTTCACCCAGCCGATCCGTACCCGCCAAGGCTTCATCATCCTTCGGGTTACAGATCATATTGAAGCCGGAACTCCACCTCTGGAGCGCGTTCGCGAACAGATTCAGGAACAGCTCTATGGTCAGAAGGTGCAGCCCGCTCTGCGTGATTACCTTACCCGCCTGCGCGAAGAGGCCTACATCGACATCAAGCCCGGCTACATTGATACTGGCGCAAGCCCGAATCAAACCAAGCTGATTTACACCGAAGACACCGGTCCCAAGACCAAGCAAATCCGCGGCAAATTCGGCATGGGCAAAAAAAGGACGGTTGTCGCAGTTGGCAGGAGTGAATCCGATAAACCGGTCGGCAGTACCTCCGGAATCGGACTGGCCAAAGCCGAGGTGAATGCTAAGCAAAAAGCGGAAACCGAGCGCAAGGCTGCGGCCCAAGCCGAAGCCGCACGAGCAGCCGCTGAGGCCGCTGAGAATGAAAAACTGAGTCACATGTCTCCGAGCGAGAAAAAGAAGTATCTGGCTCAGAAGAAGAAGGCTGCTAAGCAGGAAGCCAAACTGGAGAGCAAAGAGATCCGAGAACAGAAGAAGGCCGCCGAAGCCAAGCGCAAGGCCGAAGAAGCCAAGGCCGCAAAGAACGGAAAGAAGCCCGGTCCCGCGTCTTCAACAGCTGAAAATGGGCAGACTGCCGACGGACAGAGCGGTCCGCCCAAGAAAAAGAAAACCTCCTGGTTCTAGCAGTTCAGTGTTAATCGTTCCAGCGCGGACCCCGGTCCGCGCTTTTCATTGGAGGAAACAAAAAGGGCTGACTGTGCGCTTCCCACCTTAGCGCCGAAAAGCGCGGCGCTAAGGTGGGGCACCCGGCGATCGAAGGCGGGCATTCGGCACTCGGCTAAAAAAGGCCACTCGACGAGGGCCTTCTTTAGCATTTCCAGGGTTCTTTTACTTCCCGAATCCCTTCCGCCGTTGCTTACTGTAAGCAGCCAGTGCGGTTTCAATCACCGGATAGGCATCGGCTGGGGGCTGAACTTCTTCAACTTCCACGGCCTTGCCTTCCAACAGCTTGTAGTCCTGGAAAAAGCGGCGCAGCATCGCCATCCTGTGCGGAGGCATCTGTTTCGCATCAGTGTACGCATTGAACTCCGGATCCCTGCTGGCGACAGCGATAATTTTGTGATCCTTCTTGCCGCCGTCAATCATGGTCATCAAACCCACTGTCCGGGCCTCAATGATCGTCAGCGGCACTACCGGCTCCTGACAGAACACCAGCACATCGAGCGGATCATCGTCCTCAGCCAAGGTTTGGGGTATAAACCCGTAGTTCGCTGGATAATACACCGCCGAATACAAAATCCGGTCCAGTCGAATCAACCCGCTGCTTTTATCGAGTTCGTATTTCACGCTGGAGCCAAATGGAATTTCAATTACTGCGTTGAACTCGCGCGGAATACCCTCACCGGGCGTAATGTCGTGCCATGCGTGAACCATCAATTCACCCCTTGGGAATCGTTATCTGATTTCATTGTACAGAACTGCTCCGGATTCGATTCCTCGCCGTCTGCAACCTTGCGTGTAGAATCAATCCAGCCCGTACCTCCGCGCCATGATTGAAACGCCTGCTGAAACCATCTCGAAACCTCGCAGAGGCAAAGCTGCCGCCGTCATGGTCGCTGCGGGAATTCTGCTCAGCCGCCTCAGCGGACTCATTCGTGAGCGCTTCTTCGCCCATTATCTTGGAACCTCGCTGGCCGCCGACGCCTATCGCGCCGCCTTCCGGGTGCCAAATATGTTGCAGAACCTGCTTGGCGAAGGCGTCCTCTCCGCGTCCTTTATCCCGGTTTATGCCCGGCTCCGCGCCGAGGGCAACAAAGAAGAAGCCAGCAAACTCGCCGAGGCTGTATTCGCTCTGCTCGCGCTGGTCGCAAGCATCATCATCGCCTTGGGAATCCTGTGCGCGCCGCTGCTCGTAAACCTGCTCGTCCCTGGTTTTCATGGAGAAAAGCGCGACCTCACCATAGCCCTTATTCGCATCGTCTTTCCCGGCACCGGACTGCTCGTATTCTCCGCCTGGTGCATTGGCGTGCTCAACAGCCACGGCCGCTTCTTTCTCTCCTACGCCTCGGCCGTAATGATGAACGTGGCCATGATTGCCGCCCTCGTCTGGCAGGGAGGCTTTCGCGGTCAGGGCACGGTTTCGCTCGCCTACGCTATCTCCTGGGCCACGGTCGTCGGCGCCATCCTGCAATTTGGCGTGCAGGCCCCCACGGTTTATTCCTGCCTGCGGCCCTTGCGCGGACACTTGGATCCACGCTCCGTCCATGTTGCCGCCGTGGTCGCCGCCTTCGTGCCGGTGTTCATTAGCCGCGGCGTCTTTCAGATTTCCGGCTTTATCGATCTCCAGATTGCCAGCTTTCTTCCCAAGGGAAACGTACTGCTCACATACGCGCAGACGCTATACATGCTGCCGGTATCGCTGTTCGGAATGTCGGTCTCAGCCGCCGAACTGCCCGCCATGTCCAGTGCCATCGGCACAGACTCGGAGATCGCGGCCACGCTGCGCTCCCGGCTTAGCTCCGGGCTTGAAAAGATTTCCTTCTTTGTTGTCCCTTCGGCTGTGGCGTTTTTGGCTCTCGGCAACGTCGTTGCCTCCACACTCTTCCGCACCGGAAAGTTCACCGAGCAGGACGTTCTATTTGTCTGGGCGGCTCTCGCGGGGTCGGGCATCGGACTGCTGGCGCAGACCATGGGACGCCTCTATTCCTCTACCTTTTACGCTCTGCGCGATACTCGCACTCCCCTGCGTTTCGCCTTAGTGCGTGTGGTTCTCACTCTCAGCCTCGGCTATGTCTGCGCCCTGCCGTTGCCGCGCGCTCTGGGCATTGATAGCAACTGGGGAGTAGCCGGTCTGACGGCTTCAGCGGGAATCGCCGGATGGGTGGAATTCGTTCTCTTAAGACGCGGCTTGCAGGCACGCATAGGACACGTAAAGTTCTCCGCTTCGCGCGTCTTGAAGCTCTGGGCCTCGGCTCTCATTGCCGCCGCCCTCTCATTGCTTCTGGAACGGATACTGCCTCTGAGATCGGCAATCCTGCGCGGTCTCGTCGTGCTGATCCCTTTCGGCGCCGTGTACCTAACCATCACGCACCTGCTGGGAGTGAGCGGAGCAATATCCTCCGTTCTCGCCCGCCTCGGACTGAAACGCAGCTAACCAATGCTGCACGCAATCCACGAGGGTGACTCTCATTGGCTTTTAGAGGAGTTATAATCGGGCGGATTCGGATTCGGGGTGAAAACAGAACTTTCAGTTTAGACAATTTAAAAGCATAGGACCGGAGGTTCAATCGTGAACAGAAAAAGCACGGTTCGTTTTGCCATAGTTGCTGCCCTTGTTTTCGGGGTCAGCATATTAATCGCATCTAGACCAGTCTCGGCCCGCTCTGAAACAAAACCCAAACAGAAAGTTGTGATACATCTTTCTCGGTACACCGAGAATACGCATGCAGCCTTGATGGCAACGCATTTTGCCGAAAACCTGCAGGAGCATGGCGCTGAAGTGACAATGATGCTGGACGTTGGAGGCGTGCGCCTTGCAGATAAGCGTCAGGCGCAGAACTCCGACAACGGGATAGACTCACAGATTTCTAAATACTATGACGGCTTTGTAAAGGCCGGGGGCAAGGTCTTGGTATGTCCGCACTGTGCGCAGACCGCCGGACTCACTGAACAAAATCTGCGGCCCGGAGCCCGCATCGGAAAAAACCTGGGGGAACTTACAGACTTGATTCTTTCCGCCGATAAGATCCTTGATTATTGATTTGTAGAAACAGGCTCTTACACAATTAACCTGTATTGAAGACGGGTGCTGGTTCCCTCACCCGCCTTCTCTTGCCGAATGAGCAAGGGAGAGTCTTTACTGCGTCCTTCTCACTCGTTCGGCTTGATCACTTTCATCTCGTGCCAGTCATAGCCGAAGCGCTTGCCGCAATCCACGCACACAACGTAGTGGGAACACCCTGACGGCATTTCTTCGCTGCAGTCCAGATGGGCCTGTTGCTGGTGCGCCACATCTATGGGAAACGGCAGGGACAAGCGGGTGTGCCGACAAGCAAACGACAACAGGTTCAACATCTTTTCAAAGAATTTCAGGGCACACCTCGCGAAACTCACATTAAGTTATGGAATGCCGCGCGCCCGTCCGCGGGCATTCCTGATTGAGCCTTGTTCAATCCAGAGGAACGCAGCCCGGTCGCAGGTTCACCGGGCCACCAAGGTTCCTCTCTGAAAGCGATTGCCTCAGCCGCGAGCGGGTGCCTTCTCAGAAGACGCAGCTGCTGCCGACGCCTCAGCTGCCTGTGGCTTTTCGGTCGCATTCGGCTTGCGGATATCGATTCCGCCCTTGAAAAACGCGCCGTCCTCGATGCTGATTCGCTGCGCGATCACGTCTCCGGTCAGCGAACCTTCATTGCGAATGTCAACCCGGTCCGTGGCCATGACATTGCCGCACACCTTGCCCAGAATTACCGCCTCGCGTGCCGTGATGTTGGCGGCGATCACGCCGTTGCGGCCAACTGTAACGCGGTTTCCGGGCAGATGGATGGAGCCTTCGACTCTTCCATCAATAAAGAGCGATTCCGATCCGGTTACCTCGCCCTTGATGACAAGCGATTTTCCGATTGAAGCCTGGTCAGATGAGGAAGATGCAGAAGTCATCGGCTTCGAAGGTATGTTGTTGCGCTCCGGTGCCGGAGACGGGGTAGAGGGCTGTCGCTGCGAATCGCCAGCCGCAGGAGTATTGCCGGACGGTGTTGACGGCTTCCACATTGTTAATGAGTCCTTTCGTAAAAACAGGTCTGCACCTGCATCGCCATTCTCTGCACAGCTCGTAAGTATGAACTGCACAAGGGTTTTTTTTAAATTGTGTTCGAACCTGAAAAAGTGGTGCTGGTTCCCTCTGTGAACTATATTCCACTCTGCAGGGAATTTCTGCACTCGCAGAAATCCCTTTGAACCAAAGAATATACCCCTTAGCCATCTCTGGAAAAATGGAGCGCATATCAAAAGACGCATTATGAGATTCGCACATTCTTCCCCAGACGCGATACCATCACAGGATTAACGAATGATTTCCGAACGCGATCTGCTCAGGCATATTGAAGACCAGCCCCATCATGCCGCCGGATACAAGCAACTTATCCGCGAACTGTCGCTGCGTGGCCGGGAGCGTCAGGAGCTTGAATCCCATCTCGCTGATCTCGTCTCGCGCGGCAAGCTGGTCCTTGTAGCGCGGGATCGCTACGCCATAGCCAGTGCCGCCGTCAATCGCAACCTGGTTATCGGCACTCTCACGATGCATCGCGACGGCTTCGGCTTTGTCCGGTCCAATGACCGTGAGGTGCGGGAGCGGCTCCAGGGCGACGTCTTCATCCCGCCTTTCGACACTGCCGAAGCAATGCACGGCGATCAGGTCCTGGTCGAACTCTCCCCGCACTCGCGGGAAGGCCACTATGAAGGCCGCATTGTGCGCGTGATGGAGCGCGCACACGCCACGGTAGTCGGAACCTTCCACTACGGACACCGGCACAACTACGTGCGCCCCATCGATGACCGCATCAAAATGGATATAGTCATCCCCAACGGCCAGGAGATCGTTCCCCAAGGAATCTCTGAACAAGCCAAAGACCAACCCAATTCGGGGAGCCGTCTTGCCGTAGACCGCGTGTTTGGGCGGGAAGCCCGCCGCCGCCCCTGGGGGGACCTCGAAGGCATCGTGGTCGATTGCGAAATCACCGACTGGCCCACGGCCACCAAGAATCCTCGTGGCCGCGTCATCGAAATCATCGGCTACGAAGACGATTTCGGAGTCGATGTTGAAATCATCATCCGCAAGCACCACCTGCCTCACCGCTTTCCGCAATCCGTGATAGATGAAGCGCGCGCCATTTCCCCGGTTATTTCAGTCGCTGAATTAAAGCGCCGCCGCGATTTTCGCGACCTTCCCATCGTCACCATCGACGGCGAAACCGCGCGCGACTTTGACGATGCCGTCTTTGTTCGCAAACTGCCCGATGGACAATTCGAACTCCAGGTCCATATTGCCGATGTCGCTCATTACGTTCGCCCCGGCATGGACATCGACCGCGAGGTCGAAATCCGCGGCACGAGCGTCTATTTTCCCGACCGGGCAATTCCTATGCTGCCGGTCGAGCTGTCGACCGACATCTGCTCGCTGCGCCCACAGGTCGATCGCCTCGTCATGTCCTGCATCATGCAAATGGACAGTCGCGGGGAGGTTCGCTCCTACGAGATCATGCCCGGCGTCATCCGCAGCGCGGAGCGCATGACCTACACCGCCGTCCAGCACATCCTGGATGGAGACGCAGAAGCCCGCAAAAGATACGCTCCCCTGGTTGACAATTTCCTCCTCATGCAGGAACTGGCCGAAATTCTGAACGAAAAACGCCAGCGCCGGGGCTCTATCGATTTCGATCTTCCCGAGCCTCTCATCGAGTTCGACGAGAACGGCCTGATGAAAGGAGTGACCCGCTCAGAGCGTCTCTTCGCCCATCGCCTCATCGAAGAATTCATGCTTTCGGCAAATGAAACCGTGGCTACCTATCTGGAGCAGAAAGGCGTTGCTTCGATCTACCGTGTTCACGAACCGCCCGACCCCAAGCGTGTCTACGACTTTGAGACCCTGGCTGCTGCCTTCGGTTACTCGCTGGGAGTCGGTGCGCTCCCGGTCTCGCGCTTCCGAATGAAGCCGGACCAGCGCGGCGCGCGCGGTTCGCGTTCGACCCCCCATCGCGCCAAGCCAAAAGACATCGAGATTCCGCAGGAAGTCGCCATCACGCCTACGATGTACCAGAAACTGACCGCCAAGATCGCCGGAAAGCCCGAAGAACGGATTCTCAGCTATCTCATGCTGCGCTCACTGAAGCAGGCGCGCTATTCGGAAATCAACGAGGGACACTTCGCACTTGCCGCCACCTGTTACACCCACTTCACCTCGCCTATCCGGCGATTTCCCGACCTTCTAATCCATCGCATTCTGAAAGATGTGCTGTCCGACAGCGCCGAGCGTCATGAACAGGCACTCGCAATTGGCGTCGGAGGCCACGTGCAGCAGAATGCGGATTCTCTCTGGCCAGCCACGCGGAAAGCCGCGCCCAAAAAGAAGCCAAAACAGGAAGTCCATCGCGCCGCACTCCCAGGCCCCATCGCCAAGGACGACCTGCGCCATAAGGCCGAAGATGCAAGCTTTGCCGAGCGCCGCGCCGATGCCGCCGAACGCGAGTTGGTCGAGTGGAAAAAGATGAAGTTCATGGCCGACCGCGTTGGCGAGGACTTTGACGGGCTCATTGTAAGCATCACCAAATACGGAATGTTCGTCGAACTCACCGACCTGTTCGTCGAGGGCCTCATTCCCCTCAACTCCATGTACGACGACCGCTACATCTTTAACGAAACCACCCGCCAGATAATAGGCCAGCGCACTCGCAAAACCTATTCCATCGGAGACCGTGCCAGAGTCATTCTCGACCGCATCGACCAGGTGGAACGCAAGTTGCAATTTGCTCTAGTGGAGGAGCATCCAACTCCAGCCAAGCGCGGACGTAAACGCCAGCGCTACTGAGAGCGGAAGTGGCAGAGGCGCCCTCTTTGCGCAAAAATGGGAACAGAGAGGCTCCCCTCTCCTTCTTTTGGCGAATCCGGGCAGAGGCCTAGTACAATATTTGAGAACCCAAGAACGAGGACATTTTTAATGGCACACATGGTGCAATGCGCAAAGCTGGGAATAGAGGCTGAAGGTCTCGACGAAGCGCCCTTTGACGGCCCTCTCGGACAGAGAATCTACGAAAACGTCAGCAAGCAGGCTTGGATTCAGTGGCAGCAACACATGAAGATGCTGCTCAACGAATATCGCTTGCAGCCCTGGAAGAAGGATCATCAGGAATTCATCGTGCAGCAGATGGAACAGTACTTCTTCGGCTCGGGCGGACAGGTTCCTAAAGACTACACGGAACCAAAACAGTAGCCGCAAAGTGCGAAAAATTCGAAACGCGGGCATCACTGCCCGCGTTTTCCACTTCTCTAAACCGTGTGCGGTGCTAGAATTGATTTACCCCTTCGGCGCGCCTGCGCCGTAAACCGTCGGGATGTGGCTCAGCCTGGTAGAGCACTCGCTTGGGGTGCGAGGGGTCGGCAGTTCAAATCTGCCCATCCCGACCACTAAACTCTATAACTTTTGACCTCTTCGTTTCTACTGAAGTTCCTCTCGGTGGGCTGCATCAAGTAACTCCATCACTCTCCGGTGCACCTCATCTCGAATGTGGGAGTCGTATCCGACCATTTCGGGCGAAAGATGCCGCTGATCTATTTGATCGGGGAAATGGGCGTCTGTGACTCCGCCAATTCGAGTAGCAACGAACGAAGTCTGCCGATATCCGAATGCTTGTTGACTACGCCCTTCCGCATGTAGAGGCGTTTCCATCGATCAATGGGGGGTATAAGTACGTCGCGACAAAGGAAGAGATTCAACGGTTTTTGTTTCTGACGCATGGCGGAACAGGACGTATGATTCTGTCCTGTATCAGATAGCCTTGCACGTTCTGTTTGAAGTCGCCACGCTGATACTGTCAATACGGTTGACGCAATTGTACTCAATGGTTGGGGTGATTCGATCGACAAGTCTAATGCCAAGGAAGTGAATGCCTGTATTGTCTCGGTTCAAGCCACGAAGAATGAAATCCTGGAAATTAACATGGAGAGATAGAGCCTCGAATTAAACGGTGTCTCTGCCTCCAAAGCTCATTTACGCGGCCGACCTGGCTAAGCTCAGACCAAATAAAGCGGCCGAAACGATGACAATTGTAGGGCCGAGGTCGAGGCTACGGAAGACGTATGCCTTCAGTATGAAACCAAGCCCAACCGCAAGTACACTGGCGAGAGAAGAAGCCACGAGAAAATGTGAGAGATCATGGGCGAGACGCCGACCGGTTGCGGCCGGTATCATGATCAGTGCTCCTGCCAGCATAGCCCCAAAAAATCGCAGGCCCACAAGAACCGTCAAGCTAAAGACGAGCAGAAATAGCAGGTTGAGCCGATCCAGCTTTACTCCAGTCGCTGCTGCTAAATCAGGAGAAAATAAATTCAGAACCAAGGCGCTCTTAAAATGCAGTACAAAGTAGATGATCAGAACAACCGCTACGACGCCAATCAGAAAAGCTCCAGTCGAGAGCTGCGCAAACTTACCGAAGAGAGCCTCTATTAAGTCCTCTTTTGGGGTCAGGGCTGCTCCAATTGCCAGCGACCCCGCGAATACCACGCCAGTGGCAACCTCGGTAGCCAGCCCTGTTTCCTTTTGCAGTTTCCAGATCAGCAATGTGCCAAGGAACAGCGTTGCTGCCCCGCCTAGCAGAGGGTTGAAGTGCAGCAAGAACGCCAGACCTAGCCCTGGAAGAGCGATATGGGAAATCACGTCGCCAGCCAGTATCATGCGCTTCATCAGCGCAAAACTTCCGACCAGCCCCGCAGCCACTGCAAACAATAAGGCCAGAATGACTCCGTAGATCGTTCCTATTTCAGTCATGCTGTTTCCTGTTTGATGAAACGTCGTAAATATCACGCCGATGTTGGTAATACTTCGCTGGTGCCGAGTACATCGCTTCCAGTGCTGAAGGGGTTAGAACTTCTCTCGGTGGGCCGAAACAAACCAGGTCCTTGCTTACGCACAAGACCTTTGTCGCAGCCCGATAAACAATACTCAAGTCGTGTGAGACCAGAAGGATTGTCAGCTGCTGCTCACGTTGCAGTCGCTCCAGAAGATCGTAAATTCGTTCCTCGGCAAGCTCGTCGAGACTCGCAGTGGGCTCATCGAATAACAACACATTGGGCTCACCAAGCAACGCAAATGCGATCAGAGCTTTCTGGAACTGTCCGCCGGAGATTGTGCCGATGCTAGTGTTCAGAATTTCGGGGTTCAAATCAACGAGACTTGTTACTGCGCCTATTCGTGCCGAACTTAGTTTCAAAACATGAGCCTTCGCAGCGAGCAGATCACCGACACAAACAGGCATTTGCCGATCTGCCGCAATTTTTTGCGGAACGTAGCCGATCCGGGCATTCGGTGCCCAGCGTATCTCCCCCTCGTACGACAAAAAATTCAGAAGCGCCTTCAATAGCACGGTCTTTCCGGCACCATTGGGACCGATGATTGCCAGGTTGTCACCCGCACATACATCGAAGCTCAGATTCCGAATCACACTGCGACTCCCGAACTTGATCCCGAGCCCGCGCACCGAGAGGATTTTGTCCCCCATCACTCGCCCCCATCACTTTAGTTGCAGTACTAGAAAATTGCGATCCGCTTAGTTTCTCTTTACCTTATCCTCTACCTGCGCCCAGACGTTGCGAATGTCCGTGGCGATTCCATCCGGTCGATATTCGACGATTGTCTTCCGCTCTACCTGGGCTTCGGTAACTGCGCGGTCGTATCGCACTGTGCCGGCAAAGTCTAAGCCACGGTTTCGTATTGTTACTTCGATATCGCGGCTCATCGCGGCATTCAGATCCCACTTGTTGACACAGACCATGGTCGGAATACCAAAGTGGCTTGTCAGATCGCTGACGCGCTGCAGGTCATGCAATCCGCTGAGCGTTGGCTCGGTAACGATGAGAACGAGGTCTGCACCGGTAACGGACGCGATAACCGGGCAGCCAATGCCGGGAGAGCCGTCGATAAGCAGCCGTTCGCAATTACGTTCCTCCGCGATCCTCTTTGCGTTCGACCTGACCATGCTCACAAGCTTGCCCGAGTTCTCCTCGGCGATCCCAAGTTTGGCGTGAACCATCGGACCGAAGCGGGTTTCCGATATAAACCACTCGCCATTGACCGCCGGAAGAAACGTGATGGCTTTTTCCGGGCAAAACCACGCGCAGACGCCACAGCCCTCACAGGCAATTGGATCCACATGAAGTGTGTTCTGGCGGCCGTCATCTGAGCTGGCGGATTTTATTGCATCGAACCGGCATAATCTTTGGCACTCGCCGCACATCAGACACTTTTCCGTCTCGATCTGGGCGCGGCTGCCGCCAGTGAACGCTTCGCGACGAATAACGCGTGGTTCCAGCAGCAAATGCAAATCAGAGGCATCAACGTCGCAATCCGCCAGCACGGAATTTCGCGCTAATGCAGCAAAGGAGGCCACCAGCGAGGTCTTGCCCGTGCCGCCCTTGCCGCTGATAACCACGATTTCCTTCACGTGAGGAATGTTCTTTCGAATGGCAATTAGATCACTCATTGGGCGGCTCCGTGCGCGAGGGTTGGCGAAGTCTTCCAATTGGACTCGAAGAGGCGAGCGTACAATGCCTCTATGCTCCGACGAAACTCCGGCACAGACTCGCTGGCCAATACTCCGCCGGAATAGGCTTCCGCCACGCGGCGATTGTCTGGAATTTCGACCAAAATACTGACACCCTCGTTCCGGCAATATTCTTTGGTCTCCGTATCGCCGATATCCGCGCGATTGATGACAACAGCTAACGGCAATTTCAGCGCTCGTACCATTTCGACCGCGAGTTTCAGGTCATTTAGCCCGAAGGGTGTAGGTTCGGTGACCAACAGAACCAAGTCAGTATCCCGCACGCTTTCGATCACAGGGCAGGACGTACCCGGTGGAGAGTCAATGATACTCAACCCTTCACTCGCAACCTCAGTTTTGAGCTGGTGGATCAGCGGAGTGCACATTGCTTCACCAATGTTGAGCACTCCATGAGCAAAGTGAATCGGTCCAGCCAGACCCGTTTCAAGCTTGCCTATTACGCGGGAAATTTCAGTGATCGCCCCCGCAGGACACACAAGCGTGCAGCCTCCGCATGAATGGCACAGTTCCGGGTACACCAGCACCTTTTTACCAACACAAACTATGGCACTGTACTGGCAAATGTCACCGCAAAGTCCACATTGATTGCATTTACCTGCGTCAACTTGGGGGTGGAGGCGTCCTATGCTTCGTGCCGATATCACCTGCGGCTTAAGAAACAGATGGCCGTTCGGCTCCTCGACATCACAATCTACATATGACACAGTGCATCCGCTCTGCGCGGCAACCCAAGCCAGATTGGTCGCGACGGTGGTCTTTCCAGTTCCACCCTTTCCGCTTGCAATAGCTACTTTCATCAAGTCTTGGCCTTATTCTCTAAATTGACGTTACATGGATTACTGAGTCCGCAATTTACTTCTGCTCGCTCTTTATGCCGAGTTTTTCGATTTTCTCCTTCACCTGGTCAAGCATGGACCTGAGAGACGACACCTGCTCGTTTAGAGAATTAATCTGCTGTTCTTGACCTGTCGGCGAGGCCGCAATCTGATTTGCCGGTCCGGCCCACCGGCCCTGTCCAGTGGCTCTGAACTGATTTCTCCAACGGTGTCCGCGTCCGCCGCCGCAAGCACCTCTGCCCATTCCACGCCCCGGCCTGACTGATTCAGGTGCGTCGAGGCCATTGCAGAAACCTGCACCCCGTCCTGTCATAGGACCTTTTCCTGATGGTCCCATTCCGTTTCCATATGGCATTTTGTATTTCCTCCTTTTTCTTCCTTTTGACTAACTCACGTCCCACACGCAAGATTGAGACCCCGGGACGAAGCACTCACCTAAACTGCGCGATTTCGCTGGTTTGGGCATCTCTGCACGCGACCAATTCTTAAGAGGCAACGAAGACAAATGAGCCACTAGAATCGCGCCATTGGGCTTCCGCAGTTGGGACACAATACCTGAGCGCATGGCTTTCCCGCTGTGTGCGGGGTCTTCTCCCCACATTGCGGGCAGACGCAAAAGCAGTCGGGGCCAGCACCACAAACTCCGCCCGTTTCCCCTCGGCCTGCACCCTGACCCTTGAACATCCTCCCGCCTTGGCCTCTGCCAGCCCCACAACCGCCTTCTCTGGGACGACGCCATCTCTCGCAACCAGGCATGGAAAATGCCGGACCTATTGGTTTGCCGCTCAAATAAGCAGCCAAAACATCCTCAACAGTTCCGCATGCGAACCCAATCACCTGCACGCCGGACTCAACTAACCTCGCCTCGATTGGCGCGGAAATCGCACCACAGATCAAGATCCTGGCTCCGAAGGTCAAAAACCCAGAGACGCGCGGAATCATATTCATCTCGCGCAGCTGTTTTTCCTGGCGTCGAAGCTCGCGTCCACTCTCGATGTCTATCAGCAGAAAATTCAGTGCGACATCGAAAACCGGGGAGACTCGACCTTGCCAGTGTGGAATCGCAATTCTCATCAGTTTCTGCGAATGCACATTGGAGGCCAAACTCTTAAGTTGTTCTGACGCCAAGAGACTGGAAGATGCACGCACCAAATATTCGTGCAGGTTGCACGAATACGACCTGACATACCATTGCAGAATGCCTCCATGTAGTTTACAGTTAGTATCAATGGCGAGCAGTGATCCCATTCTCGATTCAATTAATGAAGGCGTTTTCACCGTCGACCACGACTGGCGGATCACCGCATTTAATCGAGCAGCCGAACAAATCACCGGTGTCCGCCAGCGGGACGCATTGGGCCGGATGTGTTGCGACGTCTTCCGGGCGAACATCTGTGAGGGGGCGTGTGCTTTGCGGCGCACATTTTCGAGTGGTAACCCCGTAGTCAGCGCAACCGCGAATATCATCGATGCAAACGGCAACAGAGTGCCAATCCGCATTTCCACCGCTTTGCTGCGTGGCCAAGATGGCTCTGTGATTGGCGGCGTTGAAACGTTTCAGGATCTCAGTCAGCTAGAGCAGTTGCGCAAAGAGCTGGAAGCAAGATACACGTTCGAGGACATTGTTGGTCACAGTCCGGCTATGCGCAACCTGTTCGATATACTTCCGAAAATTGCGGAAAGCCACAGTACGGTGCTGATCGAAGGAGAAAGCGGCACTGGCAAGGAGTTATTCGCCCGGGCGATTCACAACCTTTCTCCTCGCAGTAAAAAACGCTTTGTAGCAGTGAACTGTGCGGCCTTGCCGGATACCTTGCTGGAATCAGAGCTCTTTGGGTACAAAGCTGGAGCGTTTACTGATGCACGGCGCGACAAGCCGGGGCGTTTCGTTCTGGCCGATGGTGGCACAATTTTTCTGGACGAGATCGGTGACGTTTCACCGGCCATGCAGGTTCGACTACTGAGAGTATTGCAAGAACGGTGTGTTGAACCTCTGGGCGCGACCGAGTCTGTGAAAATCAATGTCAGGGTGTTGGCCGCCACCAATAAAGACCTGGCCCAATTGGTCAGAGAAGGAAAATTCCGCGAAGATCTTTTCTACCGCATTCGAGTGATTTATTTGAAGATCCCCGCCTTGAGGGAACGGCGCGAGGATATCCCCTTGCTGGTGGAGCATCTGATTGCCAAGTTCAATCGTCTGCAGGAGAAGGATATCGCCGGTCTATCACAGGAGGTGTTGGTTCGCCTCATGGATCACAACTATCCCGGAAACGTGCGAGAGTTGGAAAACATCATCGAACAGGCGTTCGTGCTGTGCCGAGGTGGACTGATTGAACCACAGCACTTGCCAATCGAACTTCGTCCCACGGATAAAACAGGCGTTACTTCGGGTGCCGCGATGAGCATGCGGTCAGCGGAGGTACACATGATCGAGCAGGCTCTCAAACGGAACCTCGGCAATCGTCAACGTACTGCACATGAGCTAGGGATCAACCCGAGTACGCTGTATCGTAGGCTTAAGTCATTGGGGCTTACCACCCCCGCTCAGGATGGGCGCAGCAAGAAAAGATAATTCTGTAGCGCCTAAACAGACTCAGGATATTACCGACAATTTCAGGTCTAAGTCTTATTGGAATGCGACGTGCGGAATCGACAGTAACAGGCTAAACGATCCGCTCAATAAGCTGCCTGGGATTCGTCTAGTCTCGAGTGTATTGTGAACAGAATCTCCAACCAAAGAAGGGCTAGGGTATGAAGGTAGGAATTATCAGGTGTCAGCAAACGGAAGACATGTGTCCGGGAAGAATGGATTTTAAGATCGCCTCAGAAGGCAAAATGGCATTTGAGGAAACCGGTCCCGTGGAAATTGTTGGATTTGTCAGTTGCGGGGGCTGCCCTGGAAAGCGGGCTGTTTCCCGAGCAAAGCTGATGGTCGATGCAGGCGCGGAGGCTATCGTATTCACTTCCTGTATTTCAAAAGGAAACCCCATCGGCATACCCTGTCCGCACTTTTCAGTTATGCGGGAAGCCGTCGCAAAAAAGATTGGTTCGGATGTAAAGATCATCGATTGGAGTCACTAGCTAGCTACAAACGGTAGTCCATTCGATCGAGACCGGAGAGGCTGCTTGCTATAAGGAATTCAGCTTCCGGCGAGATCGAATGGACTACCGACTTGCTTCCTCCAGCGGGATCGCAATAAAAGCTAGTCTTGCATTCTGCACGACTCTTCTGTCCTCCAATCTCGCTTCACATGCACAAGACAATTGCAATTCCTTTGGTCATAACACGATAGGCCAGATTTTCTGTTGCGGGGAAAAATTGGCATGGAACGTGCTCCATGCCTCTGCAGAGGAATGCGTATGAGAATTGCAATTACGTCCGAAGGTGAAGCTCTTCAGTCAGCAGTCGATCCTCGTTTCGGCAGAGCAAAGTACTTCGTTGTGGTTGATACGGAAATGAACGTGACAGCGGTGATTTATAACGGAGCCAACGTGAATGCCGCGCAAGGCGCGGGTATCAAGGCGGGCAAGAGAGTCTCTGAGCTTGGGGTTCAGGCCCTGATTACGGGAAACGTTGGGCCGAAGGCGTTCGAGATACTTCGAGAGGGGAACGTCGCCGTCTACACAGGCGCGACGGGGACGGTCGCAGATGCGATTGAACAATTTAGAGCCGGGAACTTGAAGCTTGCGGAATCCGCCAATGTCGAAGGGCACTGGTAAAAGCGAAGATTCCCTTGTTCGATCAATATCGCGATAGTTTGCAGTCAGGCACTCATCGCAGACGAAGTCAGGAGAAATAGATGCAGGGAACGAAAACGCCAGGTCAAGATCATGCCGCCTACGGAAGCTGCGGGGACGCGAGTTGTTCAGCTAGCACCCGAATGAGCGATGAAAGTGACCAAGAATACATAAAGCGCCAGCAGCTTCAGCCCCGCCTGTGCCTGATACAGCACAAAATCCTCGTGCTATCAGGTAAGGGCGGCGTAGGGAAAAGCACCGTGGCGGTGAACCTGGCGGTAGCCTTAGGCATGAAGGGGAAGAAAGTCGGATTGCTGGATATAGATCTTCACGGCCCCAGTATTCCAACGATGTTAGGCCTGGAAGGCCGCAAGGTATGCAGATTCAATGGACTGTGGAAGCCTATTGATCTGAGCGGTCTGAAGGTCATGTCCCTCGGTTTTTTGACGCAGGACCCGGACAAGCCACTAATTTGGCGTGGCCCCATAAAGGCCGGCATGATCGAGCAGCTTCTGATGGACGTAAACTGGGGCGATTTGGATTATCTGATCGTAGATTGTCCTCCAGGAACTGGAGATGAGCCGCTCTCGATCTGTCAGTTAATCGACAAATGCGATGGTGCAGTGGTTGTTACTACTCCACAAAAAGTTGCTGCCGTGGATGTGCGCAAGTCGATCAACTTCTGCAAGCAACTTGAGCTCCCGGTTTTGGGGGTCGTAGAGAACATGAGCGGCTTCGTTTGTCCCAAGTGCGGCGAAGTCACCTCGATCTTGCGCTCCGGTGGCGGCCAGCGCATGGCCACCGACATGAACGTTCCATTTCTCGGCTCCATACCTATGGATCCGCGGATTGCAGAAGCCGGCGACGATGGCAAAGCGTTTGTCCAACATTTTGCCACTTCACAAACAGCAGCACTGATGCAGGACATCATTCAGCCCATCGCCGCGCTGAAAAAGAAAAAATCAGATCTTCAGCTAAAAGTTATTCAAGGTAACGACTGATGAAATGAGAATTGCTATTCCATTTTTTACGGAATCGCTTGCGTGCATTTTGGACAGTGCGAACGCTTTGCGCTGATCGACGTGGCTACCTCGGAGAAGAAGGTAAATAAGCGGGAAGGCGTCGATACTCCTCCAACCATCTTGGTGATGGGGTGTTCCTAAACTTGAAATTGTGTACTGCTGGATGTTGTGCCGATTTATATCGGCGACGGTACTCAGGTCGGGCCGGGAGTCCAGATTTTTGCAGTCGACCACCCACACGACCGTGACACCCTGCTTTCGGGGTGCGAATGCGGCAACAATCAGAATAGGCACGAAAGTCTGGATTGGTGGTGGTGCGTTATTCTTCGCGGGGATGACCATCACCGACAGCTGTATCGCAAGGGGCGGGAGCAGTTGTAACACGGAATGTGGATGCTGGGCAGCCTGTTGTGGGCAACCCTGCTCGCCCGCATGTGCCAGGTCAGAAAGATTCTGGCACATGCGGGTTTTTCAGTTCAGAAGAAACGTCCTACCAGCGTGGCCGCTGACCTGGCGAGCACAGCACCTATTTGATTCTCATTCGGCTGAACAGCTCAACCTGAAAGAGTCGCTATATGGCCACCGTTCTTTTGCGACTACGGCTACAACGTACATCTGTCGACGAAGTGTTCTTGGAAGTGAATTGTGTGCTGCTGGATGTTTGACACCCGGGCGGCTCTCCTGCCCAGAGAGATAACTCGGGGACGCCTGCGGCCGAGATGTCTCGGAACAGTGTTGCGGTATAATAAAGTCGCTAATACTAAACTGACAAGGGCTGTTCAGAGTCCCCAACCGGGGAATAGGCCTGTTACCGAACCCTTGGGGGGATCGAGACAGTGGCGAAAGAGTTTCTGATGGGAAATGAAGCGATTGCGCTAGGTGCGATCGCTGCTGGTGTAGGAGTGGTGACCGGGTATCCTGGAACACCGTCGAGCGAGATTCTCCCCGCAATATCCAAGCGTAATTCTGGTGGCGTCCACGTGGAGTGGTCCGTCAATGAGAAAGTGGCACTTGAGGTCGCGGCCGGCGCGGCGCTCTCTGGCGTGCGGTCGATGGTCACCATGAAGCAGGTCGGACTCAACGTGGCATCCGACCCATTGATGAGTCTCGCCTACATTGGAGTCAAGGGCGGCATGGTCGTTGTTGTTGCCGATGATCCCGGACCCATTTCCTCACAGACGGAGCAGGATACACGCACCTTTGGGCTGTTTTCCAAGCTGGCCGTGTTCGATCCGGCCTCGCCCGAAGAGGCGTACGAGATGATTGGCGACGCCTTTGAATTCTCCGAGCGCTATGGAACCCCGGTGATATTTCGCCCGACCACGCGAGTCTGCCACGGCAGCGCGCCTGTCGAAGTTCGCGAATCCGTGGCGCCGCCAGCGCGAGGAAAGTTTGTCAAAGATTCCAAGTGGGTGATCTTCCCGCGCCTCTCATATGAGAACCACATCAAAATTGAACAGCGGCTCCCCGTAATGAGCGAAGAGTTTTCGGGTTACCGATTCAATTTGCTCAGGGGCGAGGGCGTGATTGGAATTGCCACAAACGGCATTAGTGCCGCGTACATTGATGAAGCTCTCTCCCGCTCAGGTGAGAAGGTTCCCGCGCACAAGATGCTGCGCGTGGCCACGCCCCACCCATTTCCCAAACGATTGGGGCTCGAATTCCTCCAAGGGCTTGAAAGAGTGCTCGTCGTAGAAGAGCTGGATCCTGTTATAGAACGTGAGCTGCAGCGCCTCGCTGGTGAGTGCCAAATTCCAGTGACTGTATTGGGCAAGGGCAGCGGCCACATTCAACTAGCCGGTGAAAACACGGTTGACTCGGTGACCCGGGCGCTTGCCAATTTCTTCGGACTTCCGATCGCACCAGCCGCTAGCTGTGCCTCCGCACCAGGCACCGCACCTGCCCCACCGGCCCGTCCGCCAGTGCTTTGTGCCGGTTGCCCGCACCGTGCGTCGTTCGTGGCGGTGAAGCGAGCGATGCGTAATCGTCAGGCCGTCTTCAGTGGCGATATCGGTTGTTACACGCTCGGCAACGCCAAGCCACTTGAAATGGTGGACACCTGTCTGTGCATGTCCGCTGGCATTACGATTGCTCAGGGACTCCACTTGGCAGAGCCCGACGCGGTGCACTTTGCGTTCATTGGGGACTCTACATTCTTCCACTCGGGGATTACTGGCGTTATCAACGCTGTTTACAACCAAACCAACATCGTACTCGTCGTGCTGGATAACTCCACCACAGCTATGACCGGGTTGCAGCCGCATCCCGGAACCGGTGTCACCATCACGGGCTCAATGTCAGAAAAGATCGACATCGCCACGCTGCTGCGGGCGATCGGCGTTAAGCACGTGGAGTCGTGCGATCCGCTCAAACACGATCAGGCTCAGGCCGCGGTCACTCGCGCGGCTGCTGCTTCTGCAAACGGAGTCTCGGCGCTGATATTTAAATCACCCTGCATCCAGGTGACATCCCCCGGCCCTGCTTTTAAAGTGGACCGGGAGGCCTGCAAATGCAAGCTGTGCATCACCAGCCTTGGGTGCCCCGCTATGACCAGCGTGGGAGGTAAAGCGATGATTGATGAATCGCTCTGCACGGGTTGCGGCCTCTGTGCCCAGATCTGCCCCTTCCATGCGATCGTCCCCATCACTCCAACGGAAGTGACCCAATGAGCAGAAGCACAAATCTCATCATCGCTGGCGTAGGTGGACAGGGAATAGTTCTGGCCTCAAAGCTCGTAGCATATGCCGCCATCAACCAGGGAATGGCCGTCCGCACCTCTGAAACACTTGGTATGGCGCAGCGCGGTGGCTCTGTGGTGAGCCATGTGCGCGTGTCCGAAACCGCAATCGCCTCGCCCCTCGTGCCGCTCGGTGCAGCGGATGTTTTGCTGGGTTTTGAGCCGGGGGAGGCGGTACGTTGTCTTCCGTACCTTCGCTCGGGAGGTTGCGTGGTCGTCAATACTCACCCCGTTGCGCCCGTTTCGGCGGCCTTGGCCCAGAAGGAGTACAACGGCAAGGAAATGATTGCGCACCTTGGCCAGTGCGGCGCGCAACTCATGGTGATCGACGGTAATGCTATATGCGCCGAGGTCGGCTCGCCTAAAGTTCTTAACGTGGCTTTACTTGGCGCAGTTGCGGCAGCCGGGGTGCTGTGCTTCACGGTTCAGCAGCTTGAGGCCGCCATACGGGCCTCTGTTCGCAAAGCGTTCGTAGATATGAATATCCAGGCGCTGCACTGCGGTGCCCGGGCCGTTGGCTCAAACGCAGGGTGAGCACAACCGGACAATAACTGCAGAAGAAGGTATCCCGATGAGTGAATCTAGTTTGGTGGGTGAATCCAGTTTAAAGAAACCGGCGCAGTTCGAGACCATCCTAGATCTCCTCGCCAACATCACGAAAAAGAGCGCCTTTTACCGCGACAAGTTTGCGGACTTGGACCTTTCGAGCATTCGAAGCTGGGAGGATTTTGAGCGGCTCCCATTTACCGACAAGGGCGATCTGCGCGATGCCTACCCGCTCGGACTGCAGGCGGTTCCCGACGAAGATATTGTGCGCATTCATTCGTCTTCGGGCACGACCGGCTTACCAATCATAATTCCCTACACGAAACGCGATGTGGACGAATGGGCCGAGATGTTCGCGCGATGTTACGAGATGGCGGGCGTCACCCCATTGGACCGAATCCATGTGACCCCCGGCTACGGGCTGTGGACCGCAGGCATCGGTTTTCAGGCCGGCGCCGAACGGCTGGGAGCGATGGTGGTGCCAATGGGGCCCGGCAACACTGACAAGCAGCTTAAAATGATGAGCGACCTCAAGAGCACGGTGCTGTGCGCGACCTCATCGTATGCGCTCCTGTTAGCAGAAGAAATCGACCGGCGAGGCATCCGCAGCAAAATCCACCTGAGCAAGGGCCTCATCGGTTCGGAACGCTGGGGTAAGCAGATGCGCCACCGCATCGCCACCGAGCTGGGCGTGCAACTCTTCGACATCTACGGACTGACCGAAATCTACGGACCGGGCATCGGCATCTCGTGTGAGCACGAATGTGGCATGCACTACTGGGACGACTATCTCTATTTCGAAATCATCAACCAGCACACAGGTGAGCAAGTTTCGGAAGGCGAGGTCGGTGAACTGGTCATCACAACGTTGCGCAAAGAGGGCGCTCCGCTCATTCGCTATCGGACCCACGACCTGACCCGTTTTATTCCGGGCGAGTGTGCATGCGGGTCCATCTACCCGCGTATCGACGTCATCCTGGGACGCACAGACGATATGGTGAAGGTCAAGGGCGTCAACATCTTTCCAGCGCAGATCGATGAGATACTGCACGAGGTAGAGGGCACAAGCAGCGAGTTCCAGGTAATGATTGACCATCTCGAGGGCCGCGACGTTATGACGGTGTTTTTCGAGACAGTGGAGGGGGCTTCCATCAAAGGAGTGGAGGCGGCGGTTCGCCATAGCTTTAAGACGCGCATCGGCCTAACCATCGTTCCTAAGGCGGTCGCCATCGGCGACCTGCCCCGCAGCGAGAAGAAGACGAATCGAGTGTTCGACAACCGATACTAGGAGCCCATCCGAGTAGTCAGTTGTATTTCCGCATCTTGAGTTTTCTACTTCGGTAAGCTGTTTGTGGTCTCAAATGCTGATTTTGGCATTACTCGGACACGCTCCTAATCTCGTGCCCCGTAACAATGGGCAATGTCTGTGTGGAACAAAATGGAAAGCCCGGTCGAATTGACGCGGGTTGCGGAGGGACTATGAGCCGGTTCGATGTTTTAGTGCCTGAACACATTCGCACGCTAGCGAGCTACAAGCCGGGAAAGCCGTTGAAACAGGCGGAGAGGGAGTGCGGCGTCGTGTGCTCGAAGATGGCGTCGAATGAGAACCCGCTCGGGCCGTCGCCGCGAGCGGTGGAGGCAATGCGGGAGGCCGCTCCATTTGTGCATTTGTATCCGGACAACGATGCGACGGAGTTGCGCAACCTGATCGCCGAGCGGTTCGACATGAAGCCGGAGCAGGTGCTGGTAACGGGTGGGTCAACGCAGTTCATCGACATTATTGCGCACTCGCTGCTGTCGCCGGGGCTGAACGCAGTGACGAGTGAGCGGTCGTTCCTGGCCTATGCCATGGCAACGCAGGCGGCGGGCGGCACGCTGCGCCAGGTTCCGATGCAGGCGAACACGTTCAACCTGGATGCGCTGCTGGCGGCAATCGACCAGAACACGCGTGTGGTTTTTATTGCAAACCCGAACAATCCGACGGGAACGATGTTGGACTCGCAGCAGGTTACGCGCTTTCTGGACCGCGTGCCGAGCAATGTGCTGGTGGTGCTCGACGAGGCATATTACGAGTTTGCCGATTATCTGGCAAGGCAGCGCGGCGTGGAGTACTCGCGGTCGCTGGAGTATGTGCGCGAGGAGCGTAATGTGGTCGTGCTGCGCACGTTCTCCAAAGTGCAGGGCCTGGCGGGTTGTCGCGTGGGATATGGGTTCGGGCCCACAGAGTTGATCGAATATTTTGCGCGCGGGCGGACGGCGTTTTCGATCTCCGTATTTGCGGAAGCGGCGGCAATTGCCGCGCTGGTGGACGAGGAGCACACTCAGAAGACGGTCGAAAACAACGCGGCGGGCGTGGCCTGGATGGAAAATCAGTTGGCGGAGATGGGACTGCCGGTAACGCCTACGTGGGCGAATTTCGTATATGTCGATGTAGGCGAGGATGCGTCGGTTATCGGCCAGCGGATGCAACAACAAGGGATAATTGTGCGTCCATTGGGGATGTGGGGCGCGCCGCAGACGATACGAATCACCATCGGCACACCGGAGCAGAACGCAAAATGCATGGAGGCGCTGAAGAAGGCGCTGGCGCGCGTGGTAACTTCTTAAGGTAATAATATACTTGACTAACCAAGTATATCAGTGTCAATATTGGTGCGGAGTTGTTGACTGGGATTGCTGGTTTTTGTATCGTTTGGGGGTTATGGGGAATCAACACAAAAAGGAATATCCTCCACTTCTGGCCGAGGGGTTGCGTCCAATGAGGCTAGATGAATTGAGGAGGATGTGTGTCGATGAATTCCCCAATTCACAGGTGCGTCAGAAGATCATGGCTGGACTTGAGCGTTTCGTCGATAGACTATTGGATATTGGAATCGACGAATCCGAATTGTGGGTAGATGGTAGTTTCCTGACGAGCAAGGAAAGCCCAGAAGATGCCGATCTGCTTTTGATAGCTCCGTCTCACTTCTTGGATGCTGGCACGAACGAGCAGATAGAAGTTCTTGAAGCTCTTGGCGATATTCAAAAAAAGCAGGCGTATCGCGCCGAATACTTGTGCGATACGCATTCCGTATTGGAATATCCTCCGTCATCGATATTGCGTGTGCTCTCGGACGCCACGATTGCTGGATTCAACGAAGACTTTGGTCATAGCTATGTGACTCGTGACCCTAAGGGCATTGCTGTGATTGCGATCAAACAGCCACAAGCTGCCGACGCAAGGGGAGCGGGTGCCTAATGAACGCTCGTGAGCAAATTCAAAAAAGGCTGCAAGACACCAATGCGCTTATTGCTCAGGTAGAGAATGCAATCTTGCTGCCCGAAAATAGAGGCTATAGTCGCTCTCTAGCGGCCAATCTCCGCACATTGAATAATGTGCGTAAGAGCCTTGAAGCTGAATTCTTAGAGCTGGCGGCCATTCAGGAACAGGAAGTCTACCGTTATACGATTGATCCTGAAATGTTACCCTCTCTCGGGGGAATCGCTGAGGCTTGGGCGGCCTTCGAGAAGCTCTTTGTGAGCATCTATTCGAAGCTTACAAAAGAAGGTCTGCCAGGAGTGCTCGGCTATAGCTATTGCTTCAGCGGATCAGTTGGCGTGGTTGTCACGTTGCCAAGGATTCCTGAGCAGCACGCAGCGTTGCTGACAGGCAATCCGGTTGATGATGCATCGGAAATGGTTTTCGATTTAATCGAATCGAAACGGGTTAATGAAATTGCTAGAATGCTGGGGCCTCAGCCAATGGAGGCGGTGAATGAGTGGTTAGACGTTCACATCCAACATAAATATGGAATAGGATTGGAATGGGATTCAGATCGGCAGACAAAGCGTCGAGTAAAAGCATCGTATGAACAGCTGGCGACGTTGCAGAAGAACATCGTCGAGACGACAACTGAGACCATTCTGGTTAAGGATGGCGATTTGGTAGCTGTGAATAGCGAGGCGAAAACCTTTAAGCTAAACTGTGATGATGGAGAGGAAATAGAGGGAACGTTTAGTGACGCCATCACGGTTAAGCAAGCTGCGGCGGTCCCATCCCGTTATCGTGCGACGATCATCAAGACGACTCGAATGATCGTGCCGAAACGACAAAAGCCAGAATCGTTTTTCTTGGCGAAGTTGGAAGGTTTCAATGAGCAAAGTAGAACCATCCAGTAGCAATGAGTACGGCGCTTTCGTCGAAGCTTTAGGTAAAGTGTTGCGCGTGTCTCACGCCGAGATGAAGGAAAGAGTGGAATTAGAGAAAAAGGCTAAGGCTGCTAAGCCCCGGCCTCGTTCTTCTTCGCGCCGCGCTTGCGGCGATAAGGGCTGACTGGACGCTCTCAGCACTTTCCGGTTACTTCAGCATAGGTCAGGCGCTTTCCGGAAATCTGCGATAGCGCAATTTGGAAGCGGTCAGAATCGTTTAGATTCTGGCCTTTTTGTTTGCGGTTGTTGAAGCGGAAAGCCTGTTCGTCGATGTAGCGGAAGAGATGGAGCGGTTCGACTGAAACGTAGGTGCCGTTTAATCCGCGCTTGAGCAGTGACCAGAAGTTTTCGATGCCGTTGGTATGGACCAAGCCATTCACGTACTCGTTGGCGTGGTTGATGATTTCGTGCTCAAAGTCGGTTCCCCTATATCCGCCATGTTCGTCGGTCATGAGAATGGTTCCGGTGGCGACATTCTTGCGGATGAGTTCATGCAGAACGGCTTGAGTGCGGCTCTCTACGACTTGTGCTTTAACACGGCCATTGCGTTCCAGCATCCCGACCACGATAGTTTTGCCAACGATGCCACGGCTCTTGGTTGCAGCCTTGGGCTTCTTAGCTTTGTGCATGTTCTTGACCTTGCCGCCGATGAAGGTTTCATCCATCTCGACGGGAGTTCCAGAACCGCCAAGCTTCGTAATAGAACCGCTCTGGAGCGCCAAGCGAAGCCTTTGCAGCATGAACCATGACGATTTCTGAGTGACTCCGATAGTGCGGTGAACCTCATAAGAACTGACGCCATTTTTGCAATTTACGATCATCCATAGCGCAGTGAGCCACTTGTCTAACTTGATCGGAGAGTCTTCAAAGATGGTGCCGATCTTTACCGAAAACTGACGGCCACACTCCTTGCACTTCCAGCGCTTCTGAGTCGCTAGGTAATAGTGCTCTTTACCTTCACAAGCGGGGCAGGTTACGCCATCAGGCCAGCGCAGGGCTGCGACAGTGTTGATGCAAGTCTGTTCGTCACTAAAGTACAGGATCGCTTCTTGCAAGGTTTTCGGTTCGTTCATAACGCTTGCCTCTCTAACTAAGAAGCAGAGTAGAACAAAAAGGTTGGTTAGTCAAGTATATTATTACCCTTCTTAGCAGGCAGCTGAGCATAGCTGTACGCAGGTCGTGCCTGTCGACATTTCCCTGCGTGTCGTAAATTTTTTGTTCTTGGGAACAACGACGCTACGGTGTATCTCTTTTGCCAGAGAAGCTCTCTGGAACTCGCTGACAAAAGAACCGTAGTGCTTCTTCATGTTTCTTGGACGTTGCTATCCGCGCGAAGGTTATCAACTTTCAGGTGACGAAGTTCATGGAGTCCCAGACTGATCCAGAGGAGCCGGGAATAAGGACAAGGGAGTTGCAGAAACTCTGTGGTCGGCCCTGTAACAGTGTCAGGTGCCATCCAGCACGGCCATTCAACAGGGCGGCAGCTCGCACCGAGCCAAGTGTTCCCTGAGTGTGTTTTCTTGTCTTACTTTTGGAATGCTTCAGGATACGTGTAGAATGTGGGTTGTTTCGTTCTGAATTTGATGTCGTTGCAATCGTCAACATGGCGCTGCGGGTCTGCAGCCATCTTCGTACTCTAACGGGCTTTCCGCCGCCGTGCACGGGAGGTATTCATACCAGTGAACAGCCAGCAAGATTTAAATGAAGCTATCCATCGCATTGAGGAAGCTCGCAGCGAGTGCTCTCAAAATCTCTCACTGAAAGGGCTTCAGGTATCTGAACTGCCTTCGGACATATCCACCATTGCCACCCAACTGCGGTCGCTCGACCTGAGTGAGTGCAGGCGACTTGAGCGCTTGGATCTTTTGCGGGGACTGCGCGCCTTGCGGTACCTCGACCTGAGCGGGTGCGATCAGCTTGAGAACCTGGATTTCCTGAAGGGCATGCGTAACCTGTGGACGCTCAACCTGAGCGGGTGCAGGCAGCTTAAGAGTCTGGACATGATGCGCGAATTGCGTGACCTGCAGTCAGTCGACCTGAGCGGGTGCAGGCAGCTTAAGAGCGTGGATTTCTTGCGAGACTTGCTTGGCCTGCAGTCACTCAACCTCAGGGGTTGCGATCAGATTCAGAGCCTGGATTTTTTGCGGAATTTGCGTGGCCTGCTGTCGCTCGAACTGAACGGATGCGATCAGCTTGAGAACATTGATTTTTTGCAGGACTTGCGCGGCATGCGGTCGCTCGACCTGAGCGGACGCGCTCAGCTTGAGAGCCTGGATCTTTTGGCAGAGTCGCGTGGCTTGCGTTCAATAAGCCTGAGCGGGTGCAGAAAGCTTAAGAGCGTGGATTTTTTGCGGAATTTGCGTGCAATGAAGTCGCTCGACCTGAGCGGGTGCAGTCAGCTTGAGAACTTGGATTCTTTGCGGAACTTGAGTGTCATGCGGTCGCTCAACCTGAGCGGGTGCAGTAAGCTTAAGAGCGTGGCTTGTTTGCGGGAGTCGCGTGGCCTGCAGTCACTGGACCTGAGCGGGTGCAGTCAGCTTGAGAATGTGGATCCTTTAGGGTACTTGAGTGGCCTGCGGTCGCTGGATCTGAGCGGGTGCAGTCAGCTTGAGAACTTGGATTCTTTGCGGCAGGTGCCTTTGCTTGAGAATTTGGCTTTAATGGGCGTCCCCTTCGATGCTGAGCGCGAGAACTGGATTTTCAATGCATCCAGCAATCTGCAAACGTTGTTCGCCGATTCGATCACGGGCGCTCCACGTGAGGTTGTTAGCGCAAACTCCTCTGACGATTGCCTGCCGCGGCTGCGCGCCTGGTGGAGCGAACGGAACGCCGGTAAGGAAAACGTCAACCGAGCTTGAAAGTTTCTTTCCAGCAGTATCGACAATTGAGTTGAGCAGGAGTGTGCTACAGACCAGGGGGACGAAGGGGTTAAACAGACGCGGTGCTCAAGCGATGCTCGGTTATGTGCCGACACCGCTTGAGCCGCAAGCAATTTCAGCCTTTTCGCCGTGGCACGACGATTCAGAGCTGTTTGCTTCTGTCCCCTGGTCTTAGCAGCCCGCCTTCTTGTGCCCCCCCCCCCGGGCGGCCACGTCACTCACCTTGCTAGTTCACAAACCCGGTAACGCTTCTGCTGGCCAAGTTTGATCTTACTGCGCTGATTTCACAATCGTTAATTCACACTCGTGAAGCATCTCGGCCAGAAGCGCGATCCAGCTCAGCTATCATTTTGATAGATGACTGCAAGACCAAACACACACACCAGAACCCCGCGTCGGAAAGGTTTCTTCCGGTCTCTTGTTCGATCGCTTTTTATCGGGGCGGCGCTTTGTTGGTCGCTTGCTGCGCTGACCCTTGTCGCCGCCCGGTGGATCGCCCCGCCGACGACTGCGGTCCACCTCCAGCGGCGCGTGCAGGCGTGGATTCACCACACGCCGTATCACGAGCGCTACAAATTCATTCCGCTCCGGCAAATCTCGCCCAATCTCCAGCACGCTGTCATTTCCGCGGAGGACGCGCGCTTCTACCGCCACAGTGGGTTCGATTGGCACGCCATCCGACTCGCTGCCGAAGAGGATTTGGAAGGCGGCCGCACGCGCGGAGGCTCGACGCTCACGCAACAACTCATAAAGAACCTGTTCTTCGGGACCGGTCGATCTTTTCTCCGCAAGGGCGCGGAGGCCACACTGGTGCCGGTTGCCGAAGTAGTTCTCGGCAAGCAGCGCATTCTGGAGCTTTATCTAAACGTGGTCGAATGGGGTCCTGCTGTCTATGGCGCAGAGTCGGCAAGCCGTTACCATAACGGAATCGCTGCGCGAAACATCGGCAGGGAACAATCGGCCCGGCTGGCGGCGATTCTACCGGCTCCGCTCAAACGACGGCCCGAACGCATGAGTCGCTACAGCGCCGTCATTCTCCGACGGATGGGCCAAACAGGTTGGTAATTGTGAGCAAGCTTTACCCTTTCCCAGCCTGAGAGTGATCCGCTGCTTGCGGTGGACGGGCGACGTCTTGTGGAAGCAGATGAACTGAGACAAAATGCTGCTGCAGGAAAATGCCTGTGATATTTCACAGAGTCGCCACGTAAAAGGAAGCCATGAAGATCTTGCTTGCTACCGATGGTTCGAGCTTTTCCGATGCCGCCGCGCAGAGTATTACTAAGCAGTTTCGCTCACAGGATAACGAGGTCCGAGTCTTAAGCGTGGTTGAACCCTTTTCCATTACGCCGATGCCGCAGATGGCGCCCGGCTACCATCCGGAACTCGATGACCAGATACATCGGGCCAAAGCGTTGGTGGAACGCACGGCGGAAACACTAGCTGAAGCGGGATTCAGCGTGTCAACCTCAGTCGTTACCGGCGATGCGAAGACAGTCATTATTGAGGAAGCTGCGCAGTGGCAGGCCGACCTGGTTGTAGTCGGATCGCATGGCCGTAAAGGACTGGGACGGTTTCTTCTCGGCAGTGTGTCGGAAGCGGTCGCCCGCCACACCAACTGCTCTGTCGAGATCGTTCGCATACCTGCAAAATGAACTAAACGCAGTCTGCCGATCCTGCCGCAAGCAGGTGGCCCATATTTGCGCAGTTAGCAAATATGGGGCTTTTCGCCTCGCGCGCAGAGGTAAATCAGGCAGCGGTCTATTTGGATATAATTGGCGTCCGATACTGCCGTGTTTATCCTTTGGCAACACCTTTGGTAAGTAAAAGGAGAATCGCAAGAATGCTTGAATTGAAATCAGTGCCTATGGAGATCCCACCAGAAGCCAACATTATTATTGGCCAGGCGCACTTCATCAAAACCGTCGAGGATATTTACGAGGCGATAGCGACGACAGTGCCTCAAGCAAAATTCGGGCTCGCATTTAATGAAAGCTCCGGAGCATGTCTCATACGTTCGGAGGCGAATGACGACGTTTTGCGCGAGAAGGCAATCCGAAACGCGCAGTCGCTGGCTGCCGGACACGTCTTTGTTCTTCTGCTTCAGAACGCCTATCCCATCAACATCCTGAACGTGATTCGCAACATTCCGGAGGTTTGTAATATCTTCTGCGCGACGGCCAATGCCGTCGAAGTGATCGTTGCAATCAGCGAACAGGGCGGCGGCATTCTTGGCGTAATTGACGGAAACTCGCCGAAAGGAGTCGAGCAACAGGCCGACGTCGCTTGGCGTCACGACCTGCTGCGCAAGATTGGCTACAAGCGATAGAGGCGCGCCTGAAATTCTCTATCGCTCGACCTTGATCGCCTAAGCCCGGATTGCGGCGAAGACCTTCCGGGCGGCGGCGATTGTGGCATCAATATCCTCTTCCGTGTGAGCCGTGCTGAGGAAGGCGGCCTCGAACTGCGAGGCTGGCAACCAAACACCCGCATCCAACATGCCGCGATGAAACCGGCCAAAGAGTTCCGTGTTGCAGGTGGCGGCCGTGTTCCAGTCGAAGACCTCGTGATCGGTGAAGAACCAGGTAAACATGCTGCCAACCTGGTTGGCATTGACGGCAATTCCCGCTTCGCGAGCAGCTCCCGTGATTCCCCCGACAAGTTTTTCCGATAGCGTATTGAGGCGGGGATAGATTGTCTCGCGTCCAGCGCTCAGGGTTCTCAGCATGGCCAGTCCTGCTGCCATCGCCAGTGGATTTCCGCTGAGAGTTCCGGCCTGATAAACCGGGCCGAGAGGCGCGACCTGGTTCATGAGCGCCGCTGAGCCGCCGTAAGCGCCTACCGGCAATCCTCCGCCAATCACCTTGCCCAGTGTCGTCAGGTCCGGCTTGATGCCGTAGAGCTCCTGCGCGCCGCCGTAGCTGACGCGGAACCCCGTCATCACCTCGTCCAGAATCAGCAGGGTTCCTTCCCGCTGTGTCAGCGAGCGAACCGACTCCAGGTATCCCGGCTTCGGTGGAACGCAGCCCATGTTGCCGACTACGGGTTCGATGATGACGCAGGCTATCTGGCCCCGGAACTTCTGGAAAGCTTCTTTCAGCGCGGCAACGTTGTTATAGGGAAGCGCCAGAGTAAACTTCACAAATTCTTCAGGAACTCCGGCCGAACCCGGAATTCCGAATGTAGCCAGGCCGGAGCCGGCCTTCACCAGCAATGCGTCGCTGTGGCCGTGGTAGCAGCCTTCAAATTTCACAATGTATTTGCGATTGGTGGCAGCGCGCGCAAGGCGGATGGCCGACATTGTGGCCTCGGTTCCGCTGGAGACAAAGCGTACCTTTTCCATCGAGGGAAACGCTTTGATGACCTCTTCGGCAAGATCGGCCTCGGATGGCGTGGAAGCCCCGAAGCTTGTGCCTTTGCGGGTGGCCTCAATCACGGCCCCGACGACTTCCGGAGCGCAATGGCCCAGCAGCAAAGGCCCCCAGGAAAGCACGTAATCGATGTATTGATTCCCATCAACGTCGGTCATGCGTGCGCGGTTGCCACTGACGATGATGGGCGGCTCGCCGCCGACGGCGCGAAATGCGCGGACCGGAGAGTTGACGCCGCCGGGAAAGAATTTTTCGGCACGCTGCTGCAAAGAATGCGAGAGATCGAGTTTTCTGGACACGAGGAACCGACCGAAAGCAGAGCTGGTCTACAATGAGAGTAGCTCCGCAAAATAGGAGTTTGCGCCTTTCAAACATAGCAAAGATCGGAAACAGGCGTGTGAAAGTTATCACAGAGCTGGGGCGGCCAGAAGAAGTACAGCCCAATCAGAGATCTAATCAAAAAAGTAAGAAAATACGGAAACTGCCATACTCGCTAATTCGACTGGCGGGATTTGCAGTGCTGCTGGCCGCGCTCTGCGGCTCCATGCACGCAGACGTGGGCCTGTTTCTGAACGAAGCTTTGAAAGTTGGCGCATCGCAATGGACCGGAGCGGGACATTCGGCCGTGTACCTGTCTGGAGTCTGCGCGGCCTCTCCGGTGAAGTTACGTCTATGCCGACCCGACGAGAACGGAGTCGTCCTCACCAATTATCCCAGCTTTGGCGAAGACCGTCCGTACGAGTGGAACGCGATTCCGCTGAATGTCTACCTCTACGGCGTGGAGGACGAATCGGCGCGCCCCTTGTACGCCAGCCCTATGGTGCGCTGGATTCTGCAGGACCGTTATCGCCAGAAATATCTGACAAGCGTGTGTACCGGAAGATGCGCGACAAATCCCAGGGCTTATTGGCGTGACACGGTGGGCACGGTCTTTTTGCGCGACGTTTACCTGTTCAAGGCAAAGACCACCGAAGCACAGGACCGCAAACTCGTTGAGAAGTACAACTCCGCCAAGAATCAAAATCGCTATAACGGGTACAACCATAATTGCGCGAGCTTTGCGCGCGACGTAGTGAATTCCTATTTTCCTGGGGCGGCAAAGGCGGACCGCATCAACGACTTCGGGGCGACAGGTCCCAAGGCAGTTGCAAAATCTTTTGCCCGCTACGGGGCTAAGCATCCCGAACTGGAGTTCCAGGTTGTTCGTTTTTCCCAGATTCCCGGCGAGTATGCGCCAAGCCAGGACAATCGCAAGGGAACCGAGGAACTCTGCCGCGCCAACCGGTGGCGATTACTTTCGGCCTTCGGCACGATCTACGCAATCACCGGCAGATTCGATCCGGAGCGGGAATTGCAACGGAGGCCATCGGGCGAAGTGATCACGCTGGAAGCCGAACTGCGAGAGGCTCAAGCAAAAAGAGACAGAGATCAGGAAGAGGAACTGAACCAGAAGATCCGGTTTGCGCGACTGGATGCCCTCGGCGCTCAGGAAGATTGGTTCGGTTATGAAGCGAGCGTCCGGCGATATGAGGCCGAAGCAGTTGAGCGGGGCTACATAAGCAGTTTGGATAATTTCCGGAATCTCGCAAGCCATGTGGCCTCGAAAAGCTGGATCACTCTGGATGAGAAAGGCGGCATGTGGCTCAATGCCCGGAACGGCGAATCACAACCGAAGGTTGGGCTGAGCGCAAACACTTTGACGGAAACGGCTTCGGACGTGAAATTGGGCTATCTGCTGGCTCTGTCGCGGGTGGATGCCGAGTTGCGCAAAAAGCCGAAAGACCGCGCAACCATCACGTTCTTCCGCAAAGATTGGGAGTTACTGGAGCAGCTTCGCGAACGCCTGACCTCATACATAGCCGGAACGAGGCCGCCGGAAGCTGGCAAAGGCGCAACCCAGTAGGTTTTCCCGTTGCGCCACACTGGCCACAAACGAAGTTATACGGAATGGGAATTCTGATTTCAAATTCGTTTTCCTTCCGCTTAACCAATTTTTCATCATCCTACTATTGTGTTCCGGCCAGGCTGGATGAGAGAAAAGGAGGTACTTGCATTTCCCTCCAGTTTTGTTATGCCCAAGAAGTTATTTTTTTTCACCCAACTCGTCGTGTTGTTCTGCGCCCTGGCGCTTCCGCTGCTGTGTGCCGCGCAACAACCCGCGCCCGAAGCTCCCGAAGCCCAAGACGAAATTGCCACCATGTTCCCTCATTCGCAGACGGCCCGGTGGTGGGTGAGCGGTCAGGTCAACATAGTTTTCCAGGCGCATCCCGAGTTTCACTCGACCTACAGCGGGGTCAACAGTCTTCACTCCAATGGCGAACATGCGACCTCCAACGTGGAAACGCTCTATCTTGGCTATCAGCCCTGGCGCGGCGCTGAGGCGCTCGTAGACGTGGAATCGTCCGGCGGACGCGGGCTGAGCGACGCGCTGGGTATGGCGGGATTTACCAATCTGGACGTGGTGCGCAACCCCACTCTCGGTCAGGCTCCCTACCTGGCGCGAGCAATCTTTCATCAGACCGTACGATTGTCCAAAGAAGACGTGAAACTGGAACGCGGTCCTCTTTCCCTGGCCACCAGCGCCCCCGCACGCCGACTCGATTTTCGCGTAGGCAAGATGAGCACGGTAGATTTTTTCGATGTAAACGAAGTCGGGAGCGACAGCCACCTGCAATTTCTGAACTGGACAGTGGACGCAAACGGCGCGTATGACTACGCAGCCGATACTCGCGGCTACACTTATGGCATCGTGGCCGAGTACCAAAGCGCACGCTGGGGCTTTCGCTTTGGCGAACTGCTGCTGCCGAAAACTGCCAACGGAACCGACCTTGATTGGAACCTGCGGCGCGCCCGCGCGGAGAATTACGAACTGGAGTTGCGTCCCACGCTGCTGAAAGATCGCAAGACCACCATTCGACTGCTGGCCTACGAGAACCACGCCAACATGGGGGACTATCAGCAGGCGGTCGCTCGATACAAAGCCGGCATCGACCCGACTCCAAAGATTGAAAACACAAGGCGACAGGGCACGGTGAAGTACGGTTTCGGCTTCAACGCTCAGCAGGAATTGCCAAAGGATGTGCGTGCCTTTTTACGCCTGGGCTGGAACGAAGGCCAGCATGAATCCTATGCCTACACTGAGGTGGATTCCACAATTGCGTTCGGTGCGGATGTAGCGGGCGCGCGTTGGCATCGTAAGCTGGACAAGGTAGGCGCGGCGGTGGCGACAAATGGAATCTCAGCCTCGCATCAGGAATACCTGCAAAATGGCGGCATTGGCTTCCTGTTGGGCGACGGCAACTTGCGTTACGGGCGGGAGACAATCTTCGAGGGCTACTACACGTTTCACGCTTGGCGCGGAATTTTTCTGAGCGTGGACCTGCAGCGCATCTGGAATCCGGGCTATAACCGCGACCGCGGTCCAGTGGTGGTCCCAGGACTGCGGCTGCACATAGATCTTTAGGGCCTAGGTCTTCCGGGCAGGAGAATACCGCGATAGACTTCCAAGCCCGAAAGGTTACTGCCCAGGCGGCTCACAACTGAAGGTATTGGTTTGGGTTACAGTGTTCGTCTTTATCGTGGAAGCAACTGCCAACATGCTCTCCTTCATGGAGGGTGTCGCGCGTAGCCACTCCACAACCTTTCGATGCAACTTCTTTTCGGAAGCCGCGTCAGCGAATTCTTTTGCCTTATCGTCAATCTTATCGAAGAGCGCTTTAACATCCCAAGGTTTGTTCGGGTCGTCGCCCGTCTTCCGCTCGCAGGTGATGTGGCTGACTTCTTTGTTTGCCCGTTCACGTGCGGATTTGAGGTCATCTGGAATCTTCCCAAGATGCCAACCACATTCGCAGAAATCCGCCGCCGTTACGTCACCGCGCCGTAGTGATTCGGGATAAAGAAAATTAACCAAATTGCGGAAATGTATTGCAAAGGACTCCAGCAACGCAGACAACTCAAAGCCGTTCGGCTTTGTGGGAAGCTCTTTAGTAAGCCACCAAAAGATCTGGAGTTCGTGGAGCAGATGCTCGCGCGAATAATTGAGGAGCTCCGAATCCGAAAGCGAGTAACTTATTTTCTCCGACATAGCGCCAGTCAGAATGACTCTCGGGCAGAGCTGAGTCAAGGCCTTTTGCTCAGAAATTGGTTTGAACCGTAGCACGTTCGCGTCCTGATAGAATAACTGGGTAATGATCCTCCCTTTCGTCCGCGAGCTGCTCGCGGGCGTCGAGCTTACCTCGAGTTTTCAACGTGCTGCAACCCATCTGAAGGGAGGCGCGGGGCGCATTCGTGTCTCCGGCCTTACTCCCACCGCGCGTGCGCTGCATTATGCACTGCTGCATCGGGCTTCGGCTCGGCCTCTGCTGCTGCTGGTGAGCGATAACCGCACGGCTGAAGAGCTGCTGCCGCTCCTGCAAAGCCTCTGCGAGATGACCGGCGTGGCCACGCCCGACTCGGTGGCCTACTTTCCGGCTCGGGACGTGCTTCCCTTCGAAAACCTTTCTCCACATCCTGAGATTCAGGAGATGCGCGCGCGTGCGCTCTGGCGCATCGCCAGCGGAACGGCATCGCTGGTGGTTGCGCCCTTTGCCGCCACCACGATTCGCCTCCGCGACGCCGAGTATTACCGCGACCTGGCCCGGACGGTGCGCAAGGGAGACTGGCTGGATCTGGAAAGCCTGGTGCAGCACCTCAATGTCGTCGGTTACCGCCAGACGGACATAGTGGAGCAGCAGGGCGAGTATGCGCAGCGCGGCGGCATTCTGGACGTCTATTCCCCGGAGATGGATCGCCCGGTGCGCATTGAACTCTTCGGCGACGAAGTGGAGTCGATGAGACGCTTCGATCCTGTGACGCAGCGATCCGCCACCGGGCTTGACGAGATCGTGCTCCTGCCGCTGACCGAGACTCCGGTGACCGAAGAGTTGCTGGCGACGATAAATGCAAGGCTCAGCGGAAGACGGGTTCGCGGCACCGAGGAAGCGCTCGAAGATGCCGCAAAAGCAGGCGGAGTAACGGTGTTTCCCGGCTGGGAATTTTTTGCCCCAGTAGCGGGCGCGGAGAACACGATCTTCGACCTGATACCAGAGGCCGCCGTCGTGCTGGATGAACCGGAGAGGCTGGCCGAGGATCACGATGCCTGGTGGCAGCGGCTGGTCGATGCGCATGAGCACAGCGGCATAGGCATCCTGGTACGCCCGGAGGAGCTGTACGTGACTCCCGAAGTGTGGCGCGAGCGCGTGGCGCAGACCGAGGGGCTGGATGTAGAGCAACTAGGGCTGGAGACAAGCGGCGGCGCGGAGCTCCTGCAATTCAGTTCGCGTCCGACCCCGCGCTTTCACGGTGCGATACCGAAGCTGCTGGAGGAAGTAAAAAAGCTCTCCGAAGCGGGTGAGCGTGTATTGCTGGTCGCGGGCTCGATGGGCGAGTTGGAAAGGCTCGCGGACATTTTCAACGAGTACCAAGTGCCCTACCGCCTCGGCACACGAAACAAGCCATCGGCAATCAGCGAAGAAGCCGCCTGCTTTAACGACGAGAGCGCGGCAACGGCCCTTGTATGCGGCTACGTCCCGGCCGGGGTGGCGCTACCGGACGCGAAGCTGGTGCTGTTCGGTGCCAACGATATTTTTGACGAGTCTGAGGCGGGTGCCGCACGGCAGCAGAGGCCGCGATCCAAGACCTCTGCGTTTTTATCGGATTTCCGCGACCTGGCCGTAGGTGACTACGTTGTTCACGTCGAACACGGCATTGGGCGCTATCTGGGCCTGCGCGAGATTCCGCAGGCGGACGGCTCGAAGTCCGAGTTCATGGTCCTGGAATACGCGGAAGGGGCGCGGCTGTACGTTCCGCTGACTCGGCTCGACCTCGTGCAAAAGTATCGTTCAGCCGAGGGCGGGCAGATAGTGCTGAACCGGCTTGGCACGCAGCAATGGGTGAAGACCAAGACGCGCGTGAAAAAGGCCATGGCCGACATGGCCGATGAGCTGCTGAAACTCTACGCTCAGCGCAAAACCGCGCAGGGCTATCAATACTCAGCCGACACCCAGTTCATGCGCGAGTTCGAAGACGCTTTTGAATACAACGCGACCGATGATCAGGTCGCAGCCGTGGAAGATATCAAGCGCGACATGGAATCTCCGCAGCCGATGGACCGCCTGCTCTGCGGTGACGTGGGCTACGGCAAGACGGAAGTGGCGATGCGCGCCGCCTACAAAGCAGTCAATGACAGCCGGCAGGTCGCGCTTCTCGCCCCCACCACGGTCCTGGCCTTCCAGCATTACGAGACCTTCAAGCGCAGATTCGCCGCCTTTCCCGTAACCATCGAAATGATCTCGCGCTTCCGTACCGCGAAGCAGCAGAAAGAGATCGTGGAAAAGGTCGAGAACGGCAAGGTGGACATTCTCGTCGGTACGCATCGCGTGCTCTCGAAAGACATTAGCTTTCCCGACCTTGGCCTCGTGATTATCGATGAAGAGCAGCGCTTCGGAGTGAGGCACAAGGAGCGGCTCAAGCAACTGCGCAAGGAAGTGGACGTGCTGACCTTGTCGGCGACGCCGATACCGCGCACCCTGCACATGTCCATGCTCGGACTGCGCGACATGAGCGTCATTGAAACTCCGCCCCGCGATCGCCTGGCGATTCAGACCGTAGTTGCGGGATGGGATGAAAAGCTGATTCGCTCCGCCATCGAGCAGGAGCTCGAGCGCGGCGGCCAGGTCTATTTTGTACACAATCGCATCGAGTCAATCTTCGAGATTTCGTCGAAGCTGCGTGAACTGGCGCCAAAAGCGCGAATCCTGGTAGGCCACGGACAGATGGGCGAAGGCGAGCTGGAGAAAGTCATGCTGGCCTTCATGCGCCACGAGGCCGATATCCTAGTCGCCACATCGATCATTGAAAACGGACTCGACATTCCGCTCTGCAACACTATCATTATCAATCGCGCCGACCGCCACGGCTTGAGCGAACTCTACCAGTTACGCGGACGCGTTGGCCGCTCGAACCGGCGCTCTTACGCTTATCTGCTGGTGCCGCCGGATCGCGAACTGAACGACCTGGCACGGCGCAGATTGGCGGCGCTGAAGGAATTCAGCGAACTGGGCGCGGGCTTTAAAATCGCCGCACTCGACCTCGAGTTGCGCGGTGCGGGAAATCTGCTCGGAGGGCAGCAGAGCGGCCATATCGAAGCCGTGGGCTTTGAGATGTACACCACCATGCTCGAACAGATGATTCGCGAGTTGAAAGGCGAACCCGTTCCTGAGGCGCTGGATACCGCGCTGAATCTAGGTCTAAATATTCGCATTCCGAATGAATATATTCATGAAGAGAACCAGCGCTTGCGCATCTACAAGCGTATGGCGGCCGCCACGGATGAAAAGCAGCTAAGCGATGTGGTCAGCGAGATGCGCGACCGTTACGGCGAGCCTCCGGCAGCATTGCAGCACCTCGTGCAATATGCGCATCTCCGTTTGGAGTGCCAGCGGCTGGGAGTTGCCAGCATTGAGCGCAAACGCGACCAGGTAAGCATAAAGTTCACGCAGACGGCGGAGGCCGACCCGCAGAAGATCATGCAACTGGTAGCCAGGCACAAGGGCGTGGTGTTTACACCCCAGGGAGTACTGAAATTTTCGCTGAAGGCGACACGCCCCGAAGAGGTATTGAACGGGTTACGCAAGATTCTGGAAGGCTTTGAGGCAGAGCCCACCCCAGCGTAAATGTTCCTGAAAAGCTGGCCGGGACGAGGACTAGAAATGATTCGATTTGCCGCCGCAGTGCTGCTTGTCAGCCTTTCGACGTTTTCCTTCGCAGAACACAATGGTGAGGCGGCATTGCCGGGCGCGGCAATGACACAGGCCACAGTTCCGGAAACATATCCCCAGAGCCTGACTGGGTTGCACGACGAGTTCATGGCAACCTTCTTCGATTTCCTGCCCAGCGCTGGCACGCGGGCAGGCTTTCACCAGTACGACACGCGGATGGAGAGCTACGACGCGGTGCGCGTTGCAAAGCAGGTCGCGCTCTATGGGAAATACGAAAAGCGGCTTGAGGCGCTCGACACCAAAGGCTGGTCGCGCTGGGCTTTGGACGATCGCGAGATGCTGCTGGCTTTCGTGCAGTCGCGCATTTTCGAGCTACAGATTCAACAGGTTTGGCGCAAGAACCCGGACTACTACTCTTCCGTGCTGAGCGATTCGACGCTTCTGCTAATGGGGCGCAACTTTGTCCCGCCGGAGGTGAGGCTGGTGGCGCTGATCGCACGCGAGCGCCAGATGCCCGCATTGCTGCAACAGGCGCGCACAAATCTGGAAAATCCTCCCCGCATTTTTGCGGAAATCGCGCTGGAGCAACTGCCCGGCATCGTCGATTTCTTTCAAAAGGATGTGCCTTCCGCATTCAGCGACGTGAAAGATGCCAAGCTCCAGGCAGAGTTTGCGAGATCGAACGTAGGCGTACTCGCGGCACTAGGCGAATATGAGGCGTGGATCAGGAGCGACCTCCTGCGGCGCTCGAACGGTGATTTCAGACTGGGCGCGGAAAACCTGCGCAGGAAACTCGCCTGCGAAGAAATGGTGGATATACCGCTCGATCATCTGTTACAGGTGGGGCTGGATAACTTGCACCGCAACCAGAACGAGTTTCAGCGTGTTGCAAAGCTGATCGATCCAACCAGGACGCCGCCGCAACTGCTGGCGCAGATCGAGAAGGAACATCCACAACCGGGCGAGCTGCTCAAGGCTTTCAGCGATAAGCTGGCAGGCATCCGCGAGTTTACGGACACTCACGCAATCATTACCACGCCTTCGCGAACTCTGCCAAAGCTGCAGGAGACACCGCCGTTCTTGCGAGCAACTACTTTTGCTTCGATGGACACACCGGGGCCTTTCGAAACGAAGGCAACTGAGGCATTCTTTAATGTCACGCTTCCCGAAAAGAATTGGACGCCGCCGCAGGTGGAACAATACATGGCGGCCTTCAACCGGGGCGCCGTTACGAGCACGGCAATCCATGAGGTCATTCCAGGGCATTACGAGCAGTATCTGTGGAATGAACATGTGCCCTCGCGCATAAGACAATTTCTCAGCCTGGACCTGAGCAGTACCGGCGGACACTTTTCCGGGACAAATATAGAAGGTTGGGCTCATTACACCGAGCAAATGATGATCGACGAAGGTTATGGACGCACCCCGGGCATACCCGAGGAGCAGGACACAGCCTACCTGAAATTGCGGTTGGGACAGTTGCAGTACGCGTTGCTGCGCAATGCCCGGTACGTAGTCGCCATCCGCATGCATACCGGCACGATGACAATGGATGAGGCGACCGCCTTCTTCGTGAAAGAAGGCTACCAAACAGAGTCGAACGCAAAGCGCGAGGTGAAGCGCGGAGCTGGCGACCCCACTTACCTGATGTACACGCTGGGGAAGCTGCAGATACAAAAACTGCGCGCGGATTGGACGAAACACCAGAAGGGAACGCCGAAGCCAAGTGAATTTCACGACCTTTTCATGAGGCAAGGCGTGGCGCCGGTGAAGGTGATTCGGCGCGCATTATTAAGAGATGATTCGCCAACACTGTGAACACGAGGCGCATCCCCGAGCTATGCGCGAAGCTGCTGCGTTACAATTTTGGGACGGGGCCAAACGACTGAGGATACGTTGAGAGTACATGCGAAAGCTCCGGCATACACAAACGAGATTTTTAACAGATTTCTGAATCCTAGCTGTACTGAGTGCAACGATGACATTGAGAGTACGTAAAGCAGTATTCCCCGCCGCGGGTTTAGGCACGCGATTCCTGCCAGCAACCAAGGCCATGCCGAAAGAGATGTTGCCCATAGTCGATAAGCCGATTATCCAGTACGGCGTGGAAGAGGCGATTACCTCCGGATGCGAGGAAATCATCATCGTGACCGGGCGCGGCAAGACCGTCATGGAAGATCATTTTGACATCAGTTTTGAGCTCGAACATGCCTTGGCCACACGCAATAAATCCACGCTGCTCGAAACCGCAAAACAGGTTGCGCGACTGGCGCACGTAAGCACGGTTCGGCAGAAGGAACCCTTGGGCCTGGGCCACGCCGTGCTGATGGCAAAAAGACTCGTGGGCAATGAGCCTTTCGGGGTGATACTACCCGACGACCTCGTCGATTCGCCCGACACCCCCTGCCTGAAGCAGTTGATCGACGTCTTCAATGAAAAACACTGTTCCGTGATCGCGACCCAGATTGTAGAGGGCGAGGCGATCTCCGCTTACGGTGTGCTGGACGCGAAGCCGGTGCCGGGATTCAATGGCCGTCTTTACGAAATCGCGGACATGGTGGAGAAGCCGAAGTTTGAGGAGGCTCCGTCGAGTCTCGCCATCATTGGCCGCTATGTGCTGACACCGCGCATCTTTGAGATGGTCGAGGCGATCAGGCCTGGAGCTGGAGGAGAGCTTCAACTGACTGACGCAATGAAGAAGCTCCTGCGGCACGAAAAAATTTACGGCTATGTCTTTGAAGGCAAGCGCCACGATGCCGGAGACAAGCTTGGCTTCCTGAAAGCCACCGTGGAGTACGCGTTAAAACATGAGGTTCTGGGACCGGCTTTCAAGGAATACCTGTTGGCGCTGGACATGGCCTCACTCGAGCTGTGCGCCGAGGAACAGACCTTGCAGGACAGCAACCCTCAGCGCAAATCGGGGACTTCTCGCGTCTGAATTTTTAAGTGTTCACGTCTCGGCGGCTCGCCTGCAGCTTGCGCGACTTCTCCTCCACACCAAGCGCCAGCTTTTCCTTATAGGCCATGAGCTTTTTGGCCAGCGCGCCGTCGCTGGTGGCCAGTATCTGCGCGGCGAGAATTCCAGCGTTCGTGGCTCCCGGCTTGCCGATGGCAACTGTCGCGACGGGAATCCCCGCAGGCATCTGCACCATGGCGAGCAGCGCGTCCAGTCCGCCCAGCGATGTGGCTGCAATCGGAACGGCGATCACGGGAGTAATCGTCTCAGCGGCGATTACTCCCGCAAGATGGGCGGCACCGCCCGCACCGGCGATGATGACCCGGATTCCGCGCCCAGCCGCCTTACGGCTGAATTCGCTTGTACGCGCCGGAGAGCGGTGCGCGGAGCAAACGTCCATCTCATAAGAGATATCGAATAGTTCCAGCGCCTTGGCGGTCTCGTTCATGACATCGAGATCGCTATCGCTTCCCATAATGATGGAGACTAGCGGCTTTTTTTCCATAGAGCTCTTGTTACCAAAATTTCTGATCTAGCGCTTCAATCGGCGATGAGCGATGTCAGTGCGGTACTGCATTCCGTCAAAGCTGATGCATTGAACAGCCTCGTACGCCCGTGCGACCGCAGCTTCAAGATCGGCGCCGCGAGCCGTGACTCCGAGCACGCGTCCACCGGCGGTCGCCATCTCGCCGCTAACGAGGCTCGTACCAGCATGGAAAACTTTCACGCCATCCAGAGCGTTCGCGCGTTCAAGGCCGGAGATGCACTTGCCGGACTCGTATTTGCCGGGGTAGCCATGCGAGGCCATTACAACGCAAACACTCGGCTCGGGACTCCAGCGGAAGATGCCATCGCTGATCCTTCCCTCGATGCTTGCCTCGAAAGCTTCCAAAAGATCGCTCTCCAGTCGCATCAAAATCGGCTGAGCTTCCGGGTCGCCGAAACGGCAGTTGAATTCGAGCACCTGCGGGCCGCGCGCTGTCATCATCAAGCCGCAGTAAAGAATTCCCGTGTAAGGTGTGCCTTCCGCTGCCATGCCCGCAATTACCGGACGCGCAACATGGCGGAGAAGCCATTCGCGCATATTGTCATCAATCAGGCCAGCAGTGGAGTAAGCGCCCATCCCTCCCGTGTTCGGGCCGGTATCGCCATCGCCGATGCGCTTGTGGTCTTGCGCGGGAACCAGCGGCGCAACGCGCTCGCCGTCGCTGATGACTAGGAAGCTGATCTCTTCGCCCTGAAGAAACTCCTCAAAAAGAATGTTGTACCCGGCCTCTCCGAGCGAGCCTTGCAGCATGGCCGTAGCGGTGGCCACCGCTTCTTCCTTGGTGGCGGCAATCACCACGCCCTTACCCGCGGCGAGACCATCGGCTTTGACCACGATGGGAGCGCTGAAGTGGGCGAGTGCATCTTTGATCTCCGATACTGCGTGAACCTGCGCGTAGCGCGCAGTGGGAATCCGGTGCCGGGTCATGAAGGCCTTGGAAAAGCTCTTGCTCGATTCCAATTGCGCCGCAGCCTGAGTAGGACCAAAGACGGAAATCCCCCGCCGACGCAACTCATCAACCGTACCAAGCGTGAGCGGAACCTCTGGGCCTACGACAACCAGGTCCGGACCCACCTTAAGGACCGCCTCGATGATCGAATCCAGACGCGTAAGATCACAGGGAAGGCAGGTTGCCTCCTGCGCAATGCCGGCATTGCCGGGAGCGCAAAAAACTTCGTCCACCCGAGGCGATTGCTTCAGCTTCCAAACCAGAGCGTGTTCGCGGCCTCCGCCGCCCAGCACAAGAACTTTCATGATGTCTCCAACCCCAAAGGTTATGAGTTCGCTACACCATAAGTCAACTCTTTGAAATACACCGTCGCAGCGGATTCTGATCGCCTTTCGCAAAATCGAACGTGAGCGCCTTTGCATCCAATATTAGTTCAGCTGAATTCGGTGCCCAACGGACGGACAAAGATGAGTACCTACGGACAAGAGCAACCAGCAGCGACGATTCCCTCTACTTTGCCGGAGATTCGCACCCATGTTCCTCTGCCGCATCGCGCTGGAGTGATGCGCAAGCTGCTGGCCTTTGCAGGTCCGGGCTTTCTGATTGCAGTCGGCTATATGGACCCGGGAAACTGGGCCACGGACCTGGCGGCGGGTTCGCGCTACAACTACTCCCTGTTGTATGTAATCGTTCTGTCAAACCTGCTGGCAATTCTGCTGCAAAGCTTGTCGATCAAGCTTGGCGTAGTGAGTGGTCTCGACCTGGCACAAGCCTGCCGTGAACGCTTTGGGCGCGGGACGGCGTTCGGGCTCTGGGTGCTGGCCGAGGTCGCCATTACCGCGTGCGATTTGGCAGAGGTCATCGGTTCGGCAATAGCTTTGCAACTGCTCTTCCATATTCCGCTGCTGATCGGCGTTGTCATTACAGGTTTTGACGTGCTGTTGCTCCTGCTGCTGGAGAACCGCGGTTTCCGGTATATCGAAGCAATTGTGGTTACACTGACAGCGACAATCGGTCTCTGCTTCGGGCTGGAGATTCTGTTCTCGAAACCGGAGTTTGGATTAGCGCTGAAATCTATGTTCGTTCCCGATCCTGTAATTCTGCAGGATCCTCTCATGCTCTACATTGCCATCGGAATTCTGGGCGCGACCGTGATGCCGCACAACCTCTATCTGCACTCCGCGATTGTGCAGACGCGTGATTATGCACGAACTCCGGAAGGGCGTCGCGAGGCCTTGCGTTACTGCAACATCGACTCCGCGGTAGCGCTAACCGTCGCGCTGTTTGTGAACGCCGCGATTTTGGTAGTCGCAGCTGCGACCTTTTATCGAGCTGGGCACCACCAAGTAGCGGAAATACAGGACGCCTACAAGCTGATGTCCGGCCTGCTGGGAGTAAACGCAGCAAGCGGAGTATTTGCGCTTGCGTTGCTGGCCAGTGGACAGAACTCAACCCTGACGGGAACGCTGGCCGGACAGATCGTGATGGAGGGCTTCCTCCGCATGCGGGCCAAGCCCTGGGTAAGAAGGTTGATTACCCGCCTAGTGGCGCTCGTACCCGCCGTCGTGGTAACCGCCATCGCAGGAGAACGAGGGACCGCTCAGCTCCTGATCTTCAGTCAGGTTGTGCTCAGCATGCAGTTGAGCTTCGCCGTGTTTCCATTGGTAATGTTTACCAGCGACCGGAAACTCATGGGTGAATTCGTGAATCCACCATGGATTAAGGCGCTCTCGTGGGCAACTGCCCTGCTCATTGCCGGGCTGAATATATGGCTGCTCGCAAAAACGTTGCTGTAGCACGCGAGAATCGCAGCAGCAATGCTTCGCATCATTGCATTTGCTTCATCGCCGTCTGGCTGTTAGCCTTTGTGCGTGGAGCATAACTGCAACCAATGTGGAGTGGTAGTAGAGGATGGACATCCTTTCTGTCCCAAATGTCACGCACCGCAGATTAAAGTTCCGGTGCGGCCACCTACAGCCCCTGTGACGGAGCCTCTCCCGCCGGGAACTCCCGAAGACCTGCAGCCCCCGGCGGAGCCGATGATAAAAGACGATCGCAAAGAGTTCACGCCACCATCTCCGGAACCAACCTATCGAGCCCAGGACAAACTGCTCTGGCGTCCAGCCATCAGCGCGGCGCTAATCGCCGGCCTGTTTGCTGCCGTTGGAACTTCGAGTGGAGTGATCTGGTTGGCCTTGCTGAGCATGTTCGCATCGGGCGGACTCGCACTGACACTTTACCGGCGCAAGGCGAGATCTCTCCCGCTTACGCCTTGGACTGGCGCAAAGATTGGAGCACTTGCGGGAGGCTGGGGATTCGTGCTGCTCTCGATTTTGAGTGCTTCCCAGTTTTTCAACCCCGGCAGAATGGCGGAGATGCACCATGTCATGCAGGAAAGAATGCCGGACATCATAGCAGCCAATCCCGATCCCGCAATGCATCAGAAACTGGAACAGTTTCAAAACTATGTTGCCACTGACCATGGCCTGATCATTATTTCTTTGATCGGAATGGCTACGCTGGGAGTGTTTTTCCTTGTAGCAAGCGCATTCGGAGGCGCACTGGGCGCGGCATTGTTTGGACAGGGAAGCGACCGCAAGCAGAACTGACCCGGCATGGGTTGTCCTTGCCCCAGACTTGCCGCCTCGCGTATCATCAGGCAGTTATGAACGTTATATCTCGGCCTCCTCATCTTCGCGAAAAAGAGCAGCTCATGTCTGCCTCTGAAATCGAGCGCACACTGGTTCGTCTGGCGCACGAAATCGTAGAAAAGAATAACGGGATCGCAAACCTTGTCCTGGTAGGTATTCGCCGCCGGGGTATTCCGATCGCAGAGCGCTTGGCCAAGCTTATCGAGCGCATTGAAAAAGGTGTTGTGCCGGTCGGTTCGCTCGATATCACGCTTTATCGCGACGATCTTTCAACGGTGGGTCCGAAGCCGGTGGTGGAACCTCGCCCGATCGGCTTCAATATTACGGGCAAAGATGTTGTGCTCTGTGACGACGTACTCTACACCGGACGCACGATTCGCGCCGCGCTCGATGCGCTGTTCGACCAGGGACGGCCGCGCAGCGTGAAACTGCTGGCTCTTATTGACCGCGGACATCGCGAATTGCCGATCGAGGCAATCTTCATTGGACGCCGAGTGCAGACGACCCATGAGGAAATCATCGAGGTAAAGCTCAGCGAGACGGACCAGATGGAAAAGGTTCTTCTGGTTGAGCGAGTGCCGGAAGTCGAAGGCTAAGCGAAGGACAACATGAAAGCCAAGCCCCGGTCGCTGCTCGGGATCGAGCCGCTGGACTCGCAGCAGATCCTCGACATCCTGACGCTGGCGAAACGTATGAATCCAGCCCGGCCGCGCGTGACTCTTCGTGGCCGCCGCATCGCCTTACTTTTTTACGAAAATTCGACCCGCACCCGCACCAGTTTTGAAATCGCAGCCAAGTCCCTGGGCGCCTCCACGGTAGTAATTCATGCAACCACCGCCAGCATCGAAAAGGGCGAGTCGCTGAAGGACACCGGACGCACGCTCCAGTCGATAGTGGACGCCATTGTTATGAGGCACCCCAGCTCGGGGGCCCCGGTACTTTTGTCGCGGCTGATCGATATTCCGATTATCAACGCCGGAGACGGAATGCACGCGCACCCCTCGCAGGCATTGCTCGATGCATTCACGATCCTTGACCATAAGAAGAGCCTAAAGGGTCTGAAGATCGTCACCATTGGCGATATCTTCCACAGCCGCGTTGCTCGCAGCGATGCGCACCTGTTCACCAAGTTGGGCGCGCAAGTCGTGTTCTGCGGACCCGATGTGCTGCTGCCTGACTCGGCGCTTGAACTTGCGCCTGGCCTCGAGATCGTGCGCGACATGGAAAAGGCAATCCGCGACGCCGACGTGGTGATGATGCTGCGCGTGCAAAAGGAACGGCTCTCCGGAATGCAGATCAATGTCGAGGAATATATCCGCCGCTATCAACTGACCACGACAAGGTTGAAGATGGCAAAGAAAGACGCAATCGTGATGCACCCCGGACCGATGATTCGCGGAATGGAGATGACCGACGAGGTTGCCGACTGCGAACAGTCGGTCGTACTGGAACAGGTTCTGAACGGCGTAAAGGTGCGCATGGCAATTCTCGAAACTCTGTTGGGAGCAAAGCGATGAGCACGATTCTGCTGAAGGGCGGACACCTGATCGATCCCGCGAGAGCCTTCGATGCGCCTGCCGATCTCGTGCTCCGCGATGGTCATGTGCTGGAGATTGCAGCCCCAGGCGCGGCCCAAACCACAGCCGATGAGACACTCGATGTGAAAGGGCTGGTCGTTGCTCCCGGGTTCATAGATATTCACGTACACCTGCGCGAACCGGGACAGACTCATAAGGAAACAATTGCAACCGGAACAGCCGCAGCCGCGGCGGGCGGCTTTACCTCGGTTTGCGCGATGCCCAATACGCGGCCCATAAACGACTCACCGGCCTTAACGCGATGGATGCAGGACAAGGAGCGCGGCGCTGTTGTAAACGTCTTTCCTATTGCAGCGGCAACGCTCGGCAGCCAGGGAGAAAAGCTCAGCAATTATCGCGAACTGAAGAAAGCCGGTGCAGTGGCCCTCAGCGACGATGGCAACGCAATTATGGACGACAACGTCATGCGCGAGGCGCTGGCGCACGCCGCCAGAATCGGCCTTACGCTGATTCAGCACGCCGAAGACAAGAATATCTCGGGCGGCAATCCGATAAACGAGGGAGTCATGTCCTTCAAACTCGGACTGCGCGGACAGCCCGCAGCTTCTGAGTGGCTGGTCGTGGAGCGGGACATTCGCCTCGCCAGTCAGGAGGGTGCGCATTTGCACATCGCCCACGTCTCCACTGCTAAATCGTTGGAACTGGTGCGCCTGGGACGCGCTAAGCACGTGAACGTGACCACGGAGGTCACGCCGCATCACTTTCTCTTCACCGAAGAAAGTTGCTCGACCTACGACACCCGCTACAAGATGAATCCGCCGCTGCGTTCGGAAGCCGACCGGAAAGCGTTGGTCGCCGCGCTGATCGACGGAACCATTGACGCCATTGCAACCGACCACGCTCCTCATGCGTTGTTTGAAAAGGAAGTGGAATTCGATAAAGCTGCTTTCGGCATCACCGGACTTGAGATTGCAGTGGCGGCAGCAGTTACAACGCTGCATCACACCGGCAAGGTTCCTCTGAAGCGCATCGTGGAATTATTTTCGACAAATCCGGCAAAAATCGTCGGCCTGAATGGTCGAGGCACTCTTGCCGAAGGCTCAGTAGCCGACATAACCATCTTCGATCCAAAAGAACGCTGGACCTACGACGTTACAAAAACTCGCTCGCGTTCCCGCAACTGTCCTTATGACGGAATGCAGTTCTTCGGAAAAGCGCGCGCGACCATAGTCGGCGGAAACATCGTATTCAACGAACTATAAACCGACGCGTTCCCGCGCGAGCAATAACGAAAGACCAGCTTCAATTGGCTGTTAGCAACAGGCATTAAAGCGGGCGTTTACTATCGGAGCTAATTTTTCCCTGCCATGCGTGATGCCGACACCATTCTGGCCTCTATTTTCGGTCTAAAGGAATTTCGCTCCCAGCAGCGCGAAATAGTGAATGACGTGCTCGCGGGCCGCGATGCGCTGGTTGTAATGCCGACGGGCGCGGGCAAGAGCCTGTGTTATCAATTGCCCGCCGTTTCGCTGCGCGGGCTCACGCTGATCATCTCCCCGCTGATATCGCTGATGACCGACCAGGTGCGCCAATTGCGCGCACTGCGGATTCCCGCCATGATGTTGTGCAGCGGACAAACCTGGGATGAGCAGCGCGCAGTCATGGCAAAACTGCGCGATGGATTCCGCGGCCTGCTCTACGTCGCCCCCGAGCGATTCAGCGCCCCCGGTTTTCTCTCCATCATCACGCAGCGCAAGTTGTCGCTGCTGGCCATCGACGAGGCGCACTGCATCAGCCAGTGGGGCCATGACTTCCGTCCGGAATACCTGCGCCTCGGCGAGGTGCGCGAGCAACTGGGCGAGCCGCTGACCATTGCACTGACCGCCACGGCAACGCCTGAGGTTCGTGCCGATGTCGTGAGCAACCTCCGGCTCAAGAATCCGGCGATCCACGTCACCGGCTTCGACCGCCCCAACCTCAGCTATCAGTCAGTTGTCTTTGCCAAAGCAAAGAACAAACAGGATGAACTTCTCGACTATCTCTCGCATAAGAAATCCGGCGGCATCGTGTACTGTTCCACCCGCAAACACGTGGAGGAGGTTACATCGCTTCTCAGAAGCAAGTTGCGTGGACGCGTAGTAGTGGCTTATCACGCTGGCATGGATCAGGAGGCGCGCAGCAGCAATCAGGGCCGCTTTGTGGATCATGAAAATGCCATCGTGGTTGCGACCAACGCCTTTGGCATGGGCATCAACAAGCCGAATCTGCGCTACGTGATCCACTACAACCTGCCCGGCAGCCTGGAAGCCTACTACCAGGAGGCCGGACGCGCAGGACGCGATGGTCTGCCCGCTGATTGCATTTTGTACTTCGCTCCCGCCGATGTAATGATGCAGAAATTCTTTATCGAAAAGATTGGCGACACCAACGGTCAGTTGACGCGCCGGGACATTGCAGCGCTGCAGAAGCGGGGTGAAAAACAACTGAACGCCATGCAGAACTACGCCCGCTGGGAGCGCTGCCGCCGCCGTCAGATTCTGGAATACTTCGGCGAAGACAAGGTTCCGCAAGACTGCAACTGCGACGTCTGCCGCGCCGGCAGGCCCGCGATAAAGATGAGCAGTCGAGCTGCGGCGGTCGCCGCTGAGGCCGCAACGCATTCCAGCGGCACGTTGCAAAACTCTCGCGCGGAGATCATGGAGCGCGCGGTTGGTCCCGTGGTGCTGTCTCCTGATGACGCGCGGCTGGCACGCCTGAAGGACCTTCGCCGCGATGCCGTACGCTCGCTGGGAACGATGTTTTTTCAGCACCTGCCCGATGAACTGCTGCAACGGCTGATTGAGAATCCCCCGAAATCCATTGAAGAATTACGCGACGACTTCGAGGTGCACAACAAAATCATCGAGAACTTCGGTACGCGGATTTTGCACCTATTGAATGCCGGGCCGAAGCACTCAGACCAGCCTTCCTCGGAAGCGAGGGTCTCCCGAATCGCAGCGACGATATCGCGCGAAGCTCCGAACAAGAGCGGGGAGCGCACCACGCGGGCAAAAGTCGCCGCGGCCAAGGAAGTTGCTGGCGGCAAGGTGGGAGCTATGCACGGGCGTGCGGTAGAGGCCCGCTTCGAGCGACTGCGCACCCTCCGGCTGGATATCGCTCGCAAAAACCACTGGCCTCCCTACTGTGTGCTGCAAGACGCGACCCTGCTTGAGATTGCGCGGACACGGCCACGTACTATGCGCGAATTGCTGGAGATCAAAGGCATGGGGCCGAAGCGCGCTGAGAAGTATGGCAAAGAACTGCTCGCAGAACTCGCCAAAGAATAGCCCCCGAGATCCTCCGCAAAAATACGAAAGGGCAGCCGCAACGGACCCTTCCCGGTGCGTCCGTGCGGGTTGTTACTTCTAAGCCAATGGATTCAAGGTCACTCTTTCGCAATTGCTTCGTGGATTGTAAGATGTTCCACGTCCTAGCGAGCTGTCCCGGTGAGTTCATTGGAACGATATGATATTGCGCCAAGTATTTTAATGCGACGGTTGGTCGGCATGAAAAGACGAGAAGTGTTGATTGTGGTATGCGTGCTCATGATGTTGTTATCACTGGTTGCATACGAACGCCACAAACGACACGCCCGCTACAAGGTTGTCGGGCGCACAAATAGCGAGAGCAGTCTCGTGTTTGAAGTACCCGTGGTGCTCGAACATGACGGGCACAAATACTACGCAAGATGTAACAACATCAAGGGAGTCGAAAATCCAAACGTAACTCAACATTGTGAGCTACACGTGGGTATGACGGTTGAGTGCGAACTCTTCACCAGTAGGGACGTTAATGGTTACGACCTTATCTGTGGTAGCAAGCGCAACAAAGATGGAAATTTGGACACCTACGGAGAGAATGAGCTGCTGTATGTAGACAGAGAGGAGTATTAACGCCGGGTTGCGGTTCTGCAACTCTTGTATTAGCTGCTCTTTGTGATGATGACCGCAAGCCACATGTATCCGATGGCAAATGATAGCAAGCACGAAAAACCAAAAGTATTGTTTAGGTTGTAACGGAATTGTTTGTAGCTGTGGGCGTCATGCAAAAATCCTTCGTAGAAGTAATTGATTAACGCGATAAAGCACACACCATAAATCACGCTCGCACCCAGTAACGTCAGCGGTGATGCAAAACGCCAATGAAGTACTCCCGAACTCTTAAGAATGGATGAACCCGCCGCAAGCGCCAAAGACCCCGTTGCTAATCCAATGATGTACTGAGCGAACCCGACATAGTTGGCAAGTCTGGGCTCAAAGCTTCCCTGCCCGCGAGGTTCAAACGTGTAGTGCGTGCTTTTATCAGTCAGACGATAGGAAACCGCCATTACCACAATTGGAATAGCAACTGCCACTACAATTCCGCTAAATCCCGCAAACAGATGACGGGCCAAGGGCGTCAACCTCGCAGATTTGTTGAAGTTGGGAAGCGAAATTATTATAGCTCTCAGGTGCCTCCGGTCACTAGGAACGCTGTTATTCCCTACCCGATCAGCCCCATGCTTTTCCCAACTCTGCCCAGGATTTCGAGCGCCTGACTGAGTTCAGCCTCCGTATGCGTTGCCGTGACGATGGTTCGTACCCGTGCCTTGCCCTCTGGAACAGTTGGGAAGGCGATGCCTGTTCCCATGACTCCCTGTTCAAAGAGCGCCTTGCTGAAGTCCATCGTGGCGCGTCCATCGCCGATAATGATGGGCGTGATCGGAGTTTCGCTGGCTGGCGTGGTGACACCGCCAATGTTGAAGCCAAGCAGTCCCAGTTCTTTTTTGAAGAAGCGGGTGTTTGACCACAGGCGCTCAATCAATTCCGGCTCGTTCTCCAGCACATCAAACGCCGCAATGCAGGTGGCAGCGACCGATGGCGGATGCGAGGTGGAGAACAGGAACGGCCGTGCGCGGTGGTATAGGTATTCGATGAAGTCGCGCGTGCCGCAGACGTATCCGCCGAGTGCGCCGATTGCCTTCGAAAGCGTGCCCACCTGGATGTCAACGCGCCCGTGCACTCCGAAGTGGTCGATAGTGCCGCGTCCATTGCGCCCCAGAACCCCGGAGGCGTGCGCGTCGTCGACCATCATGATTGCCCCATACTTTTCCGCTGCAGCGCAAAGCCCCGGCAGCGGACCGATGTCGCCGTCCATCGAGAAGACGCCATCGCTGATCAGAAGCTTTTTCCCCGGAAGATTGGCAACGCTGGCGAGTTGCTCTTCCGCGTGTGCCACGTCCTTGTGGCGGAAGACCAGAATCTTTGCGCGCGACAGGCGGCAGCCATCGATGATGGACGCATGATTCAACTCATCGCTGATGATGTAGTCGTCTTTACCGAGGATCGCCGATACGGTTCCGGCGTTGGCCGTAAAGCCGGACTGAAAGACGACGCATGCCTCCACGCCCTTGAAGCGCGCAATTTTTTCTTCCAACTCCATGTGAAGCTTCATGGTCCCGGCAATGGTCCGCACGGCGCCGGAGCCCACTCCGTACTTGCGCGTGGCCTCCAGCGCGGCCTCGCGAAGCTTGGGGTGAGTGGTAAGCCCGAGATAGTTGTTGGAGGCGAGGTTAATCACCTTGCGTCCGTCAAAGTGACAAACCGGAGCCTGCTCGTCATCCAGCACGCGCAATTTGAAATAGGTGCCTTGCTCCTTCAGCGTGTTCAATTCATCGGAGAGGAATGCGAGGGGGTTGATGCGAGCCATGGCCATGAGACTCCCTTCAGAACGTGCTGTCGACACCGTCGGTGTAAAGCAGAATTTTCGAGGCCTTGCCGGAATTCAGCAGGTCCATGCTCTTGCTGAAATCGGAAAGCGGCAAGCGGTTCGAGATCACCGGATGCAGTTCGAGCTTTCCCGCCTTGAGCAGCGCGGTCATCTGATACCAGGTCTCGAACATCCTGCGTCCATTGATGCCGAACACAGTTGCGCCTTTGAATATGATGTCGCGCGCAAGATCCAGTTCCATGGGACGCGAAGGGATTCCGAGCAGACTCACACGGCCACCGGTGCGCAAGATATCAAAGCCGAGTCTCACCGCGTCCTTGTGTCCGGCCATTTCCAGCAGCACGTCGACGCCATAGCCGTTCGTGTGATCGCGAATGATGGCGCGCACGTCCTCGCTCGCGGGGTCAAGCACGAAGTCGGCCTTCATCTGCCGTGCAATGTTGCGGCGATATTCGTTGACCTCGATGGCAAAGACCTGGGCCGCTCCGCAGGCACGCGCCACGGCGATAGCGAACAGTCCGATGGGGCCGCATCCGGTAATTGCGATGTTTTTGGCCGCTACATCGCCTGAGAGCACCGTGTGAAACGCATTTCCAAGCGGATCGAGGATCGATGCGTATTCGTGCGGGATCGCGGGATCTAGCTTCCAGATGTTCGACTCGGGAATTACGACATAATCGGCGAATGCTCCGTTCCGGTCGATGCCGATAATTTTCACATTCTGGCAGATGTGCCCCTGCCCGGTGCGGCACTGCAGGCACTTGCCGCAGGCGACGTGCATTTCCGCCGAAACAAAGTCGCCCTCTTTTACATTCGTGACCTCGTCACCGATGGCCTCGACGTATCCGCAGAATTCGTGTCCGGGGATGAGCGGAGGAGTGATGCGTCCCTGCGCCCACGGGTCCCAGTTGTAGATGTGCAGATCCGTACCGCAAATAGAGGCGACCTTCACCTTAACAAGGACATCGGTGAGGCCAACGGCAGGGATGGGAACTTCGCGGATTTCGATCCCCGCTGCCGGCTTACTCTTCATTACCGCCGACATTAGGTTCGGCATGGCGTTCGCCTCCCAGAAGAGCCAGCGTAAAACGTCCGAGCCCAGCAGTTTAGCACCGCTCGCAGAACACGCGGCGAAGATACTTTCATCGCCATCTCGATTCCGGATTCGGATCAGTGAGGCAATCGCGGCAGGAACTAAGAAGATTGATAAGCTTCAGGTGGCTCGTCAAGCAAGAAACGACAAAAATCTATTGACAATCAGAGTAACTAGCAACAAAATCTTGGACTAGCACTTGATTGCATCCAACATGTAGGCAGGATTAGCAGATCTTTTGCGAGTATCTTCAAGGGAGAGGGGTCCAATCTAGCGCCGCGGTACGTATAAATTGCACGCGGTACTGGACCTGTGAGGTGGCTAGACCTCGATTTCTCTGTCGCCAGTCTCCGCGCTGCCCGCGGAGACTTTTTATTTGTGCGCGGGCCACTTTGATGGGACGCCATACTCGTGTTACAAGACAAGAACGGCTAAATAGAGTTCTTTTACGATGCCTACAGCCAAACGCAAACACGCCAAGGCGCTCGCGGATGTAGTGATTCCGGAGAAGCTTTATTTTCGCATCGGTGAAGTGAGCCAGTTAGCAGACCTGCCGACCTACGTTCTCCGCTTCTGGGAGACGGAGTTTCCGCAACTGAAGCCCGGCAAAAGCAGTTCAGGGCAGCGGATGTACCGCCGCAAGGACGTGGAGTATGTAATACAGATTCGCAAGCTGCTTTACGAAGATGGCTTCACGATCGCCGGTGCTCGCGAAAAACTTCGCGAAGAGACGCGCTCAGGCAGATCATCGGATCAGCTTCTGAATGCGGCCCCGCCTTCTGATTCAGTCGAATATGCTGGGCAACCTGTCGATCAGGCGCAATCGACTACGCCGTTTCCCGTAAACGGAACCGGAGACAAAGAAGACTTGCGGAGAATTCGCCAAAAACTCTCCGAGGTTCTCGACCTGCTCTCCTAACATTTTCGGCGCACCCCGCCACTTTGCAATAAAAAGCATTAGTCAGGATGGCCTGCCAGTAATGTAGGCCTCCAGGTGGCGAATGGTTTCCGTTTGCTCCGAAAGAATCCAGTTCACAAGATCGCGGATCGAGATTACGCCAACGATCCGGTCTTGCTCCAATACCGGCAGATGTCGAAAGCGATGCTCTGTCATGATCTTCATGCATTCGCCGACGGTATGTTCTGGAGAGACAAAAATCACTGGGGAGCTCATGATCTCCGAGACGGTGGTTTCTTTCGAAGATCGCCCCTTCAGAATCACCTTACGCGCGTAGTCGCGTTCCGAAACAATGCCCGCAATCTCGCCTTCAAAGATCACAACCAGCGCGCCTACCTGCTTTTCAGCCATCATTGCGATGGCTTCGTAAACCGTATCGGACGGAGAGATGGAATGAACGACTCCGCCTTTCTGTTTCAGAATTGAACGAACCGACTCGGCAAGCGGCATAGGACCACCTCACTGGCCAAAGATGATACCCCTTTCCAAAGCTGCTCGTCCCTAAAGTTTGCAACGACACATTTTGTTTGAAAGAAAAGGCCCCCACCAAAAGTGAGGGCCAAGTGGTCGAAACCTCAGGAGCCTAGTTCACGTTCAGAACCGCGGTTCCCGTTTGTCCCTTAAAGGTTGCGCTGATTGTTGCCGAGCCGATCGAGGTGCTTGAAGCCACGCCGAGCTTGTTTACAACCGCAGTTGTCGGAGCCGACGAACTCCATTGAACCAGCGACGTGATGTCTTGCGTGCTGCCGTCGCTGAAGCTTCCAGTGGCCGTGAATTGCTGCACTCCGCCAAGTACAACGGTCGGAGTCGGCGGATTAACCGTGATACCGGTGAGAGTGGCAGCTGAGACGGTCATCAAGGTTTGATCGCTCAACGATTTATAGTTCGCTGTGATCGTGGCCTGCCCCACCGCCCTGCCGAAGACCAATCCATATCTGCCGACAACCACGTCTCTCCAGTTGGAAGTGGTCCAGTATGCTCCCGGCGTTACGTCTATCGTCGTGCCGTCACCGTAGGTCCCAGTCAACGCAAACTGCTGCGTTGTGCCAACTGCAATTGTCGGGTTGACAGGCGAAATCGTCACCGACGTCAAAGTAGAAGACGTGATTGTCATCGTCGTCGAGCCTGTGATGCCTCTAAACCTCGCGCACACTACCACCGCGCCGGTTCGCCACTTGGTGCGGGCTAATCCCTGCCGGTTAATCATCGCTCTGCTTGGACTGGAGGTAGTCCACCTCACGCCACTGAGCGGAGCCGTGCTGCCATCGCTGTATACGCCCATGGCAGTGAACTGGACTCTGCTGCGTGTCGGCACAACCGGAGAGGCAGGGAGCACATTGATCCCCGTGAGTGTGACGCGAGCGGCGGTGAGGGTAGTCAATCCGCTTACGCCCAGATACTGCGCAGTAATTACCGTGGTCTGACCGGGTGTGGCGCTGGTGGAAACGCTGGCCACGCCGACGCTGTTGATGCTGGCGACACTGGGCGCGGACGAACTCCATTGGACCACTGATGACAGGTCCTGCGTAGTGTTATCGCTGAATACGCCGGAAGCTGTGAACTGTACCGAGCCTCCCATCCCGACCGTAGGCATGGCCGGGGTAACCAGAATCGAAGACAAAGTTGCCGCCCTAACCGTCAACTCTGCTGTCGCTGAGAGTCCGCCATACTGGGCCTGGATGGTGACAGGAGTGGCACTGGCCGCAATTCCCTGGGCCAAGCCAGTGGTCTGATCGATAAGCGCAATGGAAGGAGCCGAAGAACTCCAGCTCACGCCTCCGGTTAACGGTCCAGAGCTGCCATCGCTGTAAATACCAGTCAAGCTGAACTGCTGAGTCGTGCCCTTTGCGATTGATGCTGTTTCCGGCGTGATGCTGAGAGCAGTCAACGTTGCCGGAAGCACGGTCAGCGTCTCAGTGTCCGACAACGTACCCACCTTTGCTGAGATGTTAACCGTACCCGCCGCTACGCCGGCTGCCACATTGGCGTTCGGCGCCGGGGATTTGAAGGCCGCGATTGTCGAATCCGCCGATGAATAGGTAGCGACTGCCGTCAAGTCCTGCGCGGTGCCGTCGCTGTAGATTCCGGTCACGCTAAACGTCGCCTGGCCGTTTATTTCAATAGTCAGATTCACCGGGTCGCACGCAATGCTGATTGACGAAAGCGATGCGGAACTTACCGATAGCGGAGCAGAACCGGAAATCGAGCCGAGGGTTGCAATAACCGTTGTCGATCCAATGCCGATTCCCGTGGCGTTCCCGGTCTGAGTAATAGTGGCGATGCTGCTGTCGCCAGTGCTCCAGACAACTCCCCTCGTAAGGTCAGCCTGGCTGCCGTCTGAATAAATACCGCTGGCTGCAAACTGCTGTGTCTGTCCCTTGGCAACGGAGGTGGGAGAATCAAGAGGATTAACTGGTGTTACCACGATCTGGGTTAGAGTCGCCGCCCCGGGAGACGACCCGGAGGTCTGCACTTTAATGTCCATGAAACCAGACGTGTTTCCTACTGTTGCCGTTACCGTAATGGTTCCCGTATTTGGTCCAGCGGCAGACAGCAGGCCTTTGCTGTCTATGATCGCAATCGTGGGATCGGACGTCTGCCACGTGGCGGATGTGGTGACATTCGACGTGGTCTTGTCACTATAAGTGGCAATCGCTGTCATATTGAGCGTCTGCCCCAGGTTGACCGTGGATGCGCCGGCGCCAACGGTGATCGTCGATAATGTCGCGGGTACCGGGGTGGCTTTTTTCGAGCTACCTCCACAGCCGGCGAGCCCGGCAAAGACAACGAAAATTAGAGCAATGGGCAGTAACTTCGCGAATCTCTTCACACAGACTCTCCTGATCGGAACTCGAACAATGAACAAACAAATGAACAATTGGAGGCGCTATGTTAGCAGGTACTCTGCTTTTCGATGCAGCCTGAGTAGCTGGAGTGGCCAACTTATTTGGCATTGCATTCCAAAACGGGAAAACACTAGGCCAGTGCACCACGAAAATGCGGGACGCGCGGGTTGTAACGTGCTATTAGAGACAGCGCTTACGATAATTATCTAATCTCTGGAACTTAGAACCGTATTTCTTTTCTGTGTCTTACAGGCGCACCCGGCAGACTGGCGAACTCCTCGGCCACGATTGACTGCGCGATAGGTAGTCCTGGTCGCGTTTACTCTAACGGCACACAACGAAAACGGCAGCCATCAACGGCTGCCGCTGATCTTGCCGAATACCCGTCCGGTCTCGTTTATGCGCGATAATAAGCGACAAAAGTCTTCCTGCGTACAAGATCTAACCCCCCGTTTAGATCTATATCTATTCAAGGTTAACCGCGACCGCAAACTTGGAAGGTTTCAGATCGCAGCTAAAATGGCCTGAAGTTGCTGCTGGGTCAGCGGATGAGCCTTCAGGTGTTGAATTAGCCAAAGATGGCCAGTAGAGATTTTCGGCTTAGGCGAGTGCCTCCCCAGCCAGCTTGGGCTTGAGGTGCAACAGGCGCATTGGGCAAGAGTACCGATCAGTGCTTTCTCTAAACCATCTCCCCCCATCCGGTCCTTCTCGCCTGGGATTTCGATGTACCGGAACGTAAAAGTATCGCGCAGAATCCGAGTTACCTCTAATTCAATTTCTGTTTCAATCCGAATGTCCCTTAAATGCCGATACAAGTCCCGGGTCGCCCTCGTGGTGAAATCCAGTTCCCACACCTTCAAGTACGCGTCCTTCTCGCGCTCTAGCAACGCTCTTCCGATGTGTTTTCTGAAAATACTGCGCTCGTGCGGGGCTGGTTTATCTGCATCGAAAGCCATCTTGTGTTCGTCTAGGAGAAAATGCTCTGCTATTCTGGACCGGAAATTCCCGTCTTTGTGTGTTCCTACCCTCACAATTCTTGGTAGTTCTGACGCCGCGTGATTCTGGGCCTCTCCGTTCTCGTAGAAGAAATAGATTCCGTTCTTCGGTAAGGAGTCCAGCTTGAACGGATAGGAAATAAGGGGTCTGCGTTCAATCTGGGTGTGTACCCAAGCGCAAAGATCATCGGTTGACGCGTTCATTGAATATCCCGCAGATGCGAAATGAGCTTTACTCTCCCGGCAAGGCTATTCTCAGCCAGTAGCCGTCCATAGAGTGGATGGAATCGACCAGGATTGTGGTAGAACATGATCTCTGCATAGCGTGCCAGTGCAGTCTCTAAATCACTGCGAAGTGATGCAAACTCTCTTTCCGTAACAGTGTTGGGGTCCTTCTCGTACCATTCATGTTCCACATCGGGGAACCAAACCCCATATAGATCAGACAAAATCGCCCATTCCTTGCCGCTTTGGACACATCGTTGCATAAATCGTTGTGTGGGAGTAGCCGTGTACAAAATGTCCGGTCGTACTGTCAGGCCGGTGCCCCTAAATTCCGGGGCCTTCTTCTTGCAGCAATGTGTTAGATATATTCGCATTTGGACCGCCCCTCGGGCCTAATCTCTTAAGCAAACTTCCTGTTCTTATGCTCAATGCGCTGATGCGCTGGTCTGAAGGAACGCTTGCATGAGAGCGATTGTCATCCTCGCGTGCGTTTCATCGACACCCGTTTCGGCAACGGCGCGGGACAGAATTGTTACCTGAGGATCGGTTACTGCATTCGCCATCAACCGCTGCAAGGTGATGCTTTCGCTTCCGCCATTCAGGCCATTCAGCGCCCCATCGCCAGCAAAACGTCTGCTGATCCATTCCTCGAACGCCACCGGATCAATTACTTGCATTAGGTCCATTTCATCTTCCCTTTCTATGGAGATAGGAGCGGGCAGGAGTGCAGCACTCCTGCCCACGCCCTGGCAGAATCACCAAGGCATTACAGCAAACTCATTGCAATGCAGTCACAAGGGAAGAATGCCAGAAAAGAAAATGCGCGTCAAGGGTAAGTATTTGACAATACATGACTTACGTATGTCAGCTGATATACCAGCTGACATACCTCACTATGATCTATCTGTCGTCTTTTACAGCAACATACGCTGGCGCGTATTCGCGATTTGGCTCAGATTTTCTGGCGGAAAATAATTTTTGCCATGCGCAGACTCATATCTGCCCTGCTCGCTGGCAAATGTGCCGCCCTGCGGCACGAGGTGAGGCTGTGGCAGGGCGGTGTCCGTTTGCTTCTTCCTTCCGAAGCGGGCAGCGCCTTACCGGATAACGCCCGTGCCGACCTCCAAATCGATCTTCGGCGGATTCATCAGCGTGTTATGAATCAGGCAGTGATGCACCGCCTCGCGTACGCCCTTCAGGTGTTCCTCGCTCAATCCAGCAGGCACTTCTACTTCGATTCTGAAATTATCCAGCCGAAAAGGATTCTTAACTTTTTCCGCCGTCACGTGAATCTTCGTCCCCTCTGTCGCCAGTTTCTGCCGCTTCAGGTAATCCGCCACGAAATATCCCGCGCACGAACCCAGTGATGCCAGCAGCAGTTCCGGCTGGATCATTCCTTCGTCAAAGCCACCATTTCCCGCCGGTTGATCGCAAAGGATCGAATAACCACGCGCTTTGATTTCAAATTGCACAGACCCCAGATGTTCTACCGAGACTTCCACCATGGTTATCTCCTCCTTATCTCTGTCCCGCGCCAGCCGACAGAATCTGGTCCAGCCGTTCGCGCACCGTTTTTCGTGCCCTGTGCAGCCGGCTCTTCATAGCCGACACAGTAATGCCAAATTTTCTTGCCACTTCCTCGCCGCTTATCCCCTGAACGTCGCGCAGCAGATACATTTCACGCGCATCCTGCGGCAGTTCATCAACTGCCCGCCACAGCAGGGTCTTCATCTCTCGTCGCGCCAGTTCCACATCAAGCGCCTCACTATCAGACGCCAGCTCCGTTCCTTCCTCTTCCATTGCGGAAAGCTGCAGCAGTGGCGCCATCGCCTCGCGTTCCCGCAACTGCCAGCACAGTCTCCGCGCAATCTGCGCCAGCCACGCCCGAAACGCTGTGGCTTCGCGCAACTGCCCCAAGCTGCTATAAGCCTTCAGCAAAGCTTCCATCAGCACGTCTTCGGCATCCGCATGATTCCCGCAAACCCGCAGCATCTGGCGGTACACCGCGTCCTTGTGTTCGTTGGCGAGCTTTTCAAATTCCATGCCGGGGATTTTCGCCCAAAACGCATTCCTCAAGCTGTGTCGCTATCTCCCGCAACACGCGTTCTGAACTTTGCTGTCTCCTTTCGTCCGCGCCTGGTTCCATGGCATTTTGGTCAGCAGAATCGCCATTGGACAGATGTCGGTCAGGCCCGCAAACGTCAGGCCCACGCCCATCAACAGCGCTACCCAGATTGCCCACTGGAAGCCGGAGATTGCCAGCGCCGCGGCCATCAGCACCAGTGCGCCCGCTATCAACCTCACCTGCCGTTCCAGCGACCAGCGCGTCTTCGCCGAAACCACAACATCAAGCCCTGCGCGAATCCAGGCGTCTGTCCCGCCTTCCAGTACCCGCACCGGGGTATCCGAGCCCAGCCATCCGGCCACAATCTGCGCCCGGCTGCCAGCTTTGCAAACCAGTACAACTCCGTCTTCCAGCCGCAAATCCTTTTTCCGGGCCTCGAACTGATCCATCGGAACGCTGATGGTACACGGAATATGTCCGCCCGCGTACTCGGAAGGCGAGCGCACATCGATCATCTGCGGATGCTTTCCGCTGGCTATTTCGCTACTCAAAGCTGCAACCGAAATCATCGTGCTCATGAATTATTGCCCCCTCTACTTTGAAAGAGGCTGCTGGACAAAAAAGGATTCGCTGCATCCGTTTTTTTTGCCTAGTCGTCCGCACATCAGACACTATGCCGCCAAGGAACCCTGAGGCAACATTTAGAAAACGCCCAACCTCTCATTTCGTCATGACTGAACAAAATTCCAGAAACAGAAAGTTCGCGGCTGTTTGCGTGCTCGCCCTCGTAGTGCTGCTTCTCTGCGGCTCAGGTGAAGGGCAAAACGGCTTCCCTTCCGGCAGTATGGATTCCTCGATTGTGAGTTCGGCAACGGCGGTGAGCTTTCCCCGCTCGAAACACGGCCGGCCCTCACGTGAAAGCAGGTTCGTCCACCAGCAACGTTTATCACTTTCAGAACATGCTCCACACCATAATTCATCTGCTGGGCATATCTGACTACATGAACAATGCTGGCGGAGCCGCAGACATAGCTCTCTTCCGGTAGGCAAATAGCACAATCGGCATTCCTTGGACCAGTCAAAGCCGTCTGTCCAGTGGCTAATGTGGCGGCGCTCCGGCGCTTATCTGGCGGGTGTGAAGCTTGCAAAGCACCACGAGGTCTTTTCGCCTACATCGAAAAGGAGGACACTCCGCGCGCCCTCCTTTTTCAGTTGGATTTGTTGAGCAAAGTTGGCTTTTGCTCAAAGACAGCTGCTTCGCTGCATTCGGCACCATTAAGTAGCGCGCGGCAAGCCGTCCGGCATTCTCACTTCCGGGCACATCTTCATCATCTCGGGCACTGTCGTAAATCGATACCCTTTTTCTTTGTATTCACGAATCAGCTCGTCGGTAGCTTTCACCGTGTGGCTGCGGTCTTCTCCCATCCGGTGATGTCCGCCGTCATGCAGCAGCACAATTTCTCCACCCACAATCTGCCGCCGTGCATGTTTCAGAATCTTTTCGTGCGACTTCGCTGACCAGTCGTAGCAGGTCACGCGCCACATCACCGGAAACATTCTCAATTGCCTGACCACTTTGAAAGTTCCTGGCCTTCGCGCGCCAAATGGCGGACGAAAAAGGAACGGAGGCTTGCCTGTGGCGTCCTCAATCGCCTTCGAAGTGTCTTCCAGTTCCTGACGCAGTTCGGTATCGTTTGCGAAGATGAGGTTGCGATGCGAAAAGCCGTGATTGCCAATCGCGTGCCCGGCCTGGAAAACCGCCCGCGCAATCTCAGGACGCTCCTGCACGTATTCTCCTACCATGAAGAACGTCGCCGACACCTCGTGCTTCGCCAGCACCTCCAGCAGCTTCATCGTCCAGGGATCGTTCGGCCCGTCGTCATACGTCAGGGCCAAAACCTTCGCGCCATCCTCAATTCCATTGAAGTTTTCGCCATAAACTTGCGACCACGGCACCATCGCATGCGCTCCGGCGATGGTAGCGGCACCGGCCGCCATTGCTGCTGCAAAAAGTCCAATTATGTCCATGATTCCCTCCCGCCCTCAAAAGGCTAGTCCCGCTCAGTTTTCCCGAGCGGGACCTGTTGGAGTCCATGCGATGGCGGCCTTGATGCAGTTTTGAGCGAGGTCGCAGGTTGCGCAGAGCCAGGCTGGTGCGCAGCGGATCGCACGCGTTTTATTTCTTTCGAGGCACACACTCCGAGGGACCTACACCGTACTTCCGTTTTCTGGCTCGGCCCCACCAACAACCTTTACCGCCAGTAATGATCTCTTCGAATTTCTGTACGGCTTTGGCAACCTTGTTCCCGTTACGAGCAGGCACGCAAATCGGGCAGCCCAATTCACAGAAGTCTGGGTCGTTCGGATGTAGTATCGGCATCTTCCAGCCGTTCCAGCCATATTTCTTTTCTTCCATTGGGTACCCTTTCCGCAACTTCCAAATAATGAAGTATATTGACGACCTTACAGGATATCACACACTACGAAACGATCACCGCCGCCCCATCCACCGCGTCGTTCTTGATCGCCGCCAACGCTTCGTTCGCCTGATCTAAAGCGAAGGTCGTGACCTTCGGCGTAAGCCGTATCTTGGCCGCGACCTTAAGAAAATCGCGCGCGTCCTCCCGAGCCATGTTCGCCACGCTTCGAATCTGCCGTTCTCCCCACAGCAGGCTGTCGTAATCGAACTCAGGGATACGATCCAGATGAATTGCGTTGATGGCCACGACCCCGCCCTTCCGCAAACTTGAGAGTGCCGCCACAACCACTTTCCCGCTCGGAGCAAAGGTAACCGCCCGGTCCAACTCCACCGGAGGCCGATCCGCCTCGGCTCCCACCCACTTAGCGCCTAGCGACTCGGCCAGCTTTCTGTGAGACTCGCCCCGCGTCGCAACATAAACCTCGCAATCCCACGCCCGCAGAACCTCAATCGCCAGATGCGCGGAAGCCCCAAAGCCGAACAGCCCAACTCTTTCTCCCCGCGCGACTCCGGCCACCCGCAGACTGCGAAACCCGATAATGCCCGCACAAAGCAGCGGCGCGGCGTGCAGGTCGTCGAGCGCCTCCGGCAAAGGAAACACAAAGTCCGCCCTCGCCGCAGCAAACTCCGCATATCCCCCGTCCACCGTGTAGCCCGTAAACGTCGGAGCATCGCAAAGGTTCTCCATATTGTTCCGGCAGTACCAGCACTCGCCGTCGGTGCCCCCAATCCACGACACGCCAACCCGCGCGCCCATCGGCAGCTCCGGCGTGGCACCACCTGCAACCTCTCCCACAATCTGGTGCCCGGGAATTAATTTGGCCCGCAAAGGCGCAAGCTCTCCTTCTACAATGTGCAGATCCGTCCGGCAAACTCCGCAAGCCCGCACCCGCAGCAGCACTTGCCCCGCTCCAGCTTCAGGCTTCGCCACCTCTTCAATACGCAAAGGCCGATCCAAAATCCTCCCCGGAGAACCAAGCACCGCAGCTTTCATATCTCACCTCGTTAACCTGACTCTCTAAGCAGGGCAGGTGCCCCACATCTGCCGTAGTTAGCAGATGTGGGACTGACAGGATAGTCGGTACCCACCCTCGCGCCGTGCTTTTTCGGCGCTAAGGTGGGAAGCTCTCCGCCTCCTGAGCCCCGCCGAAGTATGAGACCTTTCAAGGCTAAACGCACTTGATAAACTAATAACAATTCCTATGAGCTTTTCCGAACACTTCGAGGTTGCCGTCGTCGGAGCCGGTCATGCCGGTTGCGAAGCGGCCATGGCCGCCGCGCGCATGGGGCTGCGCACCGCTCTTTACACACTTAACGCCGATCTCATCGCGCAGATGAGCTGCAACCCCGCCGTGGGCGGAATCGCCAAGGGACATATAGTTCGCGAGATCGACGCTCTCGGCGGCATCATGGCAGAGGTCACCGATGCCGTAGGCATCCAGTTCCGTCTCCTGAACACCTCCCGCGGCCCTGCCGTCTGGTCGCCCCGCGCTCAGTGCGACAAGCAAAAGTACCGCGTAAAAATGCGCGAGGTCCTGGAAAGCGAGCCCAACCTTCAGGTCAAGCAAGCCGAAGTCGCCGAGCTGATCATCGCGGGCGAGGGCGACAATCGCCGCGTGGAGGGCCTCCGGCTGCGCGATGGACGTAATGTCTCGGCTCGAGCCATTGTCGTCACCACAGGAACCTTCCTCAACGGGGTCGTTCACTGTGGCGAGCAGACCTATACCGCCGGACGCAACGGCGAGCCTGCCTCCATTCTTCTTGGCGAAAACCTCAAAGAGCTCGGCCTCCGCCATTGCCGCCTCAAGACCGGAACCCCTCCGCGCCTCGATGGCCGCAGCATTGACTGGTCACGGTTCAAGCAACAGCCCGGCGACGCCGATCCCACGCCCTTCAGCTTCCGCACCCTCAACATCACGCAGCCCCAGGTCAGCTGCTACATCGCCTTCACCACGCCTGAAACCCATCGCATCATTCGCGAGAATGTTCATCGCTCGCCCATGTACAGCGGTCAGATCCGCTCCATCGGCCCGCGCTACTGCCCTTCGATTGAAGATAAGATCGTGAAGTTTCCCGACAAGGAAACCCACCAGCTCTATCTTGAACCAGAAGGCACCAGCACGCATGAGGTCTACATCAACGGCATGGCCACTTCGCTCCCCGTCGATGTTCAGTTTGCGATGCTCGCTTCTATCCCAGGCCTTGAGCGCGCCGAAATGCTCCGGCCCGGCTACGCCATCGAATACGACTCCATCGATCCCACCGAGCTGGAGCGCACTCTCCAGACCCGCAAAATTCGCGGCCTCTATCTTGCCGGACAGATCAACGGCACCAGCGGTTACGAGGAAGCCGCCTGCCAGGGCCTGATGGCCGGAATCAATGCAGCCCTGGCCATCAAAGGCGAGCCGCCCCTGACCCTCAACCGCAGCGAAGCCTACACCGCCATACTCATCGACGACCTCATCAGCAAGGGAACCGTCGAACCCTATCGCATGTTCACTTCGCGCGCCGAATTCCGCCTTCACCTGCGCATCGACAACGCCGACCGCCGCCTCACTCCCTATGGCCGCCGCGTCGGCCTCATCAGCGACGAAGCATGGGCGAACTACGAGGCCAAGCAGCGCCGCATGGAGCACCTGCGCCGCCAGCTTGAAACCCAGCGCGCCGGAGCCGATCTCCCCCCCGGACTGGCTGAAAAAATCAGCGGCGTATCCGGATCAACCTGGGCTCAACTCCTGCGCCGCCCCGAAATCACCATCGAAGACCTGGTCCCCATCTGCCGCCAGCTCGCCCCCGAGTTCTTCTCCCATGACGGCATCGTGCCCCACATCTGCCGCAGTCAGCAGATGTGGGATCAAACATCCCCCGAAGCGGCCTCACGGGCGGGTGGCCCATTCAAGCCCTCTTCTGGCTTGAGTGGGGAACTGGAATTTGGACAAAACGAAAACAACGAGCAAGACGAGGCCCCCGCAGATCTGCCTGCCTCCTGCCAATGTGGCTCCCAGCTCCCTTCCGCAATCTGGGTTGAATTGAAATCCGTTGAAACCGAAGTAAAGTACGCAGGTTACCTCCAGCAACAGGAGAAGGCCATCGAGCGCCTCAAGAAAGCCGAAACCAAGACCATTCCTGCGTGGTTCGACTACTCCACCATCAGCGGCCTCTCCCGCGAGATGAAGGAGAAGCTAACCCGCCTGCGTCCACAAACCATTGGCCAGGCATCGAGACTCCCCGGTGTAACTCCCGCTGCCGTCTCGCTCCTGAACATCTACATAGAGATCCAATCGCGCCAGCGCAAACAAGCCGCCGCCGCTCTGTAGACGTCTGGCCGTAGCATCCGGCTTGGGTCTTTGCGATCTTTCCAAAGCCTTTCCAAAAAACAGAAAGGCCACCCTCGCGAACCTCATCCCGCGCGGGTGGCCCAACTCCTGACTCAGCAGGTAACATGCAAAATTGCGTTTGTATCTTCCGGCAGCTTGTTCAGTATTTCAATCGCTTTTTCCGTCGGCAGAACCAGTAGTTCAATCTTGCGCCGTTTGGCTTCGCGCTTTACCTCATTCATCACGGGCAGTGCGCCCTCACCTGTTCCAATGACCAGATGGCGGCATTTCCAGGGTATGTCTTCCTCCAGCGAAAGTGGCGTGTGCCCAAACGACTCGCGATACTTCTTTGACGCTTTCTTCTTGCGCCTGCTGATCTTTCCGCGGTCGATCACCACGTCGTACTCGTAATCGGTGCCATCGATCCGCAATCGGCCGAATGAAAACTCTTCAAATTTCATAAAACGTTTTCCACTGGGACTGGCAGCTTAGTGCCACGGTTCCGTACCCTCGTTTTCAATATCCAGGTATTGAATAGGCCTTTTTTTAGTATCCGCGCGCTGTTTTGCGAGAACACGCGCAATGATCACTTTGACATGGCGGTGGAAGCGGCTCTCTTTCTCGGAAGCTGCCGCTGGCTTTTGTTCCACGTTTTCGTCTTTCCGCGCATGGGACTCCGTCATGCATGCACCTCCTCCTTGGAATGTATGAATGAAGAGCAGAGGTGTCGACGGCGAGCTACGCTACTTCGGCAACCTTTTTCTTCCCCGTGATATTAGCTCTTTTGAAACAGGCCAGAGCTCGATTAATCGAAAACTCGAATCTTTGCATTCTTTATGAATATCAGCGCTGCGCCCCGTCTGCTTGCGCTACACTTCCAGCTCAGCCTCCGTCTCCCGGAGACATCACTTCCGTAAGGAGCGCTCATGAAAGCCGTTGGTTACGTGAAGTCCCTGCCCCCGTCTGACCCGAAATCTCTCTTCGATTTCGAACTCCCCACACCCGAGCCCAGGGGCCGCGATCTCCTCGTCGCCGTCCATGCCGTATCGGTCAATCCCATTGACACCAAGGTCCGCATGAGGGAGCAAGGAACCGAAGCGCACCCCAAAATTCTTGGCTACGATTGCGCTGGCGTAGTCCTCTCCACCGCGCCCGACGCGACTCTGTTCAATCCTGGTGACGAAGTCTTCTACGCCGGATCCATCCTGCGCCCCGGCACCAACAGCGAGTTTCACCTCGTCGATGAGCGCCTTGTCGGTCACAAGCCGAAGTCTCTCTCCTTTGCCGAAGCCGCCGCCCTCCCGCTTACCTCGCTCACCGCCTGGGAGTTGCTCTTCGACCGCCTCCGCATCCCTCTCGGCAAGCCGCAGCAGGCCGGCACTCTCCTCGTCATTGGAGCCTCCGGCGGAGTCGGTTCCATCCTCGTACAACTGGCCCACCGGCTCACCGGACTCACCATCATTGGTTCCGCCTCGCGCCCTGAATCGCACCAGTGGGTACGCAAAGCGGGAGCCCATCACATTGTCGATCACTCGAAGAAACTTGCCGACGAGGTTCGCAAGCTGGGCTTTCCGTATGCGGATTTCGTCATCAGCCTCACTCACACCGATCAGCACTATGACCAAATTGTCGACATCATTGCTCCGCAGGGAGCATTTGCCCTGATTGACTCGCCACCTTCGCTCGACGCCAACAAGCTGAAACCCAAATCCGCCTCCCTGCACTGGGAGCTGATGTTCGTTCGCTCCACCTTCCAAACTGCTGACATGATCGAGCAGCATCGCATTCTCGAACAGATATCGACACTTGTCGATGCAGGACTTATACACTCCACGCTCGGCACTGCCGCCGGACACATCAATGCCAAAAACCTCCGCAAAGCGCACGCCGCCATCGAGTCCAATCGCTCCATCGGAAAGATTGTCCTCGAAGGCTTCTAACCCTGCCCGGAATGCTTGTCATTCTGAACCGCGTCGCCAGCGGTTCAGAATGACAGGAGGTTTTTACATTGGCACATCCATCGTTTTCTATAAATATTTATGTTTCGCTATATTCATGTTTGTCACTTGCTATACATTTACATTTACCAATATTTCTTCCACCCCGAACGACTCTCGTAGAGCACTCAAATCCCCTTAGGCTGTTCCGTTGTTTTATCCTATTTATATGGAAATCCCCGCCCTGCGCGATTTGCTCGCCCCCTGCGTTCCTGCCGCCGAACTGGATGATCAATTGCTGGAATCCGTCAAAGTTCATCTCGACCTTTTAATCCGCTGGAACCAGCGCATGAATCTCACCGCCTTGCGGTCTCCGGAAGAGATGGTGATCCGCCATTTCGGCGAATCCCTCTTTGCCGCCCGCCATCTTTTCTCCCGCGACTCCCGGCAGGACGTCTTTGATCTGGGCAGTGGCGCGGGTTTTCCCGGTCTTCCCATGAAGTACTGGGCTCCCCAGCTTCAACTCACTCTCGTCGAGGCGCACGGCAAGAAAGCAACATTCCTGCGTGAAGTCGCCCGCGCGCTCCATCTCTCCGAACTGAAGGTACTCAACGCCCGCGCCGAGACCGTTTCCCAACAAGCCAGCCTCGTCACCCTGCGAGCTGTCGAGAAGTTCGAGAACGTCCTGGCCATTGCCGCTCGGCTCGTAGCCCCCGGCGGTCGCCTCGCTATTCTCATAGGCGAATCGCAGCGCCAGCGCGCCGTTTCCCTCCTGCCGCCCGGCGAATGTGCCGCCATCAATCTCCCCGCCTCTGAGCAGCGCATCCTTCTGACCTGGACGGCGGCGTAGTTCCACGTGGAACACTCGCCTCTATTTTCCGTTTCGAAACAGCTTCTTGCATCCATCAATGTTCCACGTGGAACAATTCGGGCTCCGCCAGCCTGTGTTCCACGTGGAACAGTCAATCCCGGTCCTCCCGATGCAACTCTCCTCCCACGGCTTTCCTCACTTATCCGCCAAATCCACAACTCCAACGCCCTTTCCCCATTGCTCTCGCCGACACACTCCTTTAACCTGAGACTGGCCTACATTTCGCAGCCGCTGTTATTCCACTTCCGGCTGTTCGGAGTCTATATGTCTCGCGTCATTGCGATCGCCAATCAAAAGGGCGGGGTTGGAAAGACCACCACCAGCATCAATCTCGCGGCCAGCTTCGCCGTCAGCGGAATACGGACTCTTCTCGTCGATTGCGATCCGCAATCCAACTCCTCCTCGGGCCTCGGCCTCGCCAGGAACGCAGAACGTCTCGGAACCTATCAACTGCTCATGGGCGACGCCGAAGCCCAGGAGCTGCTCCAGCCAACGGAAATCGAGCTCCTCAAGGTGATCCCTTCTTCCAAACACCTCATCGGAGCCAACATAGAGCTCGTCAACGCTGAATATCGCGAATACCGGCTTCGCCATGCTCTCCAATCCATTTGCGACCAATTCGATGTTATCGTTCTCGACTGTCCCCCTGCTCTCGATCTCCTCACCCTGAACTCGCTCGTAGCGGCCAATTCTGTCCTCGTTCCCATGCAGGCCGAATACTTTGCGCTGGAAGGCGTCAGCGAACTTCTCGACACCATCGAGCGCATCCGCCAGACCCTCAACCCGAGCCTCTCCGTCGAAGGCGTCGTCCTGACCATGTATGACGACCGCACCAATCTCGCCCAGGGCGTCACCAGCGAGCTCAAATCCTACTTTGGCGATCTCCTCTACGAAACCTCTATTCCGCGTAACATTCGGCTCGCCGAAGCTCCCAGCCACGGGAAACCCATCATTCTCTATGACCCCAAATCCCGTGGCGCCGATCGCTACATCAAGCTTGCCCTCGAAGTCATGGAGCGGATCAAAAACCGCAGCGCCACTGCCACTCACACAACCGCATAGCGAGGTAAATCAATTGAATTCAAAGCCCGAAAAACGAAAAGCCCTCGGACGCGGTCTCGAAACCCTTCTCCCCGCCGCGCGAGGCATCCAGGCGGCCATTTCCGCAAGCGCAGCGCCCCCGGAGCAGCCCGCCGCAACCATCGTCCGCGACATCCCCGTCGAGCTGATCGACCGCAATCCCTACCAGACCCGAACCAGCTTCGATGAAACCGCCCTCAACGAGCTCGCGGAATCCATCAAGGTCTCCGGAGTCGTCCAGCCGATCACCGTCCGCCAGAATTCAGGACGTTTCCAGCTTGTCACCGGAGAACGCCGTTGGCTCGCCTCGCAGCGCGCCGGAAAGCCAACCGTCCCTGCCATCGTCCGCCTGCTCTCCAACGAGCAGGCGATGGAAATCACCATCATCGAGAACCTCCAGCGCGAGGATCTCAACCCGGTCGAACAGGCTCGTGCCTACGAGCGCCTCTCCCTCGAATTCGGCCTCACGCAGGAGCAGATGGCCCAGCGAACCGGCAAGGACCGCTCCTCCGTGGCCAACTTCCTCCGCCTTCTCAAGCTCCCGCCCGATGTGCTCAAGATGGTCGAAGCCAACAAGCTCACCTTTGGACACGCCAAGGCCCTAATGGGGCTTGATTCCCCCGAATCCATCATGAAGCTGGCGACCCGCGCCGTTCAGCTCTCCATGTCCGTCCGCCAGGTCGAAGGCTCCGTTTACAACCTTATGCATCCCGAGCCTCCTGCCCCGAAGCCCGAGCGCGTACTCGACCCCAACGTCCGCGATGCCGAGCAGCAGCTCCAGCGCGCCCTGGGCGTCCGCGTCCAGATCCAAGACAAACAGGGCAAGGGCAGGATCGTCCTCGAATACAGCTCGCTCGAAGACTTCGATCGAGTCCTCGAGATGCTCAACTCCTCCCGCTGAACGTAAATGGGCGGCCTCAACGCCGCCCATTTACATACTTAGATCTCTATCTTCGCGCACGTATTTACCACTCAGTCACCCGGCGCGGGTCGCACTTACTAGTAAAGGCAATAATGTAGTTGGCAAAATAAACCTAGACAGATGTAATCCTGAGTAGCACAATGGGGTCAACCTTAAGAGGGCAAATATGGCGAATGTTGGCGATGTTTTTAAGCCGGGGCAGGAAGTTCCACACTCTGGTATCTACAGGGTCGTCCATGACACGGTTCACCATGACGAACACGAAGTCACCTGCGTTTATGGCGAGCACTTTCCGCCGTGCAACCATTGCGGAGAACATCCTCGTTTTATCTTGGAACATATAGCCATTCACGTGAAATGGCACAAGCACTTTAAGAAAGACTAGGCTCGCTGCATGGCATTAGTTCAGCAACGAATTGACCATTTCCGCTTTCGCGAATTTCAATTCTCGACTGACCTAGCGTAGCAGCATGGTCTTTCACAAAACGTACCAGTTCTTGTTTATCGTCTGTAGTCAATTGCACGTACATTCTCACTCCAATAGAAAACCCGCCTCTACTGGCGGGTTCTGCTGTCATTCACTGGCCCGTGGTCAGGCCGTTTTCTTCGCTCGCTGCTTTCGAGCACGTGATTGTTTCCACTTCGCCTCGGCCTTCAGAATGTCGTCCTTGGAGACGGTAAATATCTTGCGGACGGCATTATCAAAGCGTTCGGCGTCTGTGTTTCCGGGAACGTGCGGTACTGGTAGTGGTTTCATTCACTCTCCGCATGGGACATCTGGAATTATAGCCGAGACTGGCTGCAATCCTGTGAGCCTTGCTTGTCTATACTGCGATGGTAGGATTTCAGATTGTGATGGAAGGATCGCACGAATGCCGAGCTTCTGGAGAACGGCTACCTTTTGAGTATTCTTTGGATCATTCATGTGCTCATCCCACGTAAGGAATTCTTTGCAATTGGCATCAATCGCCGACGCGAGGTGAATTGCATCCATCCCGCTTAGGCGTAAATCATGTTTCCAGAGTAAGTCTCTTCCCGCCTCTGCAACGAACACCGAATCTTGCACGATCTTGATTAGAGTTCCAGAGCAAAGAAGATTCCTGAAAAACTCCTGTACATCTTTGTCATATACAGTTTTGAGATTATTGGGATCGCTGTTGTCCTTGATGTGCGTGCATTCAGATAAAGAAATTGAAGAAGTGTAAGCCTCTAGGACTTCATCACCCGAAGCTCTAAGTATCTGCTCAAAGAACCAGATTTCGTCCGCCCTGTTTAGAGTGTGCCATCCGCGCCCCTTCTTTCCAAGCTCGATAATCATGTTCGCATCGGCGTAGATTCGAGGCAATGATTTCTCTGTCACTGGACGTTCCCCGAATTCAGGAATTTATCCACATCCCTCATTGTGAACGGTCGCACACCAAACATCTTGTCGGCGGAAACCGTCTCTATCTGCTTACTGGAGCGATTGACGCGAATTTCTCCATGAACATGGAGAACGCTTCTTTTGTCCTGTATGGCCTTGAGGATTTCGTCGTACATCGCTTCGTCCCGGTATTCGCATTTAATTAAGTCGTGCGAGGTGAGATCCCTGATATAGAAAAATGGAGGCGTACTCTCTGCATACCACGCATGAAATCTGCCCTGAATCGCACCAATATAGCGCATAGAAGATTCCGCCTTGCGAATCGGAACAACTTTTTCTTGGGTTAGGTCGCACCAGCGAATTCTACCCTTTGGATAAAGTCCAATCCTAAATCGCTCCCCTGGATCAAGAACTTTAGCAATTCCATAGAACGTGCTGGCCGTCGTGTCCGTAAGGAACGGGGGAAGTTCACCCTTGGTCAGCATCTCCACGCCAGCATTGAAATGCCGCGACTGTTCCGGGGTAATCTCGCGATCTCCTTGCAGGTTATAGGATAGCGATTTGTTCTGAAATTCAGAGCCAAGCCATTGAATCGAATCCGGAAACTCTAAGTCAGAGGAGATGCTCGCAAGAAAGCGGCGCAGTTCTGCCGCAATCTTCTCTAGCTTTTCGAGCGGGACGCCTTTGCGTCCCTCGTTAAACCGCACCCGGAATTTAATAGTAGGCATGGCCCTTCACTTTTTGCTTTTCTTGCCGCGCCCCTGTCTAGGGTTCAGAAGGGTCGCACCTCTGTTGAACGGCTAACTTTACCCGTGAGTTCATCGAACGTCAACCGCTTTCCAATGATACCTTGCACTGCCAGATCAAATCGCTGAGAATCATTCATTTTACGGTTGTTGTAACGATATACCTGTTCGTCGATGTAGCGGAACAAATGAAAAGGCTCTACCGAAACGTAAGTACCGTTCAAACCGCGTTTCAACAGGCTCCAGAAGTTCTCGATTCCGTTGGTGTGAACCTGTCCGCGCACGTATTCGTTGGCATGGTTGATGATCTGATGCTCGAAACTGGTTCCCCTATATCCGCCGTGTTCATCAGTAATCAGTGTGGTTCCCGGAGCTATATTTCTGTGAATCAGTTCATGCAACACTGCCTGAGTCCGCTCCATCACCACTTCGGCTTTGACGCGCCCGTTGCGCTCTAGCATCCCGACTACGATAGTCTTCCCGATGGTTCCTGAAAGCCGTTTAGTGCGATTGGCGAGAGGCTTTGGCTTTCTGTTCTTGTGCATATTCTTGATCTTGCCGCCGATGAAGGTTTCGTCCATCTCGACCGGACCCGACAACTTCTCCTCCGGCTCAAGGCCAAAGGCTAGGCGAATCCGATGGTTTAGAAACCACGCCGTCTTTTGCGTTACGCCAATAGACCGATGAATTTCATAGCTGCTGATGCCGTTCTTGCTATTCACAACCAGCCACATTGCCATGAGCCACTTGTCGAGGCTGATGGGAGAATCCTCCATGATACTGCCAGTCTTCAATGTGAACTGCGGAGCGGAATGCTTCGCCCGACAGTGCCAGCGGTTGTACTTCTCCAAGAACAGAACATCAGTGCTTCCACATCGCGGACATGTGACGCCCATCGGCCAACGGCGTGCAACTAGGTACTCGCGGCAGTTCACGGGATCAGCAAAGTAGATGATCGCTTCTTGAAGTGTTGTCGGCTCGTTCATGGCTTTCTGCTCCATTACAAGAACAGAATAGCGAAATCAGGTTATTTTGTCAAGTATATTATTACCCTAGTAAATCAACAGCTCGTGTCATTTCCAAACCAGTAACTCAAGGTAAAACCTTTGTCTTCTATTGATTACCCCTAACGTCACTCCTTACCTCAGCATCTCTGAACCTATTTTTCGCATTTCCACATCTAAATTCCCGTGAAAAGTAAGGAGCAGCCCTTGCACCGCATCACGCTTGGAGACTTCGAACTCACCGCAATTACGGACGGCCACTACTACCTTGACGGCGGCGCAATGTTCGGCGTCGTTCCCAAGCCCCTTTGGGAAAAGAAGTTTCCTGCCGATGACCAGAACCGTCTTCGTCTGGCGATGAATTCCCTGGTTATCCAGACGGGGGATCACACGACCCTCGTTGAGACCGGCGCCGGCAACAAACTGTCCGACAAGGCACGCGCCATTTACGGCACCGAAGAGCGTCTACTCGCCAACCTCGACGCCGCTGGTTTCGCACCCGAGGACTTCGATGTTGTCATTAACACCCATCTTCACTTTGACCACTGCGGTTGGAACACCATGCGTCGCGCCGATGGCGCTCTCGTCTCAACCTTTCCGCGGGCTCGTTATTATTACCAGCGGGGCGAGTTGGCTCACGCTCACCAGCAACACGAACGCGACCGCGTAAGCTACTTGACCGAAAACTACGATCCCCTGGTCGCCAACGGGCAAGCCATTCTCCTTACAGGCGATACGCCCATCGTTCCAGGCATTCGTGTTCAGCTATTTCCAGGGCACACGGAAAACCATCAGGCCGTCATCATTGAAAGCCAAAACAAAAAAGCCGCCTATATCGGCGACCTTATTCCTACCTCCGCCCACCTGCACCCGACCTGGGTCATGGGATACGACCTGTTACCCATCGAGTGCATCGACAATCGCCACCGTTACTATCGGCAAGCGATTCCGGAGCGCTGGCTCACCATCTTTACTCATGACCCGACGACCCCGTGGGCTTACATCTCACGAGATTCCGCTGGACGTTACATCGCCGAACCCGTCGAGCAGGAAGCGGATGGAATTTCTATCACATTCGCCAAAGCTCCCAAATATGCTTGAATCTCCGATTTATCCGCCGCCGCAAGCTCGATGAATTCAATACCGCATCGAAAGCCGCGTCTATTTCTCACCACAGCCCGGACGCGCAACGGTTCATCTGTTGAAGACAAAGGCAATTCCACAGTCAGTAGCGTGCCAACTTCCAGCGCTTCCGACGCATACACGCTCATCCCGCCTTCGCTCAGCTCAAAAGCCCGGGCCACAGAAGTTTCAACCCCGGCCTCATCAGAACGTCGAATCCGAATTCGAATGTCTACCTTGAATCGTTTCCATTTTCGCGTTGGCGCGTTCACTCTCCCACCTCGCTGCCCACAGACCTCATACCTTTTGCTTCGCAAGAGCTCCCCAGCGTCGCTGATATTTCCTTAGCAGCGCGAGGTTCGTTTCATCTATATCAGCAAATTCCAAGCCCCAGCGAAAACCTTTTCGGTTGTTCACAACCGCTTTCGCTCTAAACACATCCTGCATCGTCGGAAACACAAACTCAATCGCAAATAAAGTTCCTGGAGCAATCTCCCCCGGTGAAACTATACCCACTCCGCCCTCGGAGATATCCAGTGTCCGTACCGTTATTTCCAGCCCGCCCCCGATCAACTTCGCCCGTACGTCCAGCGAAAACCTTGCGTATTTGCGTTCTCCCGCGTACGGAGAAACTCCCATACCTGTTCCTTGCTTACCAATGTGAAATGTCTTGATACCGCTAGACTGCTACTTCTAAAACGCAGCACTGCAGTCGCCGCTCTCTGGGGGGAAGTCGAGCGGTGACTGGGAATCTTCCGGAAGCCGTCCGAAGAACACATCGACAGCTTCCACGATTTCATTAGGGCTCTTTGCTTCGTAAATTACTTTCCGAAGCTTCGCGCCACACTCCACTCCGTGAGTAAACCACGAAGCGAACTGCTTCATCTTGCCGATCGCGTCCGGATAGCCTTCTTCAATCAGCATTCCGAAATATCGGCGAATCATACCATATCTGTCGCCCCTAGAGGCGACATCGTAGCTTCCCGTTGCGGTGTATTGCGAGATTTGCCGGAAAATCCAGGGGTTCGACGCGGCGGCCCGTCCGATCATCACGCCATCGCAGCCCGTTTCGGCCACCATTGCGCATGCGTCTTCAGGACTGCGTACGTCGCCATTTCCAATCACCGGAATTGAAACCAGCGATTTCAATTCCGCAATCCACTGCCACTGGGCCTGACCGCTGTATCCCTGCTCCCGGGTGCGCGCGTGCATTGCCACCGCGTCCAGCCCGCAGCCCTCGGCCATTTTTGCCAGTTCGCGAAACACCAGTTCGTTCTCGTTCCATCCCGCGCGGAACTTCACCGTAAACGGAATCGTTACGGCGGCGCGAATCGATTCGAAAATACGCTGGATCACCGAAAGTTCGCGCAACAATCCGCTGCCGCCGTTGCACTTCACTACTTTCTTCGCAGGACAGCCCAGGTTCAAGTCCACCGCATCGAAGCCGAATCCTTCCACCATCCGTGCAGCTTCGGCAAGTGATTCCGGATTCGAGCCGAACAATTGAGAGCAGACAGGATGCTCATCCGGATAGAAGTGCAGAAAACGTTTGGCCTTTTTGTCCTTCTTGCGAACAACTCCATCGGCTGATGTGAACTCCGTCATCAGCAGTCCGCATCCATTCATCTCGCGTATGAAACGCCGGAAAACAGTGTCCGTGATCCCGGCCATCGGAGCCAGTACGGTGGCCGGAGCGATCTCCATGCTGCCAATCTTCAGCCTCGCGGGAACCCGCACATCGGCAGGGGCTTCGCGAACCAGCGGGTTGTCATAAAACTTATGCACACCTATATTGTAGCGGCACAGCGCCTCCGCGCCGAACGCTCAAAGCCCTGTTCCTCGTTTCGCGCCATCTCAAATACCTGACGTGACCCGCACACGCATCCAACAGCTCAGAAACGATGGTTGCTGGCGCACAACCCGCTCGCCTAAACACACCGGCCACGCGCGCTCCTCTCCGGGGGCTTCTCTTGACTGTTCTCGCCTTCGGCATCCCAGTTTTTGCGGGTTTGCTCTGGCATCAGGCTTCTGACAACCCGATCTGGCCGCTGGTCCAGAACTCACTTAACATTTGTGAGCTTCGCGACACCCCGCGCTCGCCCCTCTCTCCGGACGGCCTCTACCGGGTACATATTGCTCAAGTTACCTGCCTTGGAAGGTTCTCCGAAACGCTGCTGTTTATCACCGATGCAGACGCTCCCTGGTCGCTCGCCAAACTCGATCACAATCGCGCGGTTCTCGAGGCGGCTGGCCTCCGCTCACTCGACGCGGTCGAATGGCAGCCAGCTCCCGACGGCGGAGCACCTCGCCTGCAACTCTGGTTTGCTCCCGGTGCGTTTCCAACACAGATTCATCGCCTGGATCGCCTCTGGCGTGCCGTCATCATCCAGTCTCTTAACAGTTCTCGCCCACCTGGAGCCGAGCGCCTCGACTACTAGTCCGCAAATAGTGGGCCCCCGCCGAAGCGAGGGCTTAATTCTTGCGCCGAGGGCGTCTTCACCCCAACAAGGATCGCTTGCCGGAGACCCCGACCACCCGCGGGATTATTTCTTTTCGGTCTTGGCCGATTCCGCCTTTGCCTCGTTCTTGGCATACTTGCGGCGGAAGCGTTCGATACGACCGGCGGTGTCGAGCACCTTCTGCTTACCGGTAAAGAACGGGTGGCAGGCCGAGCAGATTTCAACGTGGATGTCGCCACGGTTCGTGCTGCGCGTCAAAAAGCTGTTGCCGCAAGCGCACTTAACGTGGATCTCTTCGTACTTCGGGTGGGTTGCTGCTTTCATAATCCTCATCCATCTGTCGGAAACAGACTCTTTAGTGTACCCCGCAGGGTCGTAGCCCGGCAACCTCAGCGCTTTACTGCTGCGCGCTGCTCAGAGCCTTGCACCGATGAACCGCCGCCTGAAAGGCCCGCGCCACGTTCCAGATGAACGCGCAGCTACCGCTGCAGATAGCCACCGGAATCGAGATGTACCGGTAGGCCATGCTCATATCGGGCGTCTGGTGCCGTATCGCACCCAGTGCGGCCACGCTGAGGATTCCGCAAAACAGTCCCACGCCCATGCCGAGCCCGGTCCACAGCAGTGTCAGCAGCATGATCCGAGCCCATTTCATCAGCGTCCACACCGCCCAGCTTGGATGCTTCATCGATTTGCCGCCCAGCAGCGTCTTGCTTCCGCGCACTTCCATTTCGCTGATCTTCACAGTTTCCTCCGTGTTGCACGTCAGGTTGGATGTCGCTAAACGCCGCGCCTGCGCTAGAATGAAACTTCTTATGTCTCAGACTCAGCAAGCCACCACGCACTCGCCAGCCGAAGTACTAAGGATCTCTCCCGTGCAGCAGGCTCCCAACGGTATCTGCTACGCATCAAGCGGTGAGGTCAACCTTTCTTCCGACGAATTGCAGCGCATGGTTGGCGCCGTACCGCCGCCGATTGCAGCCTCTTTGACCCGCAAGGCATTTTACTTTGTCCCGCTCACGGTGGCCGATGGCGAAGAGACATTAATTGCTGACCGCTACGATGTATTTCTCAGCGACCGCGCCATCTGTCACCGCAATCTCACGCTTGGCGATGCGCAGTGCGTTTTTATCTCGACGCGCCTCATGGATGACCGTTTCTCCGTCGCGTTCGAGTTCTATATCAATGTTGCCCACTCCTTCGCCGATCACGCCGGCTTCTCGCAGGAGTTTGCCGACGTGGTCTGGAAACAGGTTCAAGACAAGGTGAAGGGCGAAACCTCGCTCGATGCAAACGAGCTTCGCAAGATTGTCACTTCGACTGCACCCGACGCGGAGAAGGCACGCCAGGAATACTTCGAGACCACTTTTGCGGACGCTATCGCGATTTATCTGCTCTCGCTCTATCTTGACGTGGACTACTACGAACTTCGTGAGCGCGATTATCCATTGCTGGCCCCCTCGGCCCTGGCTGAGCGCCTGCGCAAGGTGAATGAACTTTTCCCCGCGCCGCGCGGCTACGAATTCAACATCTTTTATAAGCGCCGTCCTGACCAGCGCTGATACTTCAGAGCCGATATGATTGCGCATCTTCGAGGAACGCTTCTCGCAACCTCTCCGGGCCGTGTCATCCTGGACTGCAACGGCGTCGGATACGACGTTACGGTTTCCATGAACACCTTCACCAAACTGCCAGAAACAGGCAGTGAGGTATCGCTCTTCATATACACAAATGTGCGCGAGGATCAGATTGCACTCTTCGGATTTCATCTCGCGGAGGAGAAGGCGCTCTTTGAAAAACTGCTCTCCGTCAGCGGCATCGGCCCCAAGCTTGCGGTCAACATCCTGGGAGGCATGAGCACGCGCGACCTGGTCGGTACGATTCGCGGCGGCGATGCTGCCAAGCTCACGCGAATGCCCGGAGTTGGAAAGAAAACAGCGGAGCGCATGGTACTCGAACTCAAGGACAAACTCGCCGACTTCGGAGTTACTCCAGCGGTGCCTCGTCCCAAGCATCTACTCGAAGACGATGTGCTCTCGGCGCTGGTCAACCTTGGCTACCAGGCTGCCGCTGCCGACAAAGCACTGGAAAAACTTGGTCCGCCCGATGGACGGACCTTCGAACAACTCTTCCGCGCCGCGCTGGCGCAAATTGCACACTAGTCTCTCAATGGATACTGAGACAGCTTAACTGCTAAATCCCGGCGGAGTTTCCTCCGCCGGGACTGGACTCTATGCGGCTTGGCCGACAGTTCCTGTCGCGAAATCGGCAACGGTCGGTTGAACCAGCCTGTCATAATCCATGTAGGCAAGCTTGACGAGTTCTAGATGCGAACCGGCGTTGAAGGCGATCTCCTTGTCGCGTGTTAGCGATCTATCCACGTAAACCTTGAGTCCGTATAGATTGCCAAACGGCGGCATCGCTCCGATCTCACAGTCCGGGAAGCGATCTTTGAAATCTCGCTCACTTGCGAGAATGACATCTTGGCTGTTGGTGACTTTTGCGAACAGTCCTAGATTTACCTGTCTCGACGCGGGCAGAACTGCCATGCAGAGTTCTCCATCTTTCTTCAGCATGACGGTTTTGGCCAGTTCATTTCCCGAGATATGCGCAGTAGCGGCGATACCCTGGGACGTGTATGCCTTGCTGTGGGTGATCACAACGTACTTGACGAGGTTCTCGTCAAGAAACTGTCTGAGCTTTAGGATGGGCATAGAACCTCCTTATCCGTGCTCTGCGCGAGGCGCGTACCTATCACGCACCGGGTAGTTGATAGAGGCTTCGCTTTATAACGTCATCTCCGACTTCCGAAGACGCCCTGCATTTTACGACTCAGGTAAAACAAATTCACGCACCATGAAACCTTAGTCAGTGCAAAATCTGTTGCCCCCTAAGCTGAGATGCGAATAAAGGATGCTGAGATGCTGTAGGACGGCTAGTGTCAGGCTCGCTTCCCACCTTTAGCGCCGAAAAGCACGGCTCGAAGGTGGGGCACCCGGCTATACAGCTACCCCACTCAAGCCAGAAGGCTTGAATGGGCCACCCGCGGCACGAACGTGGGGCACCAGTGATCTTTCAAGAGGCTGTACCCTGATCGGCGCGGCCGGGTGCGGGTGCCCCACCTTCGCCGCTGTTTTTGCGGCTAAGGTGGGAAGCGATGCAGTCCATCTCTGCAAATTTTCTGATTTGCCTTCCCATGTCCAAGCCCTTTCCGTAAAGTGATTGGCATGACGCAAGGGTTGATACGACTGCATCACTCGGGGCAGTCTCATTTTGTAACCTTCAGTTGCTATCGAAGGCAGGCGTGGTTGAATAGCCCCGCTGTATGCGAGCTGTTTCTGGAGACCCTTGAGAGGACCCGTCAGCAATTTTCTCTGTGCGTGTATGGCTACGTTGTCATGCCGGAGCACATTCATCTGCTCCTGAGCGAACCCGGTTCGGGGACGCTGGCCGACACCATTCATTTTTTGAAATTGTCATCCGCAAAACAAAGTCACTCCATCTCCGAGGAGCACACTAACAGCGGACATTTCTGGCAGAAGCGCTACTACGACCGCAACATTCGCAGCTACTCCGATTTCAGGGAAAAGCTCCGCTACATTCATCGCAATCCGGTTAAACGCGGACTGTGCGAAAAGCCCGAAGATTGGCCGTGGAGCAGCTTTCGGCATTACGCGCTCGGTGAGGCGGGAGTCGTCGAGATTGAGTCGGAGTGGACGGCTCGAAGAAGAGAGAGCGGAAAGACAAAAGCACTTCAGGCGGAGGCGTCCTGCTTCCCACCTTAGCGCCGAAAAACACGGCGCGAAGGTGGGGCACCCGGCTCCAAGTGAAAATGCGGAGTTCCTGCGCGACCGGGGGATAATCGTCACTCTCATCGAAAACCATATTGACTCCGCGATGCAGAATCGACCTCCATTTCAAACTTTTTCGGATGACATGACCCCATCGGAATTTGAAACCTTCTGCGCCGAGGAACTACGCCGAAGCGGATGGAATGCCCGCGTCACTATACAGAGTCGCGACCAAGGTGTGGATGTCATAGCCGAGAAGCACGGCGTTCGAGTTGTGCTTCAGTGCAAGCTTTATTCAAATCCTGTTGGTAACAAAGCCGTCCAAGAAGCTGCTGCCGGGAAGGCTCATGAACAAGCACACCATGGCGTCGTAGTTACGAACAACAGATTTACGCCAGCAGCCGAACAGCTTGCGTCCACGAACGAAATCCTGCTCCTCCATTACCGTGATTTACGGGACTTGGACAACCTCCTCAGAGGCGTCTGCGCTAAAGAATAGGAGGGAGAAATTATGCCTTGGCTTCCAGCTGCCGGGTGCCCCACCTTCGCCGCTGTTTTTGCGGCTAAGGTGGGATAACGGAATGCGGACTTACGCTCCGGCTTTCTTTTCGATCTTTGCCCAAGAGTCCTTGAGCGGCAGCGTTCGATTAAAGACCAAGTTGCCGGGCATGGTATCGGGATCGACGCAGAAATAGCCGATACGCTCGAACTGATAGCGGTCGCCGGCCTTGGCAAGGCCAAGCATTGGCTCCAGCTTCGCGTCCAGCAGTATCTCCAGCGAATTCGGATTGAGGTTGCTGGTGAAGTTCTCTCCCTCTTCGAGCTGGCTTGGATCTGCCTTGGTGAAAAGCTTGTCGTAGAGACGAATCTCCGCCGCGATGGCGTGCTTGGCGCAGACCCAGTGAATTGTCGACTTCACCTTGCGTCCGTCGGGCGAGTTGCCGCCATAGCTCGCTGGATCGTAGGTGCAGTGCACCTCGACGACCTGGCCCTGCGCGTCTTTGACCACGCTGGTTGCGGTGACGAAGTACGCGTTGCGGAGCCGAACTTCTTTCCCCGGCGAGAGGCGATAGTACTTGGGCGGGGGAACTTCGCGGAAATCGTCCTGCTCGATGTAGATTTCGCGCGAGAAAGGAACCTGACGGTATCCGGCGTTTGGGTCTTCGGGATTGTTCGCCACTTCGACGAGCTCCTGCAAGCCTTCCGGGTAGTTGTCGATTACGACCTTGAGAGGGCGCATGACCACCATGGCACGCGAGACACGCTTGTTCAGGTCTTCGCGCTGGAAGTGTTCGAGCATTTCGATGTCTGTCGATCCATTGGTGCGCGAAGCTCCAATAGCGGCACAGAAATTGCGGATGCCCTCAGCGGTGAAGCCGCGACGACGAATGCCGCTGATGGTTGGCATGCGCGGATCATCCCATCCGCTTACGTGCTTCTCCCGCACCAGCTGCAACAGCTTGCGCTTGCTCAGCAAGGTGTAGGTGAGGTTCAGACGGTCGAACTCAATCTGCTGCGAAGGGAAGATTCCAAGCTGCTCGATGAACCACTTGTAAAGCGGCTGGTGATCGGCAAACTCCAGGGTACACATGGAGTGCGTAATCTGCTCAAGCGAATCGGACTGCCCATGCGCGTAGTCGTACATCGGGTAGATGCACCACTTGTCTCCGGTACGGTGATGCTCGGCATGCAGGATGCGGTACATGACCGGATCGCGCATGTTGAGATTGGGCGAGGCCATGTCGATTTTGGCGCGGAGGACGCGGCTGCCGTCGGGGAACTCCCCCTTGCGCATGCGCTCAAACAGATCGAGGTTCTCCTCGACGCTGCGATTGCGGTAGGGGCTGTCCTGTCCGGGTTCGGTGAGGGTGCCGCGATACTGCCGGATCTCCTCGGCGGTGAGGTCATCGACATAGGCTTTGCCTGCCTTGATGAGTTGCACAGCCCACGCGTAGAGCTGGTCGAAGTAGTCGGAGGCGTAGCAGAGGCGCTCCCACTCAAAGCCGAGCCAGCGCACATCGTTCTGGATGGAATCTACGTACTCCTGCTCTTCCTTCTCGGGGTTGGTGTCATCGAAGCGCAGGTTGGTTTTTCCCCCGAACTCGTCGGCCAGATTGAAGTCGAGACAGATGGCCTTAGCGTGGCCGATGTGGAGATAGCCGTTTGGCTCCGGTGGAAAGCGCGTCTGAATAACGGCATCGCCGAACTTCTTCGTCTTCAAATCCTCGATGACTATGTCGCGGATGAAGTTGGAGGGACGTGGGGCGGACTCGGCCGGGGTGTTGGCGGCGTCTTTGCTTTCCGGATTCGATGTGGTCATAACTCCATTCCTTTACTTTGCAAACAAGGCAACGATCAACACTGCGTGATCAATACGGTCATTAGAGCTTGGCAATGGCCTGAGCAATGCGCTCCAGGCAAACTTCACGGCCCAGAACTTCCATGGTCTCAAAGAGAGGCGGCGCGTTTTTGCGTCCGCAGACTGCGACACGGATGGGCTGGAACATTGGTCCGGTCTTCACTCCCAGGCGCGTCGCGGCCTCGCGCAGCGCAGCTTCGAGCGATGCGTGATCGAAGGGCGTTGCGGCAATCACTTCGCGCGCCTCGGTAAGAATCTTCAGCGCCAGCGCCCGGTCGCCCTTCTGCGGGATCAGCTCAAGGCAATCGTACGGCGGAAGCTGATCGACAAAGAAGAAGTCTGCAACGCTATTCACGTCGCAAAGAAACTTAATGCGCTCGCGAATCAGCGGCGTGACCTGCAAGAGCTTCTCGGGCGTGAGTAAAGGCCCACATCTGCTGACAGCGGCAGATGTGGGGCACCCCTGTAAACACGGAAGGAGGCGTTCAGAGAGCTGCTCGACCGGCAGGGCGCGAATGTGCTCGGCGTTGAGCCAGACGGCCTTGGAATCGAAGGGGTCCTCCTCCGTAAAGTTCACCACAGCATTGGAACGGTTGATGCCTTCCAGTGTAAAGGCCGAGATCAGCTCCGGCACGGTGAGAAAATCGCGATCATTCTTAGGCGACCAGCCCAGCAGGCAAAGAAAGTTGATGAACGCCTCGGGCAGAAAGCCCGCGTCACGATAAGTCGTCACGCTGACGACGGGGCCGTGGCGGCGCTTGGAAAGCTTTGTGCCATCAGGCGCAACCAGAAGTGGAAGGTGCGCGAACTGTGGCGTCTCGGCTCCGGCGGCTTCGAAGATCAGCAGGTGCTTGAACGTGTTCGAGAGATGATCCTGACCGCGAATGATGTGGCTGATGCGCAGGTCAGCATCATCGGCGCAGGAGGCCAGGTGGTAGGTCGGCATTCCGTCGCTGCGCAGAAGCGCAAAGTCCTCGACCTCATCGGCCAGCTTCGTCTGCTCTCCGTAAACGGAATCGACGAAGCGCAGGAGTCGGTCTTGGTCGCGCGGCACTCTGAAACGGAGGGCGAACGGCTCTCCGGCGGCGGCCCGGCGGTCGCTCTCGGCACGGGAAAGATCGCGCATGCCGGGATTGAAGAGCCATGCTCCCTGCGGACAGGACTTTTCGCTGTCGCCGTTGTGAGCGGGAGTGAAATCGCGATAGGCAAGACCCTTGGCAAAGATGGCTTCGGCAACCTGACGATGCAGGGCAAGCCGCTCGGATTGCTTGTACTCCTCGTCCCAGGAAAGCCCCAGCCAGCGGAGGCCATCGAAGATCGAATTGACGCTGACGTCCGTGTTGCGCTCAGCGTCGGTATCGTCGAGACGGAAGATCATCGTGCCGCCGTTGTGGCGGGCGTAGAGCCAGTTTGAAATGAAGGTGCGCGCACTGCCCACGTGCAGGAACCCTGTAGGAGAGGGCGCAAATCGTACTCTCAGCATAAGAATTCAGTATAAATGCTGTCTGCAAGCGAAAGGCTTTTTCCGTACTTGCATCTTGGCCATGCCCCAAAATCTGCTGCCGGTACAGCAAAGTTGATGACGGCCACCTCTCCCGGCCAGCAAGCATCCTAAATGCCGCCATGAATGCTGCTCAGGAGGTAGTCTCGTGATTCACGGTTCACCCCGTGCGATTACATCGTTGAAGTCCCGTCCGCCGACTTTAATTGTTTTACAGCTTCTGATGTTTTTCCTGGCGACCGCGGCGTTTGCGACGGCTGCCCCATGCACGCTGAATCCGATTTCACCTTCGGTCACCATCTGCACTCCTGCAAGTGGTGCAACTCTCAACTCCCCGGTTTCCGTGGCGGCTGGCACTACCAACAACGCGTACCCGGTCACCGCAATGATTCTGTACGTTGACAACGAAATCGCGTACAAGGTGCAGGCTAACCAGCTCAGCACTTCGGTTACGCTCAGCTCCGGCGATCACAATCTCACGGTTAACGCATGGGACAGCTCGGGCGCTGTATTCAAAAGCACGGTCATCGTTACCGTCTCGGGAGCCGGGACCTCGCCTGTATCGGTTGAGACGACGCCAAGTTCCGCGACGCTTGCACCCGGAGACACACAGGAATTCACGGCAACCATCCTCAATGCGACGGATACAGATGTGACCTGGTCGGTCGATGGATTGTTCAACGGCAACATCAACGTGGGGACAATCACCGACTCGGGTTTGTACACGGCTCCAGCCACGAGTGGCACTCACACCATTGTCGCGACGAGCGCGGCAGACCCCACCAAGAGCGACACCGTAATCGTCACGGTTACGAGCGGCGGCGGTGGCCCATGTTCGCCCGCATCCGGCCCGCCTTCGGTCACAATATGCAGCCCGGCCTCTGGCTCTACGGTAGCAAGTCCGGTGCAGATTTCAGCCGTGGGCAATTCCGTGGAGCATTCCACCGATGCCCTCGAACTCCAGTGACGGACCCAACGGGGAACCCGTGCACTCCGGCAAGCATGGGACGGTAGGGGAGTAGTGATTGCGGCATTGATGATCGAGATAATACTCTTCCGCAGATTCCGCTTCCCAGGTTAGCGCCGAAAAGCGCGGACGCGAACCTGGGGCACCCAGGCCTCTTGGAACACACAAATTGGGCTGTCATTTTTGACAGCCCTTCTCGCTTACTCATTCACTTGTAAATTCGCTATCCGGCGATGCGCTTCAGATCTCTTTTGAATGCGGGGTCGCTGATGTTTTGCGCGGCTGCGGCGCGAAGTTCTCTTGCGGCGTCGGTGAGGTGGCCTTCCTTCTCAAGAACGAGACCAAGCTTCCAGTGGGCGGTGCCTTGAGTGGGCGCGCCAATCTCCGGTTCAGAACTGAGGTAGTGGCGCAGGTAGCGCTCGGCACGCGGCAGGTCGGCGTTCGTTTCAAGCAGTGCCATTGCCGCAAAGTAGTATGGCGCGGGATTGTCCGGGACGTGGCTGTACGATTCGGCAAGCGCAGCGTCAAGATCGTTCCAGCGCTGCTGATGAGCGTAAACGATAGCCAGGTATCTGTAACCCCCAGCACGGTTGGGTTCGGCCGCAATCGCCAGGCGGGCAAAATATTCGGCCTCGGCATAACGACGGTAGCCATTACTGGCGAGTATGGAGGTCAGATCGATGATGGCACGATACAGGCGCGGATTAAGCTGCACGGCCCGGCGCAGATGAGTTTCGATTTCAGGAAGCGGGCGCTTCTGCATCTGAAGCAGCGCGGCTTCGGCAAGCGCTCCTTCCGACGAGCTGATCTGGTAAATCCTACGCAGAGTTTCGCGGGCCTTGGCCTTGGAGCCGCCGACGATTGCGGGAGCCTGCTCGTAAAGTCCCATGGATTCCTTCAAACAACGGATATTGCGGGGATCAAGCTGAAGCGAGCGGTCCAGTTCGTGCCGCATCTGGCGGGCCAGAGGAATTCCGCCACCGAAGACTCCTAACTGCAAAGCCCTGTCGCCGAGAGCGTCTGCAAGCTGGCAATGAAACTCGCTGCTGTTGGGAGCAGCTTCGGCGGATCGGCGCCCAAACTGAACGGCACGATCAAAGTCTCCTTGAGCATCATAGATAGCAGACAGCCAGGAAAGGGCTTCAGCATCGCGCGAATTGTGGCTGAGGCGATTCTGTGCAATGGCGTAGAGCTGGCGATAGTGTCCCTGCTCAAGCAGAGTTTTCCCATCCGCAGATAAGGCGAAGGTGGAAGCAAAAAAAACGGACAGTAGCACAGCCGTGCGGAATGGGAGCATTCTTAAAATTAAACGCAAAACAGACCTCTTGGGGGTGTCTCGCACGGAACCTGGGCAGCGATGAGTACGCGACGCCGGGTGGCACCATTTACAATCGGGCTTGCATCTGGAAAGCTGGCGAGTGGCGATGATCCGCAACAGACCCCATCAGACCGGGAGACTTCACCAGAAGGAGCGTAGCAAAGACAATGGCAAATGTCCGTAAGGGATTGATCCTAGTGAACACCGGGCCGGGAAAAGGCAAGACTACGGCCGCCATGGGCACGGCTCTGCGAGCGGTGGGTAATGGACTGAAGGTTCTGATGCTGCAGTTTCTGAAGGGCTCCTGGCACTACGGCGAACTGGACGCGGTGAAAGCCTTTGGCGACAACTTTGTAATGAAGCAGATGGGCCGCGGCTTTGTGAAAGTCGGCGGCGCGGAAACCGATCCCGAAGACGTCAAGATGGTGGAGGAATGCTGGAAGCAAGCCGAAGAGGCAATTCTGTCCGGGCAATGGGACATGGTTATTCTGGACGAGATCAATTACGCGATCGGTTACAAGATGCTGGACCCGGAGAAAGTCGCGGAGGTGCTGCGACGTAAGCCGGAGATGGTACACGTGATCTTGACGGGGCGGAGTGCGCACCCGACAATTGTTGAACTGGCCGATACGGTTACCGAAATGCGCGAGGTAAAACACGCGTATCAGAAGGGAATCGAGGCACAGCGGGGAATCGAGTACTAGGCAAGCGCAAGGGAGCGGTTGATCCCCCAAGGCTAACCATAACAGACGCCGTTCCCCGATCTGGACCGTCAACAACACTTCGCCTTTGCACTAGGTCTCTATGCTGCCGGAGATTGCGCCGGCAGACTCTCATGAATGTATTTTTGAAAGAGAACGTATGAGCTGGTTTAAACGGGAATCGAAGGAACTGGATACGAGTGGTGAGCGCAAAGTTCGCACAGAAGGGCTCTGGGTCAAGTGCGACCAGTGCCGACAGATTATCTGGAAGAAAGATCTGGAAGCGAATTTCCACGTCTGCACGAAGTGCGACAAGCACTTCCGCATCGACACGCGTACGCGACTAGGATACCTGTTTGACGACGGCAAGTACGTTGAAGAAGACGGTAACCTGGTGACGACCGATCCATTGGAGTTCGCCGACCTGAAGCCCTACAAGGGAAGGCTGAAGGCGGCGCAAAAATTGACCGGGCGCAATGACGCAATCGTGAACGCGCACGGCAAGATCAACGGACGCGAGGTGATCGTCTCGGCAATGGAGTATCAGTTCATCGGCGGCAGCATGGGCTGCGTTGTGGGTGAAACGATTACGCGAGCGGTGGAAAGAGCACTGAAGATGCGGCTTCCGCTGCTGGTGTTTTCGGCCACGGGCGGGGCGCGCATGATGGAGGGCACGATCTCGCTGATGATGATGGCGAGGGTTTCCGCGGCACTGGGAAAACTGGACGACGCCAAGGTTCCGTACATTTCCGTGCTGACCGACCCGACGACAGGCGGAGTGACGGCGAGCTTTGCGATGCTGGGCGATTTGAATATCGCCGAGCCGGGCGCGCTGATCGGATTCGCAGGTCCGCGAGTGATCGAACAGACAATTCGTCAGAAGCTACCGCAAGGCTTCCAGCGCAGTGAGTTCCTCGTGCAAAGAGGGTTCCTCGACGCAGTGGTACATCGGCGCGACATGAAGAGCTACGTTGCGAGGGCGCTGGACTGGATGACGGCGTAAAGCTGCTTTAAAAAGCTACTTACGCCGGCAACAGCCAAGACTAGTATTCCCTTGCCTTGAAGGTGTAGGCAATACCAAGCACCAGCCGAAAACGGCTCTGCCCTTCATTGACGAAGTGGGTCCGAAGGAGATCCATTCGGCCGCGAGCTGCCCAATGGTCCCCCAACCTGTAATCGGCTCCACCACCCAGCATCCATGCAAAGACGGTTTCCGAGGAATGAATATGCGTATCCAAGTTCCTGACATCAAGGCTTGAACCCAGATCGGAGCCTCCAAATTCTAATTCCGCAAATGGGTGGAGTCGTTTCACTTTCTGGTTACTGGTTTTGATCAGCCCGGGAAAATAGACTCGTGGACCTATCAGGACGTTCTGAAGGTGAGCCTTGGAGACAACCTGTCCTATTGGTGTACCTGTGAATGCCCCAAGAGAAGACGTGTCCCACGCGGTATCGTAATCGAAGGCGACTGCGATCCGTCGTGAGAACAGTGCTGCAGCAGAGACATTGAAGCCATTCAAGCCTTGGTTGCCGCTGATGTATGTGTATCCGAACCCAACTTCAGGGTTGGGTGTTGGTATGTCGCTCGAGTAGGCTGTGAGTGACAATCCAAACAAGGCGATGAGCGTGCAGAGTATTCTCTTCATGTCTGTCCTTTCCTTCCTTTCGAAATTGGGGCCGCTTGTTAATCGGGTTGACGGTTCGACAGTAAAATTGAACAAGCGGGTTGTCCTCCCTGGACAGGGTCCAGAACAATTCCAAGGCTGCTGACGCCTGCTGGCCCTGGATGACTGAAAAATGTTTCATGAGAATTGCTGTCGGTTTTGCTCCCTACAAAACTGGGAGCACATCAGCTTTTCGATAACTGTTCGAGTTAGACAACAGCTCCAGCCGACGATCCGCGAAAGATGATTGAGAACTCTGTAAATTATTGTAATGATGTCTTTTACCCTTCACGTGAAGACCGTAACAACAGTACCCGCGTGTTATAATGATCTGTGCTTCTCAGTGGCTAATTTCCTACCGTGCAGATAGTTAACAGCGTCAAAGCGGGTCACGAACAGGCCGCTGCCGAGTGAAATTCCGTTCAACGCAGAAGGAAAACAGGGTTGCTGCTGAGAAAAGTTATGCTCTGCGCGTGGCGGATCGCGTCCCACGTTAGCCTCAAAAAAAATGAGGTGAGAGTTGGGAAATCTTAAGGTGTAGACACTCCGAAAACACGAGCAACAGTGAGAGCAGCGACAAGCTCGAGTAGCCATCTTGGACGCAAGAGACGCGCGCAAGGAAGGCACCCGCAGAGATTGAACGCGTGTTTGGGAACAGCACAGGCTCCTCAGCACGCTGGAAGGTATTCAGAATTACATGGCAGAAGACACTAACACCCCAAAGCTTCCGCTGGAAGGCGGCGGTGGTCCTCCGATGAACGTGCAGCCGATCAACATTGAAGAGGAGATGCGGCGGTCGTATCTCGACTACTCGATGTCGGTCATCATTGGCCGCGCGTTGCCGGATATCCGCGACGGACTGAAGCCGGTGCATCGGCGCATTCTCTACGCGATGCACGACATGGGACTGCTGCACAACAAAAAGCACGTAAAGTGCGCCAAGGTTGTCGGCGAAGTGCTTGGTAAGTATCACCCCCACGGCGACTCCTCGGTTTATGACGCCATGGTGCGCATGGCGCAGGATTTCTCTCTGCGCTATCCCTTAGTGGACGGACAGGGGAACTTCGGCTCGGTTGATGGCGATCCACCGGCGGCCTACCGATACACGGAAGCTCGCCTGACGGCGATTGCCGCCGAGTTGCTGGCCGACATCGACAAGGACACAGTGGATTTCGTCGCTAACTTTGACGACTCGACAGCCGAACCCACAGTGCTGCCTTCGCGGATACCGACGCTGCTGATCAATGGCTCGAACGGAATTGCCGTGGGCATGGCCACCAACATTCCTCCGCACAATCTGACCGAGATCATTACGGCAGCAATTCTGTTAGTGGAGAAACCCAACACTCAGCTTGATGAGATTTTGAAGATCGTGCAGGGGCCGGACTTCCCTACCGCAGGGTTCATCCACGGACGCAAAGGGCTGCACGAGGCATACAGAACAGGGCGCGGGCGATTCCTGATGCGCGCCAAGGTTAAGCGCGAGAACCTGACGAAGGAACGCGAGGCGATTATCGTCACAGAGATTCCTTACCAGGTGAACAAGGCGCGGTTGATCGAGCGCATCGCCGACCTGGTGAACGAAAAGACGATAGAAGAAATCAGCGATATCCGTGACGAAAGCGACCGCGATGGAATGCGCATCGTCATCGAGCTGAAGCGCGGATCGCAGCCGGAGATCGTACTAAATCAGCTCTATAAGCACACGCAGATGCAGGAGAGCTTCAGCATGATCTTCCTGGCCGTGGTCAACGGCCAGCCGCGCGAGATGGGACTGGTGCAGGCGCTGCAGCACTTCATCGACCACCGCGTCGATGTGATTCGCCGGCGCACGGCGTTCCTGCTGCAGAAGGCTAAGGATCGCGAGCACATTCTTGAGGGCTACCAGAAGGCTCTGGATCATCTCGATCATGTGATTGCAATTATTCGCGGCAGCCAGAATCGCAGCGAAGCTCGCGACAACCTGGTGAATTATTTCGGCGGAAAATCGATCACGATCAATCTGACGGGAGAGTTCCCGAAGGCCGATCCGGAAAAACCGTTCAGCACAAAACAGGCCGACGCCATCCTTGAGCTTCAATTACACAGGCTGACGCGGCTATCCATCGACGAGATTCTGAACGAGTTGAAGGAACAGCGCGAGCGGATTGCCGAGTATGAGTCCATTCTGGGATCGGAGCAGAAACTGCGCTCGGTGATTGTGGCGGAGCTGAAACAGATCCGCAAAGACTACGGCGACGAGCGCCGCACAATCATTCAGGACGAAGCCAAAGAGCTGCAACTGGAAGACTTGATTGCCGACGAGCAGGTGGCGGTCACGGTGAGCCACGCGGGCTATCTGAAGCGCACAAACGTTTCCACCTACCGGCAGCAGCGGCGCGGAGGCACCGGCCGCAAGGGCATGAGCACACGTGAAGAGGATTTCGTGGAGCACATGATCGCAGCGACCACGCACAACTTCATCCTGATCTTCACGAACACAGGACGCGTGTACTGGCTGAAGGTCTACGAGATTCCTGACGTGAGCGCAGCAGGAAAGGGCAAGCACATCGGAAACCTTGTGAACCTGCAACCGGGAGAAACGGTTCGGGCCTTCCTTTGCGTGACTGATCTTGAGGAAGAGGGAAAGTTCATCTTCTTTGCCACGCGCAAGGGCACGGTGAAGAAGACTCCGCTAAAGGACTTTTCGAACGTGATGTCGCGCGGCATTATCGCTATCGGAATCGACAAGGACGACGAACTGGTTTCGGCGCAGGTGACGGATGGAGAGCAGTACATCCTGCTGGCCACGCATCTTGGCATGGCGGTGCGTTTCGACGAACAGGACGTGCGCTCGATGGGACGTCCTGCTTATGGCGTACGGGGTATGCACCTGGCGGAGAAGGACTACATTGTCGGGATGGTTGTAACTCCGAAGAACACGCCGACAGAGGCCGAGCACAAGAGCCGAAAGAAGAATAAACAGGACGAGGAAGGCGATCCAACACCGAACCTGATCCTCACGATTTCTGAAAACGGCTACGGAAAGCGTACTCAGGTGGACAGCTACCGTCTGACAGGACGCGGCGCCAAGGGCGTGATCAACCTGAAGACTACGGCAAAAAACGGTAAGGTGGTTGCGATTCTGCTGGTGAGCGAAGAGAGCGAGGCCATGCTGATCAGCCAGTTCGGCAAGATTATTCGCATGGGCACCGATACGATTCGCGAGGCAGGAAGAGCAACACAGGGAGTGAAGCTGCTGCAACTGGAAGGCGACGATCGCGTAGCAGCAGCCGTGGTTTTGCCCAAGGAAGAAGCCAATGGAAATGGCAACGGCGACGAACCGAGTCTGCCGCTGACGTAGGAAAAATTAAGTAAATGAACATGAGGGGAGCGCTTCGGCGCTCCCCTTTGTGTAGGCGCTGAAAACCCTTGATAGCGCTACTTTGGGGGGATTTTCAATTCGGATGGCCCGCATCCTTGAAGAAAGCCGCAATTGAGCACTTTGCTACCGAGAAATGGAAAGGTTCATCTTTCGAGTTCAACTTTCCCTTGCTGGACCCAGCGATTTTACGGGCCAAAAGTGGCATTGATCTATGGATTCCGAATTGCACCAGCACAGGACGCGAGCACATCTGCGAGGGTTGGAACAGCTATGTTAAACCGCGTCTTTCATTTGGTTCTATGCCTTGCGGGTGTCGCCGTCTTGGCTGTTGCGGCGCATGCCGAGTGTGCTGCTCCCACGCAGAGCGGGTTGATTATGTGCTTTCCTTCCAAGGGCTCGACCGTACTCTATCCCGCGACAATTGAGCTGGCGGCAAACTCGGGAGGGGTGGCTATCACCCATTTATCTGTTTACGACGGCAACGTGAAGGTAGACAGTTTGGATTTTCTGCCCGGAAAGCTGGTTGATTTCGCGATTAAGAACGGGTTCCACAGCATCACAGTGAACGCCTGGGATGCCAACGGGAAGCTTTATCAGGCTAAGTCCAGCTTTACGGTTACAGGTTTTGGCGTGGGTGTTTGTGCGCGCGGAGGCTCGACGATTACGCTGTGCTCACCCTCGGCGGGAAGTTATCAGCCAGAGACCGGGGTGCCGATCTCAGCCGCATTCGCTGTGGGAGTAAAGAGATGGACAGTCACGCTGGACGGAAAAGCGTTGATCAGTTCAGCGCAAACCGGACAGCCGGCCTCGGCTCCTCTGCAAACGGGCGCGTTCGCACCCGCCGGCAGCCACACACTCGTGATCAGTGCAGTGAATGCGCAAGGAGTGACAAGCACGCTAACGCGCCGCTTTTACACCTTCTACAACCTTGACTGCAATCCGAAGACGGGAGCTTGCAGGCCGGGGATTACGGTCGTCAGCCCGAGCGGCATGGGCGAGAGTCTGGCGGCGGACGTGGGGACCAGCTTCCGGGTGCAGGCCGAGGTTACCGGGAATCCAAAACCGATAACGAAGATGATTGTGTACCTGAACGGGGTGAAGGTGCAGCAATCGGCGGGGCCGGGGATTACGGCAGAGGTGAACACCACGAAGGGCTCGCATTTTATTGTGATTCTGGCCTGGGACACCGCCGGGAAGCTCTATGAGACGTATGGGAACGTGAACGTAAATTAGACAGGCGATTGAGATTTTTTGCGAGGGCCGCCCGGTGCGGCCTTTTCCTTTCCGCGAAGTGTAGTGAGTCGATGACAGGCGCGCTTAGAATTGTGGAATGCTGACATTACAGCAAGCAGGGTTGCTGTTCGGAGTGGCCGTGGTGAGCGGCGCGATAAACGCGGTAGCGGGCGGCGGCAGTTTTCTCAGTTTTCCGATGCTGCTCCTGATGGGTGTGCCGCCGATCCAGGCGAATGCCACGAACACGATGGCCCTGTTTCCGGGGATGCTGGGGAGCATTGGAGGTTACCGCAGGGAGTTGCGCGGTGCCGAAGCGCGGCACGTGCTCGGTCCCCTGCTCGCGACCGGATGCGTGGGCGGAGTGCTTGGAGCCGTGACACTGCTGCTGACTCCGCAGCAGACGTTTCTGGGTCTGATTCCCTACCTGCTGCTGACGGCGACCCTGCTGTTTGCGTTCAGCCGTAAGATCACGGCGGCTGTACGTCCACAGGGAGAGGCGGCGCTTTCCACCGCTGGGGGCGCAACGGCACAGTTTTTCGTGGCGTTCTACATCGGCTACTTCGGTGCTGGAGCCGGGATTCTGATGATGGCACTGCTGGCATTGCTAGGTATCCATCACATTCACCGCATCAATGCCTACAAAACCGTACAGGCTGCCACGTGTAACGGAATCGCGCTGCTGGCGTTCATCAGTCGAAGTGTAATCTACTGGAAACATGCGGGCGTTATGGTGGCCGGGGCGCTGCTTGGCGGCTACTACGGCGCGCATCTGGCGCAGAAGATGAAGCATGAGCACGTGCGCTGGATTGTAATTGCGATCGGCGCCGGCATGTCTGCTTACTTTTTTCTACGGCAAAGGTCCTAAAAAAGCCTTTGAAAAGCGGAATTCCTGAAGCGTTTGACCTTGGGCTGAGGAAAACGCTAAAATCTTGTGGTTTGCCTGTAGTGCTTCGCCTCGTCAGAGGCACCTCGCATCAGGCCCGGTGTTGCAGCATAGTTCACCGGATCTGCCTGCGGTCTTTCGACCCGCGAGGAAGTGCAAGCGCACAGAGTTGATTGCGAGTAACTCCATCGGCCTACCCTTTGTAGTGGTGCCTCCGATGGAGAGAAGATTTATGGAGGCATTGCTATGTACGCGGTGATCCGCGCTGGCGGTAAGCAGTATCGTGTCGCTCCCGGTGACGTCATTAAGATTGAAAAGACGTCCAGCGACCAGAACATTGAATTCGAAGTCCTGGCAGTTAGCGGCGAAGAAGGCAAGATTGCCAAAGCCGAGGATGCCAAGGTAATTGGCGAGATCCTCGGACAGGGCCGCGCCGACAAGATTCTGGTCTTCCACTTTAAGCGCAAGAAGCAGTACAAGAAACTGAACGGACACAGACAGCCGTTCACCCAGGTACGCATTGCGGAAATCAGCGCAGGCGGCCAGACATTCAAGGCTCCTGCGGTTGCCGTTTAGGCTTTGAGGCTGCCGCGCCGACGCAGCGAAACATAGCTTAGTAATTTTCACAGTTCGCGGCTCTGGCAGCGAATGACTGAAGGAACAGGAATTTCGTTATGGCACACAAAAAAGGTCAAGGAACATCCCGCAACGGCCGCGACTCAAACGCGCAGCGTCTTGGCGTCAAAGCCTTCGCCGGAGAAACCGTCACTGGCGGCACGATCATTGTTCGCCAGCGCGGCACCCGTATCAAGCCCGGCCTGAACGTTGGACGCGGCAAGGACGATACGCTGTTTGCCAAGATGGACGGCAAAGTGAAGTTTATCGATCGCGGACAGATGGGCAAGTTCGTCGCTATCGAGCCGCTCGGCACAACGCCAGTTGCGGAAGCATAAGAAGTTTCAGCGGCAAAGACCTCGCCTCAGGGCGAGGTCTTTCTGCGTCTGAGAAACAACAAAAGACCATTGAACCGATAGGTGAAAAGCTTTTGCGCGAGCGGATTTTTGCGGTGCTTCGGCTTCTGTGTTCGTGCACGCCTGTTGTTCTGCCTTTTCCGTTTGCTGCTGTTAGCAACAGACCGGCGCATGTTCGCTTCGCAATTCCTGGAGCGAGCTTAACCACAGTGCTGCGCGTCTTTTCTCTATTTGGCATTCGCGAAACAGTCGCTGCACGGTGAATTGTGTTGCGCCGCAGAGGTGCATGAATACTGGATGCAAGGGCTATACTAAGTTGAGCAAGGCGTGCATTGGATATTTGTGAAATGGGCGATTGCGGAGGTCTGAATCGCTTCGCAGCTTTTGGGAAAGCGACTTTTAGTTGATTTACTTATGTAAATCTAACTTCAATCATCATTTCTCATCTATGTTTCTTGCACCAGTTGTGGTGAAATAGCTCAGATAAGGACGCGAGTATCGATGTTCGTTGATGAAGCAAAAATTCGAGTCGCATCCGGAGCCGGTGGTAATGGCTGCATGGCCTTCCGCAGAGAAAAGTTTGTTCCTCGCGGAGGCCCGAGTGGTGGAGATGGCGGACGCGGCGGCGATGTCATCATGGAAGCAAGCGAGAGACACAACACGCTTGTACATTTCCGCTTCAATCCCGAGTACAAGGCGCAGCGCGGACGGCATGGAGAAGGCTCCAACCGCACGGGCGCGGAAGGTAACAGCGTCACGCTGAAAGTTCCGGTCGGAACCATGGTCTATAACGACGAGACCGGCGAGCTGATCCATGATTTTGCGCAGCCGAATGAAAGCATCGTGATCGCGAAGGGCGGACGCGGTGGACGTGGCAACCAGAACTTCGCCACGCCGACGCACCAGGCTCCCCGTGAGCACGAGCCGGGAAAGCCGGGGCAAGAGCTTCGGTTACGGCTCGAATTAAAACTGCTGGCCGATGTAGGACTGGTGGGTTATCCGAATGTAGGAAAGTCCACGCTGATTTCACGCATTTCGGCTGCAAGGCCGAAGATTGCGGATTATCCATTCACGACACTGCAACCGAATCTTGGGGTGGTGGCGCTGGGTGAAATGCCGAATGTCGTCAGTTATGTGGTGGCCGACATTCCGGGATTGATTGAAGGCGCGAGCGAAGGCGCGGGACTGGGCACTCAGTTCCTGAGGCATATTGAACGCACGCGCTGTCTGGTGCATCTGGTCGATTGCTCGGATGCGAGCGGAAGACCGGATCCTGTGAAAGATTTCGATGTAATCCTGCGCGAGTTGAGCAGGTTCGGAGCAGGACTGGAACGCAAGCCCATGATCGTGGTTGCCAGCAAGGCTGACGCTGCGAATCCGGACAAGGTAAAAAAGCTGGGCCAGTACGCGCGCAAGCTGGGGCTCGAGTTTTACGAGATTTCCGCCGTGACCGGAAGCGGAGTGATGGAACTGGCGTGGGCTATGGCGCGTTACGTCGAGCAAGTTCGCCGGGATGTTAATGGCGAAGCGGTTTCTCGAGCTGGACTCTCTGAGCCGGAGCCGGAAACCAAAACGAACAGACAAACAAAAGGGAGAATACCAATGGCTGCTACAAAGAAAGCCGCAGCAAAGAAACCGGCTGCAAAGAAGGCCGCCGTCAAAAAACCGGCCATCAAGAAGGCCGCCGTAAAGAAGGTTGCCGCGAAGAAGACAGTGAAAAAGCCGGTTGCGAAGAAAACCGCAAAGCCCGCAGCAAAAAAGTCTGCCGCGAAGAAAGTTGCCGCAAAGAAGGTCGCCCCGAAAAAAGTTGTCGCAAAGAAGCCGGCCGCAAAGAAAACCGCCAAGAAAGCTGCAGCGAAGTAGTTTTACGAAAACTGCGGCGCGGGCCAGCATTATCCGCGCCACAGTTTTGCTATCCGATGAAAGACCCGGTAAAAAACATTGCGCTCTATGGCGGCTCATTCGACCCGGTGCACCTGGGACATCTTGCCGTAGCTCGTGCCGCGGTCGAGCGATTTAACCTGGATCGTGTGTACTTTGTTCCCGCCTACGTGCAGCCGTTGAAGGCGCGAGGGCGGGTCACTAACTTTCATCACCGCTATGCCATGCTGACGCTGGCTCTACAGGGCGAAAAGAAGTTTGTGCCGTCGCTACTGGAGGCGCCCGAGATTGTGCGTGCCTCGGGCCAATCGGCAAGCTATTCGGTCGATACGGTAGCAAGGCTGCAGTCTCGATTGAAGAGCGGGACGCGGCTGTATTTTCTGATTGGCATGGATGCTTTTCAGCACATTGCGAAATGGTGGAGGGCAGTTGAGCTGCTTCGCTCGGTGGAATTCATCGTCGCCAGCCGCCCGGGGTTTTCGCTGGAAAACGTCATGAACGCGCTACCGCGTGAGTTGAGGCCAAGCGACGAAGGAGCAAGAACGTTGCTGCAAACCGGATCGATTGAAACAAATGGCGCGCGGATTCATCTGCTTCCGGATGTGGATGAAGAAGTAAGCGCAACAGCGATTCGCGAAGCAGCGAGGAACGGCGATGTTCTGGACAAGCTGGTGCCGCTCGCCGTGTCTGAATACATCATGAAACTGAAGATCTATGGCGATGAAGAAGATCCGGGAGCGCCGGAACCACCCAGGCTCTGAGAATTAGAGCCACGGGGTTGAAGGCCCGACAGTAAATCACGGCAAGTCTCTTCATCAAGATGCTTGCATGAAGCGGCAAGCCCCAGCACAATAGTGCAGTCAAAGAAGAGGACCGATGCCCACGCAGGATATCCGAAAGCAAGTCGCACTCGCACTTCAAGCGGTTAACAACAAAAAAGCCGAAGACGTTACGCTGCTCCAACTCCCCCGGGAGTCGAGCGCCTTTACAGATTACTTCCTGATCTGCAGCGGCAGCAATCCACGGCAGGTGCAGGCGATTGCTGACGAAGTGGACGAACGGCTTTCCAAAGACATGGGCGTAGAGCCGAACGCGCGCGAAGGCTACGATATGGCAGAGTGGATTCTGCTGGACTACGTTGACTTCGTCATACACATCTTCAATGCGCAGCGGCGCGCATATTACGACCTGGAAAGGCTGTGGAAGTCCGCACACAAGCTTACCGTCGAGGAACTGTTGAATCCGAAAGCTGCCGCAGCTGAGGCGGAAGCCCCGAAATTGGTGAAACCAACGAGAAAAGCTCCGGTAAAGAAGGCACCGGCGAAAAGCGTGAAAGCGGCCGCGAAGAGCGCTCGCGGCACACGAGCGAAGAGCACGGAAAAGGCTCCTGCGCGAAAGAAAACCGCAGCGAAAAAGACCGCAGTCAAGAAAACTGCCGTGAAAAAGGCATCAGCGAAGAAAAGCGCGGCGAAGAAACTCAAGTAATCATCCAAACGATGCGCAAGAGCGCGGGCCCTCGAGCCCGCGCTCTTGCTTGCTATTTTGCATAGAACACTGCCATGAAGATCCGCCTGATATCGATCACGAAGAGGACGGGTTCCAGCAAAGCGTCCTGCGTGGACGAGCTGACCGCCGAATATGTGAAGCGTGCAGCCCGCTACTCTCCCGTGGAAGCCAGCGAATGCCCAGGTGAAGGCGCGCTGCTGAAAGCACTGGAGCGTCCGGGACGCACGGCTCCAGTGCTGGTAGCGCTCGATTCCCGCGGAAAGCAATTGAGCAGCGAAGAGCTGGCAGAATTTGTACGGCAACACCTGGAGCGCGGTACGCAGGAGCTTATCTTTGCGATAGGTCCTGCAGACGGATGGACGGGAGCGGCGCTTGCACGAGCGCAGCAGACGCTTTCGCTGGGTAAAATCACTTTGCCACATGAACTAGCGCGGGTTGTGCTGGCCGAGCAGATCTATCGCGCATTTACCATCCTGAATCATCATCCCTATCATGGAGGACACTGAGAGCAGAACTACCGGTGCGTCCTGCAAACGGTGTGGCGCAAACCCACGCACGGGCTCGGTTACTCTCAGTTTGGCCTTGATGCGGCTCGGAGTTCAGCGGCAATACGCTCGCCGCTAAGCTGATCGAAAGAAATGTCGCGAAGAATCACACCGTCTCCGGGGACCCTGCCTTCCGCAAAATCCTGAGCAGTAAAAGGAGGAGCTTCGATCTCCGGTTCGATGACGAGGCCGCCACAGACGAGATCGACGACATAACCTGCTTCGGCGTGCCGGCGCACCGTGAAGCGGGTACAGGGAAAGTGGCGTGGAGCACCTTCGATGGGTTCGTAGTTATAGAGATAGTTGCCACAAAGATGGAAGATGCCGCCGTCTTCGAGTTCAAGGAAATAATGTGGCCCTTCCGCCCTCGCTCCCTCAACGCGAAAGGCGCGATCGACCACGAAGCTGGCGCAGGTCAGACGATCCCGGGCCTCGAGCTCATCGATGAAATCATTGACCAGCACCTGACGCGGCGTGCGCGGATAATTGAGCATGACAGCGGCGACCAGAATCAGAACACAGAGGTAAGCAAAAAGGACTCCCGCAAGCACACCGAAGCTGGCGTGACGGAAGATGAGCAACACAGCAACCCCGCTGGCCGCGAACGCCAAACAAAAAATAAGCCCGAGCAAAAATGATTTCACACCAACCTCGATCGGCAGCGACGACTATCAGGATAATGCCTCGCCCGAGACAAAGCAGCAGAAATCCATATCGCACGAAAAGGTCAGCGCAGGCCTTCCATGACCTCCCCGGCGAGGTAAATGGAACCGGCAATCACGACGAGAGCCTCAGAACCAAGCTTGAGCGCCTGAGCGATTGCCAGATCCAAACCTTCGCGGACGGTCGCAGATTCTGTGTGCTCTACCCCGAGCGATTGCGCCAGTGCTGCAAGGCTGGAGGTCGTAGCGGCGCGAGGATTGTGTGCGACTCGGGTAACAATTACGTGATTCATGAGGGGCCAGAGAATTTGCGCGATCTGGACCACGGCTTTGTCGGCCATGGCTCCGAAGAGCAACACCAAAGGTCGCTCACCCACTTGCTCGGAGAGGGCTGAGCGAAGGGCCCAAGCCCCGGCGGGATTGTGGGCTACGTCCAGAATGATCTCCGGACGTTGAGCCGTGGCCTCTAAACGCTGAAAGCGGCCCGGCCAAGAAGTCTGGCGGGTGCCAAGAGCGATGCTCTCCGGCGTAATGCGGAAGCCCTGAGCGGCAAGCTCCTCGGCGGCAGTGATTGCGAGCGCGAGGTTGCGTAGCTGATGCCGTCCAACGAGAGGAGAGACTATCTCCACTTCCCTACCGAGAACGCTCAGCCGGAATCGTGTTTCCACAGATGTGCTGTGGACGAGTGTGGAAGACTGAGGCGATACAGAAGGCACATTGCGGGCAGCGCTCACAGAGCGTGCGCCGATTTCGATCATGCGTTCACCCAGAACCCGATTGGCCTCGGGATGCTGGGGAAGCGTGACGGCGGCGACGTTGGGGCGCAGGATACCGGCTTTTTGGCGAGCGATTTCGGCAATGGTGTCGCCCAGAAACTTCTGGTGATCAAGATCGATATCGGTAATAACCGACAGGACTGGTTCGACGACATTGGTCGCGTCCAGACGCCCGCCCATGCCGACTTCAAGAACAGCAATTTCGATCTTCGACGCAGCAAAGAAATCGAAGGCCATGGCGGTCATGGTTTCGAAAAAACTCGCCGGGTGAGGGAGCGCACGCATCGCGACAAGCCGCGCGGCAACCGCGCTGATGCGATCGTAAGCGTCGGCGAAGTCATCGTCTGCAATGGGTTGACCGTTGAGACAGATGCGTTCATTAACACGCAGCAGATGGGGAGAAGTATAGAGTCCAACGCGATGACCCGAGGCGTGCAGGATTGAAGCAAGTGTCGCCGCCGTGGAGCCTTTACCGTTGGTTCCGGCAATCAGCACAGACGGGAAGCTGCGTTGCGGGTTGCCGAGCGCATCGCAGAGAACGCGCATGTGCGCCAGATCGAACTTCCGAGGAGTGCCGTGCTGAAGCTCGTGGCCGAGCGCGTAGAGGCGTTCGACTGCAGTTTCGTAGGAAATCATGCCGCTCCGATTATCGCATTTTGAATTGTCGCAACGAATCTACAAACCGGGGACACGGGAAGACATGCGCGCCAGGCTCGAAACGCTGTAGGTAGCCTGCGCTGCGATAACAGCGAAAATGAATGCGAGAGCACGCGCCTGAAGCTTACTTTCGAGCAGATCGGCGAAGACTCCTGCAATGAAGAGCAGGACGAATGGCAGGGCGGCAAACAGGATTACACCGCCACCGTTCTGCGGCAGAACCATTCCCATTCCCAGCAGAAGAACCAAGACGATGAGCGGGGCGGTGTTTCCGAAAAAACGTGTGCGCGGCCACGCACACCACGTCACGAATGCACAGGGGAAAGCGAGCAACGCCGCTGGAACTGAGTCAAAAAAGAACTGACCGAGGATGCGCGCAAACAAACCGGGAGCCACCGATTGCGGCACCCAGCCGAGCCACACCGCATGCGCCAATCCATGCGCGAGCGCTCCGAAATTGGCAAAATAGCAGAAATAAAACACTACAAGCGAAACCGCCACGGCGGCCAGCAGGATGAGCAGCGCTGCGCCTCTTCGGTGCGGGACAGCCCACAACATGAAAGCCGCAGCAGGAATGAGCAGCCAGGCAAGGGGCCACTGGGTTCCAACAGCGAAAGCGATGGAGATGCCAAGCAGCGTAATGCGTTTCCAGTTCCAGAGAATGACTTCGCGCGGCGCATAGAGCGTGTGGGCGGTGGCTATGGCAGTGAAAATCAGGCCGAAGGCTCCCCAAGCGGCAAAGATATGAGGTCCGGCGAGGGATGAGCGCGCAATCATTCCGGGACTGAAGGCGTAAAGAGCCAGCGCAACATTACCGGCAGCATTGCCATAGAGGCGACGCGCAACATACCAAAGCGAGTGAGCAAGGAAAATCCCCGCAGCCAGAAAAGGCATCCGAATAAACCAACGATGCTGGTCGAGCCAGAACTGATCAAGCAAAACGGGACTTTGCGGCAAATGAAAGACGATACCCGCAACGGAAAGCAACGGAACCAAAGGCGAAGATGCAGGCTCGGAAGCGGGAGCAATTCGACGGAGAAGCCCGACCCCACGAGCAATCTGATCAGCTTCAAGCTGGGTGAACGGTACCGAGGCAATGAACGAGGCGCACTGCGCGAAAAATAAGACAAACAAAACAAACGCGATCAGATGGTGGGAGCGGACGGGCTTCGGGCTGCAGTGTGCGGGCATGATGTCTCCCTTACTTTTTAACACTTGTGAGCTGGAATTAGCAGCAGCATTTGGGTGAAGGGTCTCGAGCGATCTCACCGGCAGGGCATCTGGAACTTATGCTGTTGAAACCGCCAGTGACGACTGTCACCGTCACATGTGATTTAGTGCTTTGTTTGCAAATTGATGCCCAGAGTTTGTTTGACGCCGGACCGCAATAGTGCTTCTATGTCTAGCTGCGGTGCGCGCAAGAAAGCACTACCGTTCAACAGAGAGGAGCAGGCGTAATGATCCGTGAGGACATTCTGCGAAAATTTCCCGAGCTGTTTGGAAACAAGAAAGTGAACGGCTGTGACATAAATGTTGAGCATACGATCACGGCACTCACGCGGGAGCTGAACCCCGAGATTGCCGCGGCCCTGACCGCACGGCGATCGATACTGCAATCGCCTGTCCCGGTTCGCGAAAAGTATGGGTGGCCAAAGTGGGATCAGACGTTCGAGGACCCGGTTACCGGGCGCTACTGGACCTTTCGCGAGATTACTCAAGGCCTGATCGATAACTTTTTGGGACGGGAAAGCCAGTGGAGCTGGCGCCTCAACGACGAGGTATCCATTCCGCCTGACGCTCATCCGCTCACAAACCCGGGACTGGAGTTGACCGGTCCGTGGCATCCGCTGGACATGGCTATGAATGCGCTGAACAGTCCGGCTCCGATGAACATGCCGGACTTCGAGGATGCTTCGCCACCTCACTTCAATCCTGACGGCACCGCAGTCAATCAGCCGATTGGAGTATTCGCCGCCTTGCAGAATGCAAAGGAGATCTTCGAAGGCCGCTGGAGCGATCGGGCTTACGAGGTGTCCAAAAAAGGCAAAAAGCGCTCCTACAGGATCACCACAAAACCCGCGCAATGGCCTACTCGATTTGGCCGTCCTCCGGGAATCCATGTCCACTACGACCCTATACACGTCGATGGCGAGCCCGCTCCTGGCCTGGTGGTGATTGCCGTCCTGTGGACGCTGAATAACTATGAGTCGCTGAAGAGCGCCGGGACCGGAGTTTATTACTACATTCCCAAGTTGCAGACGCCGCAGGAAGCGCTCATTGTGGAGAAGCTTTTCACCCGGCTGGAAAAATTGATCGGGATTCCAACCGGCGCCATCAAGATCAAAATGCTGTACGAAGAAGGAAACGCAGGCCGCTTCTTACCGGCAATCGCGTGGGTTCTGCGGCGGCGCCTGCTGGGTATGAACGTGGGCCGCTGGGACTACCTCGGCAGCCTGATCGAGATGTGGAAGGATGATCCGCAAGGCGTGTTTCCCGATCCTCAAACAATCGGCATGGCTTCCCCCAGCATGATCGCCTATCAGCGCTACAACGCCTTGATGATGCTGATGGCCGGCATGAAAGATGGCGAAATGAGCCAGGGAGCGCCCATCGGCGGCATGGCGGCCGTCATGATCTATCAGGAGAACGATCCTTACGGCCGCTCCCGCTACAACCAGCTCGCACTGCGCGCCATAGCGATCGACAAATTGCGCGAGCGCCTGCTCGGTCTGATGTTTGTGCCGGACGGAGCTCAAGCCGACCAGCAACTTACGCTGGAGTCCATTCTGGCCGGAAAGGTCAAGGGGAAACTCTACGACGCATACCGCCAGAGCTGGGTGGCGAGTCCGGAAGCGGCGTACGTTTCAGCCGGACATATCCCGCTAAGGGCGTCACTGGCAGAGTTGCAGGCCATGCTCGATGCTCCGCGAGAGACGGTGGATGTGAAAGGCAAGCCGGTGCCGACGGTCGGCAGCGGCCTGATCGAACCGGAACGGCAGTTGTTGCAGTCGCGCGGGCTGCTCGATTCGCAAGGCAGGATCACGCCGCGCGTCATTACGCGCGAGTCGCTGGATGCTCCGGAAAAATTATTCACGCAGGAACTCTGGGACTCCATCTATACGGTTCCCAAGGGCGACATCACAATCGAACACATTCAGCACGCCTTTTACATGGCCGCAAACTACGGCTTCCAGATCCTGAACGGCAACTTCGCGGCTGCAATCGACGATTACGAATTGCTGCTGCGCTTCATGAACGACCTCGCAACCTACCGCATCGACGTGTCGTGGCTGTGGACACTACTTCACCACCAGGCGACCATCACAAAAGACGGTTACCTGAAGCGGCCGACGCTTACGGAAGACGGTGTGGTACCGGCGCTGAATGCCGAACACGTAAAGGCCGGAACCCGCTTCACTCCCGAACTGTTCGAGAAGGTCTGGACGTACCACAACGAATGGACTTCGGCGTTTTTCGCCGAACTGGACCGCCGCCACGATCCCGGGCGCTTCAACCGCTCAAAAGCCGCTGTGATTATGGAGCTGTTGCGGCGTCAGCTGTTGTCGCCGCGTTACATTCAGCACAGCGCGCGCGTGCTGTTCGTGGTGGGAGCGGCAAACGCGCAGGAGCGGGCGCAGATTCTGGACGCGATTTTCGAATTTTCGCGCGAGGAATCGGCGAAACGCGTTGATGCGGGCACGCTCGACAAGGCCGCTCTGGCCGCGCACGATTACGTGTTCGACATCTTTCCAAGAATCGAAGTAGCTCAGGCTGCCGATTAAGAAAAGGCGGCCCTTTGCGGGCCGCCTTATTCAAACTTGTGTCAGGAATTGCGTGTGTACACTTTAGATTCTGTCCCCTTGACCACATGCTGGTTATAATGCCCAACTTGTGACATGTATCCAATAGACCTCGTAAGACACAAGCATCCTGAACTCTTCATCGCTCTCGTGGCCCCTGTCGGAGCGGATATTGAAGGCGTTTGCAATGAACTGGTCGATTCTCTTGCCAGATTCGAATACAGTGTTCAGCCGATTCGCGTAATTGAAGAGCTGAAGGAGCTAACTGTCCCGGGCTATCTCGATGCTGAGCCTACGAATGCTTACGAGAAAACGAAAGGGCGAATGGATGCTGGCGACAAATTCAGGCATGACACGAGGAGACAGGACGCGCTGGCTCTCTTGTCATTGTTCAGAATTAGGCAACGCAGAAAAGCGCTCTCCGGCGAGGTAACCCAGCCAGCGGAACGGCGGGCATACCTACTACGCTCGTTGAAGCGCCCCGAGGAAGTTACTGCTTTGCGCAAGATCTATGCATCTAACCTGATCGTAATAGCAGTTCATGCCGGACGGGAACAGCGCGTACGAAACATGTCGGAGCGGATCGCGAAATCTGAATATTCGGCGCAAGCCGTAAACTTTAGAGCTAAAGCCGAGGAACTAGTTTTGCGCGACGAGTCCGACGAACGGAAGCTGTACGGCCAAAGATTGCGTAAGGCTTTTGCGATGGCGGATGTCTTCCTAGATGCCGGTAACCCTCGACAGCTGCATCGTGACTTGAACCGGTTTTTAGACGTACTGTTTGGCAAGCCGGTGATCACGCCAACTCGAGACGAGGTCGGCATGGCGCACGCGTACCTTGCCGCCCTTCGTTCCGCTGAGATGGGACGGCAAGTAGGTGCGGCGATCTGTGATTCCCAAGGGAACCTCGTCTCGACTGGAACAAACGAAGTTCCGAAAGCTCATGGAGGGAGCTACTGGGATGGAGATGATCCTGACGGACGCGACTGGGCAAAGGGTTTTGATAGTTCTGACGCCTTCAAGGCTTCAAGTCTCGGAGAGTTGTTGAAGACATTTTCGGATAACGATTTGCTCTCAGATAAGCTAAAGAAACTCTCTACACCTCAGCAAATGGCAATCGTCAAACCGCTTCTAAAGGAAACACGGTATATGCAGCTCATCGAGTTTGTGCGCGCTGTTCACGGCGAGATGAGCGCTCTCACGACGGCGGCAGCTCGTGGTATCTCGGTCGACGGGTGCACTCTGTATGTCACGACATTCCCTTGCCACGAGTGCGCCAGGCATATCGTGGCATCCGGCATCGAACGTGTTGTATACATCGAGCCCTATGCAAAGAGCTTGGCAATTGAACTGCACAACGACTCTATTGAGCTTGACTCGAGTAGTGACCCCACCAAGATACCGTTTGTCCCGTTCATAGGTGTGGCGCCACGGAACCATGCGAACATTTTCGCCATGCCGGATCGTAAAAGGGATGGCAAGGTAATTGCTTGGGATTCTGTCGAGGCAAAACCGCGCGTATCTGGTTCTTTTTGGTCATATCTGAAGTACGAAGCTGAAGATTTGAAAGTTTTGGCAGATGAACTTACGCGTTTAGGGATTGAACTAAGCTAGAATGGGTGAGTTATGAAAGCGTCCACTGAACTTTCAGAAGTCCTAAAACAGGCTTGCGAGGAAGTTGAATCGTGGCACGATTGGCAGCATAGCAATGCTATGCAAAAAAGCGCCAATACCAACGATGAAGAACGCGAAAGGTGCATACCTCTCCGCAATACTAGAATTGAACTGAAATAGCGCTGGGAGAGAACCGCACACTACACACTATTTGCTGAGCTTACCTTCTGAATTGTCAGGTCGTGCTTGGGGCAATCGATTTTCCTCCGAAAATAAAAATCCCTGACGTTCGCCTTCAGGCGGATATCCTGAACTCTGGACACGTGATGCGCTGAACCGTAATATGCGCCAAGCCTCTAACTACTCTCGGCCCTAATTGCGCCATCCGACAAATATAACGAAGTTTCTTAGATATCGAGATTCTTCACATCGAGCGCGTTGTCCTCGATGAACTTGCGGCGGGATTCCACGTTTTCACCCATCAGGGTGGTGAAGATGGATTCGGTCTCCGCCAAGTCTTCGAGTTTTACGGAGAGCAGCGTGCGGCGCTCGGGATCCATGGTGGTTTCCCAGAGCTGTTCCGCTGACATTTCTCCCAGACCTTTGTAGCGCTGGATCTGATAGTCCTTGCGGCCTTGTTCGAGGACGAAGTCGAAGAGGTCGCGGACCGTATTCTTCTCGACCGGCTCGCGAGAACCACCCTTGGCGGCTACACGTGTTGGCGTGCCACCCTTGATGGTTTTTCCCTCGATCTTTTCGGCGTCTGCCTTTTCCGCCGCCGAAATCGTGTCGTCGGTCTCTTCCTTTGCGGCTTCGATGTTCTTAACCCACTCGACCTGGAAGGGCGGCTTCATGTGCTCGGCAATCTGGCGATAGCGCGACATCATCTGCTTGTATTCGGGGCTGGAGATCAGTCCCCAGCCGATAGAGTGCGGCATGCCCTGCGAGTTTATGAAACGGACGTCCCAGAGTTCCAGCTCCTCGTCGAAGTGAGCCTGAACGTCCATGAACTGCTCTTCTTTCCGGATCGCTTCAAGGCGCTCTTTGACTGCGGCGATCTTCGTGGGCAGAGCATCGGGTGAGCCGTGAAAATCCTCGCGCTTGGAAAGTTCGAAGCTGGGAAGCATCTCCGTGACTCGCACGTTGCGTATGCGCTTATCGACCTTGTCAACATAGCCGAGAAACTCATTGAGGCGGGTCATGAACTGAGCCAGTTCCGTGGACTCAAGCTTGGCGGCGCCCTCGCCGTAGCGCACGACGAGACCGTCGGCTGCCCGCTTGATCATGACCTGCACGAACTCCGCATCGTTCTTGATGTACTGCTCAAAGCGGCCCTTCTTGATGCGATAAAGCGGCGGCTGCGCGATGAAAATGTTGCCGCGCTTGATGAGCTCCTGCATGTGGCGGAAAAAGAACGTTAACAGCAGCGTCCGGATGTGTGAACCGTCCACGTCGGCATCAGTCATAAGGATGACCTTGCCGTAACGCAATTTGGCGACATCGAAGTCGTCTTTGCCAATGCCGCAGCCGAAGGCGGTGATCATGGCGCGGATTTCTTCGTGACCGAGCATCTTGTCGTATCGCGCCTTCTCGACGTTGAGAATTTTTCCCTTGAGCGGAAGGATCGCCTGATAGCGTCGGTCGCGGCCCTGCTTGGCGGTGCCGCCTGCGGACTCACCCTCGACGAGATAAACCTCGCAACGGTCCGGATCGCGCTCAGAGCAGTCGGCAAGCTTGCCGGGAAGGCCGCCGCTATCGAGCACGCCTTTCCGGCGCGTAAGGTCGCGAGCCTTGCGGGCCGCTTCACGGGCGCGCGAAGCCTCGATGGCCTTGTTGATGATCTTGCGGGCGACCTGCGGATTCTGCTCGAAGAATGCGCCGAGGCGTTCGTTGATAAACGCCTGCACGGAGCCAGCGATATCGGAATTCAGCTTGCCCTTGGTCTGACCTTCAAACTGCGGCTGCGGCAGCTTGACGCTTACAACCGCGACCAGACCTTCGCGCACATCATCGCCGGAGAGATTTTCTTTCAGGTCCTTGAAAAGGCCCAACGACTGGCCGGCTGCGTTGATGGTGCGAGTGAGAGCGGAGCGGAAGCCCTGAAGATGCGTACCGCCATCAACCGTGTTGATGTTATTGGCGAAGCTGAAAACCGTTTCGCTGTAACCGTCGTTGTACTGCAGTCCGATTTCGCAGGCGAGGCCGTCCTTCTCCGATTCCATGTAAATGGGTTTTTCGTGGAGAACGTTCTTGCCCTTGTTCAAATGCTTGATGAACTCGGCAATACCGCCGTTGAATTTGAACTCAGTGTGCTTTGCCTCGCCGGTCTTCTGGTCGGTCGTGCGCTCGTCGGTGAGCGTGATGATCAGGCCCTTGTTGAGGAAGGCGAGTTCGCGCAGACGATTGGCCAGCGTGTCGTAGTTGTACTCGGTGACGGTGAAGATGGTTCTGTCCGGAACAAAGTGAACCTTGGTCCCACGACGCTTGGTAGTGCCTGTCTTGACCAGCTTGGTCGTGGGCACGCCCTCAGAGTACTCCTGCTCCCAGACGGCGCCGTCGCGGCAGATCTCAAGTTCGAGCTGCTCGGAGAGCGCGTTGACGCAGCTGACGCCGACGCCGTGAAGACCGCCGGAAACCTTGTAGGTCGAGCTGTCAAACTTTCCTCCGGCATGCAGCACGGTCATCACGACCTGGGCCGCGGGCAAACGCTCACCATCCACATCCATTTCACCCACAGGAATTCCACGGCCGTCGTCAACGACGGAGATGGAGTTGTCGAGATGAACGGTAACGTCAATCTTGGTGGCATGTCCCGCCAACGCTTCATCGACCGAGTTGTCAACGACCTCATAGACAAGATGATGCAAGCCCATTTCGCCGGTGGAACCGATGTACATGGCGGGCCGTTTGCGAACGGCTTCCATGCCGCCGAGCACCTTGATGGAATCGGCGGTGTACCCGGATTCGGATGTATTGTTCATTTCTTCCACGCGCGGGGTCGTTTCTTTTTCGGATTCAGAAAATGTTGATTTCGAAGACATTTGTTTTTCCAGAGATCGTTGTGGCAATCATTGTGACTCAGACTGCAAAAAGCGCAGCAGGAGCAGAAGGGACGACAAAAACAGGGATAGCTGAACGCAGATTCACATCTGTCTGATCTGTAATGCCTACTGATTTCAGCGATGGATGACTGGTTCGAATGGCGTCACCTAGGTGTGCTGCGATCTTTACTTATTCTAGCACAAAGCAAGTTTCCTGTCCGAATGTAACTTATTGAAAAATTAGATTGTTAAGAAACGTTTCGGGAACCATTCAGAGCAACCGAAAAGGCCTTTAGAAGTAAGTTCTGCGAAATCTGACCTCTTCTCTTGGATGCCCGCAAAACTGAAAAGGCGCTCATCGTTGGGCGCCTTCTGGGACTTAGCTCAATTCGTGTCTCAGATCCTCATCGGCATAACGACATAGCGGTACTTGTATTCTTCTACGCCTTCGGGGCGGAGTTGGCCGGCGGATTGGGCGTCCTTGAATTCGATGCGGACGTTCTCGCTGTCAGCTACTTTGAGGAACTCGACCAAGTAATGCGAATTGAATCCGATGGAGATCGCCTCACCGCTGTAATCGGTTTCAATCGAGTCCTCGGATTCGCCGGATTCCGTGGAAGAGGAGGATATGCGAAGCTCGTTCTTCTCAAAGCGCAGCTTGATGGCTCCCGAACGCTCGTCGGCAAACTGCGCGACGCGCTGAATGGCCACCTGCAGGTCACTAGTACGAATGCTGACGCTCTTATTGTTTTCCTTGGGGAGCACAGCTTCGTAATTCGGGAACTGGCCTGTAAGTTGGCGTGAGGTCAGCAGGCGGGAGCCGAGGCGGAAGAACAGCGTACTGTCATCCTTCGCAAACTCCACAAACTCGATGTCAGGCGCGTTCAGTAGCGAGAGTAGCTCAACCATTGCCTTGCGAGGGATCAGGGTCTTCAGCTCGCCCGTAATGTCGAAAGAGAGCCCTTCCTTCATGATGTGCGCCAGGCGGTGTCCGTCGGTGGCGACCATGGTGATCGACTCAGGCTTCAGGACCAGCAACGCTCCATTCAGGGTGTAGCGCGACTCTTCGTTGGAGATGGAGAAAACCGTCTTCGCAATCAGAGTACGGAAAGTCTGCGCGGGAATCTTGATCGCGCTGTTAATAGGAAAGACGGGCACGCTGGGAAAGTTCGAGCGGGCCATGCCGACCATTTTGGTGATGGAGCGGCCAGCGCGGATATTGACCCAATGGTTTTCCAGCAGCTTGACGCTCACATCGCCATCACCGAGGAGCTTCACGTAGTCATAAAGCTTGCGGGCGGGTATGGTGCAGGCGCCCTCCTTCTTGACTCCCGCTGGGCAGCTGGTGCGCAGACCAAGATCAAGATCCGTCGCCGTGATGGTCAGTTCGCCATTGGCGGCCTCAAAAAGGAAATTCGACAGGATTGGGATAGTCGTCTTACGTTCGACCACGCCCTGGGTCGCAGTGAGTTCTTTTAGCAGGTCGGATTTGCTAACCGTGATCTCCATGGCGCTTCCTTGAGCGATCGCTGTCTCTGGCATATGTTCCAAAACCTTTCGAAGGCTACGACTTGCATCTGTATCTAATTAAAGTTATCAGAATCCAGTCGTAATAGCAGGCATTTCGGAAAAGTGGAAAACACTAGGAAATCTAGCACTGTTCAACACTTAGAGCGAGAAGGAGCTTGAAAAAAACACATTTTCAGCAGACAGCGCGGTGGATGAACGCTCCGAAAATCCAGTTTTGTTCAGTTCTTCACAGACTGCACAGGGATTCCACAGCTTGAAAAGCATCTAACCGGGGTTTTGTTTTGGTGAAAGTGATGGAAGCAGAAGAAGTTAGGGACCAAAGTTGGCTGTGAATTCCCCATCAGCGCTGTAGAAATCCGGTCGCGCGTGAAATGAGAGTCTTGAGCCCCGACAAGCAAGGCAGTTTTCCGGCAGAAAACTTTTACAGCGGGGTTGCTGTTACTCCTAAACAGATTGAAGGGAAACTAACTTCTAGTCGTAACAGTAGGCGCTTCGGAAAAGTGGAAAAACAGACAACTTGCAGTCTTTTCAGATACTTACGAACTACTCAAATACCGGAAAATGAGACCTGTTTCCTGATAGATCAGTGGACAAACAGAGATTCGGGGAGAAATTCGCCGATTTGTCCACATATTGCACAGAACTTCCACAGTGCAGAAAAAAGACAAAGAAAGGCCCGGGGCACTCGAAGTGCAACCCGGGCTTGGAGTTAGTTGCCTAACTGCTCTGTGAGTTTGTTGAGCATTCTGTTCAAATCCTTGTCGTCCTTGCGCTGGATGTTGATCTTCTCAATCGAGTGCAGGACGGTGGTGTGGTGCTTCCCACCGAACTGGCGGCCAATTTCGGGCAGTGAGGCCTCGGTCAGCTGTTTGCAGAGATACATGGCAATCTGACGCGGAAAGACGATCGGGCGCGAGTTGTTCTTGGACTTAATCTCGGGAACGCGCAGGCCAAACTGCTCGCTCACGGTCTTCTGAATCGCTTCGATAGTCACCTTGCGGCTTTGCTGGTCGATGATGTTCTTCAGAACCTGCTGGGCGGTTGCAAGGTTGATCTCAGCACCGGTCAGCGAACCATAGGCAACGAGGCGGATCAAAGCGCCCTCGAGTTCGCGCACATTGCTTTTAATGTTGCTGGCGATGAACTGGCAAACATCATCGGGTAAAGAGATCTGATCGCTCTCGGCCTTCTTCTGCAGAATTGCGATTTTGGTCTCGAGATCGGGCGGCTGGATGTCGGCGATCAATCCCCATTCAAAGCGCGAACGAAGGCGATCTTCAATATCGGCCAGTTCTTTGGGCGGGCGATCACTGGCGATGACGATCTGACGGTTGGTGTCGTGTAGCGCATTGAACGTGTGGAAGAACTCCTCCTGAGTGCGCTCCTTGCCGGCAAGAAACTGGATGTCATCGATCAACAGCACATCGACGCCGCGGAAACGATCGCGAAAGCTCACCATCTTGTCATGCTTGATGGAGTTAATCATTTCGTTGGTGAACTTTTCGGTGGAGAGATACACGATGGAGCTGTCAGGTTGACGCACCTTCACTTCATGACCAATCGCCTGCATTAAGTGCGTCTTGCCCATACCCACGCCGCCATACAGAAAGAGCGGATTGTAAGCCTTGCCGGGAGCGGTGGCCACGGCAAGCGCAGCAGCGTGAGCAAACTGGTTTCCGCTGCCGATGACAAAGCCGTTGAACGTGTAGCGCGGATTGAGTTGCGCCGCCCCATCGAAATCAAAGCGTGATTGGGCTGCCGGTCGTGACGACGATCCGTTGATTCCCGCGTTCGGACGGGCTGCTGGAACGGGAGGCGGTTCGGGCTCAGGGGGCGCGGTCACGAACTCAACGTCTTCGTAAGCAAGGCCAAGATTCTCGATGGCTTCGAGAATCAGGTCGTTGTAACGTTCACCGATAGTACAGAATTCCGGAGACGGAACGTTGACAAAAACTTTGCCTTCGGCTTCATGACTGAAGCGGGTTGGCTTGAACCACGTGTCGTAAGAGTGGCGGTTGATCTTTTTTTCTAAAGCATCCAGGATTTGCATCCACGGATTCGGAGTTGACATAGCAAAAGCTGACATTAACCGACCATTATCCTGACTTAAGCCGCGAGCATCCCAGCCTTACACATTGTGGAAATGCTAAGGAGTTGGCCCTGCGGGAGCTTAGCTGGACTGAATTTATAAATTATAAAACGTCGTCGTTGAACAGACACAGCCGAACCGGCTCAGCGAACCTGTCAAGCTGGTTGTACGAAACTTTGTATTGCACTTGCGTTGGCGCCGTGCGGACCCGGAAAACACCGACCTCAAAGCCGGACAGGATGCTGGCACGAGCGCTCGGCCTGAAAAAACGGCTCCGAACGTTTGCAACGGAGTAGTCTCACTTTTGCGCCTTTTGATGGACTCGTCAAGAGGTATTTTGGCAGATGCAGCGAAGAAGGTGCATGCTCAGGCAGGAAAATGTACGATGGCGCGGAGCTAGAACGGCCGGAGATGGCCCCGGTTTGGCTGAAGCGGTGTCCTTCATTTATACTCTGACTTTGCTCATCGACATCTCTTGAAGCAGGAGCAGTCAGTCAAATGCCTAAACGGACATTTCAACCAAACCGCCGCCATCGTGCTAAGGCACATGGATTCCGGCAGCGCATGAAGACCAAAAGCGGCCAGGCCGTATTGTCGCGCCGGCGCGCAAAAGGACGTAAGCGCGTTTCCGTTAGCCCGGGTTACCGCGATTAATCGACGTATTATCACGCCCGTTCCTGACCCACTCACAGATCCTGGAGCAGCCAATCATCAGCGCAGGACATGCTGAACTATAGCAATGCTGAGCACGGAACGGAGCGGAGGCGGACGAGGCAGGAACGCGAACGCAGTGGATGACAGCGTGAGCGACACACCAAGAGGCCGTTTCCCGAAAACCGCGCACCTCCTGAAACACTCGGACTTTCAACGAGTGTACAAGTCGGGGCGGCGCCATTTTTCCGGAAATATGACCGTCTTTTATTTGCGGACTCAGCCCGAAGTTGCTCCCGAGCCGAACGAAGCGGGAGCAGCCGAGGAGTTGTGTGCGCAGCCAAAAGGCCGTGTACGTGTCGGGTTCACCGTCTCCAAGGCTTTGGGCGGATCGGTGGAACGTAACCGGATGCGGAGACGCATGCGCGAAGCGGTGCGGCACCACCTGCTAATGCTGGAGTGCATAAGCGGGTCCGTGGACATTGTGATCAACCCGAAGAAGAGTTCGCTCGTCGCGGAGTTCCCGCAGATCTCGCAGGAGATCGAGCGGGCCTTCCGTGTCATCCGGCAGAATTGCGGAATTGCGGGAAAGAAGATTGGGGAGCAGGAGGCACGGAGCAGATGAGAAAACTCATCCTGGTCCTGCTTGCTGTTTACAAGAAGTACATCTCGCCACAGTTACTCGCGGCCTGCAGATTCACGCCCACCTGCTCTGAGTACGCGGCGGAAGCGGTAACACGGCACGGGGCACTTGGCGGAACGCTGCTGGCGCTCTGGCGTCTGTTGCGCTGCAATCCATTGGGCGGACGCGGTCTTGACCCCGTTCCGGAACGTTTTGGCTGCCGTTGTGCTGGACGCGCTTCGGCGGCCCGCACGCATTAGAATGAACTAGCGCGTACTGGCGCAAGCCAGACGTGCAAGACTGTTGACATATAAACTGGCGGCTGCGGCCGCGCAGATCGGCATACTAACTTGAGAGAGATCCAGAATCCGCAGAATCCACAAGGCCCACCTGGCGGAAATTTGCGCTCGATAATTGCGTTGATCTTCGCCACCATCGTAATGGTGTCGATCCAGCAGTTCGTGATTAAACCGGAACAGCAGAAGGTTGAAAAAAAGCAGGCTGAGATCCAGCAGGCTGAGTTGGCGGCCAAGCAAGCGGCCGCCGCGGCAGTGGCGGCGAGCAACGCGAAATTTGCGCCGAGTGCCCCGGTGCTGGCGGGCATGGTGAGGGCGGATAGCGAAAAAACGACAGTTGTCGAAAACGATCTCTATCGCATCACCTTCAGCAATCGCGGCGGACTGGTCAAGAGCTGGATTTTAAAGAAATATACAGATGATAGCGGCCACCCCCTGGAACTGGTGAACCAGGAAGCTGCCCAGCGGTATGGCTATCCGCTGGCGCTATGGAGCGGGGATGTTCAGCTTCGAGACAAGCTGAACAGCGTACTTTATGTTCCCAGTGAGACCGGCACGGCCAATGCGCCGAACGAGCTTTCCTTCGAGTACGCCGATGGTGATCTGGCAGTGAAGAAAAGCTTCAGCTTTGACAATACATATGTCGTGAGCGTGAAGACGAGCGCGCGCCGGGGAGGAGTGGACGTCACCGCTTTGCCTTCATGGCCGGCTGGCTTCGGAGACGCTGATGGACCGCCGAGTTACGCGGAGCAGCACATCACCTACGTTACTACCCCCGAGCCCGGCGCCCGCGAAAGTGTGGAGCGACTGAAGCTGGACAAAAAGGGTAAAGAGATCAGCGGCGGACGCGTGCAGACCGGCAACTACGAATGGGTTGGCGCTACCGATGCGTACTTTGGCGCTATCTTCCTTCCCGAGCAACCACAGAACGCGGCATTTGCTGAGCTACGCAACGCGATTGAAATCCCGAAAACTCCAGGCAATCCGCAGAGCGAGAAAGTAAAGGCCGAAGTGCTGGGCGTTGCCGCCGGCGCGCTGAATGCTACGTCGAGCGTGCGGTTATTCGCAGGGCCGAAGGCGGTAGATGTTCTCGAAAGCGTCCACAGCGCCAATGGCGTGAATATTCACGGAGCGCTGGACCTTGGATGGTTCGGATTTATTGGGCGTCCGCTGTTTGCCTGGGTGCGCTGGACCCAGCGGCACTGGACCTCCAACTGGGGCTGGACAATTATTCTGGTAACGGTCCTGATCAACCTTGCACTGCTGCCTCTGCGAATCTCGCAGATCAAGTCTTCAATGAAGATGCAGAAGGTAGCGCCGCAAATGATGGCGGTTAAGGAGAAATACAAGAAATACAAGCTGGATGATCCGCGCCGCACGGAAATGCAAAAGGAGATCGCAGCTCTCTACAAAGAGCACAACGTGAACCCGGTCGGCGGCTGTTTTCCAGTTCTGATCCAGATGCCTTTCCTCTTTGCGTTCTACACCATGCTGAAGAATGTGATTGAGTTGCGGCACGCAGGCTGGCTCTACCTGACGGATCTTTCCGCACCCGATCCTAAGCACATCATTCCCATTGCGACAGTTCTTCTGATGGTCGGGTTGCAGCGCATGATGCCGGCTACAGGCATGGACAAGGACCAGCAGCGGCTCATGATGTTTATGACTCCGGTCATGTTCGCAATGTTTACTTGGTCGGTCGCGTCCGGACTGGGTCTCTATATTATTACGGGCTCAGTGGTGCAGATGGTGCAGCAGCTGGTGATGAACCAGACAAAGATGGGTAGGGAGATGCGCGAGCTGGAAGAGAAACGCGCACTGAAAGCAGCGGAAAAAAGGCGGTAAACGGCGAGGGAGCAACGATGGCAATCGAAGAAAAAATAGCGGCGGCAAAACAGATTAATGAGTTGCTGAACAAGATTGTCCGTCTTGGCGGTTTCCGCGTTAAGTACCGCATCACGGTGGACCCGCCGGTCAGCGAGGGAGCGGAATGGGATAAGCCCACAATATTAGTGGACTTTTCAGGTCCGGACAGCTCGTTGCTGGTGGCGCGCGGCGGAGAGTTGCTGCACGCACTGGAAATGATCACGGTCGAATCCGTGGGCGACATGCTTGACGAGCACGAACGGATCAGTTTCGACGCGATCGGCTTCCGGCAGGCTCGTATTGACGAACTGGTCGCATCTGCCAATTTTGCCGCAGAAAAGGTTCGCAACACGGGGAGGCCGTATGCCTTCAGTCCGATGAACAGCCGTGAGCGCAGGGTAGTACATCTTGCGCTGCGGGATGTGGAAGACCTGCGCACGGAGAGCGAAGGCGAAGGTCCGGCGCGGCACCTGGTTGTGTATCCAAGGAATTACAAGGGCAAGGCTCCAGCGCCGCCTGCGGTGGCGCGGCCTGGATCGCGGCATAGAAGGTAGACCGCTGGAAAAACGGAAACGGTTGAGCCCCGTTGCGATTCGCTGAGAATATCGCAACGGGGTTTTGCAGTTGCCGCAGGAGGCAAGGCGAGACCGTCGTGAATCTGGACGATACGATTGTGGCTATAGCGACACCGCCGGGGCGAGGCGGAATCGGCGTGGTGCGTCTCGCTGGTCCCGAGTCAAAGATTATTGCTTCCCGGATGTTGCTTCTGTCGCCAGGACGCGTTTTAGATGCGAGACGCGCCGAGTTTGGCGAATTGGTCGAAATTGATAGCGGCGAGCGCATCGACGAAGTGGTCGCGACCTATTTTTCAGCACCGCACTCCTACACGACTGACGAGATTGTCGAAATCAGTTGCCACGGCTCTCCCGTGGTGTTGCGCCGCGTAGTGGAAATGGCACTCGCGCAGGGTGCGCGCCTGGCCGAACCTGGAGAGTTTACGCAACGTGCGTTTCTGAATGGAAGACTGGATCTGACCCAGGCCGAAGCAGTCCGCGACCTGATTGACTCGCAAACGCTATACCAGGCGAAAGTTGCGGCGCGGCAGTTGAAAGGATCACTCTCGCGAGTTCTGCTGCCTATTAAGGAAGACCTGGTGGCGCTGATTGCAAGGCTTGAAGCAGGCATTGATTTTGCGGAAGACGATGTTTCGGTGATGCCCTCGGATCAGATTCTGGCCGAACTGGATCAGGTTAAATCGGCATTGCGTGAACTTTCCGCGAGCTTTACCTATGGAAAAATAGTGCACGAAGGACTGACGCTGGCGATTGTAGGCCGTCCAAACGTGGGCAAGTCCAGCTTATTTAATCGCTTAGTGGAACGCGAGCGCGCAATTGTGACCGCGCTTCCGGGGACGACGCGCGACCTTGTGACCGAGACCGTGGCTCTGGGAGGAATTCCTGTGCGCTTGGTGGATACGGCCGGAATTCGCGAAGCGCTGGACGAAGCCGAACACATCGGCATTCGTAAATCCATGGAAGCGCTGGCCGATGCCGATTTGGTGCTGGTGGTAGTGGACGCGAGCGACGAGCCGAGCACTGTGGATCGAGAACTGCTGCAAGATGCCGCAGGGCGTGCGGCCATTGTGGTGCTCAACAAAACGGATCTAGGAGAGTGTGGCGCTGATTTAGCAGGAAAGCTGCCAGTGGTGCGGACCTCGGCTGTGACCGGTAATGGAATTACCGAACTGCGTGCGGAGATTCTGCGTGCGGTGAAAGGGAATGCGGCCGAAGATGGAGGCGCGATGCTCACGAACCTGCGGCAACAAGGGCAGGTGAATTCGGCACTGGGAGCCTTGGATGCCGCAACAGCCTCCGTGCAAAACAGAATTCCTCACGAGATGGTGCTGCTGGACCTTTACAACGGTTTACGCGCTCTGGACGAACTTACCGGTGCGACTACCGCCGACGATATCCTTAAACTAATCTTTTCTACTTTCTGCATCGGAAAATAGAGTCGCGGCTCATAGCTTCTCATCGAATATCGAATACAAGTATTTATAATGTGAAACTGTCTTGTACTGCCTCACGGGAGACCTATAGAAGGCCGACTGAATGGGGGCTCCAGTGGGCCCAGCCATGAGAATTCGCATGGTCCTCAAGCAGATTTACGACTATGCCCTGGAAGTGCAACTCGTCACAGGTAATCCGGCTGCAATGGTAACCACGTCGGCAAGGCTCGAAAACGTTCCCGAGTCCTTTCGCCGAAAGAGACTCGCACCTATCTGCATACGTTAAGGTTGCACAGGGTAAGCGGGATCAGTATCGCCTGGTAGTAATGCCGAGCGCGGATTGAAACTGCTGCAAATACATCCCGTATTCCTGCAAGCAGTCGAGCAGTAAACGTGGGCCGAGTTCCTATTCGTAATCTGGAACACCGCCGCAAACGAGCATTTCAACTGGCCGGGAAAATCGCAAAGAAAAAAGTATGAAGTGGTGCAACTCTTGCCATGGAAATCACCTCAGAGTGAGTGAATCACTCCTGATAAAGGAGATTCCAGTAGGAGGAAATCACGAATCAGCTCAGACGCCATCGTGGTCCTTCCAGGAGGTGCCGCGGTGCGATTCTCTGTTCGTTCCTTTCGCTGGCTTCTGCCCGTCCTTCTAATTCTCTCGATCAGCACTCAGGTAGCCGCTCAAGAAACAGGCCAATCCCTTGCTGAACTCCGCAAACAAGCCGAGCAGGGACATGCATATGCTCAGTACAACCTTGGCGTGACCTATGCCGAAGGCCGAGGTGTCCCGAAGGATGAAGTTGAAGCTGTGCGCTGGTACCGCAAAGCTGCCGAACAGGGATACGCAGGTGCTCAGAACAACCTTGGCCTGATGTATGTCGACGGCACAGGTGTCCCGAAGGATGAAGTTGAAGCTGTGCGCTTATGGCGCAAAGCGGCTAAACAGGGAGATGCATATGCCAAGTTCAACCTTGGCGTGAGCTATTACACTGGGCGTGGTGTCCCGAAGGACGAAGTTGAAGCTGTGCGCTGGTGGCGCAAAGCGGCTGAGCAGGGAGATGCAAAAGCTCAGTCCAACCTTGGTGGGATGTATGCCAACGGCAGCGGTGTTCCCAGAGATGATGCCGAGGCATATTTCTGGATGAACCTCGCAGCAGTAACAAGCACGAATGCCAGAGAACATCGCAACACGGTTGGGAACAGACTGACACCCGCCAAGCGTCTGGCAATTGAGGCGCGTTGCCGCCAGTGGATGGAAACACACCTAACCGCTCAGAACTAGTTTCAGGATGCCCTGAAAGAGGTTGCTGAGAGCAAGTTGATGTGATTAGAGCGCTGTCCCGGATCGCTTCGTCTCAGTCCGCGTGTGTGCAGATGCGTCCTTTCGGTGCGGCAACCATCTTAAGGTGCTGCGCCGAGACTTCCAAGGCGCAACGTTCACTTCTCATGGCAATCTCTGATTTTCCCCCAATCGCTATAGGTCGAACGCTGGTTCGGCATCATTACGTAGCGAGCTATTCGCAGTGCTTATTCAGTAGTGTAAGGACCTCGTGCAAAAAATCGACAACTTCGTTCAGCACTATAACCGTAGGCATTGGGCTTTTATTTGGACAGCTACGGCAGATTCGATTCTCCAGAAAATCGCCCGACTTTGTTCGTGTATTTTCGGGATACCACACTAGAGCAGAAGTTGCAGTACATGAATTGCAGAGCTATTGCGTAGCCATGATTCTCTATTTTCTTGCACAGTAATTGTGCATTCTTTCCCTCATAACAGAGTCGCAGGAATAGAATGATCGGTCGGCTGATAAGCAAAGGGAGAGAATCAAAATGGCAAAAAGAATTTTGGTGGTGGGTGGTGTCGCAGGAGGAGCAACCTGCGCCGCGCGGTTACGCAGGCTTTCAGAGGACGCAGAGATAGTTTTGTTGGATCGTGGGCCATATGTTTCATTTGCCAACTGCGGTCTGCCATATTACGTCGGCGATGTCATTCAGGACGAAAAGAAACTGCTCCTCGCTTCGGCGGAGTTGTTCCGCACGCGCTTCAATATAGAGGTTCGCACCGGAAATGAGGTCCTGTCGATCGACCGGGAGAACCGTGAGGTCGAGGTGAAGCGGGTGCAGACCGGCGAGATCTATCGGGAGAAATACGATGCTCTTGTGCTGTCGCCGGGCGCTATGCCAATCCGTCCAGCGCTTCCGGGAATAGATCTACCCGGCATCTTCGTCATGCGAACCATCCCAGATAGCCGCCAGATTCGGACGTGGATCGCGGATAGGAAGGTGGAGCGCGCAGTCATTGTGGGCGGCGGGTTCATTGGACTGGAAATGGCGGAAAACCTCGCAAACCGGGGTATTTCCGTAACAGTGATCGAGATGCTGGATCAGGTGTTACCGCCGCTTGATCCGGAAATGGCAGAGCCGGTACAGGAGCACCTCATTAAGAACGGAGTGACTCTTCATCTATCCGACGGTTTGGCCGGATTCGAGCAATCCTCAGCCCGTGGCCTGACCGTAAAGACTAAATCCGGAGCGAGCCTGCCAGCAGAATTAGTCATCCTCTCTATCGGCGTACGGCCAGAAATTGCGTTGGCGAAAGAGGCCGGACTTGCGATCGGAGAGCGCGGCGGAATCCGCGTGGATGAGCAGATGCGTACCAACGACCCCAATATCTGGGCGGTGGGAGACGCAGTCGAGACCCGCAACATAGTCACCGGGGAGAGGGGAACAGTGCCCCTTGCAGGCCCCGCAAATCGTCAGGGACGCGTGGCCGCCGATTCCATCTGCGGAAAGGAATCATATTTTCGCGGTGTACAAGGCACCGCAGTAGTTGGTCTCTTTGGCCTCACGATTGCCACTACCGGGGCTAACGAAAAGACGCTGCGACGCCTCGGCACCACTGGCTTCCAAAAGATTTACCTGCATCCCGGACACCATGTCGGCTACTACCCAAGTGCAACTCCGATTCACCTGAAATTGCTCTTCTCCAATGACGACGGCCGTATTCTGGGTGCTCAGGCAGTCGGACAAGAAGGCGTCGAGAAGCGAATCGATGTCATTGCCATGGCCATTCAAAATGGTGCAAGTGTCTTCGATCTTGAAGAAGCGGAACTCTGCTACGCCCCGCAGTACGGTGCGGCGAAGGACCCGGTCAACCTGGCTGGAATGATTGCCGGTAATGTACTGCGCGGAGACGTTTCCCTGGCGGAATGGGAGTCGTTGTCCAGTACCAGTGCGTTGCTTGTCGATGTGCGCCAGCCGGAGGAGTTTGCTGCCGGACACATTCCGAATGCAGTCAACATTCCTCTTCATCAACTGCGCAGCCACTTGCAGGAAATTCCCCGAGACCGAGAGATTTGGCTGAATTGCGGAGTCGGTCAGCGATCATACTATGCTTTGCGCCTGCTCCTGCAGCACGGGTTCAAAGCCCGGAATCTTTCCGGCGGGTTCACTACCTACAAGCATTTTCAATCGCGATTATTGAGGCAGGCGTAAGTTAGGCTGTACAACAAAAGAAAGGCAGCCGGGAGATCGATGAAGGTATTTTCGCTATCATGCATAAGGTCGAAAGCACATTGTTGTTCATTCGCGACAATCGTCTCGATGAACTTGGGGGGAGCTGGCTTGTGCTCTAACAGGCATTTGCCACTCCATCAATTCTGTGCGGCTGAATGCATGGCCTACCGCGAATCTCGGGCCTGCGCGACAACAAGTCGGGCAGGAGCAGATGCAAGGTGCTGGTTGGAGTCCTGACCTGGAGAACTGGATGGAGGTTTGTAGTGCATAGAATACTTTCCGTATTCGCAGTATCACTTGTTTTCTTGCTGAGTGCAGCGGGCAGTACGCACCGGCCTCAAGTCACTTCAAGCATATTGGTCCGGACTGACTGGCTGGCCGCTCACTTGAAAGACAAGAACATTGTCATATTGCACGTTGGCACAGATCGGAAGACTTATGATGCCGGGCACATCCCCGGGGCACGATTCCTCGGCTTGAGTGACATTGTCGCAGTCAGGAACGGTATTCCCAACGAGTTGCCCACGGTGAATACTCTGAAAGCTACGTTTGAACGACTTGGTATTGGCAACCAATCACGAGTCGTGATCTATGGGGATATGGCTGGGCTGTTTGCCGCACGGGCATACTTCTCGCTTGATTATCTTGGGCGCGGTGACAGTACCGCTCTGCTTGATGGGGGGCTGGAGAAATGGAAGGCAGAGCATCGTGAGGTCAGCATCAGGCAGAACAACGTTGCTCCGGCCACTCTGACGGCAAAGCCTCGTCCGGAACTGATCATTGAACTGGCTACGGTAAAGCAGGTTGTCGCCGGTAAGGGTAAGAAAGTCGCGCTAATCGATGCCCGCCCGTTCAGTGATTATGCAGGCACCCGGCCTTATGCAATCCGGGTGGGGCACATTCCCGGGGCAAAGAATGTTTTTTGGGCGGATAACCTGGTCAGCCGCGACAATCCTGTACTGAAATCGGCAGCGGACATTCGTGCCAGGTACGAAGCTGCAGGTGTGAGACCCGGAAGCAAGGTGGTGGTCTACTGCCAAACTGGTGTTCAGGCGACGTACGATTACTTCACACTGAAACTCACCGGTTTCAGTCCCATGCTCTACGATGGATCGTTCTCCGAATGGAGCAGCGCAGAAGGAACTGTGGTCGAGACCGGAATACCTCATTCAAACTAGGGCGGGTTAATACTATCGAAGGGCTTCGACCTCGGAACTCATTGACTACTTTTTGATTTAAGGCGATTCAGGCTCAGTCTGACACACTGTTGCACACGAGCATTTCTAGGGTAGTGCGACCAGAATTTTCAACCTTGTCCGTCAGTAGCTTGTGATAGCGGGCAAGCAGTTCAAGAGCCTTCAGTTTGTCGGCTAGTTTGATTTTTCTTACGCGGCTGAAGGCAAGCTTCTGGTCATCTCGTGAAGCGTCACCCAGCTCCACCACATCGAAAGCCGATATTGCTGCAGCGGTGTCCTCGTCAAGGTCTTTCAGGTCTTTGGGGCTTCCGTCAGCATTGAAAAGCTTGCATGGGTCCTTGCATGGGTCTGTGAAGGCAATCTTGCCCATCTCCGCGAGCACTTTCTCCGCAGACACATCGAATTTTGCCAGTAACGTTCCAGTCTTCGTAGCAATTACCTCAGACAAAGAATAGCCTCTGGAGTCCCCAAAAAAGGGACGGAATGGCACTCACAGACATTCTGATTAACGGATTGAAGCCAATCGCAATAACGCGGGGCTTGGAATGAACCACTATATTAAGGTTGCACAGGGTAAACGGGATCTGTATCGCCTGTGCTGCAAATACATCGCGTATGCCTGAGGCACCTCAGAATTTCCTCTGAAAATGTAAAAAATTGCTGCCGTTCACCTTAATATATGGGCGCCTGCGGTAGGGGATACGGAACAATGACAAAGACGAACTGTTTTCGTTTACTCTGCATTTTCCTTATGACTGGTGCGCTGGGCGCTCCGGCTCTCGCCCAGCAATCTAAGTTGAGGCTTGAGCAAGCGGTTGCCGCAGCGCTCGAACATAATCCGGCGCGGAAACTAGCGGCGGCTAATCTCGCTGATGCCGACGCGGGATACCGTCTGTCGCAGACGATGCTATTCCCGCAGATATCGTTCTCGGAAGGTGTTACACGGAGCAATGATCCGGTTTTTGTCTTTGGCACTAAGTTGCGACAGCAGATCTTCAACAATTCCGATTTCGGCCTCAACACGCTGAACCGGCCCACCCCGATCAACAATGTCACGACTGGTTTTACTGGGCATTGGACAGCATTTGACTCCTGGAGCACTCAGCTTAAGATCAAGCGCGCTTCGCTCTTGAAGCGCAGCAGCGCAAAATCCTCAGATCGCAGTACCCAGGAGGTAATCTACAGCGTAATTTCCGCATACGAATCCGTCTTGATAGCTGAGCGTGAAGTTGAGGTAGCTAACCATTCCGTCGAGACCGCGCAGGCGCTCTACAATCTGAGCCGAAATCGGGTGAATGCGGGGCTCACAGTCGAATCCGACGCGCTCTCCGCACAGGTGAATTTAGCAGCCCGGCAGCAGGAGCTGATTCAAGCCCAGGGAGCAGTGCGCTCCGCCTGGGCCGCGCTGGAAGCAGCCGTGGGAAGCGAGCTCCCCTCCAGGCCAGAAGCTCTGGAGCCTCTCGCTGAGCGGGCATTCATAGTTTCTCCTATCACAGACGAGCTATCGATTGCGCTGAAGAGCCGTCCCGATCTGGCCAGTCTCGCCCTGCAGATTTCAGCCCAGCAGACAGCTGTGAAAGTGGCAAAAGCTGATTTCGGCCCGCGTGTCGATGCGTTCGGCTCGTGGCAGATCAATCGCCAGAGCTTTGTCGGTGACGGCGGCAACAATTGGGCCGCCGGGGCAGAGCTGCGCATCGATCTTTTGCCGTTCAGCAAGCTAGAACGGTTGCAGATGGAGAAGGCGGCGCTGCTGCGTGCCCAGGCTGGGGATGAAGCTGCACGCAATCTGGTGCGCGTTGAGGTCAGTCGTGCTTACTATGATTGCCAATCGGCAGCGAAGAGCATCGAGGTAGCGCGAGCCTCAAGGGCACAGGCTGCCGAGAGCCTGCGCATCTTGCGCACCCGTTACGATGCAGGACTTGTGATCATCACCGAATTGCTGCGCGCAGAGGATGCCAAACGCCAGAGCGAAAAACTTTACTGGCAAGCCGTCTATCGCAATGCGGTCAGCTACGCCGCGCTTCGTCTTGCAACCGGGACCTTGAACCAAATTGAGGTGGTGAACTTCCAATGAAAGCTCTTCGACTTCTCGTCCCCTCCATGGCGCTCCTGTTGATTGCAGGCGGACTAGCCTCTTGCCACAAGAAGACAGAGACGGCGGTCGCGCCCGAGTTGGTACGCGACATTCACGTGGTTCAAAGCTCGGCGCAGAAGGTTCCAGAGACGGTTGAGAGTGTCGGAACGGTACAGGCTACAGAGTCGTCTACCCTTTCCGCGCAGGTGATGGGAATCATCGGCAGCATTGCGGTTCATGAAGGAGACCACGTAAGGGCTGGTCAGACTTTGCTCATCATCAGCGCCGCGCAGCTGGATGCTGACACAAAACGCGCACACGCTGCAGTTGTCGCCGCCGGTCAGCAGATTGCCGCTGCTGAAAGCGATGCGACTCTCGCCGCCTCCACGCTGAAGCGCTACGAAATGCTGAAAGCCCAGAAGAGCGTCAGTCCGCACGAGTTCGATGAGGTTGCTTCACGAGCTCAGGCTGCCGCGGCTCGGCTCGCCGCCATCCGTTCGCAGGAAGCCGAAGCCAAAGCCGCCGAAGCTGCAGCCCATACCATGCAGGGCTACACCAGAGTTCGAGCTCCCTTCGATGGAATTGTGACGGGCCGCATGGTCGATCCGGGTGCGGTGGCCGCACCTGGGGTCCCACTGCTGAAGGTGGAGAAAGCAGGCCCGTTGCGCCTTGAGACTTCGGTGGATGAATCGCGGCTTGGGCTAATCAAGGTTGGAGCAGCCTTGCCAGTAGTCATCGACAGCATCAGCATTACGCCAGTTCAGGGCAAGATCTCGCAGATCGTCCCTGCCGCCGATCCAAAGAGTCGCAGTTTCCTGGTCAAGATTGCGCTGCCTCCGATGCCCGGTCTGCACAGCGGAATGTTTGGTCATGCGCTGATCGCACGCGGCATGCGCGATGCCGTACTCATACCAAGCTCGGCGATTGTTACACATGGTTCCATGCATGGTGTGTATGCCGTTGGACCAAATCAACTGGTTGCGCTGCGCTATGTCACCATCGGCCAAAGGTTGGGCAGCAAGGTGGAGATTCTCTCCGGGGTAAGCGGCGGCGAGTCGCTGGTCGACTCACCGGGCGAACGCGAGCTAAGCGGAAAGCGCGTCGAGGTTCGCCAATGAGCGAACTTGGATTGGCAGGTCGCATCGCCAAAAGCTTCGTCGACTCGAAGCTCACGCCGCTCGGCATCGTGGCGGCACTGGTACTGGGGATCTTCGCCGTGATTGAGATTCCGCGAGAGGAAGAGCCGCAGATTGTTGTTCCAATGCTGGACGTAATGGTGGCGATGCCCGGTGCCTCTCCGGCGGAGATCGCGCAACGCGTCACCACTCCGATGGAAACGATTCTGCGCGAGATTCCAGGCGTCGAGTACATCTACTCGACCTCGTCGCCCGGCGCAAGCCTGGTGATCGTGCGGTTTTATGTCGGCACGCCGCAGGATGAAGCACTCACCCGTGTCTATAGCAAACTCTACGCCAACTTTGACCGTATACCTCCGGGCTGCTCGCGGCCGCTGATCAAGGCGCGCTCCATCGACGATGTGCCGATTCTTTCGCTTACGCTCTGGGGCAAGAACTACGACGCTTTCCAGCTACGGAAAATCGCGGCAGAGGTCGAGCACACAATCCAGCAAGTGGACAACGTCTCCGAGACGAAGCTCCTCGGCGGCCAGCCCCGCAGTGTGCGCGTAGAATTGAGCCCCGCAAAGCTTGCCTCATATTCGCTTGCGCCTTCTGCAATAGTCGCTCGACTTCAGGCAGCCAACGCCAGGCTCGAAGCCGGAGAATTTGACACCCAGAACCAGCGAATTCGCATCGACGCGGGATCGTTTTTCACGCGCAAAGAGGATGTCGAGCAGGTAGTGGTCGGTGTCTCGCGAGGTCGGCCGGTGCTGTTGCGCGATGTCGCCTATGCAATTATTGATGGACCGGCTGAGCCAGTAGCCTACGTTAATTACGGCGTTGGACTGGGTGCGCGACATAGCGACTCGCACGCCGAGATCGGCGCGGAGTATCCGGCTGTCACCATCACCGTTGCCAAGCGTAAGGGCACGAATGCCACCAAGCTTGCCAATGCCGTGCTCGACCGTGTTGCCGAGATGCGGCGTACTGAACTGGCCGCTGACTTGAATATCACGACTACGCGCAACTACGGAGAAACCGCCAAAGCAAAATCTGATGAGCTACTGAAGCATCTCGTGCTGGCAACACTCTCGGTCACGCTGCTCATTGCCATCTTTTTGGGCTGGCGCGAGTCGGGAGTCGTTCTGCTGGCAATCCCGGTCACGTTGGCGCTCACACTCGGAACCTTTTACGCCTTTGGTTACACCCTGAATCGGGTGACATTGTTCGCACTCATTTTCAGCATCGGTATTCTGGTCGACGATGCCATTGTCGTTGTAGAGAACATCGTCCGCCACTTCCGCCTCCCGGAGAACAAAGGACGACCTCTGAGCGAGGTTGCAATCGAAGCCGTTGCTGAGGTAGGCAATCCCACAATCCTTGCCACCTTCGCAGTGATTGCTGCGATCCTCCCCATGGCAACTGTACGGGGACTGATGGGACCCTATATGATGCCGATCCCGGTAGGGGCATCGTCCGCGATGGTGTTCTCTCTTCTGGTAGCTTTCGTGGTCTCACCCTGGGCCTCGCTGCGACTCTTGCGCCACTATTCCGGAGCATCCTCCACGCATGGCGAAAACGAGTCCGACGATTGGGCTACGCGCCTGTACCGCCGCTTCATGACGCCCATGATGCACGAGGCGAAATGGCGCTACCTGTTTCTCGCTTCCATCGTGATCTTGTTGCTGGCGGCAATCTCCTTTGTGCCCCTCAAATTGGTGCAAGTAAAGATGCTGCCCTTTGATAACAAGAGCGAGTTCCAGGTAATCATCGATATGCCCAACGGAACCACGCTGGAAGAGACAGCGCGGGTTGGTCAATCCCTCGGACAGTACCTTGCCCAGCAGCCGGAGGTTGCAAATTATCAGCTTTACGCGGGGACCAGCGGTCCTTATAACTTCAATGGACTGGTACGGCACTACTATCTCCGCAATCAGGCCAATCAGGGCGATATTCAGGTGAATCTGCTGCCTGTCGATGAACGCAGCGCGCAAAGTCACGAGATAGCTAAACGCCTGCGTCCTGAGCTTCAGAAGATTGGCCGGCAGTATGGCGCTCGCATTAAGGTCAGCGAGGTTCCGCCCGGACCACCAGTGATTCAGACCCTTGTGGCAGAAATTTACGGTCCCTATGAATCGGGCCAGATTGAACTAGCCAAACAGGTCAAGCAGGTATTCCAGCAAACCCCCGGCGTGGTCGATGTCGACTGGTACGTCGAAGACCCACAACCGAAGTATCGCATCGAGGTTGATCAGGAAAAGGCTGCGCTTCACGGCATCTCCGCTGCCGTTATCAGTAGCGCCTTGGATACCGTTCTGAAGGGAACGGAAGTCGGCCTGTTGCACTCGGAGACCTCGCGCGAAGATGTCCCCGTCCTAGTGCGCACTGTGCGAGCCGAACGTTCTTCGCTCGATGCACTGGAAAGCACGAAACTCGCGGCCGCCGATGGCTCGCTGGTCTCGCTTCGCGAAATTACTCATACCACGGCCGACACGCTCAAGCCCAGCATTTACCACAAGAATTTGAAGCGCGTAGTCTACGTCACGGGCGACGTGGCAGGCGAGGCCGAAAGTCCGGTCTATGCCATCTTTAAAATGAATGAGTCGCTCGATCGTTTGAAGCTTCCGGCTGGTTACACTCTTGCGCACTATAATGCCGTGCAGCCGGAGTCCACCTCTCATTACGCAATGAAGTGGGATGGCGAATGGCATATCACGCTGGAGGTCTTCCGCGATCTCGGAGTGGCTTTTGCCGGTGCCATGCTTCTGATTTACGTACTGGTGGTCGGCTGGTTCCGCTCGTTCATGACACCGCTGGTGATCATGGCTCCCATTCCGCTGACGCTGGTTGGAATTTTGCCAGCGCATGCAATGTTCGGCGCCTTCTTCACCGCAACCTCGATGATCGGTTTTATTGCCGGGGCCGGAATCATTGTACGCAATTCCATCATCCTCGTTGATTTCATCGAACTGCGCCGCAGCCAGGGCATGCCGTTGGCCGAAGCCGTCGTGGATGCCGGAGCGGTGCGCTTCCGTCCCATGCTGCTGACTGCCGCAGCTGTTGTTGTCGGTGCCAGTGTCATTCTCTCTGATCCGATCTTTCAGGGACTGGCTCTTTCGCTGATGGCCGGAGAAGTGGCATCGACATTACTCTCGCGCATGGCCGTTCCTGTCCTTTACTTCATGGCCGAATCCGAAAAACAGAAACTCGAAAAACGGGCTCCACAATGACTCTAGGAACCCACTCGCGTGCAACTTCTTCCTGACGCATTCCGAACTTGCCGCCAGCGAAATAACAAACCGAAGTTCTTGGGAAAGTTGGCCAGTTCCAAAATTGGAAAGCTCGTTGGCTTTGGCGCCGCCAGTGGCCATCGCGGCCTTGTGCAGTTCGTCCTTATTAGCCAGCCACCGGAGAACTTAGTGCACTCGCGGTGAGCGGACAGAGCATTTTTCTGTATTCACCTCACATCGAGTCTGGAGGCGGCTATTTCGCCAAACTCCAGAAACCAGTTTTCCACAGAGCGAGCAATCAGCTAGCCAAGCGTGTGTCACCCGCGTGACGCCTGTCAAAAGCGTGACGCTTTGGAAAAGCGACAGCTGAGATATGATCGTCACAAAACGCCCTAATGTTCTCAACGCGTTACGATCTCCATACAGATCGTAAACAGCTTCTCTCCCCATCCTCTGTCATGATACGTTACACTTCTCGGTTTCGACTTTTCTCGAAAAAGACCTCAACATTTTAAGCAAGTTATGTCTTATCAGTGACTTGTATTTTCTTCTTGCGTTTTCTTTAAACGGCCCTCCAGATGCAATCAGGAGGCTAGGTGCTTAACGAAGCGGTTTGCTTCCTCAACATGAGTTCCGTGCACTCACATTCAGTGAATGCCAGATTTCTCTGACGGCGCGAATCGCTCGGAGAAAATTTCTGCCACCGTGTAGTGGATCGAGAACGAAGGCTCCGCGCCTAGTGACGAACCGCGCGCAAAAATCGACACTTTCGCCATTTTCCGCTTCGTCACTCTCGACTTCAAGAGTCATCTTTAGCGACTTATCCTTGAGAATTCAGGTACTTGTGATTCTGTACGGATGGCACGTCTCTTGCATACTCAATAGACAGCAAATAAACAAGGTATGAGAAGGGCAGCATAGATTTTCGCACGTCGTTGGGTTGCTGGTGGACGACGCCAAGCGGCATGTGGCCCCTATCTTGACCTCAACTCACAGCCAGGACGTTAGACTCTTATGCAATCTAGTATAAAACATCGGGCAGGACATTTGGTTTGCATCGCGATCCTCGCCGCCTCGCCGCTGTCTCGTGCTCAAACAGCGGCTACGCAGTGCACTGGGCGCGTCGGCGAGCCTTCGGCCGCCGCTGAGTGCACGGCGAATCGCAAAACCCCTCTGACTGTCGCGCAGATCAACCCCGCGACCCCTTATCACCTGGATGAGCTGATTGATATCGCGGAGAGCAACAATCCTACGACGCGAGTGACGTGGGAGCGGGCCAAGCAGGCGGCGGAAAATATCGGAATCGCCCGCTCTGCCTACTATCCGCGGTTGGCTGCACGAGCGCTCTTTTCGGATGAAAGATTTATCTCTCCTGCTCAGGAGAGGACAGGCATCACGGGACTCAGGGCAGTAGATGCCAACGGCAATATCATAGGAACCATTACCAACGTTGCCACCGGTGCCAATCAAAACCCAAATCAGCTCATGCTGAATAACAGAGGCTACACCATGGTGATCTTGCCGCAAGCCAGGGCGGGATTGGCCTTGAACTACAACATTTTCGACTTTGGAAGACGGCGCGCCCGCTTGGATATCGCGAAAGAGCAGCGGTTAGCGGCGGTCGCAACCTTTCAGCGCTCGAATCAAGATGTTGCTTTTAGAGTTGTCACCACCTATTACGGCCTTGTGACCGCAAAAGAGCGGATAAACGCGATTCGCCAGATTTTGGAAACGGCGCGCGCCACTCTGGCCACTGCTGAAGCCCAGTTGGCTAACGGACGCGGTACCATTCCAGACGTGCTGAACGCCAGAGCAAGCGTCGCGCAGGCAACATACGATTTGGAAGCTGCTTCCGGGGACGAAGCGATTCAGCGAGTCAGACTGCGCGAGGTTCTCGGTCTGCCTCCTTCTGAAGCAATTTCAATTGCCCTGCCTGAGGGCGAACCTGACGTGTCAGCGCTGGCCAACACCGTACAGAGCATGATAGAAGCCGCTGGCCGGAACCGTCCCGATATTGAAGCCTTCGCGAGAAGAGTTCGCATCGCGGAGCAGAGCGTGAAACTGGCCAAGGCCGCCTATATGCCTACCATCGATTTCTCGGCGACAGGTGAGTCAGTCAGCTACGAGCCAAAGCCGTGGGTTTCGGTTTTGGGTAATACGACCCAGGCAACGTGGTCCGCACGTGTGAATTTGAATTGGGATATTTTTGACGGTGGTCTGAGAAAGCATAACCTGCGGGCTCAGAGATCTCAGAAGAAAGCGTCACAAGAAGAGCTGCGCGGATTCCAGGACCAAGTCACCCGCGAAGCATGGAATGCTTATATTCAACTCAGGACGGCGGGACATCAGCAGGAAGCCGCGAAAGCTCTGCTTACTGCTGCACTCACCGGGCGCGAGTCAACTGTGGAAGCCTATGAGAACGGCGTGAAGAACCTAGTTGACCTTGTAACGGCCGACTCCCAGCTTGCGCGAGCACGTTTGGCGCTTGTCCAGGCGCGGTCCGCAGTCTGGAATGGCAGCGTGAATCTCAGCTACTCCACGGGCGAGTTGCTGAGGCAAAGCCCTGGCAGTCATTCCACAACGAAGCAACCCTAACCATACTGAAAGGAGCACCACTGTGTTCGCTCGATCTTGCAAAATGTTGGCGATTTGTATGTTGCTATTGTTATTAAGCGGGTGTTCCCGCGCCCCCTCGATCGATGTTTGGGGATCGTTTCTTCCTTCGTGGATGTTCTGCGGTGCAGCGGGTCTTGCCATAACCATCTTTACGCATTTGGCGTTGCTGGCGCGTCGGCTCGAACGCTACGTTACGCCTCTCATTGTGTTTTATCCTAGCTTGGCGCTGGCGCTGACCTGTGCGTTCTGGCTGTTGTTCTATCGATAACTAAGGCGGAGTTTATGACGACTGATAAAAATCAAAAAGGGTTTGCTTTCGTAGCAACGGTAACAATGCTCGTAGCCTTAGGGCTCCTCTCTGGTGTTGTTTGGAGCACCAACCACAACCCGCGCACGGATGATGCCAGTGTTCGCGCCAACTACGTTCAGTTCGCTCCTGAAGTCGCCGGCCGCCTTATTCATGTCAATGTCCATGACAATGAGTTTGTGAAGCAGGGGACGCTGCTATACCAAATCGACCCCCGGCCATATCAAGATGCGCTGGATCGCGCCCTGTCTGACCAGGCGCTTCTCGAAGAACAGATCATAGATATGCGGCGCAGAATTAATGCCCAGACCAACGGTGTGCAAGGTGCCCGCGCTGGTGTCGAGGCTGCGAAGGCCCGAAGCATTACGGCTAGCAACAGTGTCAGGGCAGCAAGCGCCAGCGTTGTGAGGGCAAAAGCTGCTTTGGAAGCGGCTGAATCCCGGAGAACGCTTGCCGAGAGCAACCTTCGTAGAATCGAGCCGTTGCTCGCCAAGCAATTCGTAACACCGGAACAGGTCGATGAGCGCCGGAACACGGCGAGAGTCGCCGAGCGTCAATACGATGAAGCGGCTGCTGCTCTGCGCCAGGCGATGGCCCAAGAGGCCCAGGCCAAGTCGGTTCAAAACGAAACGGTAGCCGTTATAGCGCAGACAGCGGCAAGGGCTGAAGAGCTCGTCTGGGCGATGGACCGCGTTAACCAGCTGGAATCTCAAAGATCAGCTAAAGCGGCGTTGGCTGACAAGGCAAAATTCGATTTGGAGAGAACCACCGTCGTCGCAACGTTTGATGGATACGTGACGAATCTCAATATCTCGGAAGGCGAATTTGCGAAGCCGGGCGTTCCGATCTTTACCATGATTGACAATCGCAAGTGGTGGGTCATGGCTAACTACCGCGAATCGGAATTGGGGTTCATGCATAAGGGTTCCCATGTCGATATCTATATCATGACCAATCCTCAGATAAAGTTCGACGGTTATATTGAGAGCATCGGTAATGGCGTCACGCCTGATGATACGAGAATCGATCAGGGTCTGGTTAACGTCGAACACACGCTCAACTGGGTTCACCTTGCTGCGCGTTTCCCAGTCCGTATCCACGTGCCGCACCCTGATCCCGCCCTGTTCCGTATCGGGGCAACCGCAATTACCATCGTGAGGTGACCATGTCGCAGTCGATTTATTCAAGATGGCCTTATAAGGGCAATCTGACGCGAATATGGCAGGAGTTGCAGCCCACGCCAGGCAGGTACCAGCATGCCCTGCGCCTGGCGGGGTCTGTAACACTCGCAACGCTGATTATGGATGCGTTGAAAATGCCATTGCTGATGGCGCCCGGGCTATACATGATGTTTCTGTATACCCAGGACCAAGGGCGCTTAACGTGGCGCAACGGTGCCATCGACGTCGGTAGCGTGGCCATCGCTGATTTTCTGATGATTTTCCTGCAGAAGCTGACACGCAACGACCCGGTGTTCCGTGTCATCTACACCTTCGTCCTTAGCTTTATCGCCGGCCTCATGCTGATCGCGTTCTGCCGGAAGACCTGCGGAATCTTGTTCGGTGTCTTCACGCTCTGTCCCCTGCACCTTTGGGATTATCGGCTGTTCAGGGGGACACGTTGGAGCACGGAGGCAATGACCAAGTATACAATGTGGTCGGCCGGAATTGGTGTCGTGGCGGTCGTCTGCAAGACTGTCTTCGATTACGTCTTTATACGCTACGATCCGCGTGAAAAGTTGGAACGCGAGATGGACGGCCGGGTCGGAGCTTTGGAGCGGCTCTTCCGCGGCTTCGCAGACGGTGCTCCGGACGCGGACATTGCGAAACTGGGAGCGCCGGTTGCCGGCTACGCTCTCTCTCTAAGCGGCCTGTACAACTACACGGATACACCGCGATCAATGAGCGGAAAAATGCTGGATCTCGTCGAAGAGGCTCAGCGTCACCCGCTTGCTGAAATTACTATCTACAATTTACCTCCCACTTTGTTCCCCAGCGTTGCCCGGCTTCTGGATTTGGGCGCGGCTTTCAGCCGCCAAAAGTCCCAAGAGCTGAGCGACGAACAAAAGGCACAATGTAAGCGTTTGGCGGATGCACTGAGCGCCTTGCGCGCAGGACGTGGCGACGAGCTTCGGTCGTTTGTGCTGGAAGGGCAAGCTGAGGAATCTGCCGGTCTGCTCGATCAGGCAGAGCACGTGTTATACAACATTAGCGTGGCTGATCTCGGTGGCCCCGCTGCTATGGAAGGACTGAAGGCGATCCTGAAGGAGCAGCGCCTGCCTTGGTTTGGGTTCTGGGTACCTGGGACTTGGAATGATCTTGATAAGTTGACCCACGCATTCAGGTTTGCCCTCGGCACCACCCTTGGCTACATTTTCTTCCTGGCCACCTCCTTTTTCTTGAATAAAGGCGGGCCTGGAACTTATACCATTCCTCTGAGCGTAATGGTCGGCGGCTCGGCGATCTCTACGGGTGGTATAACTCAGAAAATGATTCAACGTATGATCGCCGTCTCGGTCGGCGGTGCGCTGTTCGGTTACTTCGCCCTTGTCTATATCTTCCCGAACGATGATCATCGCGGTCTCGGCATGCTCGTTTCTACCGGGATTGTGTGCTTCATTTCAGGGTGGGTTATGTGTAGCCGCGTCTTTGGGTACATCGGAGTGCAAATCGCTTTTGCTTACACGATCGTCACGAACTCGCCGGGCTTGAAACCGCCTCGCGGCTTGTGGTCGGCCCGCGACAGATTTATTGGGCAATGCATTGCGTTGTTTATCCTGTGGATCTGTTATTACGCTCCGGGCTATTACAGAACCATAGACAGAATGCGCCAGCAGTTCGGAAAGATGCTTATGCTAAACGCGAATATGCTTTCTTCGGTTCGCGTTGGAAGTGCTGCAAAAGTGCCGGCGCTGCGTGCTGCAGCCAACGGTTGCGTCGAGAGTATCAGACCGCTTGACATACAGATTGCCTTCGAATTCGACCAGCAGGTCGAGGAAGACTTGGCGCTGAGCAAGCTGCTCCAAAAGGGCGTTCAGGATGCCAGCAGTCTTTTCATGCTGTCGGCATCTGCTCTCCCTTCTGGGAAGGAGAGCTTGGTACAGGACGGAACGGTTCTAAACGCTTGTGCGGCGCTGGAGGACCGCTTACGAAAGTTGGCGGGAGTACTGGTACAAAAGAGGGTAGATACGGCAGGCGCGCAGCGATTGCTGGCCTCGTTCCAGCCGCTTGAAATCCCTGAATCTTGTCCGGAGTTCTTGTCGCGTGCCTTCGCTGTTTACAAGGATATTGAGAAGAACTGCTGGAACATAATTGGCGAACCAGATCAGGCTCTTGGTTTCGCGCAAGCAGCAACAGCCCAGTGATGCATTGAGTGTGTTACTGCTTATGCTGAGCTTAAATTGGTAACATAGAACAACGGGTCCGGGCCGTACGGCCCGGACCCGTTGAAAACAATATGAGTACAGCAGCACCGACTTCGACGGGAGCCAGGCCGCAACGTGATGCGGCTGTTTTGCGTCTGAGCGAAGCTCTTTCCGTCTGCCATGAGCCTGGGGAACTGGCGAAGGTTCTGGCGGAACAGCTTAGCCCCTTCCTGCGTTTCGACTATCTCGACATTGTGACCCGCAAGGAAAATTCCGCGGAGATTGAGTGGCATGCGTGGGGCACGGTGAAGCTCCCGGTGCCGGATCTTCAGTGGCCATCGGATGAGCTTGCGGACTGGCCGGCGGTGAGCCGGCAGGAATTTCTCTACATTGCCGATTTGAAGAGAGACGAACGGTTTCCGTGCTTTAAACAGGAGCTTGCGGCACGCGGCATCGAGCTCGGTTCGCTTCTTCTGCTTCCTCTGACAACGCCACACCGTCGGCTTGGGGTTCTGGGAATCGCGAGCGCTTCGGCGGCTAGTTACAGTGAGGAAGACATTGTTTTCCTGCAGCTTGTTGCGCGTGTGGTCGCATTCGCGATTGACGACGGCCTTAATCTGAGGCGGGAGCGCATTCAAAACGACCGGCTGGAGTTGCTGCTGAACCTGACGAACCGGATTACGTCGAATCTGGAGCTTCGCGAGGTGCTGCGGGCGGTGGCGGTGAACGTGCGCGAGGTGATGCACTGCGACATGGCATCGATTGCGCTGGCCGGCGACGAGCCGGGAACATTGCGGGTCTATGCGCTGGATTTTCCGGACGGCAAGGGGGCGGTTAAGGAAGAGCTGGTTGTCGGTCCCAGCCCGGACGATCCCGGGTGGCGCGCGATTGAGACGCTGCAACCGGTAATCTGGCGGGTCCCCGAAACGGGTGAGGTCACTTCGCGGCTTAGAGCCGCGGTGGCTGAAGGCATCAAGACGATTTGCTTCATTCCTCTGGTGAGCCGCGGCCGTGCTCTGGCGACGTTGGCGATTTCGCGCCGAACGGACAGTCGGTTCACGTCGGAGGATGTGGAGTTTCTGAACCGGGTAGCGGGACAGATTGCGATCGCGATTGAAAACGCGCTGGCCTACCAGGAGATATCGGAGCTCAAGGATAAGCTGACACAGGAGAAGCTGTATCTGGAAGACGAGATTCGCAGCGAGCTGAACTTTGAGAATGTGGTTGGGAACAGTTCGGCGTTGCAGCATGTTCTGAGCCTGGTGGAAACGGTTGCCTTCAGCGATGCCACGGTCTTGCTGCTCGGGGAGACGGGAACGGGAAAGGAATTGATTGCGCGGGCAATTCACGACCGCAGCCGGCGGCGGGACCGGACGTTTGCGAAACTGAACTGCGCGGCGATTCCGGCGGGTCTGCTGGAGAGCGAGCTGTTTGGACATAAGCGGGGAGCGTTTACGGGGGCGGTTGCGCAGAAGGCCGGGCGGCTGGAGCTGGCCGATCAGGGCACGCTGTTTCTGGACGAGGTTGGCGATATTCCGATTGAGGTTCAGCCGAAGCTGTTGCGGGTGTTGCAGGAGCGGGAGTTTGAGAGGCTGGGCAGCACCCATACGCGGAAGGTGGATTTTCGTCTGGTTTCGGCCACCAACCGGGATCTGGAACAGATGGTTGCGTCCCGGGATTTCCGCAGCGATTTGTTTTACCGCCTGAGTGTATTTCCGATCCGGATTCCGCCGCTTCGAGAACGGAAAGAAGACATACCGTTGCTGGTGAGCTATTTTGTGCAGAAGTTCGCCAAGCAGATGCATAAGAACATTGAAGGCATTCCTGCCTCGGCGATGAAGGGTCTGACTGCCTGGGACTGGCCAGGGAACATTCGCGAACTGGAGAATTTCATTGAGCGGGCGGTGATTCTGACGCGGGGCAAGTCGCTGGAGGCGCCGCTGGGCGAGCTGAGAAAAACGAAGACGGAAACAGCGGTGATGACGGTGGTCCCGCAGGATGTGAAGCGCGCATCCGGAGTGGCCGGCGGGGCGCAAGCTGATAAGGACGGAGTTGCGAAAGAATATGAAACGAAGCAGCGCGAGGAGATCATACGCGCGCTCACGGCCTGCAAGGGCCGGGTTGGTGGCAGCGACGGGGCTGCTGCCCGTCTTGGGATTAATCGGACCACGCTGCTGTCGCGGATGAAGAAGCTTGGGGTTTTTGCGAAGCAGTATGCTTAACGGCGGGCGGAGTATCGACAGTGTCGACCTTTTCAACTCTTGACACTGTCGACTTTAACGACTTAGATAATTTCTCGTTGAGAATTCAAGTACTTGTAGGGCAGAGTGGATGGCACTCGTCTTGCATTGACAGTAAGCTGAAGCCACAGTGATAAAGCTGTGGTGCGGATCTCACGCTGCCCGGCGCCGGGCAGCGTCAGTGGTGTACCGGACTAGTAGTACCTTAGTAGTAGTTATAAACATTACAGTGATCGGGAAAATTAAACGTCTCGTGAGCTCAAACTGAAGTACATCTCAAAAGGAGAATGTGTAATGTCGACTCAGGTATCGCAACACGCCCCCAAAGCACCGGAACAGATGCCTCGTAAGATTAAGCTGAATTTCGATCCGAACGGCAAGATGTCGGACAGATTCAAGAAAGAAAAAGAGAAGCTGTTCGCGGCGCCGGCTCGTCTTGACGTCCAGAAGCTCCAGATTGAGACCGATGTCTATAGCAAGTGGGCCGCCAGCAAGAGCTATTCCGAAATCAAGGCCATGATTTTCGACAGACTGAGCCGCGAGAAGAAGGTTTGGCTTGACGGCAACCCGATCTGCGGACATCTGACCAACTTCATCTACGGTGGCTACATCCAGCCCTGGAGAGACTCCTACTGGATCGAAGACGACAAGGAATTCGCCCTTCAGCGTGGCGTTCACAAGACGACCGAAGAAGAGCGGAAGATCATCCAGGAATGCGGCAAGTTCTGGATCGGTCAGAACATGCAGGATCGCGTTCGTCCTATCGTTAAGGCAAAGTATGGCCTGGACGTTCAGAAGCTTGTTGACATCGGCCTTGGCTTGAACTTCGATGACGACATGGGCGGCATGGTTGTTCCTTGCCACAGAACGGTAATCGAAAGAGGTCTGGAAGACGTACTCAGACAGATCGCTTGTGTAAAGAGCAAATGCAAGGTGTATGGCGTTCAGGCGCCGGATCCGACCGCGGGTCAGGTTCCGAATGAGAACACGATTCTTACGTCGGTTTCGCCGACTTCTGACTACAAGAAGTGGCACTTCCTGTGTGCCTGCGAAGTATCGATCAAGGCCCTGATTCACCAGGCCGAGCGCTATGCCGCACTGGCAAGAGAAGCGGCCGCCTCTGAGAAGGACCCCTGCAAGAAGGCCGAATACGAAGAGATGGCAGATCGCTGCAGCTGGGTTCCGGCCAAGCCTGCTCGTACCTTCAAGGAAGCCCTTCAGGCTCAGTGGTTCATCACCATGGGCGACTGGCAGAACCAGTGCATGACGGTTCACCACGCTCCGATGAGATTCCCGCAGTACGTGTATGCCAACTACAAGAAAGACATCGAAGAAGGCAGAATCACGGACGAGGAAGCCATCGAGTTCCTGCAGTTCTGGTTCCTGAAAGTTAACACCCAGAACTTCGTTATGAACCCCGAACTGGCGATCTGGCAGCAGAGCCGTATCGCTCAGCAGCTGACCCTTGGCGGTCTGGATCCGGCGACGGGCGAAGACGGCACGTGCGAAGTGGACTACCTGATTCTGGAAGCCCAGCGCCGCGCGCAGTGCCCGGAACCGCTCCTGTCCGTTATGTATCACAACAAGCTGTCTCCTAAGTTCCTTATGGAGTGCGTCAAGCTGATCAGAACTGGTATCGGTCAGCCTTCGTTCCATAGCCAGGAAGTCTCGATGAAGCGCCGCTTGCTGCACGAAGAAGGCCCGATCGAGGACATCAGAGATCAGGCAGTTGCGGGTTGCGTTCAGAGCATCATCGGCGGCAAGACGGACGGCACCTGGGAAGCCAGATTTAACATGACCAAGATGATGGAGTTCTTCTTCTCTAATGGTCGCGATATCAAGACCGGCGTAGCTTATGGACCGGCCTATGGCGATCCATGCGAATGCAAGACCTGGGAAGAGTGCTACGATCGTCTGTACAAGTACTATGAATACTGGATCGACATCTGCCGCGACATCTCCACCCTCGAGTGGAACATGGAGCGCGATCATCCGACACCTCTCGGCTCTGCAGTAACGTATGACTGCGTCGAGAGAGGTATGGATATGGTCGACGGCGGCGCCCGCTACAACTGGGGCGACGGTGTTTGCCTGGCCGGCAGCGTTGATGCCACCAACTGTCTCGCAGCGATGAAGAAGCTGATCTTTGACGATAAGTCCGTCAGCATGGAAAAGATGGTTGCCGCGATCACAGCAAACTTTGTTGGCTACGAAGACGTTCAGAACCTGTGCAAGAAAGCGCCGAAGTACGGCAACGACGATCCTTTCGCTGATGAGCTCGGCCGTCGCTTGATGAGAGACTATGCCGAGATCCACAACCGCAAGCCTGACTACATGGGCCGCTGGACCATTACGCCTTCTGCTTATTCAGTGACGGCGCACTGGGCCTTCGGTAAGAAGACTTGGGCGACCCCGGATGGCAGAAAGGCCGGCGAGTGCATGACTGACGCGACGCTTTCGGCCACCCCTGGTACGGACGTGAAAGGCCCAACCGCTCTGATCCGTTCAGCGCTGAAGCTGATTGATCCTGTCGTCTATGGTTCGACTCACTTCAACGTGAAGTTCCACCCGACGGCTCTTGAGGGCGAAGCCGGTGCGCAGAAGTTCCTCCAGCTGGTCAAGACCTACTTTGACGGTGGTGGATACCAGATCCAGTTCAACTGCGTCACGCAGGAAACGCTGCGCGCCGCACAAAAAGATCCTGATTCCTACAGAGATCTGATTGTCCGCGTTGCTGGATTCAGCGCATACTTCATCACTCTGTGCCCAGAGGTACAGGACGAGATCGTTTCCAGAACTTGCCAAACGTGGTAATGTCGGCTCTTCACGCGATAGCGTGAGGATCTGATATTGGCTCCACATAATCCGGGCATGCGAGAAGGTTACCTCTTGCATGCCCGGTAGTAACGACGAATTGAATACGTTCTATTACGCGAAGTAAGTAAGTGAGAGGGGTTATGGGGACTAACGAATTAACGGGAATGGTGTTTAATATTCAGGGTTATTCCGTCCAGGACGGACCAGGCATCAGAACGACGGTGTTCTTGAAGGGATGCCCTCTCAGATGTCTGTGGTGTTCCAACCCGGAATCGCAAACAACTCCCAAAGATGTTCTTTATATCAGAGCTAAGTGTGTTAAGTGTCATCGCTGCGTAAATATCTGCAAAAATGGTGCGATTAGCTATAATCCAGATCTCGAGCCCGAAGGGTATGTCACAGTCAACCATGAGATCTGTGCCACTTGTAAGGACCATGTCTGCGTACAGGGCTGCTACGAGAGCGCCTATGAGGACGTGGGCACACCGATGACGGTCGACCAGGTGATGGAAATCCTGGAAGCGGATCAGCCATTCTTTGTTCAGTCGGGTGGCGGAGTTACGGTTTCTGGCGGCGAACCTCTGCTTTCACATGAGTTCCTTCGCGAGCTGTTCAAGAGGTGCAAGCAGAGCTATATCCATACGGCAATAGAGACTACGGGCTATGCGCCGTGGGACAATTTCAAGTCGGTATTGGAATATACGGATCTTGCGCTCTTTGACGTGAAGCACATGGATCCGGTTATCCATAAACAGCTGACTGGCGTATCCAACGAACTGATTCATAGCAACTTAGAGAAAGTATTCGCCGAGACCAAGACACAGGTCGTGATTCGTATCCCAGTGATCCCTGGGGGTAACGATACCGTTGAGAATATGCAAGCCACAGCTAAATTCATGAAGAAGATCGGAGCCAGAGAGGTCGATCTCATGCCTTACCATCGTATGGGCATGGGTAAATACGCAGGTCTGGGCCGGGAATATCCCATGCCTCCGGGTGTGGAAACTCCTCCCGCTGAGAAGATTAATGAGCTCAAAGCCGTATTTGAGTCGAATGGTATTGTCTGTCACATCGGCGGTAATCACTAAGCAGGGGTTGATGCTTGCAGGTGGTACGTACCGATCTGGCAGAATAGTGATTTATTGGCTTTTTGACTCCCGCATGGTTCACTGAGGATTTAGCCAGAAGAGTTTGGACGGTCCAGAGTGGAGATAAGCGCGTTAATCGCGATAATGTGCTTTGAAAGCCATGCGGGGGCAAAGTGGAGCTGAATGGCGTCCCCTTCCCCGCCCTTCCTCGCTAATAGACGGCAATCTTTCTCCCGCTTGATCTGCGTGATACAGATCAAGCGGGGGACTTGCCTATTGTTCTCCTGCTCTCGCTTTCCAAGCAGCCGACCCGGAAGACCCAAAACCCCGTCTACCCTCCTCGACCCGCCTCCGTTTCGCTCAGGCTAACGCGGTGGAGCCTATGCATGTCATCCGCATCTCTCGCATCGGGCTGGTGCCAGCCGTCGGCTGAAGCGATAATTGCGTTCGCCTCTTCAGGCCCCCAACTGCCCCGCTTGTATCGCAGAACCTGGTGATTCTTCTTTAGAACAGGATCCACCACCGCCCACGCGGCTTCAACTGCGTCCTCACGCGTAAACAGCGCTCCATCACCCATCAGCGCATCACCCAAAAGCCGCTCATAGGGCGTTTCCCCCCCAGAACTGTCTTCTACCAGGTAAAGCTCTCGCTGTTCCCCGACGAACTCCTTTCCTGCAAGTTTGACGCGAGCGGCCAAGGCAATGGCCGAACTGGGTGAGAGCCGGAAACGCAGGTAGTTGGTCCTGCCTGTTGTCGGCAACGAGTCGGCGAAAAGCCTCTGTGGCGGTGGTTTCAGCTCCACTAGGACCTCGGTCGCGGTGTTTGCAAGGTATTTGCCGGAGCGCAGGTACCAAGGGACACCATCCCACCGCCAGGAATCGATGAAAAGCCGCAAGGCGCAGAAAGTCTCAACGTCGGAGCTTTCGGCTACACCTGGCTCTTTCCGGTAACCAGCATATTGGCCGCGCACCAGATCGTCAGGCTTCAGAGGGCGCATGGCTTGAAAGACCTTGGCTTTTTCGCTCCGCACCGCCCCAAGGTGTCTACCTGATGGCGGCTCCATAGCAAGCAGAGCGACGATCTGAAAGAGGTGGTTCTGGATCACGTCACGCAGGCAGCCAACGGTTTCGTAAAACGCACCGCGCTTCTCCACGCCAAAATCTTCGGCTAAGGTTATCTGGACGCTCGCAATGTAGTTGCGGGTCCAGATGGGCTCCAGGAAGGAATTAGCGAAGCGGAAGTAGAGGATATTCATGATCGCCTCCTTTCCAAGGAAGTGGTCTATACGAAAAATCGAATCCTCTGGAAACAAGGTGTGCGCTACTCGGTTTAATTCCTGCGCGGAGGCCAAATCACGTCCGAACGGTTTCTCGACAATAACGCGCGCATGTTCTGACAGGTTTGCGCTACCAAGTCCTTTGATCACCGGCGCAAAAAGCATCGGCGGGATAGCAAGGTAGTGCGCTGGAAATCGAGCGTTGCCCAGAGCCTCTCGTATCGCTGCGAATGTGCCCGGATCTTTGTAGTCCCCGCTCACATACCGCAGTAGGGACAGAAGATGCTGGAAAGCGCCCTCGTTATCAATTCCCCCGGACCGTTTTATGCTGTCGGTCACGCGCTGGTGCAAATGAGCAATTGTCCACTCTGGTAAGGCAACGCCGATTACCGGGACTTGGAGCGACCCACGTTTCACCATTGCATAGAGGGCCGGGAAGATCATTTTGTGGGCGAGATCACCCGTAACACCGAAAAGCACGAGCGCATCTGAACGGGGGGCAGTCATGAATTTCTTGGATGCCACCGTATTTCGCTGCGAGTCTGTCGATAATTCCGGTATTTGGAATATCTGCGGTCGGCCAGCCTGCTTGATGCCCTGCAAAGCACCTGTTCAGTTCCTAGAAACAACTTTTCCGCTTTAAACGTTCCAGGAGCTTCGCCCAGCGCTTTTTTTTCATCTCAAATGCTGTGCCTGGGGCACTGTAAGCAAATTAGGTATTCGGAGTTCACCACTGTCCATTCCCATTGAAGATTACGCGATGATTGGGGACTGCCACACGGCGGCTCTCGTATCAAAACATGGATCGATCGACTGGCTCTGTGTCCCGCACTTTGACTCTGCGGCCTGTTTCGCCGCACTACTCGGAACGGCTGATCATGGACATTGGTCCATTTCTCCCGCAGAGCAAGTTCGTCGCATTTCCCGCAATTATCGCGAAGGGACTCTTATTCTCGAGACCGAGTTCGACACAGACGGCGGGTCGGTCTTGCTCGTCGATTGCATGCCACCTCGGCATGAAACGCCAGAAGTTCTTCGTCTTGTAGTCGGCAAGCGGGGACAAGTTCGAATGAAAATGGAGCTCGTGATTCGATTCGACTATGGGTCAGTAATTCCTTGGGTTAGGCGCACCCCGACGGGTATTTCGGCGCTCGCTGGTCCCGACATGCTCAGTCTGAGAACCCCCGTAACTCTACGTGGCGAAAACTTTAAGACGGTAGCGGAATTCACCGTAAACGAAGGTCAGACGATACCTTTCAATCTCACATCGTTCCCATCAAACCGGGACGAGCCTTTACCGCTACACATCGATAAAGCGATTCAAGATACTCAGAGTTGGTGGCGTGAATGGTCTAGCCGCTGTTCCTATCATGGCAAATGGCAGGACGCGGTGCTGCGCTCGTTAATCACCCTGAAAGCTCTTACATTTTCGCCTACCGGCGGGATCGTGGCGGCACCCACGACATCGCTTCCTGAGCTGCCCGGAGGCATGCGCAACTGGGATTACCGCTTTTGCTGGGTACGCGACGCAACCCTTGCTTTAAAAGCGCTATTAAACGCCGGGTATCATGACGAGGCGCGGAACTGGCGTGAATGGCTTCTCCGCGCTATCGCCGGCAGTCCTTCTGAACTCAATATTATTTACGGACTCCATGGAGAACGCAGGCTCACGGAATTAGAGCTCCCCTGGCTGCCCGGATATGAAGGTTCTACGCCAGTGCGCACAGGCAACGCAGCTTATAAACAATTCCAGTTAGATATTTTCGGAGAAGTTTCCGATACCCTTTTCCTGTACCGTCAGTCTGGATTAGCGCCCTCACGGCAAAGTGGAGAGGATGTCGCCCTGGCACTCCTTGAGTTTCTCGAAACCGGGTGGGAACGGCCCGACGATGGTATTTGGGAAATGCGGGGTCCCCGCCGCCACTTTACCCATTCCAAGATGATGGCTTGGGTGGCAGTCGATCGTGCCGTTAAATCTGCCGAGCAGGGTTGGTTCTCCGGGGATGTTGCCCTGTGGAAAGTGTTGCGAAATAAAATCCACAACCAGGTCTGCAGCGAAGGTTTCAACGCTGGACTTAACGCTTTTGTTCAGTACTACGGGTCTAAAAGACTTGATGCAAGCTTATTGATGATGCCTCTGGTCGGATTTCTTCCTGCTGACGATGCCCGCGTAATAGGCACTGTCCAGGCTATAGAGAGGAACCTTATGGAGAATGGCCTTGTTACCCGATACTTGGCAGACCCCGCCGTGGATGGCATGACACACGGAGAAGGCAAATTCCTCGCCTGCTCGTTCTGGTTGGCGGACAACTATATGCTTCAAGGCCGCCATGAAGACGCAACCCGCTTGTTCGAGAGGCTGCTGAGCCTCTGTAACGATGTCGGCCTTCTCTCTGAAGAATACGATCCAGTCGCCAAACGTCAATTAGGCAATTTTCCACAGGCATTCTCTCACGTCGGGTTGGTAAACACCGCCTTCTGCCTAAACCGCCATCTTTGCACGCCTGCGCTTAATCAGGGCTGAGCAAGTCGGGGTGCCATTTCTTAGAGCACCCCGGCTGCTTCCTATTTCTTTCCCCCGAAAATCCCCTCGATCGCATGCTTTATATCATTCCCCTGATCCTGCTGCTGATTTGCAGGCTGGCGTTGGGGAGGAGCCTGGGGAGAAGCTATGGACGGCGGATTCGATTGTGATGGCGTCTGGTTAGATTCATTTTGGTGCCCAGTGAGCTCGCCCACGATACCACCCAATCCACCAGTCTGGCCCGCGCCCGCGCCACCCCCCTTTACGAGGTTCCCAAGCATGCTCGAAGTCATGGCCGCCGGATTGCTTGTCGTGGGCAACAAATTTTTCAGTTTCATTTCCGCCACTTGCTGCAGATCGGGTTGGACCTGTGGATGATCGAACGTACCAGTGATGATGACCGGAATCACCAGCTCACCCTGATTGTTCGCCAATGCGGTTTGCATCAGTCCCCCGACACCGTTTGCCCCAACCTGTTCGGTGAAGCCTTTGGACATCACGGCCGTCGCATGCATGGCCAAATCCTTCGTGGCCAAATTGACCGTACCTTTGCTGGCCAATGTACCGTTGATGATTTCAGCGGTAAGGTCGTTGGTGCTCGCAACTCCGTTGCTGATATCAAAGTGCCCATCCAGCTTAGCGACTTCGGTTACCGCTTGGGCATTCTGACGTACTCCCGCGAACTTACCCACTGCAGCCAACTGGTTCAGCAGATCCAGTTTGGTAATCCGTCCATCGGTCAAATGCAGACCCAACGTGCCATTCAAGGTACGCGCAATGTCGTTGCTGTTTGTTGCTTGAAAGCTCAACTGAGTATTTGCAGCCAAGTGGCCATAGATCGTATCTTTCACCGGACTCACGGCAGAAAGTAATCCGTTGGCGTCTACCCCCTGCAGGTTACTCTTAGCTTGTACGATCATCGGAGTGGCACGAGTGTCAATCGTTACACTGCCGTTTTCCGATCCGCCATAAAGTTGAGCGGTTAACGGAGAGATACCGATCAACCCATGATTCAACGTGATGTTGGCGTGAGCGTTTGTCAGCGTGAGTTGATCATACTGCACTGTTCCGATCTGCACGGTTCCGCCTCCCGTCATCTTCGAAAGCATAGGCGACATTTGGTTCGAACCTGCATTCGGAGGCTCCGCCGCAAAGGCACTCGGAATTATCGTGAGCCCAGCCGTTTTCTGCCGTGGTTGCGAGGACACTGAACCTGAAATCTGCTGCAACTCGGTTACGTTTACCTTATTCGCAGTCAGCAAGAATTGCAGATCAGGAGCAGCAAAGTTGTGCACGGTGACTTTTCCGCTTGCGTCCGTTTGTCCCAGTGATGCCGCCAGGTTTTCTATCTGCGCTCCATTCTTGCTAAAGCTCAGGTTGGCATTGCGCACGTTTATCGGCACTTTCAGGGTCGGAGTCTTCAACGACGCGTTCTGCACCTGCCCAGTGCCGCTGAACTCCATAGCAGACGCATCTTTCACGGGCCCGGCAACTTGTACGTTAAGCGACAGCAAGCCCGACCCGCTCATATCGTTTGCCGCACTAGCTCCGTAAGCTCGTGCCATGCTCAACAGATCGGAAATCTGAGCGCCATTCGTATGCAACGCGGCATTCACCAGCGGCGAAGCCGTCGTGTAATGGCTCAATGTAAACTGCCCGCCTAATGATGTATTTCCAGCCGAGGCCGTGAACTCTCCGGACCGAATCTGCTCAGGTGTCAATGCCAGATCAAGCGAAGGTATCTTGACTGGCGCTGGAACCGAGTTCCCGGTGATGACAAGGTCATGTGTTGAAACCGTGCCGTTCAGGGCGGGGCGCGTTACCGCGCCCTTTGCCGTCACGTTAGCTGTAGTGAAACCGGTCACCTTCGTATTCGCATTGAAAGCCACGCCAAAGGCTGCTGCCAGACGCGCCGCCTCCACTAGCGACATGTTTTGGGCATTCAGTTTCATATCGATTTGTGTCGGCTTGCTTTGCGTGTTCACGGTTCCGGTCACAGCGAGAGGGGTCGAGCCTAGACGAACATTGCCTTGTTCAATCCGGATCAGGTCTTTACTGGCACCGGCTTTGAAATCTACGGAAATGGGATAGCCAACATTGACGCCGTGTACCACAGCATTGTTGATTCTCAGGTTTCCGCTCGACCAGAGGTTGCCCCCCTGATTCTTTATGGCCGCCTTGCCGCTCACGACGCCATTGGTGTTGGCCAGCTCTTGAGTTTTCAGAAATTGCTGCACACCTGCAAGCGACACGCTGTTCAGGTTCAGTGTGGCATCGACCGGCGTCAAGATCATGTTCTTCTGATCGAGCGGTCCGACGGTGCCGTCCAGTGAAATGGTCTGCGTACCCTGACCGGGAAGGTGAGCGTTCAGCTTCACCGCAAATTGTTTATCCGGCGCGAAGTTCTTCAGGTCAGCATCGATGTGGTCGTAAACTGCGTGCGAATGGTCCTGCTGATCAATAACGGCCACCTGCCCGTCCTTGATCTTCAGATGATCGAGTTGGAACTCTGAGCTCGGCTTTGCCTGCTGGGAGCTGGCGGCAGACGGCTGCTGAGGGGCTGGTTGACTGGGCTGCGCAGGCTGAGCTGCCTGCTCTGAGGGCTGCTGCTGGCTGGGCTTCGCGAGGGTCGAAAAATTCCAAACACCCTGCTGGTTTCGTATCAGCTCGACGTGAGGTCGCTGCAAAGTCAGGCTGCTGATTTCGATGTCCTTGTGCAAAAGAGGCAACAGCTGCACGCTAATGGCCAGGTGCTGAACCGTGGCGAATTGTCCGTGCCCGAACTGTGGGTCTTCGCCAATCGAGGCATTATCCACTTTGAACCTCGGCGGCAGCAGGCCCAGGCTCATTTGGCCCAGCTCTACCGGGCGATTCAGCTTCTGTTGCAGCCGCGATTCGATTGCCCCTCGGTAAGTGTTTACATCCACGAAATGGGGCACGATCAACAGCGCAGCGACCACAAGCACGACAAGAACTACGACGACCAAACCGACGGTCCGCATTTGTGACGACTCCTGAAAGAAGCGCCAGGTCTGGCACAGGCGACTCTATTTTCGATAGGTACGTTTTAATTTCGAGGGGCTTGAATCAGGAATGGTTGCACTGCCTGGGCCGCTGGAAAACCACCGCTTTCGTATTTCCAGAGAGCACAAGCGGGCGAAATGCGAAAGACACGCTCTTTCACTCTCACAGATGCTGGATTACGAGAACTGAACAATTGAGGATCTTCCGCTGATGCGAGTGGCGCGCGGCGAGTTCAGCAGCGCCGCGCGACCAACGCCCGAAAGAAAGTCTCCCGATGCTGACAGTACCTCAGCATAGATCCCCTGTACTGCTAGCGTGCTTCTGTGTCGCTGGTCAGTTCCGCGAACAGAACGTCTTTGGGCTCCTCGATAGTGCTCTGTGTTCTCCTATAACGAACTCCCAGCCAGCAGAGGTACAGAACTGGCAACGTGCCGCCGAGAATGAACACTATGTCGCCGGGAAATCGCAGCCACTCGATGAGCGAATTGACTGGGTTTCCGATGAATTTCAAACTCCTTGCGTCGTAATATCCATAGGTGACGGAATGGTAGAGTTGCAGCACACCTAAGGGAAAGAGCGAAGCCAGGACCATCCACGCCAATCCGAGATTCAGCGACCAGAAACTGATCTTGGCCGCGCGATCGGACCAGCGTTCTTCCGGGATGATATAGCGCAAGCAGAACAAGGCCAGTCCCACCGATAACATCCCGTACACTCCCATCATTGCGGCATGGCCGTGATTGGCCGTGAGGGCTGTACCGATCTCGTAATACGACACAATGGGAAGATTGATCAGAAAACCGAAGATTCCTGCGCCCAGAAAATTCCAAAAGCCGACAGAAGCTAGAAACATAACAGCCCAATAGTGTGGGAATGAGGTTTTCGATTTTGTTTCCTGCTCCGCTCCGAGTTGCAGAAAGCTCCATGCTTCCAGCGTCAACAACGTGAGAGGAATCACCTCGGCTGCGGAGAAAAATGCGCCCAACGCCATGTGAATAGACGGCTCTCCCGAGAAATACACGTGGTGCATGGTGCCGATCACGCCACCGGCCGAATAGAGCACCATGTCGAGATAAATCATCGTCAGCGCAACCCGTTCGCGCACTACGCCCAGCAGCACGAAGACGTAGGCAACCATAATCGTCGTGAACAGCTCCAGAAAATCTTCCACCCAAAGGTGCACAACCCAGAAGCGCCAGAAATCAGTAGTAGTGAAGTGCGATTTAGGATGAGCGAGCAGGCCAACCGCGTAAAACGCTGGAATTGACAAAGCCGAGAAGAAAAATAGCCAGGGCATGTTTCCCATGTGCTCGCCCTGAAGCCGCCCGCGCAGCCCACGAAAGAGAATGATCACCCAAAAGAAAAGGCCGAGGATAAGCAGAATCTGCCAGAATCGGCCTAGATCGAGGTACTCAAAACCCTGGTTCCCAAACCATATCCAGGCATTGCTCTTGAACCATCCTTCGATCCCAAAATACTCACCGGACAAGCTTCCAAAAACCACGATTGTCAAAGCGCCTAACAGACCATAAGCGAGAAGATTTTGCCCTCGCGGTTCACGACCAGTAACCATCGGTACCAGAAAAATTCCAGCAGCTAGGTACGAAACCGATACCCAGAAGATTGCAAGCTGCACATGCCAGGTGCGTGCAATGTTGAATGGCAAAAAGCGGGCAAGGTCGATTCCGAAAAAGTTGGAGAGATCGGCACGATAGTGCTGAGACGCCCCTCCTACGAGCGTTTGCAATAAAAACAGCAGTCCCATGACAAGGAAAAACCATGCACACGCCCGTTGCGCGGGAGTCAACAAAACCTGGTTCGGAGGACGAAACGATATCGCCTGCTGTTCACGTCCATGCCAGCCTAAGAAGTTCCAGCGCCCGAATGCAGCCAACAAAAGGCCAATACCACCCAACAAGGCGATGAGCGATAACACGCTCCACACGATGGCATCGGCAGTCGCCCGGTTCCCGACCAGTGGTTCGGGCGGCCAATTATTGGTGTAGGAGTATTGCTGGCCAGGCCTGAGGGCCGAGGAGGCCCAAGCCGCCCAGCTAAAGAAGGCGGTCAGCTGGCGAATTTGTTCGGGGTCCCGAATGGCGCGGGGCCGAAGGCCGTATCGCGTAGTTGGCTCACCGAAGAAGTCGCCATAATATGCCCGCAGTTGCTCGAAGGCATGTACTTGAGCAGGCGTATAGATCAGAACATCGGCAGCACTGTCGAACCGATTGTTCTTAAAATCAGTCACCGTAATCAGCTTTGCAGAGGAATCTCCACCGTAAAACTCCGTCACACTGAGCGCCGCCCGATGCAAGTAATCAGCCGTGAAATCGGGCCCCAGATACGCGCCATGCCCGAAAATCGAACCGTATTCCATCAGGCCATTGCGGAGAAACATTCCCTGACCGGCAAGGACGTCATTACGCGTGAACAGAACATGACCAGAGGAATCTGTGACGCGTGCCGGAATCGGCGGCTCATCAGTGTAGGTGCGGTACGCCAGAATGCCCATCACGGTGAAACCGAAAATCATGACGAGTGCGATGGCCTGAATCCAGCCACGCGAGATCAGGAATTGGCGTTTTTCGCGGAGTTCCATTCCCACGCTCCTAAGCGGCATTAGACAAATGCTGTCAACTGCTTTTAGTTATCCCGAGTGACAGTCGCGAAGCTTACGACAATACCCTTGGGGAGTACGACTGTCACTTTGATTGGTGACGCTTGAATCGTTTACGGATGCGTGTGCTGCGCCGAATAGTGAGATGCACACCAGAGTAGATGTTTTGCCTCTCAAAACTTCGGCAGTTCGGATCAGGGAAGTTGGGCCCGAGTATTAGCGTCGTTTGTTGACTTGCTCATCCAAGATAAGCAATCGGAGGGTTGATGAAGCCGCGCCTCACAACTCCGTTGGTGGTGATGACCATAGGACATTCCACTCGCCCGATCGATGTCTTTATTCAGCTCCTCCGGAGTCATGGCGTGCAAAGGATAGTGGATGTGCGCACGGTGCCGCGTTCACGACACAATCCGCAGTTCAGTCGCGATCAACTGTCCCCGTCGTTACATTCTTTCCACATCCATTACATCCACATGCCCGGTCTGGGAGGCTTTCGACATGCGCAGCATGACTCTGTAAACACGGCTTGGCAGAACGCGAGCTTCCGCGGCTATGCCGATTACATGCAGACTCCGGAATTTCGCAAGCATTTGGACGAACTTATAGAACTCGCTCAACATGAGCGGATCGCGGTGATGTGCGCAGAAGCCGTGCCCTGGCGCTGTCATCGTTCCCTGATTGCCGATGCACTACTGGTAAGAGGGATCGAAGTTCAAGAGATCACAAGCGCAACCAGCACGCGGCTCCACTCACTGACACCGTTTGCAAAGGTCCAGGGAACTCACATCACCTATCCAGCCGAAAGCGGCGAAACCTACGCTGACCGTTTCAGCGGGCTTTGATAGTCGGCTACAAATTTCTGAATGCCCTTGGTTGTGAGCTCGTGTGAAATGTCAAAGCTCTCCCATGGCAGATTTAGATCCAATTCTTTATAGGGGATCGGACTCAGGCGCTTGCCAATTGTATTGATTCGTTTGTGGCTGAAACCCTGCTCTGGCATTGGAAAACCCTCTGCGGACCATTCCTTTAGAATCTTGCCTGGCACAGTTACAAGGTCAGCGCCAAAAGCGAAAGAGCTAAGCAAGTGATTGACGCTACGAATGCTTGCAGCTAAGACATGCACATGGCCATCGCCGCGTTCATACATCCTCTTTATGTTTCTGACTAGCTCCATGCCGTCTTCGCCGTGATCGTCGAGCCTTCCGACAAATGGCGAGGCATACACCGGAGCTTTTGCCCCCTTCGTTGCGGCATATACTGCAGCGGCCTGCGCCTGCGAGAAACATAGTGTGACGTTGACCCGAATGCCCTTGTGTACCGACACCTGTGCGGCTCGTAAACCTTCATGCGTGCACGGATATTTAACGTAGGCGTTCGGAATCCATGAGAACATTTCTTCCCCCTGTGCCAACATATCTTCGGCATCGGTGCCAAGGTCCGCAAACACCTCAATGGACACACCAGCATCTCCCACAAGTGGCGAAATGCTTTGCACAATCTTCTTGTATTCGTCCTGAATGCTAAATCGGTGACCGGATGCAATGAGGTATTGAACCTCAGAATTTTTTGCGATCAGCGATGGGTTGGTGGTCTGCCCATCAACAAACCCCAGTAAGCCTTTAATCTGGAGGGTGTCCTTGGGATCTCCACCGTCAACTAAAATCTTTGTCTCAGGTCTTTTTACCAACATCTTGTTACCTCAAAGCCTTGCTTCTGCTTCTAATGCCCGAATACATTTTGCGAACAATCGCGAACTACGTTCATAAATATCCAGCGAAGTCTTCCGTTCGAATGTCGTCCTCGTCAACAGCGGCATCCACAAGCATTTTCCTCATAGCAGCAACCATGGTCGGAGGTCCGGCAATGTAGTAGATGTGCCCATATATTGTGGTCAGATGTTTCATCAATGTCTCTTTGTTGATGAAGCCTACCTCACCTTTCCATTCCTTTTGAGATTGCGACATTTCAGTCATGGTGCATATCAGTCGGAAATTCGGGTTGCTCTTTTCCAGCTCCTGGAGAACTTCGAGAAAAGCTGTGTCTTCGGGTCGCCGGTTGGAATACAAGAGATAGAGCTTGTGGGGAAGTCTGTCGTGATCGGCTTGTCGCAGGATACTCAGAAAAGGTGTGATCCCGATTCCGCCGGCCAGGAACACAGCTGCCTTGGCTGAATTCTTATGCAGAGTAAAAGAACCCATCGCCGGACCGATCTTCACTTCTGTCCCCAGGGGGAGACTCTTTAACGAGCGTTTGAACGCTGTGTCCCGCATACGGGTTGCAAACATTAAGTTGTTTTCAAATGGAGAGCTGGCGATAGAAAAGGTTCGAGTGTTCCCTTCCGAGTCAGTCTCAGGAGGATCAAGCAGTGTCACGTCCGCGGCCTGACCGGGTTTGAAATCGAACTGCTGCGGCTTTTCGAAATAGAAGGCCATAGTGCCTTCTGCAACCTCTATGCGGCTCAACAACCTGGACCCAAAGTCGGGAGCTGGAATTTCGTTTGCAGCCATACCTGCCTCCTCGCTATTAGAATCACGAACATGTGTCTGCGGCGCAGTTTCGTTTTAGTCCTCAGCCTTGCGCTATTCCATCAGCGCAAGGCGATGAGGCGCGATACATACGCGAAAGTGCGAGCCTGAAGTGGTCCAGAGTTCCACGCAATTAACGAATTGGATGGCAGACTTCCTCTTGCACCTCCGCACACCACTTGCACTTGCGAGCCTGTATCGCAATAGTTTCCAAACATGCAGGGCAGGTCTTGGTTGTCGGATCTGCAGGAGCTTGTCCTCGCGCTTGGCGCGCCTTCCAGGCATTCATGGGCGCGATCATGGCAAAGTAAATTGCTGCGGAAACCAGCAAAAACGAGATCAACGCATTCAGGAAGAGGCCGTACTTTATTTCGCTGCCGTTCAAGTTAATTGCGAAAGCAGAGAAGTCCGGCTTACTGACTACCGCAGCGATTAGGGGCGTCAATAGGTCGGTTACAAACGCCGTAACCACAGCTCCGAATGCAGCACCGATCACGACAGCAACGGCGAGGTCAATGACGTTGCCTCGCACAATGAATTCTTTGAAGCCCTTCAGCATAAGCACCTCCATTAAGTTCTGCAAACAAGACCAGTGCAGAAATCGCTCCCGTTCGCCTGAGATCAGCGATAGCCCGGAAACGCGAAAGCTGTGCCTGTGCCCAGCAAAGTTTCCGGGCAGCGGCACAGAAGCGTGTGGATTTATACCACATTCCGCTGCGGTCCTATAGCGTAATAATGCTTTTGCGGAGTGCCTTCGAGCTTTCGCATTGAAGGTAGGTTGACGAGCGCACCGTCCGGCACCATGTACCGGACGGTGAACAGAAACATTGCGGATCGCTTCAACTGAAAGGGCCAGCTCCCGAGGAGTTATATCTGGCTGGGATTGGCTGCCAGACTTTCCGCTTCCGCGATCATCGTTTCCAAACCAATGCGGATGCCCTCGGCCCAGAAGGTCTCTTTCGTCGGATCGAGGCCGAAAGGCTGGAGAAGTTCAATGACGTTCTTCGTCGCGCCGGAACGAAGCAGATCGAGATAAAGCGGCTCAAACCGCTCGCCAAGCGCGGAGCGCTGTGCGTAGAGACTTTGCGTCAGCAGTTCCCCGAACGCATATCCGTAAACGTAAAACGGCGAATGGAAATGCGAAATATACGACCAGAGATGGTTGATATTCTCATATGTGAATACGTCGCCTTCCTCTCCATACAGCTCCTTCACGGTTGTAAGCCACAGTGCGTCAAGTTCCTTCACTGAAAGCTTCTTCGGCTCTGCCCACTGCCTATACGTTTCGTCCATACCGTGTATACGCCGTTCGAAGTTCGAAAAGCCGATCTGTCGCACAACAGTGTTGAGCATGCCTTCGATCTTCTGTGTGAGGAGCGCGAGAAGAGCTGCGTTATCGCCGCTTTCAGCAAGCTGCTTTTTCAGGAAGTTGAACGTTGTCATCTCGCCGAAAACGGAAGCCGTTTCGCAGTAAGCAACCGGCGGATGGAACATCAGTGGCCCTTGTGCCTCGCCCGCCAGAATGCCATGAACACCGTGGCCGAGTTCGTGGGCAAGGGTCATTACATCGTGATTGGAGCCTAGGTAATTCAGGAACGTAAACGATTGCGGCCAGTTTCCGGGAAACACAAAAGAATAATTGAAAGCCCCGCCACGTTTGCCTTTGGTTGCGGGCGCGTCAATACGTTTTGCCGAAATAAAATCCTGTACGATGCCGGTAAGCGTGGGGCTGAAACTCTCGTAGGCTGCAAGGACCGTGGTCATCGCATCATCGAACGGCACCACGGTCGTATCGGTGAACGGCAACGGCGCGTTGCGGTCGCTCCACTTGAGCGTCTTCATGCCGAGCAAGCCGGCCTTCAGGCGATAATACCGGCGAGCAAGCGGACCTGCCACATGCATAACGGCATGGTGCAGCGCATCGACGACCTCACTGGGAACGCGGTTTCCTTTGTTCCTTGGCTCCATCGGATTGCGGTAGTTACGCTCCTTGCGCTCGATGGCTTCTTTGCCAACAATGACGTAGAGCGTCTGCGCGGAATACTTCGAGAAATACCCTCCTAATCCGTCGTTGATCAGCTTCTGAACTTCTGCTCTCTCGACCGCGTCTTTCGAGCTTGTCAGAATACTCAGCATCTCGGTCAGGCTTTTCTTCTGGCCCTTATGCTCAAAACGAAGGTCAGCCTCGCATTCATCAAAAAACTCGTCCCATGAATCCGGCCCGAACGGGTCGCGCTTGGTAAGCGCAGCTTCCACCGCTTCACTCAAGAGGTGCGGCTTGTAAATTCGCTCATGCTCGATCCATGGCCGATGCCTCTTTACCACCTCATCAGTTGCATACAGTTTTTCAAGAACCGCGTCATCGAGAGCTACCAATTCGAGTTCGAAAAACGTGAGATATTCGCCCTCGATCTGGCTCACCGTTTGTTGCACTTGTGCGACCTTCGCTTTCACAGCTTCATTGGTCACGTTCAAGCTCTGCTGGAGGGTAAGAAAGACGATAGCCTTTCCTTCCAGCATTTGCAGCTCCGAATAATCGGAAATCGCCCGGCCAAGTGAATCGGCGAGCTTTCCTTTGTAGTCTGCGCGGAATTTCTCAGCTTGCTTTGCAAATTCCGCAACATCCAGGTCAATTTGCGGATCGTCAACCCCGGAATAGATGGAGCGCAAATCCCAACGTACGGTATGAGCGGCGATTTTGTTCTCTGTCATAGTTTTGAGACCGGATGAGGTTCAAACAAGCGAAACCTCAATTCCCGAATTCTAGCAAATGCGACGCTTAACGCTGCTTAGGAACCTTAATTCTTGTGAAATGCTGCCCATCCACTCGGCGCCAGCTATGAGCCTCAACAGATAAATCTTAAGCCACAATTTTGTTCAGCAACTCTGAAGCAGCCACTCTGCATCAACCTTATACACGGATGTTCTCGCTCCGAACGTTCTTTCGGACGACGGGTCTGAGAGAGCTGCTGAATCGGCAGTTTCTGCTCAACGCAATTCCCCGCCCGCATTCGTTCAGTTGCCGTTCCCTAGTCGCTCGTGAATCAACTCTTTTGCTGATGGAGAGAGAATGACCTATCAATTATCGAAAAACTCACGCATACGCTCTCTGTTGCTGACTCTTGTGTTGGCGGCATTTGCATTGACAGGGACCACCGCTCACGCCCAAACAGTGGCGCCAACTGTTTCGGCGGTTTCTGCATCGGCTTTCGACTTGCTCCACCTGACCTCGTCGCCAGCCACATCATCCATTTTTGGCCAAGCCGTGACCTTCAGCGTCACGGTCACGGGGACCACGGGGACTCCAACGGGGGCAGTGTGGTTCACCGACGGCAGCTCGCTCATCGGAATTGCACAGCTCAACGCATCAGGAGTTGCCAGCTTTCCCATTTCTACGTTGAAGCCGAGTATCCACTCCATCACCGCGAGCTATAAGGGAGACACGGTTTACAGCGCCGCCAACTCCTCGGCGCTGACTTTTACGGTGAATCCAAGGCCCGTCACTACCGGCGTAAATGCGCCTGCTTCCGTAGTGCTCGGGGCTGGTGCTGTCATCACTGGTTACGTCTTTGACGACGCAACGGTAGGCCCTGGAGGAACGAATGGCGGACCTACCGGTAACTCATTTCCCAATGCGACCGGTCCGATCTTTAACCTTCCCGCGCCTCGCTCCAGCCACGCCGCGGCCATGCTCTCCGACGGCAGTGTCCTAATCAGCGGTGGCACGGTTGCTGGTTCGGCGGTCAACACCTTGGTGAACTACATTCCCGGAACAATAATTGTGCCGGACGAAAGATTCGTAGCTGTAACCGGCAATATGCTGCACGCGCGTTCGGGTCACACCACAACGTTGCTATCGGACGGACTAACAGTCCTGATCACCGGTGGCGATACGGGAGGCGACGCCGAACTTTATACCTGTAATCTTGCGACGCTAACAGGAAGCAGCGTGGCAACCGGTTCCTTGCAAGCCAAACGGTCCGAGCACACCGCGACCCTGCTGCCCAACGGCCAGGTTCTAATCGTCGGCGGAACGGTAGGGGGCTCTGCCGTCAGCTCGCTGGAAGTGTATAACTCGAGTGGACTGGCGTCCTCTGCTGTAACGGGTCACCTGGCCTACGCTCGATCCGGCCACACCACAACGCTGCTGAACTACTCCGGAAGCGTCGCGACCCTGTTGGTTGCAGGCGGCGATGCAACCGGCACTGCGGAACTTATCAACTTTGACACTTCTTCGAAAACGGTCACACAGGTTGGCAGCGCTACCTGGTTGACGGCTCGCTCAGGGCATACTGCCAGCATCCTGGCAGATGGAAAAACAGTCCTGATTACCGGAGGAAATTTGATTGGAGTTACGCCAGCTACCGCTGTGGCGTCAATGGAGCTTTTCCAGATTCCAACGAGTTTCACTTCATTTACTTCCTTCACTACCCTGCCCACGCCGGCAGGTCTGACAACTGCCCGTGCCAACCACACCGCCACGGCGCTTAACAACACTTTCGTTGTGATCATTGGCGGTGACACCGATATCACGAAGACCGCCGAGGATTTCACGCCAGCATTCGATCCTCAAGGAACTCTTGGCTTCTTTGACCAGTACGGAACGTCAGAATTCACGCCCGTGAACTGCACCCTGACGATTACCGATACCGGGGCCAGTACCTGCACCGCCACCTTGACACCTTCAGGCGAGGGAGCACGCAATTACACTTTCGTTTATGCGAGCAATGGGAACCATGTTACCGGCGGATACAATGGCGGAACCCTACAGGTAGCGCCGACGCAGGCTACCGTAACCCTCACCGTGCCTCCAACCGCGGCTTATGGACAAACGGGCCTGAGTGCGGTGGCTGGCGGCGGTAACGGCACCGGGGCCTTCAGCTATTCCGCTGGAAGCTCGACCGCTTGCTCCGTGAACTCAACCACGGGCGCACTCACCATTACCAAGGGCACGGGCACCTGCGTCATCACGGCAACAAAGGCTGCGGACGGCACTTACAGCGAGACAAGCAGCGCGCCGGTATCGATCGCTATCACCAAGGCAGCGGCTTCGGTAACGCCGAATGCTGCAACCAAGGTGTACGGTACCGCTGACCCAACCCTGAACGGAACCCTGAGCGGATTCCTGCCGGGCGATAGCGTCACGGCCTCCTATACCCGTGCCGCAGGCAATACGGTTGCGGGAAGCCCTTACACCATCAGCGCAACACTGAATGCCGCAGCAGGTGTGCTAGACAATTACAACATCACCAACAACACGGCCAAACTGACCATCAGTAAGGCTTCCTTAACCGCAACAGCAAACAGTGCCAGCATGAATTATGGCGCGTCACTGCCTGCGTTTACCGGCACGCTGGTCGGCGTAGTTTCGGGCGATGGAATTACCGCCAGCTATACCACGACGGCAACATCGACGTCTTCAGCAGGAAGTTACCCCATAACTCCAGTACTTGATGATCCGAATAGCAAACTAGGCAACTACGACGCTGTGCTTACCAATGGGACATTGACGATCGCAAAAATTGCGACCACCGCAACTATCCAGACAAGCACGAGCAACGTGCTGTTGAAAAACAATGTAACTCTGACGGCTAAGGTCAGCAGCACGACTAAGCCAACCGGAAGCGTAAGCTTCATGGATGGCAGCAGCGCGCTGGGAACTGCCAACCTGGATAGCACTGGTACCGCGACTCTGACCGTTAATAACCTGACCGCCGGGACACACAACATAACGGCGGCCTATGCCACAGATACTAACTTCACGGGGAGCACTTCCAGCTCAATCACAGTGACGGTGCAGGACTTTAACTTTACAGTCAACGGCGCCACTGTGACGGCATTGTCGGCGACAACCTCGAACCATGTGGCAGCTTACACGATGCAAGTAACTCCAACGGTCGGGTCGACGTTCTTCGGTACTGTGGCTCTGACGCTGACTGGACTGCCGGCGGGTGCAACCTATACCATCACTCCATCAGCGATTCCAGCTGGCAGCGGAACTGCAACTGTCACGGTCACAATCAACACGTCGGCCGGAAGGGCGAGCAACTCGCTCCCATGGCCAAACGGTGGAAGCACAATTCCGAAATCGCTGGCGCTGGTTGTTTTCCTGCCCTTGCTTGGCACGCGTAAACTACGTCGTGCTCTGCGAACGCATGTGAAGTCGTCGGCGCTGATGCTGATGTTGCTGAGCGCGCTCCTGATGGCAGGTATTACTTCCTGCGGATCGGATGCGGCAGCGAAGAACTATTCCATGGCGCTTACGGGAACGAGCGGCGCATTGCAGCACGCCGTCACTCTCAACCTTACGGCCAAATAGAGAACATCGAGGATCTGTTAACCCTTTGTTATCGCATGGCCGGTCAATCTCTGAATCAGGGGATCAGCCGGCCATTTCATTTCCCTTCCTGCAACGAAATGTCCTCAAAACCTAATTAGTTCGGCAAGCTCGCGCAGGCGACGACGCTGTATGCACGGATTTGTGAGACCAAAGCAGGTTAAAGTAGAAGTGATGATTATTCACGAGACAACGGAAGAGCGACTGAATCTGATCAGGGATTTACTGCTAAACGAAAGCACGGTAACTTTAGCCACAATCTCCGGCGACGGCTTCGCTCATGCTGCGCCTCTCTACTACGTTTCGGATGGGCTTCGAATCTTCTGGTTCTCATCAGCGAAGAGTGATCACAGCATTCACCTCGAGCTGAATGATCGTGTCTCGGCCTGCGTTTATCGTTCATCCCAGGGATGGAAAGAGATCCGTGGTGTTCAAATGCGCGGTGTCGCTCGACTCGTAACATCCAAGTCTGCACGCCAGGAGATTACGTCCGCATATATCGAGCGTTTCAAACTCGGCAATATGTTTCGCGTTGCCATTTCGCAGAGTAATCTTTACGAGTTTTCACCCTCGTGGATCCGATATCTGGACAACTCGAGGTACTTCGGATATAAGTTCGAGCTCTCGTGCGACAATGCAGTCTCAGCAGAGGTCGAATCTTTTTTATTTACTAAGTAACTCGTATCGTGCACTCATTTAACAAGGGGCAGTGCAATAGGGCACAATATCGGCATGATTAACGAACTGAAGATTACCGCAATTGTCGAAAACACGGCTGGCGTTTCCGACGCCCCGGGCGAATGGGGACTCGCACTCTGGATCGAAGCGGACGACCATCGCATTCTCTGCGATACAGGCCAGGGGCATACGCTTCTGCAAAACGCGCGCTTGCTCGGAATAGACGTTGCAAGCGCCGAAGCCCTGGTCATCAGCCACGGTCACTACGACCATACCGGGGGCATTGCAGCGTTATTGGAAGGCGGTTTTCATGGCAAGCTTTACATCCACCCCGCCGCACTGAATGCTAAATACCGTCAACAGGAGACACCTCCTCATCGCTACATTGGAATTCCTGCGGTATCCAAACAGGCTCTGCAGTTGAGACCCCCCGATATTGTCGACTGCGTGCGCCCTGTGGAGATTGCCCCAGGAATACTAGTGACCGGAGAGATACCGAGAAGAACCACCTATGAAGATATCTCGGCCGGATTCTATCTGGATGAAGACTGTACTCAGCCCGATCCGCTGATTGACGATCAGTCGCTGTTGATCGAAACCCGACGGGGCTGGGTCTTGATCACGGGCTGCGGACATTCAGGTCTGATCAACACGCTGAGTTACGCGAAAGAGTTGATCGGAAATCGCCGCATTGTTGCCGTGATCGGAGGTTTGCATCTCTTTCAGGCCTCGGCAGAGCGTATCAAGACCACAGCAGAGAAGCTTCGGGATTTTGGAGTCGAGTTAATCGCGCCATGTCACTGCACGGGTTTCGAAGCTACCGGCCTTTTGCATAAATATTTTGACGGTCGAGTGGTGGCGCTCCAGGCTGGCCTGACAACAAAAATTTGCGAGGAATAAAGCAGATCGCTCTCGTGTTTTTCATAGTTGCACCAGATTTTTTTACCGCAGCTGCTCTCTTGTACAATCGGTCCAATGTTTACGCGTGGTGAGCGACGCCCCATATACCTCAAGCCCCGTGTCTGGCCGCTGGCTCCCGAGCCGGAGCCGGTCTTTGGAATGCTTGAGGTAATCTTTGTGTTTCTGGGATTGCTGCTGCTTTTCGTATTCTGCGGTGCGTTTGCCATAGTCATTGCCCACCACGTTCCCGCCTTCAGCCAGCTCCGCACGGCCGATCTGGTCAACCAGCCGCGCGTGATTTTGTCTGCGCAGTTGGCCGCTTACCTGATTGTGTTTGGCGTGCTCTGGCGCTATTTTGCTCATCATTTCGGTATAGGGTTTCTCCGCGCGCTCTCCTGGCAATGGCCCCTGCGCTGGCCGGGTTTTCTGGGAAAAGGCGTGCTGCTGGCGCTGGCCGTTCAAATTTGCGCGCACTTCCTTCCGTCCCCTCCCGAACTCCCTGTAGACAAGATGCTGCGCACGGCCTCCGACGCCTGGCTGCTGAGCGTTTTCGGTGTCCTCATCGCGCCTTTCGTGGAGGAGGTTCTGTTTCGCGGACTGCTCTTTCCGGCCCTGACCCGCCGCGCGGGGCCGCTGTTTTCGCTGGTCATGACATCCCTGCTCTTTGGAGCCGTCCATTCCCAGCAACTCGCGGGAGCGCGAACCCAGGTCGCGGTTATCGTCATCGTCGGCGGTATGCTGACGATGATTCGCTGGCGCTACCACTCGCTTGCCTGTTCCACGCTGGTGCACGCCGGTTACAACGCGACACTGTTTCTCGGCTTGTACATCCATACGCGGGGATTCACGCACTTTCATTGATTCAGCGCGCCAACTCCCGCTTGCCCCTTGCGTTAGCCTCTTGTTATGGTGAAATCCATGTCAGACGCGCGTCAGCAACTTCTCACGCTCCTTTCTCAGCAGTCCTTCCGCCTTGGCAATTTCAAGCTCTCCAGTGGAGGCACGAGCGACTACTATATCGATTGCCGCACCACCACTCTGCACGCCGAGGGTGCGCGCCTGACCGGTCGCGTTTTTCTCGATGAGATTGAGCGGCGCCGCTGGAATCCGCGGGCCATTGGCGGCCTTACAATGGGGGCCGACCCGGTCGTAGTGTCCGTTGCCCTGCTCAGCGCCCAAGAAGCCCACCTTCACTCGACTGAACCCGGCGTCAGTTCCGCACATCCAATGATTCACGGCTTTCTGGTTCGCAAATCGGAGAAGGCTCACGGCACCGGACAGCGCGTGGAGGGCTTTCGCGAAAAGGGCGCGCGCGTCGTCATCGTCGACGATGTCTGCACCACCGGAGCCTCCACGGTGCAAGCCATTGAGGCTGCAATTGAATTTGGTTTTGAAATTGTGGGCGTGATGTGCCTGGTGGAGCGTGAAGAGTCACTGGGCCGTGCTGCCGTGGAACGAGCAGCTAACGGAGCGCCATTCGTTTCCATCTTTACCGCCTCGGATGTGCGTGCGGAACATCTTCGCCACCGCACCTAACCGAAACGGCGACGGCGGCATTGCCTCTACCGTCGAGGCGGATTACGATGCATGCAATGGGCGTAAGCGGTAGGCGTGCCCCCGAGGTCCTAACAAATGATGTTTGGCAAACTCGGTATAGTCATGATTGTTGTGCGCGACATGGAGCGCAGCGTCGCATTTTACCGGGACGTGCTAGGTCTCAAGCTTCTCATTCAGCAGGACAACTGGAGTCAGCTCGATGCGGGCAACATTATCATCGGTCTTCATCCCCCAGGCGATGAGGTGAAGGTGAGTCCCACCACGGGCATGAGCATAGGAATCTACGTTGACGACCTGGATAAGGCAGTTGCCGAGATCCGCCATAGATTGGGCAAAATCGCCGTAGGCCCACGTGAAGAGCCGTTTGGCCGCTGGGCCCTTGTCTTCGACCCGGACGGCTACAGCATTCAAATCATCGAAATGGCGCGCGGCCTCCGTGCGCAACACAAGCTTTCGCCGGAACCAGCCGAATAAAGCAGGCAGACGCAAAAAGCCCTCCGCGGTAGCGGAAGGCTTTTTCCAATGAAGCTGATTCTTGCGTTCTCGACTACTCCGCGGTCTGCACGGCGTGATGTGAGCGATGATGATGGTGCTTGTGGTGGTGCTTTCTGGCAAATGCCGGCAGTGCGGCGCTAAGCAGCAGAACACCGGCCAATAGAGCGATCATGGATTTTTTCAACGTATTCCTCCCAACAAACGCCATTACGGCGTCAACTTTGTTTTAGCACTTTCAGCTTCTCTGTTCCATATCAGATGGGTTTAATTTTTTGATGCCTCGGCCAAATCTCTTAGTTTGCGGTTTCATTCCGCAAAGTGGTCCGAAAACGTTTACACTTAATAAAAATCAATCTGGAAGAGACCTGTGCTTGAAACTCTGAAGTGGACCGATTCCGGCGTATTGTTCATCGACCAAACCAAGCTGCCGACCGAGGAAATCTGGGTTACATGCAGCAAGTATGAAGACGTGGCCGATGCCATTCGCACCATGATTGTGCGCGGAGCTCCGGCCATTGGCGTGGCTGCTGCCATGGGCATCGCCCTCGGCGCGCGTGACCTCGACGTGACCTGCATCTCTGAATTTCGTAACGGCTTTGGCCAGATCTGCCGGCTCATGGGTGAAACCCGTCCCACTGCCGTGAATCTCTTCTGGGCCATCCGGCGAATGCAGCGCCGATTCGAGGAAGTCAGCGGCCGGCCCATTCCTCTGATCAAGCAGGCGCTCATCGATGAAGCGCTGAACATTTACGCTGAAGACATCGCCACCAACCGCACCATGGGAGCAAACGGCGCTCCGCTGATGCCTGAAGCCGGTGGAGTGCTCACGCACTGCAATGCAGGAGCACTGGCTACGGCGGGCTACGGCACCGCGCTTGGGGTCATCCGCGCAGCCGTGGAAGCAGGGAAGAAGATTCACGTTTATGCAGACGAAACCCGGCCCTTCCTTCAGGGTGCACGCCTCACCGCCTGGGAGTTGATGAAAGACAACATTCCGGTGACTCTGATTTCCGACAACATGGCTGGCGCGATGATGGCGCAGGGCAAGATTCAGGCAGTCATCGTCGGGGCCGACCGCATCGCGGCCAACGGTGACACCGCAAATAAGATCGGAACCTACTCGGTCGCAATTCTCGCTCGCGAGCACGGTATTCCGGTGTACATCGCCGCGCCGTTCTCCACCGTCGATCTGGACACGCCGGACGGCTCCGGAATTCCTATTGAACAGCGCGCCGCCACCGAGGTCACTCACCTGGGCGGAAAACAGATTGCCCCCACCGGGGTTCTGGTCGAGAATCCCTCGTTCGACGTCACCCCAGCGCGTTATATTCGAGCCATCATCACCGAACGCGGCGTTGCCACCGCTCCTTTCAACGAGTCACTGCGGAAACTGGGACAAACAAAGGCCGCGACCGTTTAGTAACATTCCGCTATCACCCAAAGGGGCAGCTTCTCCATGCTGCCCCTTTTCGTTTTTCTGGTTTTCCCGCGTTCGCCACCTGCCCTCTCCCGCTTTAAACTTGAGAAAGCATGCAGACGCTTTCACTCTCCCACGTTCTGATCGCCATGATCTCTGCTTTTCTCGCCGGGGGTATCAACTCGGTTGCGGGAGGAGGCACGCTGGTAACTTTCCCGTCGTTGATCGCACTCGGGTTGCCATCCATAGCTGCGAATGCAACCAGTACGGTTGCCATCTGGCCCGGCTCTTTAGGAAGCATGTGGGGGTTTCGGCGTGAAATCCGCGAGATTAATCCACGATTCCTTCTGCTGGCGATTCCAAGCGTCATCGGAGGCCTCGTTGGGGCGCTGCTTCTGCGCCGCACACCGGCTGCGCTTTTCGATCACCTGGTGCCGTTCCTGATCCTGTTTGCGACAGTGCTTTTCAGCGTACAGGCGCCCATCCAGCGCCGTTTGCAGACCACGCCGCACCATGAGGGCAAGCGCAGCACTACCTGGGTCCTCTGCGCCACTCTCGCACAATTCATGGTGGGAATTTACGGCGGCTACTTCGGGGCAGGCATGAGCATTATGATGCTCACGGTTCTCGCATTCATGGGAATGGAAGACATCCTGAAGATGAGCGCGCTCACCAGCTTTTTAGGTTTCTGCACCAACGGCGTAGCGTCAATTCTGTTCGCGGTCTCACACATGGTGGTCTGGGTGTATGTGCTGGCCATGATGTTTGCGGCCCTCTTTGGCGGATACGCGGCTGCCGGTATCGCGCGGCGCATCGGCAGAGTTGCTGTGCGCCGATTCGTGATCTCTGTCGGTTTCACCATTGCCGTCGCGCTCTTCATCAAAATGCACTGAGCAAGAAACGCAGTCTGCACGATTTCGTGCGGGCTAATTCCGTGTTTTCCAAAATGGGGCAGATCGTGAGTTAAGCCGGATTTTCCGTAATAAAGGCGTTGATCCTCGCTGCCTCCTCATCGCTCAACCGGAATGTGGCCGCCGGAAGAATTCCCTCCACCTGGAGAGCGCTGCGTGCTCCCACAATCGCGGCGGTAATCGCGGGGTTGCGTAACGTCCAGGCAATTGCCACTACTCCCGGCTGCACATTGTGTGCGTTTCCAATTTCGCGCAGCAACTCGACCAGCTTCAGGTTGCGCGTAAGTTGCGGTTCATTGAATTGCGGAGCGCTGCGGCGCCAGTCGTCCTCGGGCATTCCAGCTATGCGTTCGGCCGTCATCTTGCCTGTGAGCAGTCCGCTTGCCATTGGCGCGTAGTTGATTACGCCAATGTTGTTCTCCTTGCAGAAGGGCAGGATTTCCTTTTCTACCGCCGGTCTCACCAGCGAATACGGCGGCTGCAGGGAAGTAATCGGCGCAATCTTCTGTGCCCGCTTCATCTGCTCCACATTGAAGTTCGAAACACCGATATAGCGCACCTTCCCTTCTTCCTTGAAGCGCGCCAGAGCCTCCCATCCTTCCTCGATATCCACCGCGGGATCGGGCCAATGAATCTGGTAGAGATCGATCGCGTCCAGTTTCAACCGCCGCAGCGAACTCTCCAACTCCTCCCGCAAAGAGTCTTTCTTTAAGCTGCGATAGATTTGGCGATTTGCATCCCAACACATCGAACACTTGGTGAAGATGTAGGGCTTGTTCGAAGTTGCAGCCAGGGCATCGGCCACAATCTCCTCTGAATGACCCAGGCCATAAACTGCCGCTGTGTCGATCCAGTTCACCCCGCCTTCAAGCGCACGTAGTATCGCCTCCACGGATTTGCGGTCATCCTGCGGGCCCCAGCCATATTCCCAGTTGCCGCCGCCAATTGCCCACGCGCCAAAACCGATCAGCGTGAGTTCGAGATCTGAGTTTCCGAGTTTACGAGTTTCCAAAGAAGGGCGGTTACTATCCATAACGGTAGCCTTAAAGCCTCGATGCGGAGCGCATGACCGCAAGTCACAGAATCATGCTGCGCCGGATTTAAATTCGGTTGACCTGAGTTCGCCTGACTGACGGTTTCGCGTCCGTAGATAATCCTGCGCACGATGATAACCCTCAATCGTGCCTACGTCCATGTAGTGTTCGCCATTTGCAGTGGCGCTCACGGGGTTTCCGGCGGCGATGTAGGCGTTCAGCAGATGGCCTAGATACTCATCCTCCCGATGGCGCGACTCCCAGAGCATGCGGAGGTCATGGAAAGCCCGTCCCGATGCGGTAACAGCTCCCCAGATCCAATGCGAGCCAGGGTTCGGCTGCTTCACTTCCACGCGTTCGACGTAGCCCCTGTCATCGCAGATAACGGCATCGAAAGCGCTGGGATCCTTGACGGGAAAGAGCACAAGGTTCACGCCCGGCCCCTGCTCCACGGAGGCGTGAAAAGCGTTTTCAGGAAACCAGATGGTATCAGGAAGGCCGATCAGCACCGGCTCTTCCGCATGCACGAAGCTCTCGGCGCGGAAGAGCGCATCGCACAGGCCGCGTGGCCGCCGCTGTACGGCGTAGAAAATCTCCGCGGCATAGTCGCGCGCGGCATAGTAGCGCACAATATCGCTCTTCTCCGCCGAAATCACCATACAAATACGGCGGGCGCCGGCAGCAATCATGCGCTCCACCAGGTACTCGGAAACGGCCTTGGGCCGCTCGACGCCCTCAATGTCACGTGAGCCAACCGGCAAAAGCTCCTTGCTGCACCCCAGTGGTTGAATTCGCAGCCCAGCTCCGGCAGCCGGAATTATGCCTATCATGCGGCCTCCATCTCAGACTTGCGCTGGTCGGCAGAACGGGCCGCATCAAAGGCAGCCAGCAGCGTGAGTGCGCGTTGATATCCGGTGTGCTCGTCCAGCGTACGCTCGCGGGCACGGCGGGCCATGCGGAGCAAGTCTGCGTCGCGCAGATCCATTGCGCGCATGACTTCCTCGGCGCTACTGGCAACCAGCAGTTCCTTCCCCGGTTTAAAAAACGAATCAAGTCCGCGAAACCAATCGGTAACAATCGGTGCACCGCATGCGGCGGCTTCAAAGAAACGTCCCGAGGGACAAAAGCCCGAAGCTGCCATCGTTTCCCTTGTCAGGTTAAGTGTGAGGCGGGAAGAGCAGTAGAGCGCCGAATGATCCATGGGTGGGATGTGCTCGGAGCGCCGCACGTTTGAGGGGCACTGCCACTCGGGTGGATAAAGCGAACCAGCAAGCAGGAACGTCGATGCCGGGCGCAAGCATGCAGGCCGCAAGAACATTTCCTCCAGCTTGGCCTGCCGATCCGCAGCCCAGGTACCCATATAGCTGAGTTCACAACGCAAGTCAGGACGAGGCAGTACCGGCCAGTAGATATCGGGATCCACACAGCCAAAAATCGGGCGCGCAATTCTTACACCAAAATCGCGATCCAGCGCCAGCAGCGCCTCGCCGCCTGTCCAGGAGAGCACCAGGTCAAACTGTGAGAGCTGCCCGGCGCGCACATAGTCGAGATCGCCTTCGATCAGCTGATTCAAGGTGACCGGCGTATCCAGATCGTAGTAAACGCGCAAAGGACCGTCGAGTGACAGCAACTCATCGGCTATGACTGCACCTTCGGGGACGTAGCTCGCTGTGATTACAACGTCGGACTCGGCAGCTTCGGCGAGCGCCTGCTCTCGGATGTCCTCCCAAGCGGAGTAGAGCTTAAGCTCGCAGTAGTTGCATCGAACGAGGTCACGATGCCGGGCGTAGTAGGGAACATCGCGCTCATAAAACGTTGAGCGATGCCGGAGACGATGCAGCGCACGGAGAATTGCACGATAAGGAGTGGCATGACCGTTGCCCCAGGATGACGACAGAGTCAGACCGAAGAGTGTGATCTTCAAAGACGCACCATCCGCTTCCCTAGTCCAGCCCAGAAATAAATCCTGCTCAGGTATGGATGATGGGAAGGCACAAGGCGTTTGCCTATAGTGGACGAATAATAAAGCTTCACAGAAAAAGCCCGGCATCAGCCGAGCCTTGTCTGCTGCGATGCTGGTTACACCAACTTTGCATCCAGAGTGATCGCCGCGTTCAGCACGCGCGAAACCGGGCATCCGGCCTTCGCGTCAGCGGCGGCTTTCTGAAATTTGGCCTCGTCGGCATTGGGAATTTTGGCGCGGAGTTCGAGGTGAATCTTGGTGATGCTGAAGCCCGCATCCGTTTTTTCAAAGGTGAGTGCGGCCTTGGTGTCGATGGCGTCAGCCTTCAACCCAACCTTGTCCAGTTCGGCGGAGAGCGCCATGGAGAAGCATCCTGCGTGCGCGGCCGCGATGAGTTCCTCGGGGTTGGTGCCCTTGCCGTTTTCAAAACGGGTGCCGAATGAGTACTGTGTTTGTGAGAGGACTCCGCTATCTGTAGTGAGGGTTCCCCGTCCATCCTTCAATCCACCCTGCCAATGGGCTTGTGACGATCTTTGCATTCGTTGACTCCTAGGCGCGCGCTGCGGGCGCGAGAAGTTTAGTTTTACGCCTGATGGTACTCTCAGTTGGATGCAGCAGCAGAGACAAAGGACACAGCCGGAAAAGCAGCGATTCATGGCGAGTAAGCTTTTCAGGGGAATACAATCAGGAGCAAGATGACTAAACGGCGATGGGCGAGCGGGTCTCGCAACTCTGGTTCAGTGAATTTATACTGTCCGGCAGCGATATGACGAACGATAGAAAGCTGTTCTTTTTCGCATTGGCTCTCGTTCTATTTCTTGCGGCCTCGTGCAAGCGAGGCGCGGAAAAAAAATTCAAACCGAGCAAACTGGCGGGAGAGCTATACAGCGGACAGAGCCTTCAAAAAGTGGAGCGCACGCTCGACATAATGGCCGGGAACTTCGACACTGTTGAAGATCGCAAGCCTCTGCCCAGCGACACGCGCCCACCCTATCGGTTGCTCGTGATTTCCAAAAAGAACGCGCGAGTGGAGGGACAGACCGGCGAGCTAATGCTTACGTTTTTCAATGATCGCCTGATGACCTCTCAGTTCTATCCCGCCGATCTTGCTACCGCGCGCGCCGCAGTGGAAGCGGGGCAAAGCCTCTCGCTCGCTAGTGGCGAAAGCCACATTGAACCATCCACGCGGGTCTGGGTGGGCAAAGACCAGAACGGGCGCACATATATTGGCTGGATCGACAAGAGCTTGCAGGCCGAGCAGGATGCGTGGGTGAAGCAGTACGGACAATGAATGGAGAGGGAGTGAAATGGCAACGACCGATCTGAACAAATTTCGCTCGGATATCGACTCAATCGACAAACAGCTAGTTGAGTTGTTTAACCAACGGGCCAAAATCGTACTGGAAATTGGCCGTTATAAGCAGCAGAACCACATGGCGGTTTATGAACCCAAGCGCGAGGCGGTCGTATTCGCCAACGTGGCGAGTCACAACAACGGGCCGCTGCCGGACGAGGAGTTGGCAACGATCTACACCGCAATTCTTGCCGCCATGCGCAGACTGCAATCTCCGGATATCCTGGAGCGTTCGTGACTCTGAACCGGGTTACAGTCATCGGTCTCGGTTTGATGGGAGGCTCTCTGGCACTCGCGTTGCGCCGCGCCGGATTGGCCGCGCACATTGTGGGGTGCGGCCGCGAGGAGAGGCTGCGTCAGGCGCGAGAAATGTGCGTGATCGACTCAGGCTCGGTGGATGCCGGCGAGTCGGTCAGGGGCAGTGATTTTGTTTTTTTCTGCACGCCGGTTGAAACCAGCATTAAGCTGCTCAAGCAGGTTGCGCCGCGACTGAAACCCGGTGCGCTGGTGACCGACGTGGGCAGCACAAAACAGGCCTTTGCCGCCGCAGCCCGCGAAACCTTCGGCTCGGCCGCGAATGAGCGCGTACTCCCCGGACATCCGCTGGCGGGGCGTGAGGTTTCGGGACTGGCGCATGCTTCCGCCGATCTCTACAAGGGCTGTCGGTGGGTGCTGACCCCGCTGGCGGGCGAGATGCTTCCCGTGCATCGCTGTTTGATCTCGGCTCTTGAGACAATCGGCGCGCACATCATTTTCAGCACTCCCGAAGAGCATGATCACACATTGGCCTACACCAGCCATCTCCCGCAGTTGCTTTCCACCGCACTGTCGCTGACATTGCGGAAAACTTTTGGCAGCGGTAACCCGGCGTTGCAGGCACATGCTGGTGGCCTGCGAACCATGCTGCGCCTGGCCGAGAGCGATCCCGTCATGTGGGAGCAAATTGCAGACAGCAATCAGGCCAATATAGCCGAGGCACTGGAAAACATTGAAGCCGAACTGCGGGAATTGCGCGGATGCCTGACGAGCCCTGAATTCCGCACGAAATTCGAACTAGCCAGGGAATTTACCAAGGGCTTGAAGAGCTGAGGAATCAATCTGGTTCCGGGACTGCACAACAAAGCTCTCGATTTTTCGAGAGCTTTGTTGTGCTCAGATTTTGTCTGGCAGGAAGAGATGTTTTTGGGATCCAAAAGGGTACTGACCTGTTAGTTGTTTTTTCTCCGACCGGCTGCTCACATGCGTTGACCTTGCGCTGCGAACGAGGTAACGTGGCAATTTAGTTTCCCAGAATCTATGCGACTCAGGATGCAACGTGCCTCTCAATATCCTTCTAGCTGATGACAGCGTTCCCGCCCAGAACATGGGCAAGAAAATTCTTATTGATGCCGGTTACGATGTGCAGACGGTTGGTAACGGGTTAGAGGCGCTCCGCAAAATCGCCGAAGCCGCGCCTGACATCGCGATTCTTGATATTTTCATGCCCGGCTACACGGGACTGGAGATATGCGAACGTCTGCGCGGCAGCGCCGCTACTGCTTCACTGCCAGTGATCCTGACCGTTGGCAAACTGGAGCCCTTCCGTCCGGAAGATGGTGAACGTGTCCGCTCGAATGCAGTCGTTGTGAAGCCGTTTGCAGGTGCTGAGCTGGTTTCTGCCGTGCGCAGCCTGATCGGGGCGCCAAACGCCAAGGCAGCCGTAGCAAGCGCCTCCGCAAACACGGTAACCTCTCCGCGTCAAAACCTCGCGGCAAATACATCGCAGCCGCAGGTTGTCGATCTGGCCGCGTCAGCGACCGAGCAGTCCGCTAAGCCCTCCCTGGACGGCGAACCGCATGAACCTTTTTTCAATGGCGGCCAAGAAGCGGTGAAGGATGAAGAGCTGTTTGGGAGCTACGTTGTCGAGCAACATAGCCCGACTGATGATTTGGTTGGCTCGGAGAGCCTGGCTTTTAATCCAGATGCCAAGCACATCGCTTTCAGCGCCTCTGCATTTGACGATCTTCCGCCAACTGCCTCGCACTCTGGCGCCGTAGAGAGCGCATTTTCGGCCGGCGAGTTCGTTTTGGAACCAGCACCCGCCCCTTATAGCTCCGCAACGGAAATCGCGGTTGAGCAGGAATCGCCGCTAACACCTGCGGCAGCCGAGGCAGGCAGATTCCCCGTTGAGTCTGGGCCTAAAACTGTTCAACCGCGCATCTCCGGGATTGCTGAATCTGGCGCTGCTGAATTGGAAGTGATTATTCTCGAAGCACCTCCCGCAAACGTCAGCGCCACTGACATCGCCTCGCCATCATCCGTCGACGAGGAAGCCGAGCCAGAGGATTTTGAAGAGCTTTTAAGTTTGGTCGAGCCAGCTCCCGCAGAGAATCTTTCCATCGCGTCAGCCGAATCTAATTCAGCCGAACCTGATATCGATCTGCTTCCGAGCTTGGCTAGTCTCTCGGACTACCATTCCGATGATGTGGAACCAGACTCCGAGTTTGAGCTTTCCACTGGCCAAAATGAAGACTTCGGCCACGCGGAGATCAATTCGAATCTGGCCAAGGAAGAAAGCCCGGAGACTACAGCTTCGAGAATTCCTGAACGCGACCCTCTCCTGGAAGACTCTCTTGAGACGGAATGGGCTGCGAACGAATGCGTGGAGGAAGCGGCAGAAACAGGCGTAGCGGATTCGATTGGCCTCTGTACGGATCTACATCCTGGAAGTATCGATCTTCTTTCATCGGTTCCGCTCGAAGCAGCGGTTGCAGCGCCAGAGCCGACAGAGTCGGAGCCACAGGAGTTCACCTGTGAGGTCGCACTCTTTGAAGAACCGCAGGCTGGGCCAAAGGTTGAGCACACCGAATCAGAATTAGTTCTGCCCGAACCCGCGGCTGCACACGTCGAAACGGAGCCAGAGCCAGAGCTAGATTTACGAGAGCTGCAGCAACCCGAGGCGGCGCAAAGCGAGCCCGAGACCCCGGTGGAAAGTATTTCTTCTTCTCCGGAACTCTTTGATGAAGAAAAAATCAACAAGGCAGTGGACCGCGTTTTTGACCGTTTCAAGAAATTACTGGTGAAGGCGATCATGCGCGAGCTAGCCCGCGAGGACTAACTGGATTTTGCGGCGAGTGAGAAAGCAACGGGCACGGATGATTCCGTGCCCGTTGCTTTATGGAATTGAGGAACGCGCTCAGGCGGACTGAATTCTCATGCTCAAATCCACTGCCCTTGCCGAGTGAGTGAGCGCGCCGACAGAGATGTAGTCCACCCCGGCCTCGGCATACTGCCGCACGTTTTCCAAGGTGATTCCGCCGGAGGATTCGATCTTCATGGAATGGGCCTCCCGGCGAACTCGCGCTACGGCCTCGCGCGTCTGCGCCGGAGTCATGTTATCGAGCAGGATGGACTCAGCTCCATACTTCAGAGCGTCTTCCAGTTCCTGCATATTTCGCACTTCCACCTCGATCGGTTGCTCGCCCCGGCGATTTGCCAATACACGCTCGATGGCGATGCGTACTCCACCGGCAAGATCGATATGGTTGTTCTTGACGAGGATTCCGTCGGAAAGATCCAGCCGATGATTGAAACCGCCGCCGCAGCGCACAGCATATTTTTCCAGCAGGCGCAGGCCGGGAACGGTTTTGCGCGTGTCGAGGATTTTTACGCCCGTTCCTTCGACGGCATCAACGTACTGTCGGGCGATCGTGGCAATGCCGCTCAAATGCTGCAGCAAGTTCAGGATGATCCGCTCGCAGCTCAACAGCACACGCGCATTATGGCGGATGCACGCAACGGACTCGCCTTTGCGCAGACGAACGCCATCGAAGACTTCCTGCGGAATGCTTACCTCGGGATAAGCTCGCGAAACGCCCTCAAGCTCAGCGAAAACTTCAAAAATACGCTGCACACCCCCGATACCGGCCAGCACGCAGTCCTCTTTGGCAAGGATGGTCGCCATTGCCTTCTGTTCTGGATCAATAGCCGCCAAGGTCGTAGCGTCGCGCGTAGCCTGGTCCTCCAGCAACGCGTTCGAGAGAATGGCGGTGATCCGCCTGCTATTCCAGTTCATCTGCCGTTCCTTCCCCTACTGCGCCGCGCTCAGTTCGGAGAGCCGCGCCTTGGATTTTTCGATCAGCGATTCCAGCTCGACACGACGCGTCTTCAAGCCTTCGACAACTTTTGCAGGAGCTTTCGCGAGGAAGCCTTCGTTGTTCAGTTGACTGGTGTTGCGCTGATATTCATTTTCCAGCTTCTCAAGATCCTTGGTCGCACGCGCAGTTTCGGCCTCAACGTCGATCTTCTGCTCGTAGACCAGACGCACCTCAAAGCGCGCGGTGGCGCGAGAGTTGGTGGCCTTGGCCAGCGACTCATCGACAAACGTCAGCGCGGAGACATTGGCCAGCCGCTCCAACGCGACGGTGTTGGCCTCGATGAGCGCGCGGACATCGCTTTCCGCAAAGACCTGAATTGGCAACTTCTCTTTTTGCCCAATTTTCAACTCGGCGCGGATGTTGCGCACCGAAACGATCAGATCCTGCAGAATCCCCATGTCGCGCTCGGCATCGGCATCCAGTTGCGCTTCATCGGTTTCGGGATAGGCAGCCAGGGCGATGGATTTGAGCGGTGTCTTTCCGTCGTAAACGGCGCTCCAGATCTCATCGGTGATGAACGGCATGAACGGCGCCAGCATGCGCAGCGCGCCCTCGAAGACCCGGACGGTGTTGGCGAAGGCTGCTCGCGCTTCCTCCCGATCCTCTGAGAGCAGACGCGGCTTTACGAGTTCCACGTACCAGTCGCAATACTCGCCCCAGAAGAAGTGATAGATCACGTGCGCCGCCTCGTGGAAGCGATACTCCTTGAGGGCTGCCGTCACTTCGCCCGCGACGCGGTTGAAGCGCGAAAGAATCCAGCGGTCTTCAAGCGTTGCCGAGGCGAATCCCTTCAGTCCGACTGCGTCTTTGGCATTCGCTTCGGCGGCGAATTCACTGAGGGACCAGACGTTCTGTTCGGCAGCCCGGTCCACGTTCATGAAGAGGAAACGTGCGGCATTCCAGATCTTGTTGGCAAAGGCGCGATAGCTTTCGGTGCGGCTCTCGCTGAAAGCGATGTCGGTTCCCGGCGCGGCCATTGCGGCCAGCGTGAAGCGAACGGCGTCGGTGCCGAATTTTTCGATCACGCCGATAGGATCGACGACGTTGCCCTTGGTCTTGGACATCTTGTTGCGCTCGGCATCGCGCACCAGCGCGTGAATGTAAACCTCGCGGAAAGGCACAACGTCGCGCTTGTCTTCCTTCTGCTCATCCATGAAATGGCAGCCAAGCATAATCATGCGGGCAACCCAGAAGAACAGAATGTCAAAGCCCGTGACCAGTGTTGACGTGGGATAAAAGGCATCGCAATCCGCTGTCTTTTCCGGCCATCCGAGAGCAGAGAAAGGCAGCAGCCCGGAGCTAAACCAGGTGTCCAGCACATCCGTGTCCTGCTCGATCTTTGCGCTGCCGCAGTGTGCGCACTTCGCTGCATCGGTGCGCTGGACCGTGATTCCGTTGCAATCCGCGCAGTGCCACGCCGGAATGCGATGGCCCCACCAGAGCTGACGCGAGATGCACCAGTCGTGGATATTCTCCATCCATTGCAGGTAAATCGCTTTGTAGTTTTCAGGGGTGAATTTGATGCGACCATCGTTCACCACATCGCGCGCCACCTGCGCCAGTGAAGGCCGTCCATCCTTGGTTGCCTTGTTCACGGCGAGGAACCATTGGGTGGAGATGCGCGGCTCCACGACGGTCTTGCAGCGGTCACATTTGCCGAGCGGCACCGTGTAGTCCTTCACGCTGACCAGCGCGCCGCAAGCTTCCAGGTCGGCGACTACGCGCTCGCGCGCCGCATAACGCTCCAGCCCCTTGTATGCGCCGGCGTTGTCGTTCATGTGCCCGGTTTCGTCCATGACCACGAGTTCTTCAAGTCCATGACGCTTGCCAGCCTCGAAGTCATTGGGATCGTGAGCGGGCGTCACCTTGACGGCGCCGGTACCGAATTCAAGCTGCGCCATATCGTCTAGAATGATCGGAATCTCGCGGCCAACCAGCGGCAGTTTCACCTTCCTGCCGTGTAGGTGCGCGTAGCGTTCGTCGAGCGGATTGACCGCGACCGCCGTGTCGCCCAGCATCGTCTCTGGACGGGTGGTGGCGACCACCACAGATTCACCGGGGAGGTCGACGACGGGGTAGCGAATCTCCCAGAGCTTACCCTGCGTTTCGTCGTGAACAACCTCCAGATCGCTGAGCGCGGTCATGCAGCGCGGACACCAGTTCACGATGTAGGTGCCACGATATATCAGGCCCTCTTCCCAGAAGCGCACAAAAGCCTCGCGCACGGCGCGAGAGAGCTGCTCGTCCATGGTGAAGAATTCTCGCGACCAATCAACGGAATCGCCCAGGCGCTTCATCTGCTCCAGAATGTATCCGCCGTACTGTTCCTTCCACTCCCAGACGCGTTCGAGAAAGGCTTCGCGGCCAAGGTCCTGACGCTTCTTGCCCTCGCTGGCCAACTGCCGTTCGACCATCATCTGCGTGGCGATTCCAGCGTGATCGGTTCCGGGCAGCCACATCGAGTCCCTGCCCAACATGCGCTGCCACCGGGCAAGAATATCCATCTCGGTGTGGTTGAGCATGTGCCCCATGTGCAGGCGGCCGGTTACATTCGGCGGAGGCAGCAGCAAGGTATAGGCATTTGAGCCATCTTTGGGCGTTTCGATGTGGAACAGATTCTCGCTGACCCAATACTCGGCCCAGCGCTTCTCTATCTCGGCGGGATCATAGGCTTTCGATAATTCGTGCGGCATAAGACGGAAGTTTCCTCAGCGTTGAAACTTCAAGTTTATCAGAGCGAATCGCTTATTTTCTCCAGATACTCACGTAGCTACAATCGTTCCGCAGCAGCACGATTTAGTAAAAGAAAATGCTTCCGAGATCATGCCAGGAAGTATCTGCAGGAACAGCTACAAAGGCCCAAGGTTTGGGCTGGAATGGGCAGGTAAGCGGTGCGCAATGTGCAACGAGCGCTGCTGTACACACGGTTGCGGTCTCCAGGAAGTCCGGAGCTTAGTGCCTGATTCGGTCGCAGCGCAACCGGGATTTCGTTTTTTATTTTAGAACTTCACAACCACGCCGGTAACAAATCGAAAATCATTCTGCGACCTGCCATAGAAGCGGGTTTGCAGGCTGTCTCCCTGCAATCTCCAGCTTACCCGCGGAAACAGAAAGTAATCGATACCTCCGCCGAATGCGTCCGCAAATGCGGTCTGGCTGTTCGAGATCGCATCCGATTCACTCAAGTGCGAGCCACCGAAGAGCGCGTGTGCAAACGGCCTAAACTTGCCTATTGAAACCGAGACACGCGGCCCAAACAGAAAGCTTGTCACCCGCGCCTTTGATGTCCCCCCGGCGAATGGAACATGAACGTTGCCGTACTGTCCACCCACATCGGCAACACCCGAAATAAAAGGGAATATCTTTCCTTCGAGTGCAGCGTCCCAACCGTTCAAATTCCCCCGACCGCTGAGCCCGGTCTCGCCACGATTGTACGCGTATCCGAAAAACACAGTTCCGGCGGAGTGAGCCTGCCCGAACCCGGAAATGGTCAACGTCAAGAGCACGACAACGAGCACCATAATAGGTTTTTGCACAGCAGCCTCCTCTCAGCTTCGATCCTTGTTTTTCCGGAATGGTTGCGGGCAGGGCAGTCACTTCGTTGGGCGCGTCAGGCCAATGACTCACCCCGGTATTTTCCGGCTAAACTGCTGTCTTAGCGGACAAAATCGCTAATCAGCGCAAATGGTAGAATGAGGCTAGCCTCACCGAGCCTCGCACTTCCGCGGGCGTCTGGATTTTGAAAGCAAAGCATGGACCGCACCTTAATTCGAAATTTCGCGATCATCGCCCACATTGACCACGGCAAGACCACGCTTTCCGACCGCATGCTGGAGATCACCGGCTCGCTTTCTGCCCGCGAGATGGCTGGACAGGAGCAGGTGCTCGACGCCATGGATCTCGAGCGCGAGCGCGGCATTACGATTAAGGCTCACGCCGTCCGCATGATGTACCAAGCGAAAGATGGCAAGACCTATCAGCTTAATCTGATCGACACGCCGGGGCACGTTGACTTCTCTTACGAAGTTTCCCGCTCGCTGGCCTCCTGCGAAGGCGCGCTGCTCGTCGTCGATGCAACGCAGGGTGTGGAAGCGCAGACCCTTGCCAATAGCTACATCGCCATTAATCACGGACTTGAAATCATTCCAGTCATCAACAAAATTGATCTGCCCAGCTCCGACGTCCCGCGCACCAAGGAAATGATCGAGAGCGCGGTGGGCCTCGACGCTTCCGGCGCCCTGCCCATCAGCGCAAAGACCGGCGAGGGCGTTATTGAAGTGCTTGAGCAGATCGTGCATCGCATTCCTCCGCCGAAGGGCTACATTGATGCGCCGCTGCAAGCGCTTATATTTGACTCATGGTTTGACAGCTATCGCGGTGTGGGCGTGCTCGCTCGCGTGATCAACGGACGTCTTTACAAAGGGCAGAAAATCAAGCTGATGGCTCAGGGCATGACGTTCCTCGTGGACAGCATGGGAGTATCGACGCCAAAAGCGCAGGAGATCAAAGAGCTTACCGCAGGGGAGGTCGGATTCTTCTTCGCCACGATCAAAACCGTGGCCGATGTGAAGATCGGTGACACGATCACCGACGCGGACAAGCCCGCAATCGAAGCTCTGCCCGGCTTTGAAGACATCAAGCCAATGGTCTTTGCCGGTCTCTACACGGTTGATGCGCATGAACACGGATTACTGCGCGACGCATTGGAAAAGCTGCGCCTCAACGACGCTTCGTTCTTCTTCGAGCCGGAGAGTTCGGCTGCGCTCGGCTTTGGATTCCGCTGCGGGTTTTTGGGCCTGCTTCACATGGAGATCATCCAGGAGCGGCTGGAGCGCGAGTACAACCTGGACCTCATCATCACAGCGCCGAGCGTGCGGTACATGGTTACGCTCACCAGTGGCGAGACCATGGAGGTCGATAACCCTTCGCGCTGGCCCGATCCAACTCTCATCGAGAGGGTCAAGGAGCCGATCATCACAGCGATGATCCTTACTGCGGAAGAATACGTCGGGGGGATTCTGAAGCTGGTCGAGGAGAAACGCGGCAAGCAGAAGAACTTCGAATATGTGGGCTCCAGCCGAGTGATGCTGACCTATGAACTTCCGCTGAACGAAATCGTGCTTGATTTCTATGATCGCCTGAAGACGGTCTCGCGCGGCTATGCCTCGCTCGATTACCACCTCTCGGGGTGGTGGGAGTCGCCAATGGTGAAGCTGGATATTCTCGTCGCCGGTGATCCGGTGGATGCGCTTTCGATTATTGTCCACCGCGATTACGCCTACGAACGCGGCAAGGCTCTGGTATCGAAGATGCGCGAGCTAATTCCGCGCCAGCAGTTCGAGGTCGCAATCCAAGCTGCTATTGGAGCTAAAATCGTGGCTCGCGAAACCGTTGCAGCGCTGCGTAAGAACGTGATCGCGAAATGCTACGGTGGCGACATCTCACGTAAACGCAAGCTGCTCGAAAAGCAAAAAGAAGGCAAACGCCGGATGAAGCGAATCGGTAAAGTGGATATTCCGCAAGAAGCGTTCCTTGCCGTGCTGAAAGTGACCAGCGAGGAAAGCTGATTTTCTTAGTTGCAAGCCACCTGTTTGGGAAGACATCACCGGCAACACACACTGAAGCGCGCTCGGACAAAATCGTGAACTGTGCAAAACCCTTCGGAAACAATCCTTCCCAAGGGTTTTGTTCGTGGCGTCAAGACAAATACCGCCCACCTTGTAAGTCACTATTTATGTGACATTTGCATCTCATTTTCAAAGTTTTCCCCTTCCGAATTTCCTGCAGTTGCGCTGTTCACAATCGAATTCTCCTGAATTCCGCACAGTTTTTCCACACTTTGGGAGTGCCGTTCGTTCCCGCATTGAAGCGCTATTCAATGTTCGGAGAAAGTAAAAGCCGCCCCTTTGCGGGGCGGCGCTTGAGTCCAATTGACCCTACTTTGCCGGTGCGGGAACAGCGGGTCTGCCGCTACTCGGAGCGGCGGGTTTAATGGGCCTCACTGGAGCAGCAATGCCGGATTTTGCGTTATACGCATCTACAATCGGCTTGGTGATGTCGACCGAGCTTGCAGCCCATAGAACCGGGCTTGCCTGGCCGGAAACATCAAGAACCAGCGTATAGCTGTTGTCTTTGGCATATTTGTCCAGGACCTCGACCATTTTTTGGCCGATGCGGTTGGCAATTTCATTCTGCTGCGCCTGAATGTCCGTGTTGGCGTCTTCGTAGTTGCGTTGCAGAGTCTTCTTCTTGGCGTCGATCTGTTTGAGAAGATCGTTACGAGCATCGTCGTTGAGCTTGTCGCCCTGAGTGCTGAGCTTCTTCTGAAGGTCGTCAACTTCCTTGTTCAGGGTTTCGAGTTCGATGCGCTTTGGATCAAATTTCTTCTGAAGCGCTTCGAAGTCACGCTGACCCTCGTTTGAATTCACGATGGCAGCTTGAATATTGACGATGCCGACCTTTGTAACCGGGAATGCCGCGGAAGCAGTTTGGGCAAACGCGGGGGTACCGAGAACGAGTGCCAGCGCCAGGGCCGGGATCAAACGTGCAAAGTTGCGATTCATGGGGGTTAGCCTCAACTCCTATTGGAGTTTACGAAGATTCCGCGGAAACCTTTCAGCAAGCGAGCGAGCTGCACACGCTCCAGCTCCAACCCTGATCGAAAAATTCTTCCCGCGGCTGGTCCCGATTATAGGTTGCGGGAAAAACAGCGTCAAACAGCAACAACTCTCCGCCCCATTTCCCGAAGATTTCACAAGCTCACTAGAACGTAGTCGCCACGGTGAAACGGAGCGTCTTCCTAGGCTCTCTGATAGTAAACGATGGGTTGTAATCAGCCAGAGCCTTCAGGTAGGTATAAGTTCCCGCTCCACCAGCTGGAAACATATCGCGCGTGATCGTGGCCGGTGCCGTTGCCGTTAAATCCACACGCAACGGGTTGTACGCGTAATAAACCCGAAGGGGGGCGTTGAACACTGGCAAGGTTACCTGAAACTCTACTCCGGTCGACATGCGTACCTGATAGTTAGTGCCGTTAACCGGCCTGAGGTTCTGATTGAAGGCTAGAAACTGCGTGCCGGTGCAGGTGGCATTGTCCCCTGAAAGTATTGGAGTTCCCGCGCAACCGAAGGGTATGTCGCCCAATCCCTGGCCGCTGAGACGCAACTGGGACGGGCGCAGGGCCATGTTCATGCCCGTATCGGCAAACAGCGCAAGTGTTACCGGACCAACGATCGGGATGCGGTATTCGATGTTGCTGACAAGGCTTGTATCACCACCTGGATACACGATGCGGTTGATGGGAATCGTCACGCCCAAAGTACCCGCCCGCGAATTATTCGGATCAACAGGAACCAGATTGCCATCGGGACTCGTTAAGGGCACGGTAACTTTGTCTGACATGAACGCAATTGGTGAAATCCCGCGAACATCGAAGCCGCGCAGATCGGTGTCGCCACCTAGGAAAAAGCGTTCGAAGGGAGCAGCCGTCCTGCCGCCATACCCGGTGAGAAACGATGCCTGCAAGCGGATACCCAGGGTCTGCAAGCCATCTTTATGCCGGTGAAGCCCCTTCATTGGCAGGAACATTTTGTACTCGCCAATCGGACGGACTTGCCTCACATTACCGCCAAGGCCGGCGATGTCCATGCCTATAAAGTAGCTATGACCGGTGTGCGGGCGCATGGGATTGTCAATGGTGCTGCTGGTGAAGCTGGGCACTATCTTACTGGTCGTAATCCCCTGCAGAGCAGCCTTACCGGTTACCTCTCGGAATGCCAAAAACTCGAAAAGCAGCTGAGATGCTTCTGAATAGGTGGTGATACTCGAATTATCAAACGAGTAGGTCATCGCAAAGCGCTTAAACGAGCGGTGAAGCGGGTAGCTAGTGGAAATCGTGAAACCGGTGCTCGATTGTGAATAATTCTGCAGCGAGTTCGCGAAGGCCTGCGAAAAATCCAGTCTTTGCCCGCCAAAAAGGCCCGCTTGTTGAATCTGGTCGTACTTATATTCGCGCGTATAGACCGTGAAGCCGAGCTGAATTGGCTTATCGAAAAGATATGGCTCAGTAAAGCCAAGCATCACGCTACGCTGAAAGTTTCCCAGTGAGGCGGAAAGCGACAGTGTCTCTCCGAGTCCAAGAAAGTTATTGGTCTCGTAAGTCACGCCGACAAAAGCTCCAGCAAATCCGCTGAGGCCTCCATTCAGGCCAAGGGAGTTCTTGCCCTTTTCCTTGACCTTGAGGTTGATATCAACGGTGCTTTCGGCGACGTCCTGATGAACTTCTGAATCCTGTTCCGGTTTCAGGCTCTCGAAGTAGTTCAACTGGTTCAAACGCAGAAGGCTGAGTTCCCAGAGGCGGGAGTTGTAGACCTGCCCTTCTTCGAGGGAGAGTTCGCGACGGATAACCTTGTCGCGCGTGGTCGTATTGCCCGAGAACTCAATGCGGCGCACGAAGAACTGCTTGCCTTCATCAACGTCGATTTTCAGCGTGATCGCCTTGTGTTCTTCGTCGATTTCCGTGTTCGGCACGTTGGTTTCATTGATGTAGCCGAGCGCTCCGTAAGCCTTACGAAGTTCTTCCAGACCTTTGCTGATCTCGGTCCGATTGAACCAATCGCCGTCTTTTATCTTGAAAAGCCGACGCAGAGTGGCCGTATTGGAAATGGCCTTTGTGCCGGTAAAGGTGATCTCCTTCAGTCGATAGCGATCACCCTCTTCAACCGGGACCGTGATATCTACTACTTTGCCCTTACGCGCCTTAAGGGGGGATTTCCAAGAGACTCCGGTAACGTCGCGAATCTTTGTTTTCGGGTCTTCAACAATCGCTTTGAAATAGCCCTTGTCTTGATAGGCAAAGCGTACACGCTCGGCGTCTTCCGTCAATTTAGTGGCATCAAAAGTGCGCGCGAAAAGGTTCTCCAGAATGATCGAATGTGGAATCCCCTTCGGGCTGAGGTTACGCATCGCACTGCGCAGGTACTTCGAAGGCACCTTCTTGTTGCCTTCGAACTTAATCTGACCGACTTTTACCTTTGGGCCTTCCTTAATAATAAAGGTGATGCCAACCGCGGCAGGTGGAATCTGCCGAATCTCGGTGGTGACGGTAGCGAACTGATGACCGTGTGCGGCGAGCAGTTCCTTCAGCAATACTTCCGCCTTCTTCACGCGCGTGGGATCGAACTGGCTTTCCTGGCTCAATCCGACCTTGTGTTCCTTGAACTTGTCCAGCACGTCGCTTTGCGAAACCGCAGTGAGCCCAATGTACTTGATTTCGCGAATGGTCGGTTTTTCCTTAACGTAGACGTGAACGATCCAGCCTTTCGGGCTTTCTTCGCGCTCAATACGAAGGTCGTCAAAATAGCCCGAGTTCCATAAGGAGTTGAAATCGCGTTCCATTCCCGCCTGATCGTAAACATCTCCCGGATGCGTGAACATGCGGGCGCGAATGGATTCGGCCGGAATACGACGATTGCCGTGAATACGAATGTCTTCGATAATGCCCTGCTGAGCAAAGGCAATGCCACTAAGAAATAAGAATAGAATGCTAAGACCGAGCAACTTGAACAACCCGCGAGCTCGTGGGCCGTTCAAGCGAGGCGTGACGCAGTCATAATCAGAGCGAAGAATGGCGAGATCCTCATTCGTAAATCTTAGGCGCGGAAGCCCCAATTATACAGGGCAGCTGCCCTCAATGCTATCCAGAGCTGAATTCACAAGTGCTGAGGCATCTAATTAGCAACATGCGCATCTAACTTGAAAGCGGATAGAAGATTCTTTTTTTTTGCGGGGTAAGGTGCGCATTTTCTAAGGTTGCCAAACTAAGCGTTTTACATTAGAACTGAAATTTCATAAGTTGTAGCGACGTGGCTCGCTCATAGCGGTTCAGCAATTTTCTAACGGACGCGGCTGTAACAGACGATCCGAATGATAACTATTAAGGTTTACAAAGCGCCTCCCCCAACAAGAATTTCCGCGAAGTTTCCAAATATCTGATTAGCGGTTTGATCCGCCCCGAGCGCCCTTCACCCGGGGATCGTTGGAGAGCGAAAATGGCATGGTATGCATATTGCATTAGCGAACAAACAAATTTCCAGCAAGGCAGAGTTCGCCGTCCGTTTCTGATCGAGTCTCTTAAAGGCGTGAATACAAACCCCGTGCAAGGATTTCCTTGCGGTGAGTTTGTAGTTATCGCGAGTGAATTTCAACACGGAGAACCACTGACCCAGAAATCAGCCACGGAACATGCCCGTGTCGTAAGCGAGTGTTTCAAGGTCGCAACCGTATTGCCATTCAAGTTTGGTACGGTTTTCGAGTCCGACGAAGCACTTCGCCAGGCAATCCGAAATAATAAAAAAACTTTTGCCGAGTCGATTGAAAGGCTCCGCGGCAAGAGCGAAATGCTCATCAAAGTCACGCTGCCCGAAGGCGCCGCCATTACCGAGATGCTTCCCTCTCTGCCTCATAAAGCCGGTGGCGAATACCTGTCGAGACTAAAGGAACAAGCCAGCCGTGATCGTGAGCGCCAGACGAAAGCGCGAGCTCTTTTCGTACAGGTTCACAAGCTCTTGAGTCCCTTGCGGGAAGAGGTTACCTGCAAGAAAGTAGACTCCGGAATCATTTTGGACATTGCGCACCTTATTGATTCAAACGGTGTGGAGAAATATCAGAATCGTTATTCAAGTGCTTTGCACCAGTTCAAAGACGTGGAAATTTCACTTTCCGGCCCCTGGCCGCCCTATCATTTTTTGCCCAGTCGGGGCAAAGTTCGCACGGTTAATAATCACAACTAGGATCTTTTCATCGCGGATGGAAAAGGCTGACTCCTTGTCAGCCTTTTCCATTTACGCCATGGCGTAATCTGAACGGAAGGCGGTGTAGATTTTACCTAGGATTGTTATCTTCGTGCCAACTCTGAGAACTTGCGATAGGATTAACAGTTCGAAGTGTGCCACTCACAGCAGGCACTTCTAACAGAAGAGAGGGAGGTAGTACTTGCACGTTGCGGGCAGAACCAGAGTTTTGATTGTGGACGATGATCGCGCCCAATCACGCTTTTTGAGCGCCCACCTGACGCGGCGAACGTATGACGTGAGTACATCTTCCTCCGGAGATGAAGCTGTCCGAATGTTCCGGGTCTTTGACCCAGCCCTGGTTTTGCTGGATGCGGACACACGCGGTATTGACGGACTGGAAACGCTTGAGAGGTTGAAGCAGATCAAGCCTGAAGTTTCGGTGATTATGACCGCCACCAGTTGCGCGCCTGAATTGATCTTCCGTGCTTCCAAGCTCGGAGCTGACGATTTCATCTCCAAACCGATTGACCTCGCTGCGTTGGACCAGCGCCTGACGCGCCTGCTGAGCGGACAGCGGCTGACCCAGGAAGTGACACAGCTTCGCGACCAAGTTCGGCGGCAGACCGATTTCCGCATGTTGTTCGGCACCAGCCCCAAGATGGAGGACGTGAAAAACACCATTGAGCAGGTTGCTGACACGAATGCGACCGTACTCATCCGCGGCGAGAGCGGCACCGGTAAAGAAGTTGTGGCGCGCATGGTGTTCTCGCATTCTTTGCGCCGTGACAAGGCTTTTGTGAAAGTGAATTGCGCCGCTATCCCGCACGAACTGCTGGAAAGCGAACTATTTGGATACGAGCCGGGAGCCTTCACCGGAGCCAATCGCCAAAAACTGGGTAAGTTTGACCTCGCCCACGGCGGCACAATATTCCTGGACGAAATCAGCGAGATGCATCCGGCTCTGCAGGCAAAGCTGTTGCACGTTTTGCAGGATGGCGAATTTTCCAGGCTTGGCGGAAAACGCGATATTGCCGTTGACGTTCGCGTTCTGGCGGCAACTAACAAACAACTGGAACGAGCCGTGGAAGAAGGAACGTTTCGTGAGGACCTTTTTTATCGCCTGAACGTAATTACTATCCACATTCCACCATTGCGCGAGCGGCGAGAAGAGATTCCGGTCTTTCTCGATTTTTTTCTCCGCAAATACAGCGAATATTACGGAAAGCAGCCTCCCCCGTTCACCGATTACGCAGTGAGCCGCATGATTGAGTACAACTGGCCGGGCAATATCCGCGAACTGGAAAATTTGGTCAAGCGCTACGTAATTGTGGGCAACGAAGCGCAAATTATACGTGAACTCGCCACCCACAAGCCTGTGCCCTCATCTCAGAATGGCGCGGAAACTCCGGCTTGGGAACCGAAAGTCAACGGCGTCTCAGGCGATGGCCAGATTCCTCCTGTGCTCGCTTCGGTGGAGACTGAAGTTGGATCGCTCGCCGAAGTGGTGGAGCCAGAACTTGGGTCGCTTTCGTTGCTGGAAATTGGACGGCGAGCGGCCATGCAGGCCGAGCGTGAGGCTATCGAACGCGTGCTGAACCAGACGCGGTGGAATCGGCGTCAAGCTGCAAAGATTCTGAAAGTCAGCTACAAGGCTCTTCTCAACAAGCTAAAGGCGATGGAAGAGCAGGATCGCCTCAACAATTCGTCTTTAGGTGCCAGATAGTGGTAAAAATGGCATCAATTCCTGACGTTATTACACAGGCAACGCCATCGAGTTCCTCGAATGTCAATCCCGGGACCTGGGAAATTTCCATAAAATGAACGGCTTTAAGTTTTTTTCACAACAACTCAAATTATTGTCATCCTTGGATGAGAACGTGCATCTTACAAAGTAACAAAGAGGCCGTAGACTCAATGGAAATTCCCTTCAAGAAGTGTCGACTTCTCTTGGCCGCTCCAACAAGGTGGAGCGGCACCTAAAATTCTCCTACCCAAGATCCCACCCTCCCTTGCCTCTTTCAAGAAAGCGACCTCGGAACCGGGGTCGCTTTTTTGCGGAGTTTGGTTCTCATGTTTCGAAACGGGGCAGGTTCACATCTACTGTAAGCGCCGGAGCAAAAATAGGTCACAGTACGCCGCGGGAGCGGCGTTCTGCGGCGGAGTAAAAGTAGTCCGCCGGAACCTGGTTTCGTGAGTTGTTGCTGAAGCAAGTAGCTCATGAGACACCGGAGGCATGTTCAGGGTGGAGATCTA